>Ga0194137_10001109_pt1 | contig 16785 bp, 19 predicted proteins | sample TARM_MetaG_T3_14_FD_134025 | JGI IMG/M metagenome (GOLD analysis project Ga0194137, IMG submission 134025) | Freshwater microbial communities from Pennsylvania, USA, analyzing microbe dynamics in response to fracking - TARM_MetaG_T3_14 (version 2) | ecosystem: Environmental > Aquatic >... | reverse complement strand
GGTGTAGAAAGTGCCTACCATCGGAGACACGATATTGTGGAGCTTCTCTCCTTCATTCGCAGAGCCCGCGGATGCGTCCGGCGCAGCCTGAACGGCTGCGGCAGCAGGCTGCGGCGTCATTTGCGGCTGGGTATATGTAGGAATTTGGGGCGCGCTTTGATAAACGACCGTTTCCGCTTTGCCGGGCTTGCGGATCAGCAGGCGGGTTCCTTCGTTCTCGATTTCAAGTTCCTGCACGGAAGTTTGGTCGATCAGTTTGATCAGTTCTTTGATTTCGCTAAGCTTGAACATGTAATTCACTCCTTAGGGCGGGTACGGGGATCGGAATAACCCCTGGCTCTAATTGCTTGCCGGACGGAACTGCGGGGCTGAGCCCTCCATGCGGCCATGACGTAGTGTATTATAGCACAAGCCCTATTCGAACACGAGAGGTCAATCGCCGGGCATCGATGCTTCCCTGCCGCAAACAAAAAGAAGGCTTCCCGGAACGATCCGGAAAGCCTTCTTTCGCTCCGTCATGGGAGATACTTCACAAGCACGCTGCCCGCGCTGACATTCAGCGAAGTGCTAACTTTCGCAATGATGGAAGCAGCCTCGCTTCTTTGCAGCTTTTCGCTTTGGACTACGACCGTCACCGCTCCGTCGTTCTCGTCGATGACGACGTTTTTGAAGCTCGCTCCGAGATCCTTGCGAAGGCAATCGATATTGTCCTGGCGGCTCTCGAACTTGTCGAGCACGGCCAGCGCCTTGTCGGAGCCGTCTGCCGTCTGGTTTGGACCGTTTACTTTTTTCATGATGCCGTCATACAGCTTGCTCACTTTATCCTGGCTTTTTTCGCTCAGCTCGGTGAACTGGCCGGCAGCCGATCCCGCTTCGAACTGCTGGAGCACCGCCTGGTCCTCGGGGCTGATGCCCGTTGCCGCAGAGGTTTCCTTCGCTCCGTCCTTCGCATCGGAGGCTTTCGTTTGTCCATCCGTTTTTTGACCTGCCGCATCCGTGCCTGCCTTGCTGCCTGAATCCTTGACGCCGTCCGCAGCCGCGCCTGCATCCGTTTTACCCGCAGGATCGGCGGCCTGAGCTTCGTCTCCGGGAGTGACGACCATATCCTGCACTTCAACGCCTGCGGCGCCGGATACTTCCGTCGCGCCGGAAGACGCGCCTTGCGTTTGCGCCGTGTCCTTGAGCGCGCTCTGTCCCGAATTGTCGGTAAACAGATAGTAAGCGGAGAGAATGACCATCAGGCTGAGCATGGATACGAGCCATACCGTTTGACGTTTCGAATTCATTGTCTTTGACCTCCTTAAAATGGTTGACCATTGGGGCTGGATTCGGCTTCGGTTTCGGATTCTTTTGCTACGGCTTCTTTTGGCTTCGGCTTCGGCTCTACTCTTTTTCCTTGCTTTGATTTTTGCGCCCGCCGTCCAGGATGGATCAGCCCGTCTTGCGCGGAACGATTGAAATTGCCGAGAGGGGAACATCCATCCCCTTCTCCACCGCCTCGGTCATGATCCGCCTCACGGCAGCATTTTCCGCCCCGTTGGCGACGACCAGCACTCCGCGGATTTTCGGCTTGATGATTTTGGTCACGACCGGCTTCTGCTCCCCGGACACTTCATACATGACGATCTTGCCGCTGCTCGTCACCTGAGTCATGTGGCGCTTGCCGCCGTTCTTGTCGCTCTCATCCGTCACCGACTGGGAGTTGTTCGGATCTACGCCCCACACCATCTCTTCCGTCGAATCGATCGTGACGAGCACTTTCACGGTTCCGACGCCGACAATCTGCTCCAAGATCTCCTTCAGCCTGTTCTCCAGAGGCTGCTCGATGCTCGAGAAGTCCGTTCCGTCAGGCGACGTCTTGCCGATGAAGGCGCTCTGATCGCCGCCGGAGCCGGGAGCGGGCGGATCGGCTCCCTGATGGGTGCCGGTCGTGCCGACTTGGCGGAAATCCAGCAGACTGCCGGCAATCATAAGCGCCGCTCCTATGCATCCCAGAAGCAGAAGCCATCTCAGCGCCTTGACGCGGCCCGGCCCTGCGGGACCGCCGCCGGCGAGCTGCTCCAGCTTTTCCAGCCATTTGCCCACCATTGCCCCTCCTCTCCGCCATGCACGGTTCCTCTCTTCATTCCTTCTCCAGCCATACTTGGATCTGGCGGTCTTGCAGCCCCCAACCGGCCGCGACCAGTCTCCTGACCTCGGCAGCGGCCTGCGCCGGAGCCGCGGACGGGCTGTCGTTTCCAGCCTCTGTTCCTTCCCCGGAATGCATCGTACTGCCATCTTCAGCGCCCGGCTCTTCTACAGGAGCCATCGCCGCTTCCGAGGAGGCGCCGCCGGAGGCGGCATCCCCCGCCTGGACGCGGAGGGGGTCCATCCTGATGTCCACCGGAGAGACTTCTCCCGCTCCAGCGGCCATGCCGCTATCCGCCGAAGACGGGGCTGAATTCCCGCCCGCCGCTGCCAGCGTGACGACAACGCCGGATACCGTTCCGTTGCCGCTGCCATCCCACGATACCGAAGCAGCCACCGAAGCTACGCCGAACCCGGTCTGCCGCTCGACAGCCGCCTTCACCTCGGATTCGAGCTTCGTCCGCGCCAGCTCGGCTGCCTGCTGTCTGGAACGGCCCGAAGTCTCCTCGGCCTTCCGCAGAATATCGTCCAGCGAAGGCATCTTGACATTCGAGTCCCGCACTTCGCGGTCCCAGTCCTTGATGGTCTCGCTGAGCTTCCCCTGGATGTCTCCCTGAGCCAGCTTCAGCAGAGGCGTCAGGATGACGAGCAGGACGATCAGGCCGGTTACAAGCCTCGCGTAACGCTGCCTGGACTTGTTCGGAAGCAGCAGGTCCACGATGGCGGCGAGCAGAATGACGGAAATGACATCCTTGAGCCAGGAGCTGAACCAGCCCAGCATCGGCTTCGACTCCTTTCATCCGCGCTGCCTGCCTCAACGCATCATGATCATCGCATTGCCTGCCGTGAGAATGATGGTGACAGCCAGAAAGAACATCAGGCTTACCGCCGCAAGAGCTCCGAACACGAACAGCATCGTCTTGCCGATGGTCAGCAGGCAGGTCGTGATCGGGCTGGAGCCGAGCGGCTGCAGGACAGCGCCGCTGACATTGTAGATGGCGGCCAGCGCCAGAATCTTGATCGCCGGGAAAGCGCAGAGGAAGAGGAGGATGATGACTCCCGCGAGACCGACCGCATTTTTGGCCATCATGGATGCCGAAATGACGGTATCGGCCGCATCCGAAAACGTCCTTCCTACGACCGGGACGAAGCTGCCGCTGATGAATTTGGCCGTCCGCAGCGTCATTCCGTCCGTCACGCTTCCTGCCGCCCCCTGGACCGAGATGACTCCCAGAAAGATGGTCAGCATGACCCCGAGTATTCCCGCGCCCGTCGTCCGCAGCAGATTGGCGAGCTGCGTCACTTTGAAGCGGTCGCTCAAAGAGCTGGCGATATGGAGGACAGCCGAGAAGAAGAAGAGCGGGAAAACGATCGTGTAGATCAGCGTTCCGACCGTGTTGACCATGAAAATGATGACCGGATGAAGAAGAGTGACGGTCGCGACGCTTCCCGTACTGGCGATCAGCGTCAGCAACAGCGGAATCATCGCCATCATGAACTGGATCATGGACTCGATCGCGTCCCGGGCATATCCGATCGCGACGTGGAAGCTGTTCACCGCAAGCACGATCAGCACCATATAGGCGACCGAGTAGGCGACCTGGCTGACCATGTTCCGCTCGAACGCCGATTGAAGCGTCTGCAGGATGCTGCTGAATATCGCCAGCAGCACGATGGAGACGAGCAGCTTGCCGTTGTAGAGCACCTCATGCAGCAGCATCTTCATCAAGCCGCTCAGCACGGTGCCGAGCTTGAGGCCTTCGCCGCCGGGCGTGATCATCTCGACGAAGCTCGGCATCGATCCGTCCGGAAAATAACCGCCGTACTCCGTGACCAGCTTGTTCCAGTACGCTTCAACCGTATCCGTCCCGTAAGCTTGCGCCTGCTCCTTGGCCAGCTTGTCGTTGAGGTCCGCGGCCGCTTGCGAGCCGTCGTCCTGGCGGGCTGCCTGCAAGGACGGCTCCGCCGGACCGCTTGCCGCCCAAGCCCCCGTTCCCGGCATGGCCAGCCAGATGACGAGACTGATTCCGATTGCCTGAAGCCAGCGCATCAGCAGCCGCATCGCCCCTTCACCCCCCCGCCGGCAGCAGGCCGACCACGGTCTCCACAATGACGTTGATGATCGGGACGGCCATGACGAGAATCAGCACCTTGCCGGCGAACTCCACCTTCGAGGCCACGCTCTCGGCTCCGGCATCCCGGATGATCTGAGAGGCGAATTCGGCGATATACGCGATTCCGATCATTTTGAGGATCGTCTTCAAGTACACCGAAGGGATGCCGGAGCGTTCGGCCAGCTGCTGCATCGTGCCGATGACGGCATCGATCTTGCCCAGCATCATGAGGAAGATGAATACCCCTGTGAACATGGCGAGCAAAAAAGCGAACAGCGGCCTCTGCTCTTTGAGCACCAGCATGAGAATCGCGGCGAGCAGCCCGATTCCCGCGATTTGCACAATCTCCATAATCCATTCTCCTGACCCGCGGAATGCCGCCGCTACTGGAACAGGAAGATCGTCTTGATTTCCTGGAACAGCTCGTTGAGCATCCGGACGACCATAAACAGTACGACGACGAATCCGATCAATGTCACCCAGTGCGCCATGTCTTCCTTCCCCATCTGCTTAAGCACCGTGTGGATCATGGCCACGATGATGCCGATGCCGGCGATCTGGAAGATGGCGCTGATATCCATGGTCATGTACTCGGCACCCCTAAACCATCAAAATGACGACCAGTGCGGCAATGAGAATGCCTAGCGAGCGGGACAGCTTCTCGTAACGCGCCTGGTCATCCCGGGCACCGTCTTCTTCCGCCTGCATCTGCTGCTGCGCGAGCCGGAGATGCTTCAGCTGATCTTCGCGGTCGCTCATTCCCAGCGTGGAGCCGAGCCGCCTCAGCGTCGCCAGCTCCGTCTTCCGCATCGCGGTGCCCGGCCAGCAGCCGGCCAGCGTTTCTTCCCAGCAGGCTTCGAAAGCGGGGGCATCCGGACTTTCCAGCCTGTCCGAAGTCAGGCGGAAGATGGAAGCGGCCGGTTCCGCCATATGGGCGCCTGTGCGGCGCATCGCTTCCGGAAGCGGCGTGTAGCCGTAGCCGATCTCGGTCTCGAGGCGCTGCAGGCCGTGGATGAGCTCGCGCAGCTGCCTCGGACGCTTGGCGAAGCGGGCCGCCTGCAGAAATCCGATCATCGTGCCGGCAAGCAGGATAAGCACGGCACCGGCTGCCTTGATCATGTTCCCGCCTCCCCCGCAGCACGCGCCGCTGTCGGCTCTCTCGCCGTCGGCGCAGCGTGCTGGAGCGCGACGACCCGAGCTTCGAAGCCGCTCCTGCTCCTCCCGAGAATGACGCAGCGGCTGAACGCCCCGTCATGCAGCAGCTCCCTCAGAATGGGCCTGCCCCTCGCTTCTTCGAGGCTGGAGGCATGGGCGGTCGCCACGACCGCGACTCCGGAATGGGCCGCCTCCCGGACGGCTGCCGCATCCTCCGGCCTGCCGATCTCGTCGGCCATGATGACTTCGGGAGACATGGAGCGGAGCATCATCATCATCCCTTCCGCTTTCGGACAAGCATCCATCACGTCCGTCCTCGGACCGACATCGAAGGAAGGCACCCCTTTGACGGAAGCGGCGATTTCCGACCGCTCGTCCACGATGGCCACCCTTCTCCCCGGCCATCCGGCCATGGCGGTGTCGGGCCAGGCGCCCGAGCTGACGATGCGGGCGAGATCCCTCAGCATCGTCGTCTTGCCCATTCTCGGCGGACCGATCAGCAGCGTGGAATGGATGCTCCGTCTCGCCGCATCCGCCAGCTGCTGCGCCAGCTTGTCTGCCGCGCCGACCGCTTCGCGGGCGATCCGAATGTTGAAGCCGCCGATATCCCGGATCGCCTTGACGTCGCCCCGCTCCAGGACGGTCCGGCCGGCCAATCCTACCCGGTGGCCTCCGGTCACGGTGATGTAGCCCTTCCTGAGCTCTTCCTCCATCGCGTACAGCGAATGCCCGGTCAGCCTGCCGAGCAGCTTGCGGCATAGCTCGCCGGAAGGCCTGAACGCCTGCTGCGGGTTGCTGCTCCATCCGCCGTCCTCCGTCAAAAATCCCGATTTGTCGAGGCTGACGATTTCCAGCGGCCGTTCCTCACGGATTCGAATCTCTTCCAGACCCGCATGCACGGAATCAGGCAGCCGGCGAAGCCGCTCATACAGCTCCGGCGGCAATAGATGCGCAATCAGCTTCAACATTGGCGTTCACTCCTTCCTCCGCATGTCCTATACCCTATTTGTATGCTTGTCAGGACGCATTATGCCGCTTGCTATCAAGAAGGTTCATAGACTTGCAGACTATTTCTTGAAGATCCCGATCAGCAGGCAGCCGATTCCGACCGCGATCCAGGCCAGCTTGGCAGGCGATAGCCTGTCCGACAGTCCGATCAATCCGACCGCCGTCGTCGTCAGCAGAACGACCGGCCCGACGAATGCAAGCGAGGAATTGATGACGAGCGCTTTATCGATCTGATTGAGGCGCAGCATAAGAAGAGCCGCCATAATCTCGATGGAACCCGACAGCAGGCGCAGCGAAGCCATCGTCGCGACAACTTTATTCATCATTCCGACCCCTTCTTTCCATCATCGTATAACCAAGCCTATGCCGGCTTGTCTTCAAATATGGCAAGCCCTATGCTTTGTTGAACATATAGCAGCGCTCGGAGGAAAAAGAAGGCGGCAGCCGTTTCGGAGCCAGCGATTGGAGAGGCTGTATGCGCAGGGAGAATACGGCAAGGGCTGCTTGGAGGCGATTGCGGCGTAGAGCGGAGGACGGATTCTATCCATGATTCCGCGATAGGAAAGAAAGGCGCGGTCTGCGAGGAAGATCTCGAAGCGATAGGGAAGGAAAGAACGGAATCGTTTGGGGAGGGAAAAAGGGGGCATTCAAAGCGTTTGGGAAGGGAAAATTCTAAGCGTTTAGCAAGGAAATTTCCTATTCTATCGATCGGGTTTTCAACAGGGCGGTTCAAGGAAACGGCCATCCGATAGAATCGCAGAGCCGGCAGGCCGCTCCGATCGGGAGACGGATCGGGGCTTGCGCCTCGAGTGCCCGATAAATCCAAAGGTTGAACGCAAAAAACTCCCTCAAGCGGCCGCTTGAGGGAGTTCGGGTTGGCGATGGCTATCGGCGCTCGGAAGGGCCGCCGACAAAAACCTGATCGGCCGTATCGAGGCCGTAAGCCGTATGAAGAGCTCGGACAACATCCTGCAGCGGACCCGACTCGATGACGCAGGACGTTTTGATCTCGGAGGTGCTGACCATCTTGATGCTGACGCCGAGCTCGGCCATCACGCGGAACATCTTGGCCGCAACGCCCGGATTGCTGACCATGCCCGCGCCTACGATGGAAACCTTCACGAGCTCGTCCTCGGAAGTCGTCTCGCGGTAAGGAACGGCGGAACGGTTGCCCTCGATGATGGCAAGAGCCTTGTCGCGGTCGCCCCTGCCGATCGTGAAGCTGAAGTCGGCTTTGCCGCCCATGACTCCGCTCTGCACGATGATATCGACATTGATGCCGCCGTCGGCAAGCGCTCCGAACACGCCTGCAAGCACGCCCGGTACATCCTCGACGCCAAGAATGCTGATGCGGACGACATCCTTGTCGAATGCGATGCCGCTCACTACGATTCCTTGTTCCATGACCGCTTCCTCCTTGACCGTCGTTCCTTCATTGTGGTTGAAGCTGGATCTGACGACCAGCTTCACGTTGTACTGCTTCGCATACTCGACTGCCCTCGGATGCAGCACCGCAGCTCCGAGGTTCGCAAGCTCAAGCATCTCGTCGTAGGAAATCTCGTCCAGCTTGCGCGCGTTCTTGACGACGCGAGGGTCGGTCGAGTAGATGCCGTCCACATCCGTGAAAATCTCGCATACATCGGCCTGCACCGCGGCCGCCAGCGCGACAGCCGTCGTGTCGGAGCCGCCGCGGCCGAGCGTCGTGATCTCCCCGTCCTCCGTCATGCCCTGGAAGCCGGCGACGATGACGATCTGCCCGTCATGGAGCGCCTCGTGGATCTTATCCGGCCGGATATCCGTAATCCGCGCCTTGGCATGGACGCTTTCCGTGCGGATTCCCGCCTGCCATCCCGTCATGGAGACAGCCTGCCGGCCAAGCCCGTGTATCGTCATCGACAGCAGGGCGACCGATATCTGTTCCCCCGTCGTGAGCAGCATATCCATCTCGCGAGCTGGCGGGTTCGGATTCAGCTCCCTGGATTTGTCGATCAAATCATCCGTCGTATCCCCCATCGCGGATACGACGACGACGACCTTATGCCCCGCATCCCTGTTCTCCACAATCCGCCGCGCGACTCTCTGCATCCTTTCCGTCGTGCCGACCGAACTGCCGCCGAACTTCATCACGATCAACGACACCGCTGTTCACTCCCAACCATTAGCTGATTATACAAGTACCGATTATATCACATTCACGCTTTAAAGAGATAGAAGATAAACAAAAAAAAGGCCGCCCGCCGGCGGCCTTGACAGTGGAATGGAACTACGCGCGGGAAATGTAGCGGCCCTCGCGGGTATCGATCAGCAGCTGGTCGCCTTCGTTGATGAAGAGCGGCACCTGAACCGTGAAGCCGGTTTCGAGCGTTGCGTTCTTCGTAGCGCCTTGAGCCGTGTTGCCTTTCACGCCCGGCTCGGTTTCGGTTACCTTCAGATCCACGCTGTTCGGGATCGAGATGCCGATGATTTCGCCTTTGTAGCTGGAAATGTTGACGTTCATGTTTTCTTTCAGGAAGTTGATTTCCCATTCCAGCTGCTTTTTGTCGAGATTGAACTGGTCGAACGACTCGTTGTCCATGAACGTGTACTCCGTGCCGGAGTTGTACAGGTATTGGACTTCGCGGTTCTCGACATGTGCGCGGCCAAGCGACTCGCCTGCACGGAAGGTTTTCTCCACGATGTTGCCGTTGCGGAGGTTCTTCAGCTTGGAGCGGACGAACGCAGCGCCCTTGCCCGGCTTGACATGCTGGAACTCGATGACGCTGAAAATGTCGGTATCCACTTCGATGGTAAGGCCTGTCTTGAAATCGTTCACTGAAATCACGGGTGATTCCTCCTGTAAATGGGTGATGCGGAAACGACGTTTCCGCTTGGACGCTGCGATGAGGAGACTTAGTGTCCAAAAGCCGAAGCATGCCGCTTCGGCTGTCGGGCTAGCTAAGGATAATAAGTTCCTTCGGCGAAGCTGTCAATATTTGAATCCCGTTCTCGGTGATGACGATGTCGTCCTCGATGCGGACGCCTCCGAACCCGGGAATGTAGATGCCGGGTTCCACCGTTACCACCATGCCGGGGGTCAAAACGTTGTCGCTGCGCTTGGACAGGTTCGGCTTCTCATGCACTTCCATGCCGAGGCCATGTCCAAGGCTGTGGCCGAACTGGTCGCCGTAGCCATGCTTGGCGATGACGTCGCGGGCCAGCGCGTCGGCCTCGATGCCGGTCATTCCCGGGCGGATGTTCGCCAGGGCGTGCAGCTGGGCTTCCAGCACGATCTCGTAAATTTCGCGGTGCTTGGCCGACGGCTCGCCTACGGCGACCGTGCGGGTCAGGTCCGAGCAGTAGCCGTTGTACAAGGCGCCGAAGTCGAGCTTCACGAATTCGTTGCTGCCGATGACGCGTCCGCTCGCGACTCCGTGCGGGAGCGCCGAGCGCTCGCCGGAGGCGACGATCGTGTCGAAGCTGGACGATGTCGCGCCGCGGCTTCTCATGAAGACTTCCATTTCAAGCGCGACATCGGATTCCTTCATGCCGGGCTTGATCAGCCCTTTGATATAATCGAAGGTCGCATCGGCCAGATCCGCCGCTTCCTGCATGATCGCCAGCTCCGAGGCGTCCTTGACGGCCCTCAGGCTTTCGATGATGCCGGCTGCGGGCACGAGCTCGATAGAGCCGAGAACCTGTCCCCAGCGGACATAGTTGGAGTAGACCGTATGCTCCTGCTCGAAGCCCAGACGCGTTATGCCCTCCGCAGCGAGCAGCTCGCGGACGGACTCCATATAATCGGCTGCATGCTCGACGATCTCGAACCCTTGCACCTGCTCCGCCGCCTGCTCCGTGTAGCGGAAGTCGGTCAGAAACCAGCTCTTCGAAGACGTGAGCAGCACCCAGCCCGAAGATCCTGTAAACCCGCTTATGTATCGCCGATTGTACGGGCTGCCGACAAGCAGCGCTTCCAATCCCTGTTCTTCCAGCTTGCCCCGCAGCTTCTCCACTCGTTGCTTCGTCATCGCGGCTACCTCCTCTAATCCAATCAAACTGCCTTTAGCTGCCTTGGCCGGACGGCTTGTCCAAATGATTCAGCAAGGCATGCAGCCCAAGCACGTAGCTGTAGGCGCCGAAGCCGGCGATCTGCCCGACGGCGGATGCCGCCGTCACCGACTGGTGCCGGAAGGCTTCCCTCTTGTGGATATTGGACAAATGCAGCTCGATCGACGGCACCGGCACCGAGCCCAGCGCGTCGCGGATCGCATAGCTGTAATGGGTGAAGGCTCCAGGGTTGATCAGAATGCCGTCCACGCTGCCGTAAGCCTCATGGATCCGGTCAATCAATCCGCCCTCATGGTTGGACTGGAAGAAATCCAGCTCCGCGCCGAGCCGGGAAGCCTCCTCGACCATCATATCCTTGATTCCATCCAGCGTCGTCGTTCCGTATACGCCCGGTTCCCGGATTCCCAGCATGTTGAGGTTAGGACCGTTAAGTACGAGAATCTTGCGCATGACCGCACCTCCAAAAGCCAAAAGGCTACTTGCCATTCTACCATAAATGACATGCCCTTGGAAGTGCGTGTCCGTCAGCTTCCTCCCTTCGGCTTGCGCTTCGGCTCGCGCGAGGCTTCGTCCGTGAATTCGAACGCGATCGTGTACCCGATGAACAGCCCCCACACCGCATACAGGCTGAGCTCCGTGAAAATGCTGTTCCAGCCGAGAACCGTGACCGGCTTCACCATTCCGAGAAGCGGACCGAAGGCCAGGAACAGCAGCGTCCACCACAGCAGCCCGTACACAAAGCCCGCCCATGGACCCGGAAAGCGTCCGAGCAGAAGCTTGTACAAATAGGCGGCAAGAATGGAAAAAACGATGAAATGCCCGATGCCGACGGCATGCCCCCAGCCCGTGACGAGGAAGGAGTGCTTGAAAAACGGCTCCGCCAGCATGCCGGGCAGAACCTTGGTGAACCGGAACGTATAGAGAAGCCAATGGGCGAAGCCCCATATCAGCCCGGCCCAAAACCCGAGCTGCAGGCAGTACGTCCATGTATGGGTCGTATGTTTGCCATACTCGCTTTTGTCCATCCCTTTTCCCCGGTTCGATGCTGCCGCTGTCGCGCTCATTTCGATCGCCTCCTTGAAATGTCCGCCTTTAGTATGCGCCAAATTCCATGCCGGCTAACCGTCTTCCAGCTCCGCGCAGGTTCGCGGTTGCCGTGAGAGGCAGTCTGGCATTCCCCATTGCCATCAAGTACAATGGAAACAGGATTCCAGTTCCCCCGCAGGCTGCGACCGAGCCTGAAGCGAGAGGAAGTATGAACAAAGGGAAGGTGAATGTCCGTTGCCAGAAGCGAGCACATCCATTTACGGCGGACAAGCTGTCATTGAAGGCGTCATGTTCGGCGGCCGCAACGTCAATGTCACGGCGGTACGCCGCAAGAACGAAGAAATTACTTTTTACGAAGTTCCGAGCGCAGGCAAGAAGCCCTGGTACCAGCCGCTCAAGAAAATTCCGTTTGTACGCGGAGTTATCGGCATTCTCGAGTCCAGCGCCAAAGGCTCGCAGCATCTGAACTACGCCCTGGAAGCCTATGCCGAGGACCAGCCGGAGGAAGCCGGAGCGGCGAAGGACGAAGTCCCGAAAAAGGAAGGCTGGAGCCTGTCCATGATCGTCGGCGTCGCCGTCGCGGGAGTAATCAGCTTCGCCGCCGGCAAGCTTATCTTCACCCTCGTGCCTGCTGTTTTGGAAAGCTGGCTGTTCAGCCACATGTTCACCGGCGTGTTCCTGCACAACCTGATCGAAGGCGGAATCAAGATCATTCTGCTTCTGGCTTACCTGTACCTGATTTCCCTGACTCCGCTCGTCAAGCGCCTGTTCCAGTACCATGGCGCCGAGCACAAGGTCATCAGCGCCTACGAGGACGGAGCGGAGCTGACGGTCCGCAACGTCCAGAAGTATACCCGCCTGCATTACCGCTGCGGCAGCAGCTTCATCATTTTCTCCGTTATCGTCGGCGTCATCGTCTATTCCTTCTTCAGTTGGGATAACTTATGGGAGAGGATCTACATTCGCATCCTTCTCCTTCCCGTCGTGCTCGGCGCATCCTATGAGGTGCTGCGCTGGACAAACGCCCTGCGCGACGTTCCGGTGCTGCGCTATCTCGGCTATCCCGGGCTGTGGCTGCAGCTGCTGACGACGAAGGAGCCGACGGACGACCAGGTCGAAGTATCCATCGCCTCCTTCAACCGGATGCGCGAGCTCGAGCGGGAAGTCAACGTACAACCGGCTGTCTGACCGTCTCGAGAGCATCCCGAAGGGGAGCATCGTCAATAGAAAGGGCGGATTTGCATGCGTCGCAACAAGGTCAACATAGGGACGGCGGTCGTTGCCGTGCTGGTTGTGATTGGACTGGGGAGCAGCCTTGCCCGCAATCCGTTCAGCCTCCTCCTTCCAGCCGTCATTCTCGGCGGCATCTTCGCCTTCTATTGGTTCAGTCCCGCCCGCAGGAAACGCGCCGTCAAGCCAAGCCCCCGCCATGCCGGTAAGGGCCGCGGAGAGCCTTCCCGCTTCAAATCCGCCTCCGCCAAGGCGCGCGGCCGCAAGCCCTCTCCTTTCCGGGTCATCGACGGCGGCAAGGACGAGGACGGCATGCCCAAGTATCATTGAACAAGGAGCAGGAACAAAAAATAACGGCATGCGCGGAATGGTTCCATTCCCGCCTGCCGTTATTTGATTCCGGCGGCTCTATTCGGATTCCAGCTCGCTGCGGATGCTTCGGAGCGTCTCCAGCCTCGTCTCGTCACGGCGGAAGTACTCCACGAGCGTCTCGATGCACGTAATGGAATCCCAGCTGAGATGATGCTCGATTCCCTCGACATCCTGATAGATGTTGGCTTCCTGGACTCCGATGACTTCCAGGAACTGCTCCAGCAGATGATGGCGCTCCATCAGCCGCTTGCCCATCTTCTTGCCCTTGGCCGTCAAGATGAGGCCGCGATATTTCTCATAAATCAGATACTGGTCCTTGTCCAGCTTCTGAATCATTTTGGTCACCGAGGATGGATGGACCTCCAGCCCTTCCGCGATATCCGATACGCGGGCATATCCTTTTTCCTCAATCAGCTTGTAGATCCGTTCCAAATAATCTTCCATGCTCGGTGTAGGCATGAAAACCCTCCTAACCTGCTGGGCGCCTCCACTCTCTCGGCGCCACGCTACTTTAGTATCATACAACGCGCTCCGGCCTCCTGCAACTTGCGCAGCCGGGATTTCCCTTATTGAAAAGCTTGCTTCCATGCCAAACTAACCCCGAGCCATCATCCATCCTTCCCGAGGAGGTTTGCCGTTATGAGCACTGTCATGGAACGTCCACGCACCGGCCGGCCCGACGTTTTCGTGCCCGAGCTGGTCTATTTCGAGCCGGACTCGCTGAACTATCCCAAGGGGAAGCGGATCCATGAATGGGCGGTCAAACAGGGACTGCCTATCCGCATGACGACATCCCACAACCGCATCACCAATCTGCCCGGCGATTCCGAGCTGGAGCAATATAAAATCGCCAAGCGGACGCTCGTCGTCGGCATCCGCAAAACGCTCAAGTTCGACCAGTCCAAGCCTTCCGCCGAATACGCCATTCCGATCGCGACGGGCTGCATGGCCCATTGCCACTACTGCTATCTGCAGACGACTCTCGGCGCGAAGCCTTATATCCGCGTCTATGTGAACACCGACGAAATCATGGAGGCGGCGAAAGGATACATCGATGAGCGCGTGCCTCAAATCACCCGTTTTGAAGCCGCGTGCACGAGCGATCCCGTCGGCCTCGAGCCGATAACCGGCTCCCTGCGCGAGCTGATCGAGTTCATGGCGGACCAGGAGTACGGCAGACTGCGGTTCGTCACCAAATTCCACCATGTCGATTCCTTGCTCGATGCGCGCCACAACGGCCATACCCGCATCCGCTTCAGCGTCAACGCCAGGTATGTCATCAAAAACTTCGAGCCCGCGACATCCCGCTTCGAGCAGCGGATTGAAGCGGCCGGCAAAGTCGCGGCTGCCGGATATCCCGTCGGGTTCATCATCGCGCCGATCATCTGGCACGAAGGCTGGCAGGAAGGGTATGCCGAGCTGCTGGAAAACCTGGCCAAGACGCTGCCTGCCGGAATTCCCGATCTGACTTTCGAGCTCATCCAGCATCGCTTCACCAAGACCGCCAAGGCGACGATCGAGAAACGCTATCCGAAAACGAAGCTAGAGATGGATATCGAAAAGCGCAAGTACAAATGGGGCCGCTGGGGCCAAGGCAAATACGTCTACCCCGATGAACAGGCAAATGCGCTGCGGATGTTTATATCCGAGCGCATCTTCGAGCATTTCCCTGAGGCGACGATCGATTATTTCACTTGATCAAGGATCAGAACCGCAGCCATTCCGGCGTGATTCCATTCAGATAGATCGTGATGACGGACATCTTGTTCGTGAACAGCAGCACGCCCATCACCAGCATCAAGGCGCCGCCGATCTTCATCAGGACAGACGAGTAGCGGACGATCCATCTCGTCGAGCCGATAAAAAATGCGAGCACGAAAAACGGAATCGCGAAGCCGAGCGCATAAGCGGTCGTAAGCCCGAACCATGTTCCCGGATCGGATGCCGCAAGAGCCAGAATCGCCGCCAGGATCGGACCGACGCACGGCGACCAGCCGGCGGAGAAGCCGATTCCGAAGATGAACGATCCGAGATAGCCCGACCGCAGCTTCACCGGCATTTTGAAGTCCCTCATCAATGCCTTCGGCTGGAACAGCCCGATCAGGAACAGTCCCATGAGCATGATGAGGATGGCGGACAGCTGCCGGATCAGGTCCTGGTAATCGGCGAACACCTCGGCGAAGCGGTTCGTTCCGTAACCGAGCGTGTAGTAGACAAGCGAAAACCCGAGAATGAAGAACAGCGTATGGCTCATGGTCCGGCGCCTCACCTCGCGGCCGGGATTGTCGCTTTTGAGCTCGGTGACCGATATGCCCGTTATGTACGATAAATACGAAGGGTAGAGCGGCAGGCAGCATGGCGACACGAAGGACGCGATGCCTGCGGCGAATGCCAAGCCGATGTTCACGCTGGACATGGTTTGGACCAGCCTCCCTTAATAGGTGCAGGATGCGGGGCTGTCGCCCGCATCCTGCTTTTTGGTTCGGATCATTTGACGATGGCGCCGTTCGGCATGGAATCCGGCACCGTCGCCAGCGTCAGCTCGTCGCCGACGGATGCGGCGAGGATCATTCCCTGGGACAGCTCGCCGCGCAGCTTGACCGGCTTCAGGTTCGTCACGCAGATGACTTTGCGGCCGACCAGCTCCTCCGGCTTGTAGAACTTGGCGATGCCGGAGACGACCTGCCGCTGCTCATAGCCGAGATCCAGCTTCAGCTTGAGCAGCTTGTCGGCCTTCGGCACCGGCTCGGCTGCAATCACCTGCCCGACGCGCAGCTCGACCTTGGCGAAATCGTCGATGCCGATCTCTTCCTTCGGCTCCGGAGCCGTCACGGCAGCGGCAGGCGCGGAAGAAGCGGATTCCGGCTTGGCTTCGGCTGCCGGCTCCTCTTTCTTGTCTCCTCCGCCGAGAATGACGGAAGCGATATAAGCGATTTCCTCCGGCGCATCCAGACGAGGGAACAGGGCGCTGCCCTTCGAGACGCGGGTTCCGGCCGGCAGGCTGCCGAACGAGCGGACCGATTCCCATGCGGCAAGAGCGTCGTTCTCCGCGCCGAGCTGGCGGCGGATCTCCTGCGGAGCGCGGGTCATGAACGGCGTCAGCAGGATGGAGACGATGCGCAGCGATTCCGCCAGATGGTACATGACGGAGGCGAGCTCGCCGCGGCGGGCTTCATCCTTGGCGAGCACCCATGGCTGGGTTTCGTCGATGTACTTGTTCGTGCGGCTGATCAGCTGCCAGAGGGAAGACAGCGCGACCGAGAACTCCATGCGATCCATGGAAGCCTCTACCGACGAGACGACCTCGGCCGCGAGCGCCTGCAGCGGGCCGTCGAATTCGGTCACGGCGCCGGCATAGGCCGGAACTTCCCCTCCGAAGTATTTGTCGATCATCGCCACCGTGCGGCTCAGCAGGTTGCCGAGGTCGTTGGCGAGATCGAAGTTCAGCCTTTCCACGAAAGCCTCGGGAGTGAACGTTCCGTCCGACCCGAACGGCACCTCGCGAAGCAGGAAATACCGGAGAGCGTCAAGTCCATAACGCTCCAGAAGGACGACGGGATCGATGACGTTGCCCTTGGACTTGGACATCTTGCCTTCCTTGACGAGCCACCAGCCATGGCCGAACACCTTCTTGGGCAGCGGCAGGTCGAGAGCCATCAGCATGATCGGCCAGTAGATCGTATGGAAG
>Ga0194137_10001108_pt1 | contig 16788 bp, 19 predicted proteins | sample TARM_MetaG_T3_14_FD_134025 | JGI IMG/M metagenome (GOLD analysis project Ga0194137, IMG submission 134025) | Freshwater microbial communities from Pennsylvania, USA, analyzing microbe dynamics in response to fracking - TARM_MetaG_T3_14 (version 2) | ecosystem: Environmental > Aquatic >... | reverse complement strand
TCGGCAAGCACCTCCAGTGCAGGCCGCTCGGCCAGGGACATACGCGGCATGGTCTCCGCCTGAGCACTCACGGCAAGCAGCCCAAGGAGCCCACCCATCAGAGCGGGTAACGTCCAGCGGCAGCGATTACATTTCATCATCGGTCGACTCTCCCTTAGCTGGCTGCCAGCTGCTGCTGGCGAGACGTTCTCAGCCGCTCGAGCTCAGCGGCGACGATGCGGCGATAGCGGGCCGCCGGCTCCCCGCCGGCGGGACGGTGATAGCGACCGGCCGCCTGTACCCAGTCCCCGGTGGCCTCATAGTGGCCGCGCAGCAGGCGCGCCGCCTCCTCCAGATTGGCGTAGGGGTTCAGGGCATCGCAGGGTTGAGTAAAGCGCTTGCCGGCACCAAACAGCTGAGGCTGCCAGCGCACGTTGAGCTGGGTGATTCCCACGTCCACGACGCGGGTCTCCTGCAGGGCCAACGTCAGCGCCTCGCAGGCCGCCTGGCGGGTCGCGAAATGAGAGCCCTCCCCCGCCACGTTCAGTGTCCATGGCCAGGGCCGGCGCCCCGCCTTCAAGCTGACCACCGATTCCGCGGTGGCCACCGCGTAGAGCACTTCGGGGGGGACCTGATGCAGGCTGGCGGCATCGAAGTAGGCCGGCGGCACCGGTGACGCCGTCGCCGGCGATGACAGCACTGCCAGGCCAAGCGCCATACTCCCCATCCAATGCTTCAGTCTCATGCCTACCCCCTCCCTCACCTGGGATAGACCTGGGGCAGTGACCTCGCGGCAATGCCGCGCTCGGGGTCCGGCTGGCCGTGGTTGAGGGTGATGTCTCTTGCCCGCACGCGGTCGGCCGGCACGCCCACTCGACGCGCCCAGTCGCGTATCACCGCGTCGTCGCCGTCACTGTCGAGCACGAAGATGTCCATCTGGGCGCCCTGGGCCATCAGCTCGCTGACGGTGCTGTCACAGCGCTCGCACTCCTCGGCCGCCACGTACACCGTCAGGCGGGCCTGTAGTGCGCCCTCATCGGTAAAGTGAAATGCCGAGCGCGGGCGCAGGGTGAACTCATCCACGGGCATTTCATCGGGGTAGAGGCGCTGCCAGGCCTCGTCGTAGGCGCGCTGGAAGGCCAGCTCACGCTCGGTGCGAGCGCGCTCCACCCCCACCAGCAGCTCTGCATAGCGGCGGCGCTCCTCGGCGCTGCGTGCCTCGACGCCGAGTGCGGTGATGGGATCCAAGTTGGGCGACCAGATCCCCCGGGGACCTTCCATCAACGCCTCGTAGCGCTCCCAGTCGCGCTCAGTCAGACCCCAGATCTCGGCCTGCTCCGTGCGCGTGCGAGTGCGCTCGCTCTCGAGCATCCGCTGCGCCTCCTGAATCACGCCGGAGGCATCGGGGCGGCTATCCGGGATGGACTGGGCATAGGCCTGGCTCCCCAGCAGCGTCATAGCCACGGTCGCCAAAGGCAGGGCAGCGCGTTGCATGAATGTCATCGCAGGATCTCCGGAGGCATCAGGGAATCTGTACGTCGACCGAGTGGCCGTTGTGGCGGAAGACCGCATGGGAGCCGCGAATCGCCGACAGCTCCCAGCCATCCTGGCGATCGCCCACGCCCAGCAGCCGGATGTCGCGCAGGCTCGACAGTCCATTGGGTGACACGCCCACATAGGGGTGGCCACCGCGGGACTCGACGCCGGTGACCTGGAACGGAGGAGACGGCGGGGCCGCTGACCGCGACGCCTGGCTTGCAGGTGCAGGGCGTGGCGCGGCCTGCTGACGCTGGCCCTGCTCGAGACGCTCGCTCAGCGTCTGGATCTGCTCGTTCTGGGCGGTCATGCGCAGGTTGAGCTCGCTATCCAGGCGGCTCAGCTCCTCGGCCAGGCTAGCGAGGCGGGGCTCAAGCTGCTCCAGCTGAGCTTGATTAGCAGAGATGCCATCAGTACTTTCCTGAACACGCTGCTCGGCCCGCTCGAGACGCTGATCCAGCTCCGCCAGGCGCTGCTCCAACGCCCCCTGCTGTGATTCCACTCGTGCCAGGCTCTCATCCAGGGGCAGCAACGCCTGCTGAATCTGGGACTGCACTAAGGATTCCACCGGAACCTCGTCGGGAGCCGGTCTCACCAGCAGGGCCCCTGACACCACAGCGCAGACCAGGCTGACCGCCAGCAGGCCATAGAGGGCCTTCCTGCTGCCCTTCCCTGCTCCTCGCTTACCGCGGTGCTTCGCAGAGGAGGCAGGACCAATCGGCTTTTGGTCTGGCGACAGCTCGGTGGGCTCACTCATCGCTCACCTCCGCCACCGTCACGCTGCTCTGGTCACGGCTGTCGTCGCCGAGCCCCGGCACGTAGCGGATATCCCGCACCTGATAGCAGACCTCTCTTGCCACCGGGTCGACCTCCAGCGCCCAGGCATCGCCGCCCAGCACCTGCAGGGCCTCGCGCAGCGGCATGGGGCCCAGCCGGTAGTGGGCCGCCGGCAACGACTTGCGATAGAGGGTGCGCTGAGCGGGACCGGGTGCCGGACATAGCGAGTAGCCGGTATAGCGCAGGGTGTGATGCAGCGCGTCCTCCACGGTGGTGGTCATGGAAGCGGGAATACGCACGTCAATGGTCTGCTCCATGAGGTGGCGCTGGCCCAGCGAGGCTTGAGTCGCCACCAGCTGGTAGCGCCCGGTGCGAATCACCTCGACGGAAGGCAGTTCGTCGCTATAGATGTCCGGCGTCACGGCCTCGGTCGTCGGCGGGTTGGGGCCGGTGACCACGGCCCGATGCCGCTCGCCATCCACTTCGAAGTACGGGAGCGAGAGCACCAGGGGGTCTAAGTCCGAAGGTTCGGGGGACTGTGGCGGCTGATGGACACAGCCCGCCAGCAGCGTGGTGGCGATCAGCGCAGCGGTAGGGAGGAGCGGAAGGTTGAGCATGCGTTGCCTCAAGAGAGTCCATTCAATGGCGTTGAGGCAGGAGGTTCTCGAGTTTGCGGGGGCGGGTCGATTGAAAAGCGTAATCAGGCGGAGAAGGAAAAACGCCCCGGGGAGGGGCGTTCTGTGCAGAAAGATCCGCTCCTGGCGGTAATGGGGAGTGAGTAGGATCAGTGCATGGCCGGCGAATCGAACGAACCAGCGGCTTCTCCTGAGTGGGCAGCGGAATAGCCGTTGCCTGCTTCAGGCGGCTCCGCTGAGCCAGCGTGGCTGTCGTTACCGGCACCTTGTTCATCGCGCCGAGGCGCCTGGTAAACCATCTCGCCGTTCACCTTGATCCAGCTGATGAACAGCAGGCGAGCCTTGAGACTAACGCCGGTCTGGCCGGCCTTGTCGCCCTTCGCGTAGACGAAGGTGTCCGTCCAGAGATCGCCCAGCTTGAAGCCGACCAGCACCTTGCGGCCCTGGTAGACCGCCTGACGACAGCGTTTGACGAGCGCCTCGGCCTCACGGCCGCTGATCCGGCAGTCGAAGCGGGTGTAGCCCACATCGTCTGCGGGGCCATTCAGGGCCGCGATATCGCATGCCCAGAACGCGTCTCCGCGCTTCGGCTTCACCTCACGGATTCGGTTGAGGTAGCCAAGGCCGGTGATATGAAGATCGAAGAAGCCAGTGGTGGCACTCTGGTGAATAGTGGTCGTCATGGTGTGTCTCCTCGGTGAGTTCAGAGAGAGATCCCAGGTGAGACACTCGCCCCCTCAGGGAAGTCGAGTGGCTTCCCGGGTGGGCAGTGGATTCAGGCGTTGGATCAGGTCATCAGCACGCAGTGGTGCCGGGAGCCGGCCAGGGTAGTGTTGCAGCAGTCGCAGGACGCCGTTGAGAGATCTTCGTCTTGCTCGTTATCGCCGACGACGAGGGTGTTCCCGTCGCGCTGCGCTGCGGCGATCGAGTGACGCACCTCCCGCTCGCGGGCGGCGGCGCTCTCTTCATCCAGGAAGTGATCCAGCCCGGTGGCATCGTCATTGGCGATGATCATCAGGCAGTCGTCACAGACCATGACACGGTCGTCGACAATCGTGGCCATGGGGCATTCCTCCAGGTTCCAGGGGGTCCGCCCCCTGGGGAGGCATCTCCCCGAATGGGTGGTAGCAGTGGCATCCAGCCCTGATGGGCGGCCTCGTTTCGGGATGCGCGAGGCCTTGGGAGGTGGCGTACCGCCAAGCGGCGCACCCTTGAAACGCCTGGGTGCCTGGGGTGTCTCGGTTGGAGCCGGTCGAGACCACCGGGCCGCCAGCGGCGGCACTTGCCCACTGGGAGGCTGCCCGTCAGCTCGGCAGCGTCTCCTCGAAATCCTCACTCGCAAGACGCGGCACGCCACGTCTTGGGATTGAAGACCATAGAGGGCATCAACAGGGTCGTTGCCGTACCGACAAGCACCAGGATGTCCGCCATGCGACTGGAGCCAAGGCATGTCCCTCGTTGCCATGCTTCGCTCACGGAGGCACCCGAATCTCTTCGCGGACGCATTCGGTCGATCAAGCACAGATCCCTGTACAAAGGGCTCCCGTTGGTGATGCGGCGGGCTCCGCAGAAGGGCAGGCGTTTCCAGCGTAGAAACGTCAACCGGCCTGCCGGCTACCCTGGATCAAGGTAGCCGGCAGGCCGGTCGTCGTATGAGACGGGTGGCCAACCAACCAAGCTGGCCTAGGACTAAGGAACCTCGAACCCCGACTGTTGATGATGCAGTGTGAGCCGTAAAGGCGGGATGGGGCGTATTCGTCGCGCGAGGTGCGAATACTTCGGGGGAATGAGCGTTGGCGCTCAAAGGGCGTTGCGTGATGACCGTCAGCAACCAACGGGGTGTATTCATATTATTGAGGCTGCCCTCTCCACGGTCAAGGCGATACCGCTTTACGCCGACTATCGGAGCCCTTCCTGGGCGCCTTATCGCGCAACATGCCCTTACACTCCGGGTAGCGCGTGCAGCCCCAGAAGGCACCGTATTTGCCTTGGCGCTTACGCATGGGCGCCTGACACTCCGGGCACCTCTTGAGGTCTTGCTGAGGCATCGTCACCGTAGCTTCCCGCGCATGCTGGACCAGCTTCTCCACCATGCCGACTTGTCGCGCCATGAAGTCCTGCAGCACCAGGCGCCCTGCCGCGACCTCATCCAGCGCCTGCTCCCAGAGCGCCGTCATCCCGGGGTTGGTGATGGCAGAGGGCAGTGCATCAATGAGCTGCTGGCCGGTCGGGGTGGAGACCAGTGCGCGCTTCTGCCGCTTGATGAAGCCCCGCTTCAGCAACGTCTCGATGATGCCGGCCCGCGTTGCCTCGGTGCCGATCCCGGCGGTCTCCTTGAGGCGGGCCTTCAGGCGCTCGTCTGTCACGAACCGGGCGGCATGCTTCATGGCGGCGATCAGGGTGCCCTCGGTAAACGGCTTGGGCGGCGTCGTCTGCTTGGCCAACATCTCGAGGTGCTGCGCCTTGCAGGACTCTCCCTCGCTCAGGGCCGGCAGTGGGGGCGTCTCCCGGTCTTCCCCGCTGCCCTCGTCCGACGCCGCTCGAGGGAAGAGCAGGCGCCATCCCTCCACCTTCACCTGCCGTCCCGAGGCCAGGAATACCTCACCCTCCAGGTCCACCCGCACCTCGGTCTGATCATACTCGTGAGCCGGCAGGAACTGAGCCAGGTAGTGGCGACGAATCAGGTCATAGACGTTGCGCTCGGCGTCACTCAGCTTGGCCAAGTCACACGGCACCGCCGTTGGGATGATGCCGTGGTGCGCGGTGACCTTGCTGTCGTTCCAGACACGGCTCGTGCGGCTCGTGTCCAGGCGCTGGCGAAGCCGCGACAGCGTCTCATCCGAGTGCAGCAGCATCGTCACGATGCGCTCGGCATCCCCGAGCTGCGACTCCGGCAGATACCGGCAGTCGGTCCGGGGGTAGGTCGTGGCCTTGTGGGTTTCGTAGAGTGCCTGGGCGGTGTCCAGCACCTGCTGGGCACCGTAGCCAAAGCGGCGAGAGGCCTCCTGCTGAAGCGATGACAGGTCCATCAGCAGCGGGGGCGACTCTTTCTTGTGGGTCGTCTCGAGGTGGCTGATGTGTCCCTGCTGCCCGGCGACTCGCTGGACCAGTGACTGGGCCGCAACCTCGCTGACGCAGCGCCCGGCGGCATCCAGGATCGAGGCGTCGCGTGGCTGCCACTTCGCCTGGAAGGTACCGCCCGCCGTCTGGAACTGAGCCACGACTTCCCAGAAGGGTTGGGGCACGAAGTTCGTAATCTCCCGGTCGCGATCCACCACCAGCCGCAGCGCGGGCGTCTGCACGCGCCCCACCGAAAGCACGCTCTGGTGCCCCTGCCGCTGGGCCAGCACCGTATAGGCCCGGGTCAGGTTCATCCCGACCAGCCAGTCGGCCCGACTACGCCCCAGCCCGGCCAGATAGAGCGGATAGGTCGCCTCCCCAGACCTGATGCTGGCCAACGCCTTCCGGATCGAGGCATCGTCCAGGGCCGAAAGCCACAGGCGGGTCACCCTCCCCCGGTAGCCACAGTAATCCAGTAGCTCGCGGGCGATGGTCTCCCCTTCCCGGTCGGCGTCGGTGGCCACTACCACTTCGGTCGCCTGGCCCAGCAGCTTCTTCACGACACCGAACTGCTTGCGGCCACTCTTCTTGACCTCCATCTTCCAGGTCGAGGGGAGAATCGGCAGCGCCTCCAGGGACCAGCGCTTGAGCGCCGGGTCGTACTCCTCTGGCGGCGCCTGCTCGAGTAGGTGACCGAACCCCCAGGTCACCACGTTCCCGCCGCCGTGCAGGTAGCCCTCGCTACGCTGGCCAGCACCTATCACACGGGCAATATCACGGGCCTGCGAGGGCTTCTCGCACAGGAATACACGCATTGGCTCATCTCCCTCATGAACGTCGAGGGCAGCATGGCAAGTCCATAGAGGCGAGCGAAGCAAGAAAGGAAACGTCAGCGACGCGGCTTTGTACCACCAGGCATCAGGCTTTCGCCATCAGCTCAGCAGCGTCCATGACGTCACCCAGGAGAAACAGCATCTGGGTGCCAGACGAGCCGGCGCCCCTAACGATAGGCCGGGGTGGCGCATGGCCGCGAAGGTCGCGGCCATGCCGAAGGGCATGCTTGAGCTCGGTGACACGGACGCCGAGCAGCTGAGCCGCATGGCCAATGCCGATCCGCTCGTTTCTCAGCTCCCGTGATGTCACCAAGTGCCCTCCTCCCTGCGTTAACGAAGCGCCGTGCGGAAGCGCTGCTCGAGCACCTCGCCCATGGCATCTCCATCGTACCTGGCATTGGCAGTCGGCAGGTACTCCACGTTGATGCGAGAGCTGCTACCGTCGCGCTGAATCTGAGCCTTCAGCACGAGAGAGTGCTCGGTGCCGTTGACGGTCTGTCTGGCGTAGTCGCTCATCTGATAAAAGGCGCCGGGCGTGGCATCAAAGTGCCATGCATTATCCATCATCGCCCACTGGTCAGAGTTACTGTTCGGGTTGAAGTCCACCTCCGAGCGGAATCCGAACTCGGAGCGCACCCTCGCATAGGCCGTATCCACGTCCAACGGCGACGCCATGCTGAACCGCCCATGCCGATTGCCTGCAGCTGTTCCCTGGTCCCGGCCAGCTGCCACAGCGTCTTCTTCGATAGCAGGCTGCTGCTCGGGATCGTAATTGATAGGCTGCCCCGTCACCGGGTTATTGATGCAGGTCAGGCAGCGCCCTTGAGAGTAGAGGTGGTCCTGAGTGGTACAGCCCGCTGCCACAGTCACAATAGCGCCAAGCCCAACCCAACACAGGACTCTCTTCGCCCCCTTCATCGCTCTCCTCCTTGATTCATCCATGATCACGCAGCGGTTATTCCCCGTAGCCTTCCTGGCTCGCTCCCGGGCCGCTGGCATATTGCTCCGCCGGCTGCTGGTGGCTATGGGGGGTATCCATGATTACCTGAGCCACCCGATGAGGCAAGATGGCCACCCGGTCTGCCTGTACCTTGAAGGCCGTGCGCGTCTCGCCGTTCTGCTCCCAGCTGTCCTGAACCATCTTGCCCACCACCACGACCCGCATCCCTCGCTGATACAACCGCGACCACCGCTCTGCTTCCCGGTGCCACCACTCCACGTCTGCCCAGAAACCACCGCGATCCACCACTTCCCCATCCTTGGGGACCAGGTTATCGAACCGCACGTTGAGCCTGAGCAGCGTGCGGGGCGGCTGATTGTCACGCACGGGGAAGGTCCTGACCTCGGGGTCACTGCCGATATTTCCCTCACCGTAGAAGCGTGTGCCCATGGGTATCCTCCTTGGTCGTTATCGCTGAAAAGAGACCGCATGTTCGATATCCGCTAGCGCCTTACCAATTCGCTTGATCGACCAGTTGATCGTGGCCGCCTTGGCATTGAACACGCAGCGCTGGACTTCTAGGTCGATGACGGATTGCCGCATCGCCTCGGATATGTCAGCACGTGACAAGAACGTCTCCAGCAGCCAAAGCCCCATGCTTCTCTGCTTATTATCACGCCACTGAAGCGTTCTGGCCGGAATGCCTGATTTACCCCAAGGGGTCAGCCAGAGATCGGTCGATTTCAGCAGACCGCCATTCGCCTGAGACGCCATATCGATCGCCTCCTGACGAGCCACTCTTGCCGAATCTTCCAGCTCATCACGTAGACGAATCAGCTCTCCCTTACCCTTAAAGGGTTTTAAAAAACCCTTTGCGTAGCTGTTGAATGCGTCATTGCCATAGCTGTTCGATGCGGTATTCAAGCTGCCCCCTCACTCACTCTCAGTGATTCCACTGGAATCACCCAAGACCCGCCCTCCGGCTCCACCGGCGAAGTGATTCCACTGGAATCACCCCAAGACCTGCCCTCCGGCGCCGTCGCCCAGGTGATTCCAGTGGAATCACCCCAGAGACCTCCTCCGGCACCACCGCCTAGGTGATTCCAGTGGAATCACCCTGCCGACCCTCTGGCCACGCCCAAGACCTAAGTAAACTTGATGACAGTGGAATCACGCTCCCGGCACTCCGGCCACTACTCCTCCGCCGAGGGCGGTGGGTCACTTTCCACCGCGCCTGCGCCACTGGCCGCCTTGGCCTCCGCCGGCCTGGTAATCGGCGGCGCAAACTCGCTGCGGTGCTTCCCGGAGAGCACATCGTCGGGCAGCTCACCGAACTTCTCGATGGCATTTCGGGCCTTGGCGTTGTTGGCAGCGAAGTCGTCGCGGGTGGCACCGCTGAAGCCCGGGTACTTCTGGGTACTCGCACACAGGCTGCGCAGGAGGTGTCCGCCAACCCGGACGTACTCCTCCATCTGGCGCCGACCGATCAGGGCAATGTGGTGGGCAAGCATGACGCGCCTGACGAAGCGGTCGAAGTCGATCAGCAGGCGCAGGGCGAGCCATCCATGCTGGCCGCCGGTATAGACGGGGATCTTGAGCGGCTGCTGGTTGAGGTTTTCCTCGACATCCAGCTCTGGCGGCAGCTGTGCCATCAGGCTATCCAGCTCCTGGAGGCGCTGGTCCAGCTGAGCGCGAGTCTCGGCAAGCTTGGCATCCAGCTGCAGGAGCCAGTAGTCCGCATAGGGGTCATCCTTGGCTGCATTCTGCTTGATCGCACCGCAGATCAGCAGGAACTGCCGCATGCCGATTATCTGTGGGCGCCCCGTCTCGACCCCACGGCCCTTCCAGATCCGTGCGGCGTGGTGGGTATGGAGCGTCAGCTCGATCTTGCTGCGCAGTGCTCCCAGGCGATCAACGGCCATGTCGCGTCGTCCTCATGCTGATGTGTGTCCGCGGTATGGCAGGCACTGTCAATCAGTTGGTAAGTGGGAGACAGCGGAATCGTTAATGGCTGCTGAGTGAGTTTTTCCCGCCAGCCGGCCATAGCCCCAGCTTGCGCAGGCACTGCTCTCGGGCCGCCTGGGCCTCCTCGGGAGACGTGGTGCTGGACGGAGTGCTCGATGCCGTGGGTGCCGCAGGCTGCCTGAGTGGCTGAGTCGCGGCACGAGGTGCAGACCGCTGCATGGCGGGTGGAGTGCTCTGACTCACACTGCCCGTTCGGCGTTCGGCCTGGGTCTTGGCGTAGCCGGTCGCGACGAACTCGCCGCCGATAGCGCGCTTGATCAGCCCCCGCAGGAAGCCTTTGGGGTTTCTCACCGAACCGCTGCTCACGCGGCCCGCCGCCTCATCGAGAATGGCTTGCTGGGTGTCGCCTGATAGCCCCGACATCAGCAGCTGAGTCGCCTGACGCTCGCTATCATCCAGCGAGAGACACGCCGGCCAGTGCAGGTTCACGGCTGACGTACCTGTAGGTTTTACACAGTGTGAAGTACGTACTGTACGTGGAGAACTGCCCGAGTTTTCATGGAGAACGGCATCGATAGCCTCATAAGCTCTTGATTCCAGACTTGGTTCTCGATGAAAACCGGGGGAGTTCTTGTGGCTCACCCTGCCGGGTTCTCGCTGAGAACTCGGCGCTTCCCCCTGGTTCTTCTGCTGAGTCGTGGTGGAGAACTGAGTGGCCTGACGCTTAGCCGGCGAGGGAGGCCGAACCTTGCTGGAGCGAGACGCCAGAGTATCGAGACGCGTCGGTAGCTCATGGAGTGCCCCGGCCTCCTGGAGCTCCTCGAAGACGATGGCGGCCACCGCCTTGACCACCTTGTTCTGGTGATTCAGACAGCGGCACACATACTCGACGTAATCGGCATCCAGCACCGAGGCCTCGGCGGGAGAGAGCGGCTCATCGTGCAGGATGTAGACGTTGCCGATGATGCGGCCATTCTGCGCGTTACGCGCCCGATGCCCGAGGCTCACCCAGCGGGTCAGCCGGAGAACGGCGATGACGCGGGCGACCGTGGCGCGCGAGGCCTTCTGCCCCGGAGCCCCCCGCAGCAAGGGCTGCAGCTCGTCGTAGGTCGGCACCGCGGTGGTTCGGTCCGGATTCACCAGCATCCGCATCATCTGCCAGCCGAGCTTGTCGACGTGCCCAAGACGCGGATCGAGCAGCAGCGCTCGCGGCACGGTCTCATGGGGATTTCCGAAAAACAGCAGCCCATCGAGGCCTGAAGCAGCCTCCCCTGGACGGTCCGTCTCGCCGTCCGGAACGGCAGACGCCGGGGGCTCTCCCCGGCGCTGGGTCATCTCAGAAGCCGCTTGGCCGATCAGGCGATCCAGCCCTTGTCGAGTGGCATCGTGCAGCTGCACCATCACCGCTCTCCTTCAGGTGCCATCCACTCTTCGGTTGGAGGTGCCGTGCGCGGCTGGCCGGGATCACCCCACTGCTTGATGAGGTGCCACACCACCGCCAGCGGAATGTCGGTCTCATCGGCGAGGGTGACCATGCCCTGTAGGTCATCGGTCGACCTGGGGTTCAGCGCAATATGCTGCCAGCGCTCCCAAGCATCGTGCTCGGCCTGCTCCGATGGCATCGCCAAACGCCCCTGCCGCGGCGCAATACCCAGCAGCTGACGCCGCGTCGAGCAGTCGTTACCGGTCAGGCCGAAGAAGGCCCCCATCATGCTGACGCTGGCCCCCAGTCTCAGGCAGCGGTCGATCAGGGTTTCACGATCCTGGTCGCGATCGATGCGCGCCAGAACCCCACGTAGCGCGGCATGATCCACTGAAAAGCGCGCCACCACAGGTCCCGCGCAGGCCAGCGAGTCGATGTCACTCGCTCTCAGGCGGCGAAGGGTGCGCAGCTCCTCCTCGCTGAAGCCGAGGGCCAGCGCTCGGCGCATGTTGCCCTCCCGAAGAAATCCCATGACCTGGCTGAGCAGCGCCTGATTCAGGTTGGCGGATGAAGAGCTCATGACTGGGCCTCCTGTTGTACCTGCAGGTGTTCACGAAGGCGGCGGATCAGCCGCACCAGACGGAAGAAGCGAAGCAGCACCGCATCGTCCCAGGCGCTCTCTTTCCCCTCTTCATAGTGAGTGCCGAACAGTGCTCCCCACAGGGTGGCGTCAGAGGGGTACTCGGGATTGAGCTCGCCGCGCAGGCTGGACAGCGCTTGCCAGGCGAAAAGCGCTCGGCGGTCGGCGGCGTCCGGCAGCGGGTTGAGGTCGAAGCCGATGCCGTCGTCATCGGCGATGACCACATCGCTGCCGCCGAAGCCGCCCCAGCGGGCAATGACCTGGACCAGCTCACGTATGCGGATGCGCAGCGAGCGGGGCTCATCCTCTACCCCTTCGATGAACCAGACGTCGGCAATGGGCGGGGTGATCTCGCCGGAGAGCACCGGTGCCGCCAGTGGAGCCAGCTGCTCGAAGTCGAAGCTGGGCACGCCGAGCTCACTGGCCAGGTGGTGGCGATAGCCGCGCTTTCCCGGGCTCTCTTCCCAGCTTGACTGGGTCAGCCCTTCGAGGCGGGCGGCCTGTTCGGCCTCCGTCCGAGCGGCGCCCTCGGGCCAGTCGATTTCCTCCTCAGAGAGCGCGGCCATGGGCGCAGGGCCAGGTACCGACGTCGGTTCTCCGAGCCCAGACACCACGGGAGACTGCGACTCGCTCAGCTGCTCCTTTTCACGCTCCAGCGCGGCGACCTGCTGGCGGAGCCGGAGCAGCTCAGCGCTCTCCGTCCGCCCCTCGTCGGGGTTCACGTTTCTTCCGCTAAGGGTGCGCGGCGATGGCAGCTGCTCGGTTTGCAGTTCAGGGTCAGGCGTGGGCGCTTTTTCCTTCGGGGCACCACCTGCTGCCGTATCAGAAGAGCTATCAGGCAGCGGTGGATAGAGCGAGGGCGGCTGGGCATCGGGATCGCGCATCTGCTGCAGCTCAACGTCCAGGGCCTCGAAGGCCTGATGCTCTTCCAGGTCCCAACGCCGCTTGCGATAGGTGACGATATTATCGAGGGTCAGCTCGCAGACGTTGAAGTGCACGCCCGTGTTGTCGGCCAGCATGCCGCACAGCCGATCCACCACGATGCCCCAGTGCATCTCGGTCTGACCCTCGTCATCGAACCAGGCCATGGTCTGGTGCCAGGCTTCGGCAAAGCCCTGGGGCTCGACCTCCTGGGTGCAGCGCTCCCAGATCAGCCGGCAGGCTTCCCGGTAGCTGATAAGCTTCTCGACCTGCGGCCTCCCCAGGCCGCTGTAGAGGGTGTTGGGCAGCGTGGGCAGCAGATGCTCGACGGTATAGAGCATCTTGCTGATATGGCTCTGGGCCACCTGGTAGCCGTCCTCCGACAGGCGCTTGACCAACTCGCGCTGCGATAGCGATTCACCGCTCTCCTCCTCGTACATCGCCTTGGCATCCATCACCCCCTTGGCTCGCTCGATCCAAAGCAGCTGGCCACGGTTGTCGTTCTCGCTGAGGTGACCCGTCAGCATCTTCACTTCCGACTGCCAGGGTCGGTATAGGGCATAGAAGGCATGGAAACGCGACTCACCGGTCTCCTCAAAGAGCTCGCGTAGGATCTGCAGGCGGGTATTGCCGCCGTCGCAGATGGTGTAGTGCTTCTCGCCCGGCCGCTGGGTCACCGGGGGCTTGTGCTTGAGACCCGCGGCACGGATCGAGGCCTTGATATCCTCATACTTGGAGTTCTGGACCTGCCGTGGGTTGTGCTCATAGGGCTTGAGCATGTCCAGGGTCACCCAGACCGCCATCTCCTGGTCTGGCGGCGTGACGGCGTCGACCGGCTGCCCCTGGCGCCTGGGTCCCGGCTGCGTCAGTCGGTCCCGCAGCTGTTGATCGGTAGGACGCTTCATAGGAGGGCTCCCTCTACGATAGACACGACGGAGGTGATGACAGTGGAATCACTCTTCATGGCGGTACCGCCTCTCCCACTCCGCACGGCGCAACTGGGAGCGCGCATTGAGCTCGGCGCGGCGGTCCTTGGTGGTGAAGGAGGTGAAGACCGGCGCACAGCCTGGCTTGCTGAATCGCAGGTGACCACCGCTGGTACGCTGCACTTCCCAGCCCTGGGTCGCGGCATAGCGAATCAGGCGCTGCATCCCCTTGCACCCCCGCGCTACGGAAAGCGACTTACTCATCTGCGGCCTCCTCGATCTCCCAGAAGCGTTTCAGCAAGGTGTCACCGCCTTCGATGAAGGTGTGGATCTCATGGCCGCTGTAGGTGGCCATCCGAATAACCGCGAGGGCGTCTGCCTGAAGGTCTGCATCGAGCCCTCGCAGCCGCTGCATCTCGAAAGGCCAGCGGTAGCCGTTGTAGAGCCCGAGCAGGAGGCGACGAAGATGGTGGGACTGACCGCTATGCCCCTGGGCCACACGGACCAGGTGCTCCAGAGCGGCAAGGCCCTGCTGTTCAGCCTCGAGCTGCCGCTGGCGAGTCTCGTGCATCACCTCGGCCAGGGCTTGGGAGAGCCGGGAACGGGGCTCCGGTGTGCGTACGCGGTGCTGGCTCATGGGGTCACCTCCTGGCGCTGCCACGCCAACGGCTTGAAGCGCGCCGACTCCCCCTGGAACGCCAGGTGCACGGTGCCGGTGGGCCCGTTGCGCTGCTTGCCGAGGATCAGCTCAGCCAGGCCGTGGCTGTCTTCGTTGTCGGGGTGGTAGACCTCATCGCGGTAGATGAAGGCGATCACGTCGGCGTCCTGCTCCAGGGCACCGCTGTCACGCAGATCGGCCATGCAGGGTCGCTTGTTGGGGCGGGTCTCCAGGGAGCGATTGAGCTGCGACAGGGCAATGACCGGGGCACGCAGCTCCTTGGCGGTCTCCTTGAGAATCCGGCTGACCTTGCCCACCTCGAGGGTGCGATTCTCGCTGCCCGGCTCCTGAAGCAGCTGCAGGTAGTCCACCAGGATCATGGAGGGGCGACCGAAGCGGCGCGTCATGCGGCGTGCGCGTGCCTTCAGGCTGGAGGCGGTGATGCCGGAGACATCATCGATCAGCAGCTTCCCTTCCAGCTGGGTGAGCCGATTGACCGCGGCGGTCACCTTCGGCCAATCCTCGTCTTCCATCTTCCCGGTGCGCAGCTTCTGCAGGGAGACATTGCCGAGGCTAGCGATCAGCCGGAGCATCAGCTGCGCTTCCGGCATCTCCAGGGAGAAAATAAAGACCGGGCCGGCAACGTCCTCTGCCGTCAGGGCATGCTCCGCGAAACCGAGCCCCATGGCGGTCTTGCCCATGGAGGGGCGACCGGCCAGGATGATCAGATCCCCTGGCTGCCAGCCCGCAGTCATGGCGTCCAGCTCGCTTAGGCCGCTCGGGATGCCCGTCACCCCACCCTGTGCATTGAAGGCCCGGTCGATGACGTTGATGGCCTCACCGAGCATCTCCTTCATGGAGCTCAGCTGCTCATTCCTCTCTTCCGTCAGGGCAAAGAGCTTCTGCTCGGCCTCCTCGATCAGCTCGGTGGCCGAACGGCCCTGAGCCATCAGGGCCTGCTGGTTCAGGGTGAAGCAGGTATGGATCAGCTGCCGCAGGGCATGGCGGTCCCGCACGATCTCAGCATAGGCCTCGACATTGGCCGCACTGGGCGTATTGCGTGCCAGCTCCGCCAGGAAGGCGAGACCTCCCACCTGTTCAAGCTGACGCGCTTCTTCCAGCGCCTCGGACACCGTCACGACATCCATTGGCTGGTCGCGCTCCGCCAGCCCTTGAATCGCCTGAAACACCAGGCGATGGGCCTGCTGGTAGAACATCGCCGGTGCCAGGCGGTCGGCAACCTCATCCCACATGGCGTTATCCAGCAGCAGACCGCCCAGCACCGACTGCTCCGCCTCCAGACTATGCGGCGGCAGGTAGCCGGCCTCCGGACGCTCCTCGGCCACCCGAAGTTCGGCCAGGTTCTCAATGGCACTCATCGTGGCAGCCCCCCTGCATGGCGGTGGTGCAGACCATGGCGTCGATCAACGGCAGCCACTCGGGGTTGAGCTCACAGGCCATCGCCTTGACCTGGTCGGCGGCGGCGGGCGACTTGCGGCCGGCGGGCCGTCGCGGTTCGAACTGATGCGCGGGAAGGCCCGCGCTGGCGGCCTGTCGGAAGGCCACACCGGCACGGATGGTGCTTTGCATCACGCTGACGCCCTGCTCGCCGGCGGCGAACATCTCCGCCAGCGTCTGGTGGATGCCCCGCGCATCGGCGGTCTCATCCAGACGGTTAACCAGGACGGAAACGGGGGGAACGGAGAGGTGGGTGAACTGGCTAAGCGCTTCGAGATCTCGCAGCAGGCCGACGGTGCCGCGCACGAACTCGCGGGCGGAGAGCAGCTCGGGGGTGATGGGTGAGAGGGCATGATCGGAGGCCAGGACGGCCATCTCCAGGGTGATGGAGCGTGCGCCCTGGGTATCAATCAGGATCAGGTCATAGCCCGACAGCCTGGAGAGCAGCTGGGCGAGACGGAAGCGGCCATCCGGCGCGTTGAGCAGCAGCTGAGGGAGCTGGCCGGCGTGATCGTTGGAGATCACCACATCCAGGTTGGGATGGGCGGTATGCGATATGACATGGGCAGGAGCGGTATCGCTGAGCGCGATCAGCTCGTAGGTGCCGCCGGGGGCTTCGGTGCGGAGGGGGTAGTAGCTGGAGAGAGTCGGCTGGCTGTCCAAGTCGATGAACAGGACCTTGAGGCCCGCATCGGCCAACAGGCCACCCAGATTGGCAGTGACGGTGGTCTTACCGACGCCGCCCTTGGTCGAAACAACGGAAACAACACGCATAACCTCACCTCGGTTCCAGATGGAATCAAGTGTGAGGCTGATGATCTGTAGCTATTTCACGAAGACGGCTTGAGCCACACCACAATTAAGGAGGGCTTCCACTTCTCTCTCGCAAGGTGCTGATTTTGAAGAGTTTGAAGTGGTGCCGGCACCAGGAGTCGAACCCGGGACCTACTGATTACAAGTCAGTTGCTCTACCAACTGAGCTATGCCGGCAAGGCGACGCTATGGACCAGCACGGAGGAGTGACCTCCTCTGAGCGA
>Ga0194137_10001107_pt1 | contig 16798 bp, 20 predicted proteins | sample TARM_MetaG_T3_14_FD_134025 | JGI IMG/M metagenome (GOLD analysis project Ga0194137, IMG submission 134025) | Freshwater microbial communities from Pennsylvania, USA, analyzing microbe dynamics in response to fracking - TARM_MetaG_T3_14 (version 2) | ecosystem: Environmental > Aquatic >... | reverse complement strand
GATCAAGGGCGTCGGACGTATCTACCAGCAGACCTTTGTCGACATCGATTCGAAGTGGGCAGCAGCCAAGCTCTACACGACCAAGACGCCCATTAGAGCGGTCGAATTGCTCAATAATCGCGTCCTGCCGGTCTTTGATGAACAAGGCATGGGCATGATCCGTGTGCTGACTGATCGTGGTACTGAGTATTGCGGCAAGCCGGAAGCTGATGACTACCAGTTCTATTTTGCCTTTAAGGATATAGAACACACGAAGACCAAGGCAAACCATCCGCAGACCAATGGCATCTGCGAGCGCTTCCACAAGACGATTCTCAACGAGTTCTACCAGGTAGCGTACCGGCGGGAGCGAGCGACCATTCCATCAAGGTTTCGCTACTGGGTTGAAAACTTTTGTGTTCGACAATCTTCACTGCCAGAGTGCTAGACCTAGCGATGAGCAATGCCAAGTGCCAAGAGTATGCATCCGAACTCGGTTAGATACATAGTACATTTTGTTATAAACGCTCTATTCGCCCAACAGCAAAAGCCTTTCACGTCCAACCGACCGTGTCATCTCAACCACCATACCCCGCGCTCACAGAGAGCCCCCAACCTTGGAGGCCTTTACTGTGTTTGATAAAGGAAGTTGTAAAAGGAGCAGCAGGGCGCGCCTTGGCTTGGGTTAAGGAAAAAGGTAGAAGGTTTATCACAAATTGTTATACTTACATCTGCGATTCCTAGCAAAGACGGGGAAAGGTAATGGCATTGACTCAAGCGCAGAAACGCAAATGGCTGACATCGCCGGTACGCGCATTTGATGAGTTGATTGAAACAGAAACGTTTCTCAGCCTCGGACGCAGGCAACCAGTCAGGGACACCTGGGGCCGCATTTACGGCCTGAGTGCGTCAACAATCCGTCTTTACCGGTCGATGTTCCGCAAGTACGTGATGTGGCTCGACTTGTCCAATAAGCGGCTCTTCGAGATTGGGCCAACTGACCTTGAGTTATTTCTTGACTCCCCGCTACACCTGGAGGGACGCAAACGTAAGAAGCTCACCAGTCTGATCCGGAAACGGTACGTCCTCTTGCTCGAGCGCGTCTACAAGCACTTCCAGTCCCCTGGTAACTTGAATCCAGCAACCGTCTTTTTGGCCAGGGGTGGAAAAAAACAACCGCAGCTCGGGCGGGAGCACGACAAGCAGGCGTTGACGCAGAAACAGGTCAAGGCGTTCATGGCATCGCTGCCGGAGGTTGGCGACACCCCGGCACAATGGAAACGTCAGCGTGACCGCGCGATGCTTGCGATACTGGTCGGTGCGGGCCTGAAGGCATCTGAAGTACTTACGCTCAGAGTGTCAGCGGTGCAAACAAAGCCGGACCAAGATGGAAATTTGCGGATCTTCGTGGCGAGGAAGAAGGAGGGCATCCATAAGGAGCACTGGACCGTCCTGCGGGCATTCGCCGCTCCGGAGGTCCTCACCTGGTTGGCTCGCCGACGAGCAATGAAAATCCCCAAGACCCTTCTCTTTCCAGCATCGATAGACGGATTGCGCCCGATTACCAACATGACATTGTGGCGCAGCGTCAAACAGACGCTAACACGCGCCAATATTGAGCTGAAGCATTCCGGTAGCCGCAGTCTGCGCAACACCTTTGCTGTCCTTGAGCTTGCTAAACGCACAGAGCAACATACCGTGAGCCAGTACCTTGGCCATTTCGAGGAGAAGGCGATCCTCGATTATGTACAGGCAAAAGCCAAGGTGATAACGTCTGCCGCCCAATAGAAACATGGCCATGCCTTGAATGCACCCGGGCGTTGACGATCAAGGAAAGTGCCATGCAATTGTTTGGTGTGTACCGGTCTGTGCACTAGTTACATGTGTTGACAAGGTCGACCGCATCCTGTCCTTTACACAGTTCCTACTCGGTGTTTTCGGGAGGAAAAGCAGCGTTGAATACATGAGAGAGTGATCATATTGACTGCAAGCTTCATTGCACAATAGCGCTTACGATACGGCTCTACATCACTGCCTTCTTGACGTCATCAACAGACTGGGACAGAAAGGCAACGCTGGCAAATTTACGCGCCAAACTCGCCAGCTGATTTTCCTAATATAGTCGTTCTTATGCGAAGTGCGGCTATCCCCACTCCCGCAAATAAAAATATTTTCGTTCATACCTGTGAAACAGGGGTTAAACGCCAAAAGTCAGGTTGCGCTCGCGTTTTCGTATCTCACAATAGGCTTGCAGTACCAGCCACTTCTCGTTGATCGCAATTTGCGTTGAGAACGAGTTGTTATTCACCATTGATGATGGAGCTACGATGATTGACCCTAAACACATTACCAATCAAAACCTATTCGATCTTGACTATGCAAGCAGCGAACGAAAGCACTGCCTTAAAAAATTACAGGCGGTGCCGAGATTCCTACTGACCATCGAGGAGATCTGCGCGGTGGCTTCACTGGGCATGCGGTGCATCTGGCTTATCCTTGCCAAGCGCATCACTAAGGCGATACCCAAGGCGCCAGTATCTAGCAAGGAGGCAGAATGAGTCAGCAGCATAAGACAACTGGCCACCGTGCCGAAGATGGCGTTGAAATCGCTCTCCATATCATGCAGTTCGTGATGTGTGTACTGCCTGGCTTGCTGCTCGCATTACTGTATTGGCCGATCACTCATTACCTGGCCAAAGTATGGCGGCTTGACCGACTCGCTGTACGATATCAGTATGAGAAAGAATGGCTGGTGCCGGTCCGGTATTTAGCGTTCACCGCATGTATCGTCTCGCTGTACTACGCGTGCCTGATCGCGCCCGATAAGACGCCTTGGTTCAGCCGATATGCCTGGACACTGACCACAGTGTGCGTGGCACTGTTCAGCGGTTTGGCCTATAGTCTGGCCGTCTGGATCGAAAAGCGGTATGTTGAGCCGGAGATCCAACGGCTGGCAGCGGGACTTGAGGCCGAGGTCTACGTAAAAGGCGTCATCGAACGGCTGCAGATATCCAATCCGCATTGGCGTTCGTTGCACGGAGTGTTACTGGTATTTCAACCCGGCACACCCGAAGAGTTCAGTGTCGAAATTGACCATCTTCTCGTGACCCAGCACAACTGTTACCTGGTTGAGACCAAGTACCGGAATGCCACCATTTTCGCAGCGGACAAAGCGATGGAATGGAAGACAGTCGCGTCCGACGGCAGGCAAGGGCAGATGCGTAACGCACTCTCACAGGCCAAGCAAACTGTACGCGTGCTGGAACAGCAATACTCACGTCTTTGTCGCGGTATCCCCGTGGTGGCGATACACGGTGCTGATACAACCATCGCTGAAGGCCCTGCCAATGTGGTGCGCTCGGACAAACTCCTCGACCTGCTGTACGCGTTTGAAGAGGTCAACACGACTCATTTACTGCGGCCTGACGAGATCGTAGCGCAAGTCATCGCCTGCCACTCCACCGATGACGCCGCGATGCGGCGACATATCGAGCGGGCCAATGAGGCCAAGCGACGGTCGGAAGCAAAAACCATTGTCAATCGGTCCAGCCTGGCGTAGTGGAGAAAGAAATACGATGAACAACGACGATGAAACTATGCATGAAGAAATGTCGCTGCTGGATGCTATTGCTGAGAGCATCCAGAACACTGGGGCTTCGGTGCACGAAGAATGCAGTGGCGTTCAAGCCGCTCTTAATAAGGGGACCGGTGCGCCGCAGCAGATGTATCTAGATGTATTCGAGGTGATGTTGTCGCTCATACATAGTGCCGCGACGGTGCAGGAGCAAATCATACACCTGCGTGATATGGCGCAATGGCTTCACGATGAAGCGGATCGGTTTCAGACATTAGGACAGGGAACGCTGTTGCTGAAGACAAGCAATATGCGGCATTAATCACATAGCGGAATCCGAAAGACTAAAACTACGTCTTTCACTCTACAACGACAACAACCAAGGAGTTCTACCATGCTAGATTATTGGAACATCGTCAAATGGACCGCAACGCCGTTGATGGTCTTCGTCTTCATCTTGACTGCGAGGGCTACCGACACTAGTTGGTCGACCATTCGCGGACGATGGCAAGCGGCCATCAGTGAGGGACAGTTACTATGGGCGGCAATGTTCGTTGCTGCAGATGGCGCGTATGACGCCGGGATGGTCGCCTTCGCTACGCCGGCGGAAAATCCCTTCGCAGCCCAAGTAATATTTATTCTGCAATTGGCAATTGCCTTGATATCGGTACTTGTCATTGTCGGCAAAGCGGAAGCCAGTTTTGCTTACGAAGAGGCAATACTTGAAGCGCATTCCCGCGGCAAGCCGCTGCCGGGCAAGAGGTCGGGAGTACTGGTGCCTGTTTCAGCGGCATTGGCCACGGCAGCGATCTGCCTATCTTTCATGCTGACCCATTCAACGGGAGCGTCCTAACCAATATGCATGCTTGCCATTTCATTTGCCGCTGAACTGGCAAGCCATGAGGTTGGAAAATGACCGTCAAATATTGCAAGGCTCCACATGCAGGTTACTCTGTCGGCTCTGGACTTCAGCCCGTATGCTGTTCAGGGGTTTTACGAGGAAACCTCCAGGTCACTCGATAAGACAATCAGGAGGGAGCGTTAAAAGCGGTAATTGAAGACTAAGCGTACAAAATAGTGCCTCGTCAGACAAAATTGTCTGACGAGGCACGAAACATCGTTATGCTTGAAAGTTAGGAAGCACTGCCATTCGTCCTGGAGTAGAGACGGTTTCTTGCATAACCTTCAGCTGTAATTTCACCGTTCTTGCTCAGGACACTGAGCGCATTAGACATGCGCTGGGAGAGTTTTTTGCGATCTTCAGGAGTTGGACGGATACGCAGTGCAGCAAGCGCCGACTTGAAGACCTCTGCAGCTGATTGCGGCTTGTCAGTGAGCAAACTGGGCCAAAAGTCCTTGCCAGTCGCGGGCAGTTTTGTGCTCCTGGATTTGCTGGCAACTTGCGACGACGCTTTCGTAGTCGTCACATCTTTTTTCTTGTTACTGCTTCCGCGGGAAGCCGTGACCGGCGCATCGATGCTGCTGAGCGTGGCAAGAACGTCTTCCAGGTCTTCAACGCGTTTCTGATAAAACGCGACTGCTTGACGTGCCTGTTTCAGTTCGTCCTGAATGACTTTTGCTGCGGATGGCATTCTGGCCATGGGTATTCCTCTCTACTTTCTAATAACAAAGTGATTCTAACGGACCGGCTGAGTTTCGGTTTAAACCGGATTGAGGCGCCGTTGGCTAGACTTCCGAGGACGACGTGTGGCTAAGCTATTTTGTGACCAATACTCAGCTTGGTGCAGAGATTTTGCTATCTTCCTTTAGGCTCAAGAAAAAACCAGTGCATGGAAGGAACTGGGAACCAACGGACCTCTGGCGCTCTTGGTTAAGCCTTACTGATCGCACATAAACGTAGGGGGAGGGTAGGGCGGTCAGATGCCGCCCGTGGGAATGAGTTACTTCACTTTGACCTTGGCCACGAGCTCTTTGAGGGCAGGCGCGGCCTTGAAACGGACAGTTTTAGATGCCTTGATCTTGATTGTCTCACCCGTGGCTGGATTGCGGCCAGTGCGTGCAGCCCGCTGGCCAACAGTGAAGGTGCCAAGTTCGGGGAAGGCAAAACGACCTTCCTTTTTCAGGCTGGAGCCAACGAAGCCAAACAACTGTTCAACGATTTCCTTGGCCTTCACTTTGGTGAGTTCATGGTCTGCGGCCAATTTGTCGATGATTTCGCTTTTATTCAATTTAAGCTCCTATTAGAGATGCGGGATGAATGGCAATAAGGTGGTCACTGTTTGACATGAATTAGTTGACCGCAAGCAATATTATTGTAGGCTTTACTAATTTATTTGTCTACGTGAGTTGCTGAAGATAGGTAGACCTATACCGAACAACGTCAATGAAGGACGAGAGTGAATGCATGCCGAACTTTGACGTCCGTTTTAGGAACTACGATGACGAGATTGGACTGTTTACTTTAATACTATGCTGCACCAATCTCGACAGTTTTCAACGTTAGAAACGTTGAGTGAATCTCTTCGTAGACCAATAAGCAGAGTAACGCCCCGGCGATGGCAATACCACGGCGGACGCCTTATTGAAATCACGCTTACCAATGCGGACGGTACTCAGGTGGTAGACACAGGTCAATTCGGCTATGTGCGTTATCCAAGCACATTACCAATACTCCTCCACTACAGGGAGGTCAGGTGACAATGCCTTCAAGTATGAGTCAAAACAGCGCTACTAGCGACGTTAGAAGATCCCACGCCTATGAGTGCGTCACTCGGTAAGGGCGGTACATACTTACGTGAATGAGGAAAGTCGATACAAGAAGAGATTGTCCAGAAGTTAATTACATCGTACGGCGCAAATGTGGCTGTAATATCACCCGCAACGCTACTGTAATCGGAATCTCATGTGTGGCCATGAATTGGCTGGCTGCCTTGCTTCCTGATTGCGATTGCATTCGTATCGCCTCATTGACCAACGTCTGCATGTGGCCGTCCTTACGAAACGAATGAATGGGCGGCAAGCCGTCCTGACATCTCGATTGGGCGCTGTCGTAATGTTGTTGATTGAAACGCATTGCTTTTCCATTTTGCTTCGCAGACAGGTCAACGGCGATGGCAGTTCCGTCTGTTTTAATGTAAGTTAGCACTATCACATAGTTACCCCATGATCTGTCTCAAGATGGGAAATCACAACTGCTAAACGCTCCACCGAATGACCCTACCTTTTTCATTCAATGATGAGTGCAGATGCTTGTCATAGATGGACTACGCTTGAGCAACACGGATTTCGACAGCTCAGAGCCACTTCTGCTATAACAAGGGACATGGAGAGGCCTCCGGTGCTTCTTGGTGTAGCGCTTTCATAGCGCTAGATAAGAGCCATATCTAAGTGCTCAAACGTGACCACCGGGGTAACTTGACGGCCCGATTTCCTCAGCTCGACCAAGCCAAAGGGCTCCATTGCATGTAACGAGCGCGACACATTCGACTGCGGCTTGCCAACAAGATTGGCGAGCTCATCGACGGAAGAGGGATGCTGCTCCCGGATGATCTTGAGCAGTGCCATATTCTCATCCGAGAGAATCCGCGCAGCTGCGGCCATTGACGGCATATAGATGATGGGATCGTTATTGTCGCGCTTGCGCTTGCCAGAGGCAATTTCCAACGCACGTTTGCGTTGTTCCTCGACTGAAAGGATTCCGATCTTAATAACACGCATCATGGACACACCTCCCTAAGTACGCGATCAACTTCCTGATAAAAATCTTCCAGCAGCTTGGTGGCCGTATCGAATTCGTAGAGTAGGCCCTCATCGGTTGCATGCCTATGCCGATGATCGAACGGATACCGTTTTCCTGCATGCTTGAAACGTGAGCCTGCTGGCTTGACTGCATGTGCATTGTCGAAACCAATGAGACGCGTGCCATCCGGAGCATGCAAGCTCAAGCTGTATTTGATGCCATGAGGGCGGTCTGGAGACTTGTCCACAAGGGAGACTTCGTATTTGAGCCAATATCCTTGCTCATTCTGGACTTGAATTTCGCCGTCCAGATCGAGCAAGTAGCTCAAACCGCCATCATCGTTTGACTCTAATGCACTCATATCTTCAAATATATCACTGTTCGATATATGTTTTGCCCAAAAGTTCAGCCTTTTATTGTTTTTATGTTGTTTTTCTGGTTTGAAAGGCATAAATCCTTCTACAGGTCTCGAAATTGCAGATCTGCAACTAATGGTTTTGCTTAGATCGGAACAAATAAGGCTAGCGATATTGCTCCTTGCAAACATGAATGCTACTGTAACAATGCGAGTACGATATTTGCCAAGAAGATACCAGGAAGCTTGTAATCGACTCTATGAGACGCCTGCCGTCCCGACTCAACGACGACCCATCTGGATCTCGAGCCAATGGTGGGCTGAGATCTCTACGTGTCATTCCGGTATTCCCTGTGGCAATCCATTCTTTGCTTGTGGATTCCTCCGAAACATTTACGCAGTAATGGGCTAAACACCCCGGTCAGCGAGTTGCCGCCGCTTTTTCAATGTCTGTACCCTGGTGCGATAGCTAGACGAACAGCAATGCTATCCAGAGGTGAGTCAATGAATCAGATCCTCAATCCAAAGATTCTCACTGATATGATGGTTTCGAAGCCGGAACCTGACCATGCATTAGGTCCGGTTACCGACGACTGGCAAGCCGCCGAGGTGGTCCTTCGTACAGTACGCGAGAAGAGCAAGAGCACCACAGGCCTGACTGAAGCAACTTACCGCGGCCATTTAGCTAAGCTACGTTGGTATTGCGAGAATGTCGCTCGAGTAACGCCGTCGAGATGGTCAGCTCAGGATGTCGCGAGGTTTTCCGATTTCCTTGAGAATTTGCCTGCCAATGCACTAGCCTGCACTGGAACTAAAAAAGGGCATAGGCACTGGACACCCTTCAAAGTGCCGCCATCGCGCAGCAGTCAGTCTGATATTAAGCGTTTCGTCCATGCTTTATTTACTGCATGGCATCGAACGGGATATATCCGGATCAACCCTATGGCTTTGATGGGTGCGCCCAGAGCGCGCAAGGTAAACGTACGGCGGTCGATTCCACTTGACTTGTACGACCTGATATTGAAGACCATCGAAAGTGCTCCGAAAATGAAATTTGCTGACCATCAGAAAGCAGCGCGCGACCGCTTCATCTTTGAAGCGCTTCGCGGACTTGGTCTTCGTTGTAGCGAATTGGCACACGCCCGGATGTCAGCCTTCTATCAGTTGACCATTCCTAAGACTGGAAAGCATTACTGGATGTTCCATGTGTCGTCTGAAACGGCAAAGGGTGGAAAGGAGCGCAGCATTCCAGTACCCCAGGCGGTATGGGAGGCATTCACGCTGTATCGGTGTACCTTCGGGTTGTCAAAGTATCCTGCTGCTGGAGACAACATGCGACTGTTGCTGTCGTCCCGTACCAATCGGCTCGAGCCAGAAAATACAGAGGTCAAAAGAACTCTGGAGTACTGGTTCTCCAAGTTCTGGTGTGAGATTACAACGCGGCATGGTGTCTATACCATCGTTAAAGGCCGACTAGCGGCAACAGCTGAACATCTCCGGAAATTAGGCGACGACTTCGGGGCTGAGCAACTTGAGGCGGCTTCCCCACACTGGTTGCGTCATACCTTCGGTAAGGCTAGCCTGTTATCCGGCCAAAATGTACGAGCAATAGCAAGTGCGCTTGGTCATTCTAGCCTTGAAACCACAATGCGCTATACCGAACAGGATGCGCTGGACTTGATCGCCGACGTAGAGCGAGCAGTTCCAGGGACACTTGCATGGGAAGACACGTCATCGAAAGCGAAGTCTCGGCGGACTGAACCGAATGCGCAGTTCGAATGGTAGCGATTGCCTTCACTGGGTCACTTCGACAAAGTACCGTTTTTAAGTGCTGGGCGTGTCATGTTCAGCTTTATTCAGCGATCCAGTTAATATCAGGAATATGAGTTATGCAATGCAAACGCGACGATCTACTGTGTTAACAGATAAGAATGTTAACGTCAATTTCTGATGAAAGTTTTGTTATGACAACGGGACAATTCCTAGCTCTGATTATTTTCATTACGACCTCAGCCTCCGTGTATGCGCTATGGCGTGCCGGAAAGCCTATGCTACCTATCGGTATTATTGCCATCTTCGGTTTTGGTAGTGCGGTTCTTTCGCTGTACAAAGACACTCAAGGGTCACAGCGGCAGGAACATCCAACCTATAAGGCTCAGGATGTTACACGATTAGCTCATATACGCCATCAGGTTCAGTTTTAAATTGAATCGTCCATGCTTACCACCGCGTCGATGGCCGTATGCACGGCGGGTTCAATGAGCAGGAAATGCAGCTCTGTTCAATTCTTCGTGAGATGATAGAAGAAAGCTTATGTGAAATAGCTTATGCTCCATCTGATCAGAGCGAAGCGCACGCTAACTAGATTCTGCTTAGTGTCGGCCTGCTTTGCAAACGGAGGATTTATGGCGATTGCATCGAACCTTTATACCGTCTTGAACGCCATGAAATCACCCATGACCGGATCGAATCCCAGCGTTCGCAGGACATCGACGTTCTGCTGTTGCAACTCAACCGCTGTTACGGTGCCGTAACCAGTGATTGCTGCTAGTTCGACCGCAATATTCCCTATGCTGGCGCTGGGCTCGAGTATAGATTTGCCCGGCGCAATTCCTGCCTCGTGAACCAGGTTGAACACCAGTTTCTTTGAGTCGGGAAGCAGCCATGATTGTCTGGATGCTCGCAGGTGCCTATCTGACTTACGTTATCTATCAGATCAGCGGGGTCGTTCGCAAACACGTGCCCGCCAACCTTCCAACTCTATTTGCCGCCGATCGGCTGCAAGATCCTATCCACCTTGGCCTAAGTAACGTAGTCCAGCTGCCGATATTGACCGGGTCAACTCCACCAGCAGCATTAGTGAACATGGACAGATTTTGGTGGATTTTCGCCTCCTGACCGATATACAGCGCGGCGCAGTACGTCGCAGAATTGCTGTAGCCCTCGTAGCGAGGAACAGCGGCGGCTTTGACTGCATGAACTTCCTGAATTGCGTTTTTCATAACATCTCCTGAGTGGTAATCAGAGTGCCAAGGTCCGGTATGCGTGGCTCTAGGTGATGGGTCACATGGACAAGCAATCAGGCAAAGGAAAACGCCCTCGATCCGGAAGGAAAGAGGGCGTCTTGAGGCTATTTGGGTTAGTAAGACTACTGAGGCGACACACCCTGACGGTGGCGATGTTTGAATTACCTTGGCGCATTCTCGAAGCTTAATGCTGAAGCATTCGCGTCGGAGCAGCTGTTGGGGGTATAGCTGTCCCCATGCCAGGGTATAACATCTGCACATAATAAGCGCAACAAATACGATTAGACGGCATATTGTGTTAGGGGTAGCATCATCAACAGTCGCTTAGACCACAAGGCGATGTTCGTAATAGTTCCAGTGTACAAAATAGGGATGAAGACTCGGCTCGCACCATTTTCAGGTGAAGAGTCTCGTCGCCAGCATAGGCTTTCTATGCTATTTACCCTGTAGGTACTCTGGGACGTAAGCACGCGTCGAACCAAGCAAGAGAGTTGTATCCGTTCATCGTCAGTCGCGCTGTGTTAAACAGCCCTCCCTTTGATCGCCACATGAATGGTTCGCTGCCTAAAATTTTTTACCTGAAAAAGGAATTGAAATGATGCGTATCCGTGCGGCCCTCCTGATAGGATGTACTCTTTTTCCTGCCTTGAGCGCTATGGCTCAGGAGGTATATCCCAGCAAAGCAGTGACGCTTGTCGTGCCATTTGCAGCTGGTGGGGCGACAGACCTGCTTGGCCGGATAGTGGCTGAACGTCTTGGAGCGGTTTGGAAACAGTCCGTAATCGTCGAAAATCGTGGTGGCGCTAGTGGCGCAATTGGTTCTGCTTACGTTGCGAGAGCAAAGAACGATGGATATACCATCTTATTAGGCACAGCATCAACGCATGCAGTCGCCCAGACACTAAATCCGAAATTGCCATACAACGTTCAACGCGACTTCGTCCCCATCTCTGAGGTGGCGACTAGCCCCTTAGTGCTAGTCGTGCACACAAGTGTGCCGGCTAAGTCAGTCAAAGAACTAGTTGCGTATGCTAAGTCGAAACCAGGCGACGTGGCCTACGACGGATCTCCAGGAACTGCCCCGCATATGGCAATGGAACTGTTAGCCGCGCGTGCAGAGATGAAAATGATGGCAGTCGGCTATAAGGGTTCTGCGCCTGCTTTAACTGATCTCGTCGCTGGGCAACTGCAAACAGCTTTCACTGACGTGCCGATGGCCCTGTCGTACATCCGGGGAGAGAAGGTGCGCGCACTAGCCGTAACCAGTACTAAGCGGATTCCGTTGCTGCCTCAGGTACCAACAGTTGCTGAATCTGGGTATCCAGGTTACGACGCTGATGTTTGGTTAGGATTGTTCGCCCCCGCAGGCACTCCACCAGAGATTGCTAAGAAAATCAGCGTAGATTTGCAAAAAGCGCTCAGTGAGCCTGGCGCGCGCAAAAAGCTTGAAGACGCAGGTTTTAATCTGGTCGCAACGAGTCCCGACGAATTTGCCATTCGAGTTCGAGATGACATTCAAAAATGGCGCAAAGTTATCACTGACGCTAATATCAAACTTGAATAGCATGGTTAATATCTTGCCATCATATTTCCAAAGCGGCAAGTGCGCGCTGGCTCTTCCCGAAGTAGTCCCCTAGATTGTAGGACGAGTAGCGCTCCCCAAAAATAGTGAATGAGAATACTGATATGTGTATGCCTCTGTCTTCGGAAGAAAGAACGAAGTAGCGGTCATCACCGGAGTTCAGCGGCGTAGGCGCTGAACTCCGGAACAGAAGATGCAAGGGGTAAGAAAGGCCATGGAGCCAGGCGTGTCGGTTTCCTTGGTAACTCGCGACGCTAGTATCACTGTCAACCAGATGCTTCAGTGACGCAAAGCCTATACGGAAGGGTCGTTTATAGCTGTCGGTGTCAACGAACCAGTCGTGCCGGCTTCTGAGTTGCGGGAAACCATAAGGCGTATTAAGCAACTTGAGGCGGCCTTAGGCCGCAAGACGCCCGAGAACGACATCCTCAAGGATGCCGTAGACTACGCCAAAGTAACACGGTGGATGCGAGCTCGCCGCTGTTGCCCAAGGACGGCCAGTAAGGATGATACGCTCAATCCTTTGCGCGGCGCGCAGCAAACACGACCCTGCTTTGTGCGAAGACAACCGCCGGGTGGAACCTGACCATAGTGCATATCGTTACCAGCGTAAATAGGGCACTTGGTAGCATTCATCAGTCGAGGCGAGCAGGCCAATGCCTAATCACGAGGGAGTCTACTAAGTCATGCGCGTCCACGGTTTGCTACTGTATCGGTACAGGTAGCGGCCGACCGACACGCGCCGGCGCGATGGCTGAATAGGGATCAATGTTAGCAATACTCAGTGACGTTCACTCGCATTGAAATCGGCTGTAACGATACCGAACGAATATGGGTATCGCGTGCGCTGGGCTGCTGCGACCGTGATGTCACGACCTGGGTGGCTACGACAAGAGCGATCGATGCCGGAACCGTAGGTGAGTTTGTGATGCAAGCGGTAGAGTATAGGTTTGGCGCCAAAAGAGCCTGCTCCGCCTGCAATTAATGGCTTTCCTTCAACGGCTCCTGTTATATCGCTGCAGACAACCGATCATTTGCGGGTATGTAAGGCCTGAGACTAGTCTCCAAGCCCGTGGTGCATCAGTTGTGGACTGATTTGAACATTGCAACATAAGGCATCTGCACAGTGCCTTGAAGTACATGCCTCCTTGTTTGTTCAGGGAAACGAGACAGGCTCTAGCTAACTATTACCGACTGTCCGGCAATATGTGGGCGAGAACAGCTATGACAAAAGGAGAGCTAGAAACACTGGCAACGGTACCACAGACGACCGTCGGATCTATCCGCCCGCGCTTGGTTGTCAATATAGGGTTGTCTCTCCCCGTCTCTGGGGTTTAGGCCGGCCATGTGCCGGCCTCATTTTTCGCTTTACCATCATCGTTTAACACTCCATTTTTATCACTTGCTGAATCATGCACGTCCTGCTTCTGGCTATCACTTTTGTGGTTCGGATCAGAGTTATTTTGAGCAAGCCATAGGGATTTTCGCAGACAATTTTGACGGTTAAACGAAGACATGCCCCTCAAGAATGCGGTAGATCCGAGGCAAGGCTACTAAGAAAATTCTTGAAGACCAGTGAGTTATGGATTGCTCGAGCAACCCACATTAGTATCCAGTGAGCTAATCCCATGCAGCAATGGTCTGGGTACGTTACTTGAAACTGGTGCGTCCAATACGGGTAGGTGTGCTGAGGTGGATGTTATGAAATCAACAGACTTAATTTTTCCTCAAGAAATGCTATTTCCTCATGAGTTTAGGGCGTTGTTAGAAGCCCTGAGACGCGACCTTCACTCAGAGCTATCTAAAGGCATGAATCTGCGAAACGATATTCATTTTCATAAACAGAATGCAAGGCAAATAGTGCGCTTATTGGAAATATTAAATCCTCGTCGACCCAATCGGGAGCGAGTTGGCTCTCTGCACACGCCATTACAGTTTCGAGAAGCCACAGAGCCTTGGGTTGGGGATATCGGTTAGGGCGCAGAGTATGTCGTCAAAAGATCGATCGACCTGTATACGTGGTCAGCCATTCGAGAGCTTGGACACCTGCAAGCGAATTACCGTTGTTATCCAGCCCAGGAGACCACACACAGACAGCCATCTCTCCAGGTAATACGGCCACGATGCCACCACCTACGCCGCTCTTTGCCGGCAATCCGACGCGGTACACAAAGTCGCCGGCCGCATCATAGGTGCCACACGTCAGCATCAATGCAGATAAACGTTTTGTCGAGCTGCAATCGAGGATTCGCTCGCCAGTGAAGGGTACGACACCGCCATTGGATAGGAAGAGGACAGCCTTTGCCAATTCAACACAGCTCATTGAAATAGCGCATTGACGACAATACGCATCAACGACAACCTCGGCATCCATTTCCATGTTTTGAAAACTTGTCATGAAGTGGGCCATTGCGTAGTTACGATGAGCATGCTGAAGCTCGGACTGTGCAACGTGCATGTCGTAGTTTATTGTTATATCGTCTGTTAGACGTCGCATAAACTCTACAAGAGCCGTCTCCGCTTTAACAAATCGACTGCATAGGACGTCAGTCACCACCAGTGCACCAGCGTTTATAAATGGATTGCGGGGCTTACCGTGTTCAAATTCAAGCTGAACTAGTGAATTAAACGCAGTGCCGGATGGCTCGCGACCAACGCGTTCCCACAAACTATTACCAAGCAGTCGAAAGGCCATAGTGCACGCAAACAACTTGGAGATGCTCTGTATTGAGAAACGACTGTCGGCCGAGCCCACGCGGAACACGTCGCCAGACATTGTCACGACCGCCATGCCAAAGGTCTTCAAAGGAACTTTGGATAGTTCCGGGATGTAGTTTGCAACGCAGCCCTTTTCTAACCACGGGCCGATATCTTTAGAGATGCTGTCGAGAATGCGTTGATAATTCATCAGTACTTACTTTGCACTAGCTGTGACTATGCAAGCCAACTACATGTTCGCTTTTGACCGCAATGTAGTTTTTGTGGCGGTCGAGTTTTATGTCGTCTTCGCTTGATTGGCATTGAATCTGTCAATACGAAACGCATCGAGCGAAATCGATGGTGTTCCATCGAGCACAAGTTCTGAGGCCAGGTGGCCGCATATCGGTCCTAGTTGAAAGCCACTACCACAGTACCCGAATGAATAATACAAATTGTCGGCTTTCCGGCTAGGTGAAATTATTGGAAGGGCATCTGCCGTGAAAGACTCCACACCCGCCCACGCACGGTTCACCCCAAGGTTTCGCAGGTGCGGAAACAAATCAACGACGGTCTGTGCACTTCTGACTAGGCGAATGAAATCGACCTCTCCGTAGCGGCCCTCTAAATCCGCAATGCCAATTAGTTTGCCACCAATGACGACCGTACCATTATCGAACTGCTTAAACGATAGAGGCCGGCCCGTCGCACCGAGCGTGGCGCGGCAAAAAGGTGCTACGCGATGGGTGACCATGAGCATAAGTCCCTCAGGATGCACTGGGACCTCTTCTCCAACCATACGCGCAAGTTCGCCAGACCAGGCTCCCGCAGTAACAAGAAGCTTTTCCGCCGAGAAGTTGCCTCTTAGCGTTTGTACAATCCACCGTTCGCCGCGACGCTCTATGTGTAAAGCAGATGTGTTCTCAAAAAAGTGAGCACCATGCTGCTGGGCCGCGCGTCTAAAAGCCGTGGTGCTGCGGAATGGCAGCGCATAGCCATCATGCTCGACCCAAATACCGCCTGTTACATGTCTTGCAAGCGACGGCTCGAGTTCTAGCACCGTTTCTCGATCAATTAGCTTTTCGTGGGTGAATCCATAAGAATTAAGCAGCGCCACGCGTTGGCGACACTCTTCTAGCTCGGCATCGCTTTCAGCAATTTTAAGTTGGCCAGACGGAACGAAACCGCAGTCATCACCGATTATTTCGGGTAAGGTATGCCATATCTCACGCGAAGCGAGTGCGAGTGGGATCTCAGGAAGAGGGCGTCCAAGGGTACGCACGCCACCTGCATTCACACCAGAAGCGTGGCGCCCCACGTAGTCCGCTTCAAGCACGATCACCTTTGCGCCGCGCTGCGATATATAGAAAGCGCTGCATGAGCCGTGCAGGCCACCACCAATAATAAGAACGTCTGCTTCCTGCACGGTGCTCGCATTCATTGTCTGAGCGTTATTCACCCGCGAGCTCTCCTAGGGTAAGCGGTTTGATGGGGGGGCGGATGCGGTAATAACCCACATCAGCTGGCGCCACTTGACGCGCTTCTGCAATTACCTCTGTAACCGTAAGGCCGCACATCCGGCCTTGGCACGGGCCCATTCCGCAGCGTCCTAATGACTTTGCTTGGTTTGGTCCGTTACAGCCCAGATCTACAAATCTACGCAGGTCCCGAGCTGTCACTTCCTCGCACCGACATACGATGGTATCGCCCGAAGGAATCCGGTATGCATCGCGCGGGCGGTAGAGGCTGTCGAGGAAAGGACGAATGCGCATGACACGCCTTAGTTGTATGCGATGCACTGCTGCTTCCAAATCGCGGGTGGCCATTTGGATTGAACCGAGCTGCTCAGCGATAGCTAACGCAGACAGTATGCCTTGTTGCGCCG
>Ga0194137_10001106_pt1 | contig 16799 bp, 13 predicted proteins | sample TARM_MetaG_T3_14_FD_134025 | JGI IMG/M metagenome (GOLD analysis project Ga0194137, IMG submission 134025) | Freshwater microbial communities from Pennsylvania, USA, analyzing microbe dynamics in response to fracking - TARM_MetaG_T3_14 (version 2) | ecosystem: Environmental > Aquatic >... | reverse complement strand
TTGGTGGTCCACAGCTTGTGGCCATTCAGGATCCAGCGATCGCCGTCGCGGCGGGCCCGCGTCTTGATGGAGGCAAGATCAGAGCCCGAATTGGGCTCGCTCATGCCGATGCAGAAATAGCTTTCGCCCCGGCAGATGGCCGGAAGATAGCGCTGTTTCTGCGCTTCGGTACCGAAGTTCAGTAGCTGTTGCGCACTCTGGCGGTCGGCGATCCAGTGCGCCGACACAGGTGCGCCGGCAGCGAGCAGTTCTTCGATCACCACATAGCGTGCGAAGGGGCCGGCCTCGGTGCCACCGTATTCGCTCGGCACGGCCATACCGATCCAGCCGCGAGCGCCGAGCTTTCGGCTGAAGTCGGCATCGAACCCCATCCAGGACTGCGCCCGCTTGATAGCCGGATAATTGCCTAGCGCCTGGTCCAGGAAACTCCGCACTTCCTGGCGCAATGCATTCGCTTCGACCGGAATTCTGCTGTATTGAAACTGGGTAATAGACATGAAGTACGGTTCCGAAGAGTCAAAATACCTGCGGCAGGTAACCGTCTGCCGCATTTCGTACCCATTGCAACGAGCCTCCCGCTACGGTTTGCGTCGCGGGAGACGGCCGGGCCGATAACCCGGCCGGTTGGCGGCCCGGCGCTTTGGTGCGCCGTGGTGTCGAATCACAGGGCGGATTGCGCATCAGCCGCCGCGAACATGCGATTGATGTCGCCGGACGTGACAGGCTTGGTGGGGTCGCGCTCGGGTGCAGCACCGCCCATGCCGAGTGCCGGTTCGATGCTGACATGCTTGGCTTGCGCGCGCAGTGCGCCTACCGTGCAATTTTCACGTCCAAGAATGGCGAACGGGTCATACGAAAATTCGCGCATTGCGTTCAAATGCGTGATCTTGTTGATGACTTCATCGGCGAGGTGACGCGACTGCTTGTAGAAGACGTCGGCCGAGTGCGGCCAGGTACAGTCGGAATGCGGATAGTCGCATTCCCATGTAACCTTGTCGACGTTGATCGAGTCCAGATTCTTCAATCCAAATTCATCTTCGATGAAGCAGGTAATGATGTGCTTGTTGAACACGTCGCTCGGTTTCTGGTCGCCGAAGTTTGAATTTGTCCACGCATGATGGTGATGGTGCGTGAAGTTGGCGCGCTCGAGCAGGTAGGGAATCCAGCCGATGCCGCCCTCGGAAAGCGCCATGCGCAAGTTTGGATATTTCTTCCACATCGGCCCCCACAGCCAGTCCGCCGCCGAGTTGGCAATGGAGATCGGCATGGAGGTAATCCAGGCATCGATCGGCGATTCGTCGGACGCGTGCGCGGCTTTGGCGCCGGTGCCGATATGGCAGCAGACCACGACGTTATTGTCTGCGCAGGCTTTCCACAGCGGATCCCAGTGATCGTTATGGATGGAAGGGAAGCCATGAACGGTAGGGTTGTCCGACAGTGACAGGGCGTGCACACCTTGCGCGGCCATGCGCTTGACTTCAGCGGCCGCAGCCTGCATGTCCCACCAGGGCACGATCATCAGGGGAATGAAGCGCCCCGGAGCAGCATTGCACCAGTCCTGCAAATGCCAGTCGTTGTAGGCCTGGATGGCCGCCAGCGACACTTCGCGGTTGGGTACGCTCTGGAAACGCTGTCCGGCAAATCCCGGAAAAGTCGGAAAGCATAGCGAGCCAAGCACGCCGTTGGCATTCATATCATCGACGCGCGCCTTAATGTCCCAGGTGCCGCGGCGCATGTGTTCATAGGAGAGCGGCTCCATGCCGTACTCTTCCTTCGGACGCCCGACCACGGAATTCAGTCCCATGTAGCCGGTTGCACGTTCTTCGAATTCCCATACATCTCGTCCGCCGCGTTGCACAACTTTGGGTTCGCGACCCTTGAACTTGGCCGGCATGTGGCGGGTGAACGCATTGGGGGGTTCAATGGCATGATCGTCAACGCTGACGAGTATGAGGTCTTCCAGTTTCATCGCATCCTCAAAAGTTGGTTGCCACGCACCCGCGTGGACAGGAGTTTTAATGGTAGCGGATTAAAAACTCTATGTAAACACAAATGACAAATATGTTTATAAACCTGGTGCAGCGCGGGAAGACGAGCTTTTGATACACCGAGCACGGTTTGCGCGCCATTGTAAGCAAAATGCGCGTCACAGGCATTGATAGATGCGGGGATTTCCTTGACGGGCGAAAGTCGACGATTGCCCGGGGCATAGCCCGATGCATGACCAGGCGGCCTACTTTTTATGCACAATTATCTAAAAATCGTCGAATTGTTTAGAGCTTCATGCAGGGCAGGGTATGCGGAAGAACGGCGCGGCAGGTGTCACTGCGACGCCACTTAAATGAGGGCTTTAGGATCAGAAAAGCATGTGCGACAGTTTCGCGCCAAGTTCATTGAGCGCCTTGCCTACGTTTTGGATGCCGGTCTCGTCATACTGGTTGCGAAACATGACTGCAGACACCGCGAAGGCGATGGCGCCTGACGAATCCGGTACGGGCGCGGCGATGGCCATGATTCCGCGGGCGAAATTGCCGTTGTCGATGGCATATCCCCGCTGTTTCGCTTCTTCGACCTCGCGCCAGTAGCTCTCGAAGGTCAGGGGTTCCGACCAGCGTATCTTCTCGAACGTGCGGCGAAGTTCGCCTGGGCTCAGATCGAGCTGGCCGGCAAACAGGCGTCCGCTGGCACCCATCAGGTAGGGAAGGCGCTGCCCTTCCGCCATGTCGATGCGCAGGTCGGTTGGACTGACTTCAGAAGTGACCAACACGATGCGATCAATGCCGATGGGCCGCCACAGGGTGACCGTCACCGCGAAGCGGCTGGCAAGTTCGCGCATCAAGGGCTTGGCGACTTCGATTCTTTGTCCCTGAGTAACGAACTGTCCAACGAGTTTCGCCAGCCCGATACCGGGCGTATAGGTCTTGGACAGGGCATCGAAGGCGACGACCTCCTCGGATACAAGGGTGCGCAGAATGTTGAAACAGGTGCTTTGGTTGATGCCGAGGTGCCTGGCAATGTCGATTGCGCGCTCCGGTTTGGCGCTTTCCGTAAGGTGGCGCAGGATATGCAAGGCATTGATGACCGGCTTCACCATGACCATGCCATTGGCTTTTGCGCTGGTGGAAGGATGTTCCGGCACATCGTTTAAGTCTGACGAGGTTCTTTTGCGCTGCTTGGCTGCTACGGTGGCATCTGACATACGTATCGGTCTGCTCTGAAGAGTGAGATCGCCCGATGCGCCATGCGGCGCTGGCCGGATGGCTGGACAATGGGCATGACAATGCCTGCCATTCTATATTGAAAATAGCATTCCGATATAAAGATTTCTTTGGGGTAATACTTAAACGCCTCTCTTTACGTGGAAGCGCATTTGCATCGATTCGCCGGTCACCGCCTTACGGATCGATCAGATCGGCAAATCCTGCTCCTGAAATCGGCCGCGCCCATTGCAGGAAGCTTTGCGGGTAAGCCAGATCCGGCGTGCCCGCGTTCTCCAGACCGGCAATCTGCGCCGGCGACAGCGTGAAATCCAGGCACTGGAGATTGTCGCGAAGCTGCGCCTCGGTACGTGCTCCGATAATGGGTATCGTTTTCCTGGCCGAGTGCAGCCAGTTCAGGGCAACCTGGGATATGGTTCTGCCGGTCTCTTCCGCCACCACCATCACTGCCTCCACAATTGTGCTGGCGCGTTCATCCATTTTCTTTCGGCCTTTGGTCAAGTCAAGGCGGCGATGTCCCACTTCCAGTGCCAGATTGTATTTACCGCTCAATATTCCCGATGCCAGCGGCGAGTAGGCGAGCGGGCAGAGGCCAAGCGTTTCCGCCATCTTGAGCAGTTCGGTTTCGGCGTGGCGTTCCAGCAGGTTGTATTCGATCTGAAGGCCCACAAAAGCCGACCAGCCCCGCAGCTCCGCCAGGGTATTGGCACGGGCGACGATCCATGCGGGCGTATTTGATATTCCCGCATGCAGGATCTTGCCTTGGCGCACAAGGTCGTCGAGGCCGCGCATGACTTCGTCAACCGGCGTCAGGCCGTCCCATCCGTGCACCCACAGCACGTCGACATAATCGGTGCCGAGGCGCACCAGGCTGGCCTCGACCGACCGAAGCATGCTCTTGCGCTGATTGCCTGCGATATTGGCATTGCGCGGGCCAGGGATATGGAAGCCGTATTTCGTTCCAATAACGACCTCATGCCGATGTCCGGACATGAAACTACCGAGGAATTCTTCCGAACGTCCGCCGGAATAGATTTCATTGGCCGTATCGAAAAAGTTGCCGCCGGCATCGCGATACATCGTGTAAAGGGTGCGGCAGGCATCCGCATCCGGCGTGCCCCAGCCCTCGGTGCCGAAATTCATCGTGCCGAAGGCAAGTTCGGAGACGCGCAGTCCAGACCTGCCCAGGAGTCGGTATCTCATTTCGATCCTCTGTCGCTTATGATCGCGGGGAGGCGTCGCACCTCCCCGCCAGGCAGGGTTAGCGCGGTGTCCAAACCACATGCACTGCATCGGGGCCGCGCAGCTGCACACCGCGAATCACCGGCTTGGGATGGGCCGGATCGAAACGCAGGTCGGGCATCAGGTCGAGCATTGCATTCACAGCGACTTCGATCTCGGCCTTGGCAATGAACAGGCCTACACACATATGCGGTCCGAACCCGAAGCCGAACGACATGCGCGCGGGGCGGTCGATGTTGAACGTGTCGCCGTCTTCGAACACCGCGTCATCCCGGTTGGCCGACGCCACGCAGAGGGACAGCAGGGAGCCCTTTGGCACGGCGACGCCCTGGAACGAGGTATCGATCTGGGCTTCGCGTACCTTGAAGGTCGCCACGGGTTCATAGCGGATGGATTCATCGATGGCTTTGGGCACCAGGCTACGGTCGGCGCGAATGCGCTCCAGCAATTCGGGACGCTCGAGCAGCAGTACCATCAAGGTCGAGAAAGTGCGTGTCGTCGTTTCCGCTGCGGCCGGCAGGAGCATCCGTGTAAACATCGTGATCTGATGGTCTGTCAACGAATTTCCCTCGAAGCTGGAACGGATGAGGCGGCTGATCAGATCATCGCCGTCGGCACCGGCGGCGCGGCGCGCCTGCACGATCTTCAGGGTGCTGTCATACAGTTGCTTTGCGGCTTCCATTGCCGCTTTCTTGGCGGCCGGATCAGGAGAGGCGCCGGAAAGGATGCGTAGAGCGGAAGAGGCGAACTCGGCAATGGCTTCAGGTTCGTTGGGGAAACCCATCAGGTCGTAAATTACCCGGATCGGAAACATCAGGGCCATGTCCGATATCAGTTCCGCCCCGCCTTTACCGGCTAGCGGTGCAACGAACTCTTCGCGAATCACCGGCTGGATACGATTCTGACGCCATGCCTTGAGGACATCCGGCGTAAAGCATGGCTGCAGCAGACCGCGCGCCTGGCGGTGCGCATCGCCATCCATTGCCGTCAGTGCGAAACCATCCATGAAGGCGGCCATCCCGGTTTCCAGCAAGAAGCCGCTGGTGAAATTCTTCGAGTCCTTCAGTACGGACATGACGTCGTTATAGCGAAACAGCGTATAAACAGGGCGCGGCTTGGCAGTGCTGGTGAACGTGGCGGACCCGAATTCGGTCACGATATCGCCAGACATGACGGGCATCTTTTCCCGGCGTTCCCGATAAATGGGAAACGGGTTCTCCATGTTGCCGCCAAACGTTGCACTGACCCTGGCGAAGTCATCACCCACGTTGCTCGCTTGTTTCACTTCTGTTGTTGCGCCTACCGACATTTGCGTCTCCTTGATAGTTGTGAGCCAGGTACCACCACTGTAAGAAAGGCTCAAAAAGTTGAACACTTTTCTGAATTATGCATCATAATAAACTAATCGGTAAGAGAAAATTTGTCTTATTCCGATGGCCGGGCACAAATGCGCACGCGGCCGTCCATCAACCGGCAAGGAATCTTCCCGCAGGCGCAATCCGGTCAATATTGATAAGAAACGTTTGGAGACTGTCATGCATATCGAGTCCGGCCTTGTACAGGCCTCAACACAGCCGGCAAGCTTGGGAACGCCGTCAGGCATCCGGTCGCAAGCCTCTTCGCGGAATGGGCATCGCGCGGACAGCCAAGTGGCGGAAGGCACCAGGTGCTCAGACTTTACCGACGATTATGAAATTGGGGATGTACGAACGCTGGCGCTTATGGCGGCTTTCAGCATGGTGGTATGAAGAGCGCTCGTGCGCAACGCCACCCGCCTGATTAAGGGTCTACTCCCGTAAAGATTTTCTCCTGGTTGTCTCTGCTATACCTCCGGTATGGTTTTCAGCCCGCGCGTTTGCGCGGGCTTTTTTATTTCTCCTGCGAATGTCACCCAAGGTTGCAATGCGTGCCGATGCATGGAAAAGGTCGCAATAAGATTGACACATAATTGAAATTTGTTCAGAATTGTTCGGACAATTAACGCACCGCCTGGTGCATGGACATAGGTGTTTGGAGGCGATATGAGTACAGATGGTCAGTCGGTGAAAGCCCGTTTCCGCGTTGTAGCGGATCGCAGCCGTTGCTGCGGTTATGGATTGTGCGCGGCGCTTTGCCCGCAGCTCTACAAGATCGATGATGGAGGGCTGGTGTACCTGGAGACCGAGTTCGTGCCTGAAAACCTGGAAGCCGAAGCGAAGGAAGGCGCGGCGGCATGTCCGGCTGAAGCCTTGATCATAGAGTCGATCACGGCATAAATCGCGACACCAGCAAAGGTGAGACGGCGTTCTGCAACGCCATTCTTTACCGGATTCAGGAGACTACATGGGACGATTGTCAGGCAGGGTTGCGCTTATCACGGGTACGGGTGGCGGACAAGGCCAGGTCGCCGCATTGCGCTTTGCGCGCGAAGGTGCGACGGTAGTGGGATGCGATATTTCCGCTCAGGGCCATGAAGAAACACAAAAGCTGATGCATGCCGAAGGCTTTCAGCTTTACGGTTCCGGCCCTGTCGATCTGGGCGATCCGGAACAGGCGCGCCGCTGGGTTGAGCAGGCGGCCGCCGAACATGGCGGCATCGACATCCTCTACAACAACGCATCGGCAGCCAAGTTCGCGCCGGTTGCCGAGATGTCCATCGAGGACTGGCGCTATACGATGCGCAACGAGATCGATCTCATCTTCTACACGACTAAGTATGCATGGAAGCACCTCGCCGCGCGCAAGGGCGTCATCATCAACATTTCGTCCACCGCGGCATGGGGCGGATCGAAAGTGGCGGGCATTTCCGCCCATTCGGCAGCCAAGGGCGCCGTTGTGTCGTTCACCCGCCAATTGGCCGTGGAAGGTGCGCCCGTGGGCATTCGCGCAGTGTCGATCAGTCCCGGCTTCGTCGCCACGCCCGGCACCCGGGCGTTTCTCGACAATCCCCAGGCACGCAGGGCACTGCTCGACGGCGTGCTGATGGACCGTCCTGGCGAGCCGGAAGAAGTCGTTGCAATGGCCTTGTTCGTCGCTTCCGATGAAGCTTCATTCATGACAGGGTCGGACATCGTGATGGACGGCGGACTGCTCGCCATTTAACGCCGGAGTGACGCTCGGGCATCATTCGCGGTCAGGCGAAGTCAAGCACAGGGAACGGCGCGAGGGGCTGAGCCGTTGAGCAGGTCGTTCCCGGGCACACAGATCAACAAGGAGACAGAGCATGGACATCATCGGTATCGGCTATCTCGGGTTCGAGTCGACCAAACTCGACGAATGGCGCGATTATGGCCCCAACGTCATGGGATTCGAGATCGGCAACTCGCCCGAGGCGGATCCTGATTCGTTATATTTCCGCACCGACGACCGCCGACATCGGCTGGCTTTCCATCCGGGCAAGATCGACCGCCTGGCCTATATCGGCTGGGAAGCAAAAGGAAAGCTGGAATTTCAGGAAGCAGTGGAAAAATTCCGCGCCCATGATATCGAAGTGACGGTGGGCGACCAGGCGCTCTGCGACAAGCGAGGCGTCAAGGAATTGATCCGCTTTCGCGACCCGGTCGGTTATCAGCACGAGCTTTTCTACTCGCAAAAATGGGCGCCACGTTCTTTCAGGCCAGGGCGCCCGCACGGCGGCTTTGTCGCAGGCCGTCGCGGCGTGGGCCATGTGGTCGTCATCACGCCCGAATACACGCCGGAGCTTGAACATTTCCTGACCAAGATCATGGGTTTCCATTGGTACGGGTCAGGAGCGGGAAAAGGCAGGACCGGCTTCTTCCGTTCCAAGCTCAATACTTTCACCAGCCACGACATCGGTTATGGTCATGGGCCTGGGCGCATGGGCGTGCAACACATGGGTATGTTCGTCAGCAGCGTGCGCGATGTCGGCGAAACCTATGACATCGTCAAGAAACGCAACATCCCGATGCAGATGACGCTTGGCCAACACACTCAGGACCCTCACATCTCGTTCTATCATTTTTCGCCTTCCGGCTTTGCGATCGAAACGATCCATGAACTTGAACCGTGGCATGAAGATGGATTCGAACTCAATCCGGAACGGCTCAGCACCTGGGGCCATGAACTTGTCGGCCCGATCCTCGGCCCGAGCGTGCGCACGCCGGAGGAGGTTCTGGACGAGGAGTACCTTGCACGCAAGCGCAATCAATGAAACTGGCTTGCGTCGCCGATGCTCAGGGCGAAACATACTGGGCACTCGTTGACCCCTTGAACGACCTTGCCCGGCGTGTGCGGGCGCCTTTTCAGGAGTGGGCTGCGCATGCGGCATGCGGTGAGGTCGACGCGCTTGACCTCGCCGCCGCAACACTGCGCCTGTCGAATGTGCGGCTGCAGGCCCCGGTCAATCCCGGTGCACGAGTGTTCGGCGTCGGGCTCAACTATCTGACTCACCTGACGCGTCTGGGACGCAAGGAGGCTCCGCCTCACACGATCGCTTATATCAAGCCTGCCAGCGCCATTGTCCATCCGGAGCAGGAAATCCAGTACCCGGCGGTCACGGCGCAGCTTGACTATGAAGTGGAACTGGTTGCCGTGCTGGCCCAGCCCTTGGGCGACGAAGCCAGCGCCACCGATTGCCTGCTCGGTTATACCGTCGGTAACGATATCAGTGCGCGCGATGCAGGCAAGCAGCTAGGTTCGCTGGATCTTTTCACGCAAAAGGCTCTTGACCGTACCGCGCCTATCGGACCATGGATCGCCACGCTGGACGAACTTGGCGGATCAGGTCAGCCCGAGCTGGATATCGCGCTGAGCATCAATGGCGAGCTCAGGCAAAGCGACAACAGCCGTCAAATGATTTTCCCGATGGATGAGTTGCTGAACTACCTCGATGCACGCATCGAGCTCAGGCCCGGCGATTTGATCTTTACCGGTTCGACTTGCGGAGTCGGCCTGGAAGACGGCCGATTCCTGCAGCCGGGTGATGAGATTGCAGCCGAAATAAGCGGCATTGGCGTGCTGCGCAACCGCATCGGCCCTAAGCGCGCACTCAATAAGGCGCGCGCGGCAGGACGGCTTGGAATCCCCGGTTAGATCCGAAACATTGAATCCGGCCGAGGCCGCATGAGTCGTGCTTGTGCCGTCTCACCCTGCGTTCGAGCTGACACGAGCACCATGAAGGCTCACACCGATTCGAATGACGAGACGACCAGCATGCGGGCTACATTAGCGCGCTCCGGTTGGATGAGCATGTAATGAACCGCCTCTGCGATATCGCTGGCATCAAGCGGAGAAGTCTTATCGGCACGCACTTCCTGACCGCGTGCGCGCAGTTGATCGAAGATCTCGGTGCGCGTGGTGCCCGGCGCCACCGTCCCGACCTTTATGCCGGTTCCGCTCAGTTCGACACGCAGCGCAGACGTGAAGACTTCCAGTGCATGCTTGAGTCCACCATACACGCCGACGCCCGGCGAGGTCAGATATGCACCGATGCTTGAGATGTTGACAATCGCGCCCGACTTCTGCGATTTGAAATGGCGCGCGAAAAGATACGAAGCGCGCACCACTGCGTCGAAATTGACCCGGATCATTTGCGACATGTCGTCAAGGTCCACGGTCTCCACCGTGCCTGAAGCGAACATGCCGGCGTTATTGATTAGGATGTCGCTCCTGCCGAATTTTTCCAGCGCCAATTCCAGCAACGCACGCGGCGTGTCCACATCATCGATCCTCGCAGGGTAGATAATGCATGGAGTGCCGAGCTCGGCCGCCAGCGCTTCAAGGCGTTCCGTGCGACGCGCAGTCAGCACCAGGCTGGCACCGCATGCACTGAGTTTACGGGCGATAGCTTCGCCGATACCGGATGATGCGCCGGTGACCACGGCGACCTTGGCTTGAAGATCCACCGGTTTCTCCTTGACTGTCTGCGGATGTGCTTTCCACCCCCCCCATGTGATAAGGCAGGGTGGCTGGCGGCTCCCAATGCCGAGACTTGTCTAGGCTTGAAGAGCGGATTCTGCCGCGCTCAGGCGCGCTTTCACGCTTTCCACGAAATCACGCTTCAGCTGCGGATAGTATGCGATCTGCCCACCCATGCCGCCAGCGATATCGATTGAAGCCGCGCTGATGAAGCTGGCATATTCGCTCGACAGGAACAGAGCCATGCCGGCAACGTCTTCCGGCTTGCCGAAGCGGCCAACCGGAACCACTTTCAACACCATCGCCTCAAACTCCTCGCGTGAACAGCCTTCGGGCATTTCCTTATAGTGGCGGTCCCATTGCCCGGTATCTATCCAGCCCATATTCAGGGTGTTGACCAGGATGTTGTCCTTGGCAAGCGCCATGCCGAGTGACTTCGACAGGGCAATGCAGGATGCGCGGTTGATGACCGAGGGGATGCCGTCCGGTGTTGGAATTGTGCCGGCAAGGGCATTGATTTCAATGATGCGTCCCCAGCGCTGCTTGCGCATGTGCGGCACTACCGCCTGGATGAAGCGGAAGTGCCCCATCTGCAGGATATTTGCATGTTCGAGAATCGCCTCAGGCGTCAAGGTATCGAGATTGCCACCCTTGCCCTGGCCCGCATTGTTGACGAGCACATCGATGCCGCCCCATGAAGACGCTACTTCATTGACGAACTCCTGCACGCCTTGGGTATTGGTTACGTCAACCGCACGGGCTATCACGGCGGACGCCCGCTCGCCCAATTCCCTGCCAGTCTCCTGCACGTCTGCTTCTGTACGTGCGCAGATTGCGACTTTCGCGCCTTCGCCGGCGAAGGCGCGAGCGATGGCGCGTCCGATACCGCGCGATGCCCCTGTGACGATCACGCGCTTGTTGGTGAGATTGATATTCATGTGTTCTCCTGTAGCCGCAGCAGGCGCGTTGGCAGCGAAATTGCGCCTGACGCTTTACGGGCCAGAATCATTGATGCCATCTTCGGCCGGCATTCGCAACATGAATACCGGGTCTCCAGTGCCATTGTAGACATAAAAACGATAAATGTTCAATTTGTTTCTACTGCCGGCTTCAACCGCCCTTCGAAAACAAGTCGATAGGAGTGACGTGACTGAGTTCAGCTGCCATACGCATGCATCAGGAATTGCTGAAAAGCTTCTGCAGGCTTCGGCAGCGCCTTGTCTTTTTGCCAGAGCAAACCGGCCTCCAGGTGCGGAATTGCGTCATGGATGGGGCGCGCTTCGATCCGCTTTCCCTCAAGCGACCACGGGCGGAATACCATGTCCGATAGGATGGTCACACCGAAGCCACTGGATACCAGGCCGCGCACGCATTCGATCGATGTCGTACGGAACGCGATGTTCGGAGACAACTGCCTGGCATTCCAGCAGACCATTGCAGAGCGTGCGCCTTCGTCGGCGGTGAGAAGAATATAGGGATGCGCTGCAATATCCTGCAATGAAGGTGATTGCAACGCAGCCAGCGGATGGTTGGATGCCATCCAGAGCTGGCGCCGAGAACGGATCAGCGGGGCATGCCCGAAACGCTCTGGTCGCTGTACGTTCGAGAGAATCACTACGCCCAGTTCGACATCGCCAGCCAGCACGGCGCGCTCGATGCCTTCGCGGTCCATCTCGATCAGGTCGAGCGCGACATCTGGGTAGCTCGCACGAAACCGGGTCATGAGTTCAGGCAGGAAGTAGCCGAGCAAGGTGTACGAAGCGGCCAGACGCACCGTGCCTGCGAGATCCTTGGTGCGGAATCTCGGCTTGCTCATGGCGTCATGTACCGAGTCGAGTATGTGGCGCGCATGATGATAGAAATCCTGCCCTTCCGGAGTCAGCACTACTCCTTGCGGAACCCGGTCGAAGAGCCTTACCCCAAGTTCCTTTTCCAGCGACATTACCGCATGGGTAACCGCCGACTGCGACACATGTTCATTCGTTGCCGCTATGGAAAACTGATTGCTCTTGGCCGCCGCGACGAAATAACGGAGCTGGCGGAAGCTGACGCGTTCGTTCATGAAATTTTCAGATATAGAGGATTCATTTTTGTGATTTTACGATAATATGAACATTAAATATAATTCTGTTCAATTATATTCATGAGGCAACGATGAATTCGCCATTGACACGTCCACAGCAGGCTGCGCTTTCTTCCGTCACGCTGGAAGACAAATACACATTGGACAAGGGCCGCATTTATCTCAGCGGCACCCAGGCGCTGGTGCGCTTGCCGATGCTGCAGCAGGAAAGCGACCGCCGCAACGGTCTCGATACCGCCGGCTACATCTCCGGCTACCGCGGCTCGCCTCTTGGAGCGCTGGATCAGTCATTGTGGAAAGCCAAGGCACATCTCTCCGCCCGCAACATCGTGTTTCAGGCTGGCGTCAATGAGGAACTTGCTGCGACCGCTGTATGGGGCACGCAGCAAACCAATCTCTGGAACACCGGCAAGCATGACGGCGTGTTCGGTATGTGGTACGGCAAGGGGCCTGGCGTCGACCGCGCCGGAGATGTGCTCAAGCATGCCAATTCCGCCGGCACTTCTCCGCATGGCGGCGTACTTGCCCTGGCCGGCGACGACCATGCGGCGAAGTCCTCTTCCGTCGCCCACCAGTCCGAGCATGCGCTGATCGCCAGCGGTATCCCGGTGCTGTATCCATCAAGCGTGCAGGAATACATCGACTACGGGCTGCACGGCTGGGCGATGAGTAGGTATTCTGGTTTGTGGGTGGCGATGAAATGCGTCACTGACGTGGTCGAATCGAGTTCATCCATCGAGGTGGATCCGGAACGGATCAGCATCATTCGTCCAGACGACTTCGACATGCCCGAAGGCGGTCTCAATATCCGATGGCCAGACCCGCCGCTGGCGCAGGAAGCCCGGCTATATGATTACAAATGGTATGCGGCGCTAGCCTATATTCGCGCCAACAAGCTCAACCGTACCGTCATCGACTCGCCCGCGGCTCGATTCGGAATCATGACGGCAGGGAAGGCTTATCTCGACGTCCGTCAGGCTTTGACCGATCTTGGCCTGGACGATACGACGTGCAGCCGCATCGGAATCAGGGTGCTGAAACTTGCCTGTGTATGGCCGCTGGACGCACAGGACGCACGCAACTTTGCCACGGGGCTGGATGAGATCCTTGTGGTCGAGGAAAAGCGCCAGATTCTGGAATACGCGTTGAAGGAAGAACTGTACAACTGGCGCGAGGATGTCCGTCCCAAGATTTATGGAAAATACGACGAACGCGGGAATGAAGGCGGCGAGTGGTCCGTTCCGCGCGGAGACTGGCTGCTGCCGGCGCGCTATGAGCTATCGCCCTCGCTGATTGCCAAGGCCATTGCCAAGCGGCTCGCCAAAGCCGACTTGCCCGAGGATGTACGTGCTCGCATGGAAGCACGCATTGCAGTGATCGAGGCGAAGGAAAGGGAAGCCGCCGCGCCCCGGATGATCGAGGAGCGCAAGCCATGGTTTTGTTCTGGCTGCCCGCACAATACCTCGACCCGCGTGCCCGAAGGATCGCGTGCGCTCGCCGGGATCGGCTGCCATTACATGGCAATGTGGATGGACAGAAGAACCGATACGTTCAGCCAGATGGGTGGGGAAGGGGTTTCCTGGCTCGGGCAGATGCATTTCTCGAACGATAAGCATATCTTCGTCAATCTTGGCGACGGAACCTATTTTCACTCCGGCCAGCTTGCCATTCGCGCCGCCGTCGCCGCCAAGGCCAACGCCACCTACAAGATCCTGTACAACGATGCGGTCGCAATGACCGGCGGGCAACCGGTCGATGGCGTGCTCAGTGTGCCGCAGATCGCACACCAGTTGCATGCTGAAGGCGTGCAAAAGCTGGTCATCGTGACCGACGAACTGGAAAAATATACGCCGGCGGTCAAGTTGCCGGACGGCGTGACCGTCCACCATCGGGATGAACTGGATGCCATACAGCTCCAGCTGCGCGAAACGGCCGGCACCACGGTGCTGATCTACGATCAGACATGCGCTACCGAAAAGCGCCGCCGCCGCAAGCGCGGGACCTATCCTGATCCGGCGCGGCGGGCATTCATCAACGATGCGGTCTGCGAAGGCTGCGGCGATTGTTCGGTGCAGTCGAACTGCCTGTCGATAGAGCCACTGGTAACGCCGCTGGGGACCAAGCGCAAGATCAACCAGTCCAGCTGCAACAAGGACTTTTCTTGCCTCAAGGGTTTCTGCCCAAGTTTCGTCGTAGCAGAGGGCGCACAGCTGCGCAAACCGGCTGGCGCTGCGAAAAGCGAGCAGCTGCCCGACTTCTCGAAGCTGCCGCTTCCGGTAGCCGATACGCTCGCCCGCCCTTACGGCATTATCGTCACCGGTGTCGGCGGCACGGGCGTGGTCACGATTGGCGGATTGCTCGGCATGGCCGCCCATCTCGAAGGAAAAGGTGTGACAGTGCTCGACATGGCGGGGCTCGCGCAAAAGGGTGGGGCGGTACTGAGCCATGTACAGATTGCCGCACGTCCGGATATGCTGCATGCAACACGCGTGGCAATGGGGGAAGCAAGCCTCATCATCGGTTGCGACGCGATTGTTTCAGCTTCGTCCGAAGTGCTGAGCAAGACCCAGCATGGCTGTACGCGTGCCGTCATCAACAGTGCCGACACGCCGACCGCCGATTTCCTCAGGAATCCGGACTGGCGTTTTCCAGGCACGCAGACGGAAAAGGACCTGCGCGACAGCGTAGGGAAGGATTGTGCTTTCATCGACGCCAACTCGAAGGCAGTCAGCCTGCTCGGCGATTCCATCTATGCAAATCCGCTGCTGTTGGGCTATGCATGGCAAATGGGATGGGTACCGGTCGGTTATGAGAGCATGCTGCGCGCGATCGAGCTGAATAACGTCTCGGTCGAGAAGAACAAGCTTGCGTTCGAATTCGGACGTTACCTGAGCCATTACGGATACGATGCGCTTGATGCACTAGTCCAGCGCAGCAAGGGCACTGTGGTAACGGTGACGATGCCGGAAACCCTCGACCGCATCATTGCCCAGCGCATCAGCCTGCTGACCGCATATCAGAGTGCGGCTTATGCCGACCGCTACCGCAATATCGTTGAACGCATTCGCCGGAAAGAGCTGGCAGTGGCCGGTGAGGGTAATCGTTTGCCGCTCACCGAGGCCGTGGCTCGCAACCTGGCCAAGCTGATGGCCTACAAGGATGAATATGAAGTGGCGCGACTGTATGCCGACCCGCAATTTCTGCAAAAGATGCAAGCGCAGTTCGAAGGGCAGCCGGGCACCGATTACAAGCTTGGTTTTTATCTCGCGCCGCCCTTGCTTGCGCGTCGCGATGAACATGGACACCTGGTGAAGCGTCGCTTCGGCCAGTGGATGCTGCCGGCGTTCCGCGTGTTGTCCAAACTAAAGATGTTGCGGGGCACACCCCTGGATGTGTTCGGCCATACCGACGAACGCAGGGCAGAAAGGCGCCTCGTTGCTGATTATCTTACGATGGTCGACGCGTTCTGCTCGACGCTATCTCGCGACAACCGCGCGGTAGCGGTGGAACTTGCCTGCCTGCCGGAAGGCATTCGGGGATTCGGACACGTCAAAGAGCGCAACATGAAGGCAGCTGAAAAGGCACGAACCGCTCTCTGGGCGAAATACCAAGATGGCGGACACAGGAACGCAGCTTAAGCCATTGGATCTGCATGTTCATACATCTTTGATAACGGTCTATCGGCCCGAGTTGTTTCTGCTCGGCCGGTAGCCGATAGTGCCAGACTTGTGGAAGAGACTTCTTTCAAATCCTCCTATGACAACGATCGAATCAAAACTTAATGTCCGAGCCGAAGACTTCAAGGCCAATACCGCAGCGATGCAGGCGCTGGTCGACGACTTGAAGGCCAGGGTGGAAAAGCTGGCGCTGGGCGGCGGCGAAGAGGCGCGCAAGAAGCACACCGCGCGCGGCAATCTGCTGCCGCGCGACCGCGTGCAGATGCTGCTCGATCCCGGCACGCCCTTCCTCGAACTGTCGCAGATGGCCGCCTACGAGATGTACGACAATGCCGCGCCGGCCGCGGGCGTGATCGCCGGCATCGGCCGCGTTGCCGGCCAGGAATGCATGATCGTCTGCAACGACGCCACCGTGAAGGGCGGCACCTATTATCCGATCACGGTGAAGAAGCATCTGCGCGCGCAGGAAATCGCCGACCAGAACAACCTGCCCTGCATCTACCTGGTCGACTCCGGCGGCGCCAACCTGCCCAACCAGGATGATGTCTTCCCCGATCGCGACCATTTCGGCCGCATCTTCTTCAACCAGGCCAACCTGTCGGCCAAGGGCATTCCGCAGATTGCCGTCGTCATGGGTTCCTGCACCGCCGGCGGCGCCTATGTGCCGGCGATGAGCGACGAATCCATCATCGTCAAGGAACAGGGCACCATCTTCCTCGGCGG
>Ga0194137_10001105_pt1 | contig 16804 bp, 17 predicted proteins | sample TARM_MetaG_T3_14_FD_134025 | JGI IMG/M metagenome (GOLD analysis project Ga0194137, IMG submission 134025) | Freshwater microbial communities from Pennsylvania, USA, analyzing microbe dynamics in response to fracking - TARM_MetaG_T3_14 (version 2) | ecosystem: Environmental > Aquatic >... | reverse complement strand
TACGCTTAAACCTCACCTCGCGGCTTCGGCTCCAAGGACTCGGTACCGGCTGTTTGCTAGACTCTACCGGACTGGGAGTTACACCCAGCTAAACTACATGCACCGAACTGGCGCACTCCCACAGGCTTATTATCTCCATTGTACCAAAAAAGTCCCCCGGACATTTGAAAAATCTATGAATTGCCTTGGATTCAATGACCAAGAAAAATACCAGAAAATCTTCATCGAGTTTTAATGAGTCCACGGTATAATGACCTCAGATGAAAAAACTCCATGATTTCATGGAGAAGAAAGAAGGGTTTTGCCATGCAAAAAAAATTATATAAAGATCCAAACCGAAAAATGATTTCAGGAGTCCTGGCTGGATTTTCAGATTACCTGGGCATCGATGTAACGCTTCTTCGCATTGCCTACGTTCTCCTATCCATCACAACGGATGCCTTCCCTGGGCTGATCCTCTACATTGTCCTGGCCATCCTCATGCCAGAAAAGAGGACAGAAGAGCCCCGTTATAGCACCTATGAAAAAGAATCTAGTAAAAAAGAATCCCAAAGCTATCAGGATGTTTCCTACAAGGAAAACCCTGAACCTGAAGAGGTCTATGGGCAGTACAAGAAGTCTGGAGGCGCTTATACCCCCGAAGATCGAGACCGATAAGAACATACAGCGAAAAGAGCCCAAGGGACAAAAAAGAGTGCATCACTTTTTTGTCCCTTGGGCTTTTCATCTCATGCTCGTTGTAAAACTTCCACCAATATAAGTACTCGCTTAATATATTTTTCACAGTCTCTTAAGATTCTTCTAGTATACTAAAGAAAACTCGTCTCCATAGACGATTAGGAGGTCTCTTATGGATGAATTAAAAAAACTACTCCTCACTGCCGTTGGTGCCGCTGCCATCAGTATGGAAAAAGTGGAAGATGCCCTAAAGGAGCTCATGGAAAAGGGTAGCCTCACCGTAAAAGAAGGAAAAGAGCTTCAAGAAGAGCTCCGTCGACAAAAAAAAGACACGAAAGCCTCTACCATGGACAAAGAACACCTTCTCCAGATGATGAATGAACTCTCCTTTGCCGACAAAAGAGAAGTGGATGCCTTACAAGAACGCATAGCCAAACTAGAAGCCCAGCTGAAAGACTCATGACGTAGCCCGAGATCTTAAAAGAAGAAGAAAGGTGGTGGTGATCCTTGGGCGTAAAGAGTGGAACCTACAGCAAAAAAAGATTTCGTGAGATTGTACGGGTCTTGGCCACCTATGGATTTGGCCATATGATTCATGCAAAGCTGAGCACGGAAAAATTGAAAAAAGATCCCGAAAATCTACGATTGGTTTTTGAAGCGTTGGGTCCTACCTTCATGAAAATTGGGCAAATCCTCTCCACAAGACCAGATATTTTACCTCAAGAATACATCACAGAGCTGTCCAAGCTCCAAGACCATGCACCGCCTTTTTCTTTTGAAGACCTGGAGCGCATCTTGCAAGAAGAGCTTCATGGGCCTTGGCAAGGGCATTTTGCCCATGTGGAAAAGACCCCCTTGGCTTGTGCATCTGTGGCACAGGTACATCGTGGGGTACGCTTAGATGGGACCCCTTGTATCTTGAAAGTCCAACGTCCTGACATTGAAGACCAGCTCTTGGAAGATCTTCAAATCCTCATTCGCATTGTGAAAACCGCCCCCAATACCCTGCGGGATGTGCTCTTAGACCCTGTGGAAGCCCTGGAAGAAATCTTGGCCGTGACCAAAGTAGAGCTGGATTTCCGCCATGAAGATGCCTACATCCACCGGTTTCAAAAGGAAAATGAAACTATTGCCTGCATCAGTGCCCCCAAGGTCTTCACAGAGCTCACCACCAAAAGGCTCCTGGTGTTAGAAGAAATTCAGGGCCTAAAGATCACCGAGAAGAAGGCCCTGGAAGAAGCTGGCTATGATGTGGAAGACATCGGAAAAAAACTGGTCCTTTCCTATCTTTATCAGCTTTTCAACAATGGGTTTTTCCATGGAGATCCCCATCCTGGGAACCTCCTCATTCATGAAGGAAAAATCTACTATATTGATTTTGGGATCATGGGTACCTTAAGCGCCCACGCAAGAGACGCCATCAACGATCTCTTACTGGCCATGGTACGTAAAGACATCACCACTTTGACAAGCCTTGTGCTCGATTTGGCCGAACAGAAGGGTCCTGTGGACAGAAATGCCCTATACGAAGACATCGAATACATCGTGCATTTTTATCTGCCCGCCAGACTAAAAAACATTCAAGTGTCACGTCTCTTCATGGATCTTTTTGAAGCTGCCCGGAAAAACAACTTGAAACTACCCAGGGAATTCACCACCTTGTTAAAATCCATGCTGATTTTAGAAGGCGTCATTGGTGCCCTCTCCCCAAATCTTAGCATCATGGAAATTGCCAAGGACTATCTCAAAGAAGATCATAAGATTACCCTTTGGCCAGAATTCTCCTTGGATACTCTGGCCATCAATGGCTATTCCTTGGTGAAAGATGGTCTGAAAATCCCCATGAGCATCCAAACCATACTAGATAATTTCATCAGTGGTCGAGGAAAAGTAAAAATCGACATCGTGAACCTCAATGACCGCTGGATTGACCTAAATAAGATGGTGAATCGCATGGTCTTTGCCTTGGTTGTCTCGGCCATCATCATCGCCTCTGCCCTGATCATCCAAAGTGGTGGAGGCCCCGATATTAATGGGGTCAGTATCGTAGGAATGATGGGCTTTGGCTTGGCTGCCTTCTTTGGGCTGTGGCTTCTTATTTCCATCCTAAAATCAGGCAATATTTAGCGCGATGCACTCTAGGAATCCTTAGAAAAAAGATCCTACGCACCCATAGAAAGAACAGCACAGGGGCCACCGACCCTGTGCTGTTCTTTTTGCGAGCAAAATAACCCCCACCTCTAGCGTCCACGTCTTAGAGTTTTTTCTTGTAGTGCATCTCCACCCTTCCTTGATGCGCAGTAACCTTCCACAGCTCCAGGGTGGTTTCCCCATGACCTTTATCAAAGAGGGGGATCCCCTGACCAAGAATCTTTGGCATCACCGTGAGGATATACTCATCAATGAGGTCCTCCGCTGCAAAGGCGCGATATAGTTCCCCGCCACCCACCAGCCAAATATCCTTGCCTTCTTGTTTCTTTAAGGCCTTCACCAGGGCTGAAAGATCCCCTTTGATTCAGGTGACTCTTGGGTCCTTGGGTCTCTTTTCTTTTGTATACACCAAACAGCTCTTTCCTTCATATACCCACCGCTCCGGGGAAAGTTCTTCCACCACCTGGGTGAAGGTTTTTCTCCCCATGATCAATGTATCCACCGTGTCGTAAAAGGCGTCGAAGGAGGATGCCTCTTCCTCCTGATCCTCACTGTGGAGCCAGTCCACAGCGCCTTTTTCCCTGGCAAGATACCCATCTAGACTCATGGCCACATACAGTACCACTTTTCGCACAGTTACGCCCTCCTTTTTTTCTTGAAGATTCTTCCCTAAAGGACAGCCTAGAGAAAAGATGCCAAAAGAATCTTCCTCGGACTCTTTTGGCACCTTCTTCTTTCCTTAAATATGCCCTTCCAACTGAATGCTTAAAGCAAAATAGCGGATGGCATCTTCTTTTTTCTCCATTTTATAATACACCTCTGCCAAATCTCTATATCGTTTGGCCAGCTCTTTGGTGCGCCCCCTCTTCAGCAGCATGTCTAAGGACACACTAAGATACGTCTCGGCCATGGGGAAATTCCCGGACTCTGCCAATAGACACCCTTTGAAGTAGTAGGCTTTCTCAACGCATTGTGGATTTTGATTCTCAATGGCCGCGTTGACCACTAGGTCAATGTATTTGCCTGCTTCTTGATGATGGCCGTTTTCCACAAACCGTTCCATGGCATTTAGCACCAGCTCAATGTTATCCGCCAGCTTTTCTGGTGGCAACACCTTGGCCGCTTCTTCCATTTCCCGATAGGCCCCTTTCTCATCGCCCATTTTTAATAGGCGCATGGCCATATAGTACTTTGCTTTGGCCAGCATCTCTGGATAGTCTTTCAATAGCTCTTGAACTTTCATACTGCAGCTCTCTAGATCTTCCGTCACTTCCACCATACACAGCTTCAAATGAATTTGTCCCTTTAAGCTATCACTCTTGGTGACCTCCAGGAGCTCATTCAAGTACGGAACAAATTTTCTCGCTTCTTCTTGTTCTTCCATATGTACAAGGCAGCTGACGGTATAGTAGGGGATCATGAGCCTTTTTTCTTTTTCAATATGATCGGGTAAAGTATAAAAATGACTCATGAGATAATGAAGAAACACCAAGGCATTCTCATACTCTTTCATGGCGTAAAGATACCGGGCCATGGTGATGCAATACAAGTACTGGGTTTCCACATTCACAATGTTGATATAAGTTTTATAAAGCTGTGAAATTTCAAGATTTAGCTCGTCTAGCTTGTTCTTTTCAATGAAATGATCAATGAGTTGAATCCGGGCTTGAAAAGCTTGGAAGATCATATGATTTTCTTCCGTGACCTCTATGAGGCTACGGATGTCTCGTTCATAGTTTTTAGAAAACATATTCCCTGCAAGTTTTTCAAGTTCTTCGGCCACTTCTTCCACGATGTCTTTTTTTAGACTTTCTTTTTCGATGCCTAGGCGCTTGGCCACCAGCTCTAAAATCCAATCTTCAGCCTGAACTTTATCATTTTCGATGGTGCTCATTTTTGAGACGGAAATCTCCGAACCACAGAGGGCTTTTAGGGTCATGCCCTTTTTCACTCTGGCGCGTCTAATCTTTTCACCGGTGCTTAGGATCTCCATGTGGCATCCCCCTCCCCTTCTTTCATCATGGCCATGGATTTCTCCAGTAATTTAAAGGAATCCACGGTTTTGCCCTTTTCTAGGTAAAACTTAGCCATGAGGAGCATAATTTCAGATTCTTCTTTTTTCAGCTTTTTCTCCCGGGCGGTGTTTAAGGCCAAAATCAAGTTGTTCACTGCGCCACGAGTATTCATAAAGAGCGCTTCCACTTTAGCCTTCACGCGATAAAGCTTGATGTTTCCTATGAAATCTTCTTCAATGATCAAGCGATCTAAGCTTTGTAGCACTTCATAAGCTGCTTCTCGCCTTTGAAGATGTGCATAACAAGTGGCCAAATGTAGAAACACCTCTGAAAGCATCTGAGGATTTTTCCCGTAGATACTCTGGGCTTTCTTATAATGGATAAGCGCTTCCTCGTACTCTTCAAAATCCTCATAAAGCTTCCCAAGAGAGAGTTCAATCTCTCCCATTTCCACTTCTTCATCTAAGCTTCGGAAAATATCCAAGGCCATTTGTGCATATTTAAAGGCTTCTTCAAATTGTACTTCCACCTCATTCTTCTCTGCAAGCCTGGTTAAAAATTGACCATAAGCTCGTCGATCTGACATGATATCGAACTTCTCCTTGGCTTTTTGAGTATATTCTTTACTCTTCTCTAATTGTCCACTCTTCTTATAGGCCATGGCCAAGTAAAAATAAACCTTGGCCAGCATTATTTCATCTGTAAGCACCCCTTCTTCAAAAAGCGCTTCAGATTTATGAAAATAGCTGATGGCCATGGGGAGGGATTCCTCTTCCATACAGGTTTTGGCGATGAGCATAAAGTTGTCGATGTAGGCTCCTTTGAAATTGTTGTTGGAATAAATGATGTTGCACTGGAAAAGATAGTCAAAGGCTTTGGTGAAATTCTTTTGGAGAATCTCCAGCATCCCTTTTAAATAAAGGTTTTTGGCTTCAGGAAAAATGAGCCCATACTTTTCAATGTAACGGTCTCCCTTCTCAATGTATCTTTTTGCTTTCTCAAAATCCTTTTGCTCCATATGCACTTCTGCCATTTGCGCAAAATATTTACAAATGCGATCTGCCTGTGTGCTTTCAGATTCCATGAAATACTCCACCGACACTTCTAAGGTGTCAGCCAAGTAATCCAAGAGATCCATTGAAGGATTGGACTTACTGGATTCTACCAAACTGATTTGCCCTGGTGTGACACGGTTCCCCGCCACATCTTTCAGGGTCATATTCATCTCTTTTCGTCGTTTTTTGACTTTTTCGCCAAGCGATAAGACTTCCATTCACATCACTCCCCACTGAATTATTAACATTTTCATTATAACATATAATCTGGCTCGAAATAATCCTGAAATTCTATATTTTGACACATTTTTACCCTGTTCTAGCAGAAACCACCATCTCAGTTAACTATAGGCATAAATACAAGAAAGATCCATGTACCCCTCCAGTGGATCATTCGTTTAGAAAACGAAAAAGAAGCGTCCATTTCCTTCTCCAAAAGGATTTAGACACTTCTACTCTTCTGAGGCAATTTTATGAAACTACTATAAGAAACCTTATAAAACTCAACGTTTAAGGCGTATTTTTCAAAAACGCTTCCTTGGCCAAGGCATCTGCCCGGTCGTTGAACACATCTCCGCTATGGCCTTTCACCTTCCGAAAGGATACCTTTAAGTCTTTTTGAATGGATTGGTAAAATTCATGATAGCCTTGGGTCAGGGCATTGTTTCTTTTCCACGTACCCAAAGCCCAACTTTCAATACCCTGATAGTCAAAGTACAGGATCAAATGATCAAACCCCTTTTCCAAGGCGTAGGTCATGGCTTTCATAGCCCCTTGCACCTCGCCCGCCACGTTACGCATGGAACTAAAGGGACCTCTTTCTGCACCACAGGCACTGTGGATTTCTTGTCCATTCTCCACCACCACCAGGCCATAGGCATAGCGGGAGGAACTGAGCTCAAAACTACCATCCACATAGATTTCTACCCCTTGCACAACGTCCTTCTCTTCATCCTTCTTCTGGTTCCTTTCAACCAGGGCCTCTTTTCCTCCTGGTAGTGGCCGACCGTGGGCCAAAATATATTCTTCTGCTTCTTTTTTCGTGGGGAAACTTTTAAACTTCACCCCTTTGGCTCCAGTCACTTCCTTTTTACAAGCCTCCCAACTGGTTAAAATGAGCTCTCTTTGGGAATGGCCATCCATCACCGCATAGTATTTTGCCACCTTTATGCCTCCTTCATGCGCTAGAAAAGGAGCGTCACCGCCCCTTATCTCTAGTCTCTATAATTTCTTTCTATGATTTCAGTACAGGTTCAAAAATCGGGTCCAAATCCACCGCCAAGGGCTCTTCCACCAGATAGGCTTCATCCTTGAGATAGGATGGCTTTCTCTTTTCCAGGTTTTCATCAATGAACCCATAGACCTGGTTTAAAGTTTTTCCTGGGGTAAAGTTCATCACCGTTTCCATGTTGTCTTTGATGAGCTTCAAGGTATTTAAATCCCCTTGCCAATGCTTCACCAAAATGGGCACTGGAATCTTCTTGAAAATGTAGTTGCTCCCAAAGAAGAACACAGCCAAGTCATCCACCTTGCCTAAGATGGGAATGTTACTGGGAATAAAGTCCATGGGCACCAAGGGATACCCGAAGGTGAAGGCAATGATGGCCTTATCTCTTTTGGTGACCCGGGGATCTTTCATAAGCCTTAAAGCCAGGGCATACAGATCTGGTAGGATGAAGGCGTATTTGGCCAAATTCTTACGATTAAAGGGCACTTTTTTAAAGATTCCTGCTCTAAAGTCTGTGTAAGAATCTTTGGTTCTTCGAATCTCTTGAAGTTTCTCATTAAAGGCGCGAACCTTGGCCTCTTCCTCTGCTCTCTTTCTTGCTTGCTCCGCTTCTTTGTCCTTATTGGCCTCTTTTTGCATGGCCTCAATATCTGCAGAAATGCCTTTCAACCTTAAGGATAAGACCCCATTTTCCATGATGAAGTGGTCCACTTCCAAATGCACGTGAGGAACGGTCTGCAGGGCTTTGTCGATGTTCACCAGCAAGGTTTTATTTTCATAGCCAAGACCCATCTCCACAGCTTTCTTGGCAGCGGTTTTCAGCCCAAGGTTTAACACAACCTTGGGAATGCCAATCTTTAACACCTTTATCTTTTCGATACGGATGGACATGATGTTATTAAAGACACTGACTATTTTCACTCTGGCCAAAAATGGGATCTTGATGACTTTTTCAAAGGTACCCGCCACCTCTATATAATTGTCTTCTAACTTTAGGTCTGTAAAGGTCAGCTCTGGCACCTGGGGTTCCACTAAGGTTTTCAGATCATACATGATGTCTTCTGCACTCATGGTGGTGGTCACTGAGGTTACTCTCATATTGTCGCTCCTTCCAGTTCAATAACTTCTGTTCATTTCTATTCATATGCCTTTATTATACCAACTTCTAAGGCTTTTTTCCGACTCTTGGGAAAGATTTCTAGTAACTTAACATTTCCCTCTCAGCCCAAAGGGTCCTTGGAAGATCCATCCTTACTCAGGAGCATCAATACCCCTGTGATGAAAAGCCCTGCCAGAAGTCCGCCAATGTGACCAAAATTATCGATGGAAGAAGAGCTAAATCCAGAAAATAGATTCAGGAAAAGCACCAAGGAAATCCTTGGAAACATCCTCTTATCCACCTTGGCATGACCAAAGAATGCCATGATCAATACCGCACCTAAAAGACCAAAAACCGCCCCGGATGCCCCCACGGATACTTGTGGGGTAAAGAAAAAACTCATGATGCCGCCGCCTAAGGCAGACACCATATAGACCAACAGAAACTTTTTGTGGCCCAGGGCTTCTTCAGCAATGCGTCCCAGGGCAAAGAGCGCATACATATTAAACAAAATATGGGTGAAATCCCCATGCAAAAAGGCTGAGGTAAGTAGCCTGTAGTACTCACCAGCCACAATGAGTTCATTGACTTTGGCCCCAAAATCAATGAGCACCAGCACATGGATGTCCAGTCCCCCAGAGGCCACGGCTGTGAGTCCGTAAATAAGCACGTTCAAAGCCATGAGGATGAGGCTCACCAGCATCACCTTTGGCGTAAAGCGAGAAAGGGTGGTGCTTTTTTTTGCCAGCACCGACAAGGATACATCATCATGGCCAAAGAATTCCCCATCTCCATTCACATAGACTTCTGAATAATTCGCTCGTTGCTCCTTAAAGGGCACTGGCGCATCTGACGTAAAGACGATGTTCAATACATAAGCGCTTTGTTGGATGCTTCTTAAATGGTGCAATAAGGCCAAGTGATTTTCATCTTCTTGCCCAAGCCTTGAAAAGATCACAGCCAGTCGCCCGTTTTTAATGGGTGTATATAAATAAAATCCCAGGTCTTCCTCCGGTGACGTAAAGGCTTCCATATAAAACCCTTTTCCGTCAATGAGCAGGTCCATGGTTTCTTTGATCACTCTATCCATCATCTTTTTAAGCACCTCCTCTTTTTCTTTAGTACACTAGATCTACTGTTTATTCTACAGGAAAACCCTCCGTTCTGAAAGCCTGGCGCTCCAATCTTTTGGCTTTTAGAAAAAGAGCACACCCCTGAACTGCCGTTCAAAGGTGTGCCCCTCCTACAAGGATTTTAGTTGGCCAGATGCTCTTCTAGCATATCTAACAAGGTATTGAATCTTCTCACTGTTGCCTCTAAAGGCTCCTTGCTAGTCATATCTACACCAGCTACCTGTAGCGTTTCCACGGGGTAGTTACTGCCTCCAGTCTTTAAGAAACCGATGTACTTTTCCACCGCGGGAGCACCTTCTGCTAGAATCTTTTCTGCAAAGGCACTGGCAGCCGCATATCCTGTGGCATACTGATACACATAGAAATCTCTATAGAAATGAGGAATTCTTGCCCATTCAATATCGATTTCTTGGTCGATGATGAGCTGATCGCCAAAGTACTTTTTGTTTAGGTCCATCCATAGACTCGAGAAATCTTCTCCTGTCATAGGTGTACCCTGCTGTATGGTTTCATGGGTGATTTTTTCAAACTCAGCAAACATCAGCTGACGGAACACCGTGGTACGAATCTGCTCTAGCTCTTGGTTCACCAAGTACAGCTTCTTCACAGGATCCTGTTCTTTTTCAATTTGATAGTGGATGAGAAGCTTCTCATTGGTGGTGGAAGCTACTTCAGCCACAAATAAAGTATAGTCTCCATAAATATAGGGCTGATTCTTTCTGGCATAATAGGAGTGAATGCTATGGCCCATTTCATGAACCAAAGTGGACACATCTCTTAGGTCTTCATGATAGTTTAGGAGCACATAAGGCTCAGTATCATAAGCCCCTGAGGAATAAGCGCCACTTCTCTTGCCTTTATTTTCATAGATGTCAATCCATCCATTGACCACCCCTTCTTTAAAGATGGTCAAATACTCTTCTCCCAAAGGCTTCAATCCTTCTAATGATAAGGTGATGGCCTCCTCAAAGGGAATTTTTTCTTCTGGTACATCGATGACCGGCACATAGAGATCATACATATGGATTTCGTCTAATTTTAGCAGCTTCTTCTTAATGTCCACATAGCGGTGGAGGGCAGATACTCCTTCAGAAATGGTTTCTAAAGAGTTGTCATACACAGCCACAGGAATGTTGTTTGGGCTTAAGGACGCTTCAATGGGTCCTTTGTATTGTCGAAGCTTGGCCTTAAGGTTGAAGGTCTTCATATTGGCAGCCAGCATGGTGCCTAAAGCATTGCGATACTTTCCATAGGTGCCAAAGAGCTCTTTGAAGGCATTTTCACGAAGGACACGATCCTTGGATTGAATGTACATGCTGTAGCTGCCCTCGGTCATGGGATGGGCTACGCCGTCCTTATCTAGAACATCTTGGAAGGTGAGGTCTGCATTGGTCAGCATCCCAAAGATGTCTGATGGTGCGCCTAAAGAATCTGACAAGGTGGCCAAAAGCTCTTCTTGTTCCTTGGTGAGCACATGAGGCTTTTCCTTCACGATGCTTTCGATGTAGAACTTATAAAGGGCCAGGTCTTCATCCTTCAAATACCCTTCGATGGTTTTCTCTGGCAACGCCAAAAGTTCTGGTACGAAGTAGCTGACCATGGCACTATACTCTGCTGCATACTGGGCAACCTTAGATAAGATGACTTGTTGGGTGGTATTTTGCGTATCTTCATCACTCTTCATGTGTGCATAGGTATAGAGCTTTTCTAAAATCCTTGTGTAGGTTTCAAAGTCCTTCAAATAAGCGAGGAGCTGCTCCTTTTGATGCAACTGGTCCTTGTACTTCTTCAGGACAGGTGCTTCTTCCTTCAGCTTCTTCAGTTCCTCTTCAAAAGCCTCATTGGTGGGATAAATGTCTTCAATGTTCCACTTAAACTTCTGGTCCACTTCATTTCTTGGTTTTACTATAGCCATAATTACCTCCTAGATTTTCATTGCTTCTATCATTATAAAACAAAGACTAGAAGAATGATACCGTTCTCTTTCTTGGCTCTATAGGGGAAGAGAGAGAATCTGTACTTCTCTCTCCCTTCGTTTTTTCTTCAGCAGTAGCCCCACCTAAAAGCACCCTAGGCGTTCTTTGCCTAGGGTGCTTTTGTCCATGATTAAAGTCCATTCAACCTTTTAGGACTCAAAGCTTAGAAGAATCTTGTCATAAATACTCTTCAGGCCATCCAAGAGATTCCCTTGGGTCTCTAGTGCATTGATCACCACAATTTCACTGCCCGTTTCTCGAGCCAAGGTTTCAGATACCCTTGGGGAGGCTGCTTCTTCTAAGAATATGGTGGTAATACTCTGATCTTTGACAAAGTTGATCAAGGTTTCTAGTCTTCTTGGGGTAGGTTCTCCCTCTAAGAAAGGTCCTTGGATGGCTTTTTGTACCAAGCCCATTTCCCTTGTGAGGTAGCCAAAGGCTTCATGGCCTGTGACAAAAGCTTTGCCTTCATGGGCTTGAAACTTCTCCACATAAGCACTCTTTAACGTCGTGGCTTCTGCTACAAAGGCAGCTAAGTTCTCTTCGAAAATCTCCTGCGCTTCAGGCATCACAGTACTTAAAGCATCCTTGACATTTTCAGCCATGATCATCAAGGCATCTATGGACAGCCAAATATGAGGATCAAACTCTCCATGATTATGGCACTCATGGTCATCATGGTCTTCTTCTTCATGATCGTGGTCGTGGTCGTGACCATCCTCCAAGGAAATGAGGTCCACACCCACACTTAAATCGATGATTTTAAGATCTTTGTTGCCAGAATTCTCCACGGCCTTTTCCACCCAAGGCTCCATCTCTAAGCCGTTGATGAACATGAAATCCACTTCTGTGAGTCGCCCCATATCTCGAATGGTGGGCTCAAAACCATGGGCTTCTGCCCCTTCTGGCACGATTTTCCAGGTGTCTACATAGTCTCCACCTACAATTCTCACCAGCTCATCCACAGGATGAATACTTGTGGCCACCTTTAAGGGTTCCAGCTTAGGTGTTTCCACTTCTTCCCCTGGTGTTTCTACCACAGGGTTTTCAGGCACTTCCGTCTCTACCTTCTTCTCTCCTTGACATCCAGCCAAAAGAGCTAACATACTTACGCTGGCCACTAGGCCAATGATCATTTTCTTCATTTTATTTTCCTCCAGTTGTTGCAAGTGATTCGCATCAATGAGTATAATATAATAAGAAATAGTCATTGTCAACCCTAAGTTTTTGTACTATATTAAGTTGTGAAACAAAATTGGAGTGAAGCGAATATGATTGAAATCCGTAATTTAACCTTCTCCTACACAGGAGAATCACCCTACCTCATTTCAGACCTCACCATGGATATTCCAGGGGGGCAGCTGATTTCTGTCATTGGGGAAAATGGGTCTGCCAAATCCACCTTGATCAAATTGGTGGTGGGGCTTCTAAAGCCCTTAAAAGGCACTGTAAAAATCCATACCACCTCTGTGGGCTACGTGCCTCAGAAGATGGAGACTTTTAACAAGCAGTTCCCCATCACCGTGGAAGAAGTGTATAAAATCCATCTACGCGCTTTGGGGCTAAAGGACAACAGCCTCATAGACAAGTGCTTACAAGAAGTCTCCATGCAAGACTATAAGAAGTCTCTGGTGGGCAACCTTTCCGGTGGACAAACCCAAAGGGTCTTCATAGGACGGGCGCTACTTGGAGATCCTTCTTTAATCATCTTGGATGAACCTTCCACTGGAATGGACCTTCGAAGTCAAAAAGAAGTACGCAAAATCTTGAAAAACCTACGGGAAAAAGGCGTCACCATTTTAACTGTGGAGCACAACATCTCCGCGGCCATCCACAACTCAGACTATATTATCCGCATGGGCGATCAAAGTGGCGTCCTCTACGACATCAAGACCTTTAAAACCAACATCCAACATGAAGATGTGGACAATATGCTGGTTTTTAGAAAGGAGGAGATCTGATGCTCTCTTATCCCTTTATGCAAAACGCTTTAATGGCTGGGGCCATGGTGGCCATCCTAAGTCCCATTGTGGGGATTTTCTTGGTCCTTAGACGCTACTCTATGATGGGAGACACTTTGGCCCATTCCTCCCTAGCAGGGGTGGCCATCGGTATTGTGGCAGGCTTTAGCCCTACTCTCTCCGCCGTGGTGTTCACCACCTTGGCAGCGCTGTTCATTGAATTCTTAAGAGATCGCTTCAAGCAGTATGCTGAAATTCTCATGTCCGTGGTGTTGACCCTTTCCGTGGGCATCGCCATCGTCTTAGTCTCCAGCGGCGCCGCCAATACCAACATCAACCAATACCTCTTTGGGAGTATTTTGACCGTCACAAGGCAAGACCTTCTCATGGTCCTTCTGGTAACCCTCTTGACGGTTTCTGTGGTGTCCTACTACTATAACGAGTTGATTTACACCACCTTTGATGAAGATGGTGCCAGCATCATCAATATTCCTGTGAAAAGAGTCAATTATATCTTCGCTTTACTCATGGGGTTATCCATCGCTGTATCCATACGAATCACGGGGGTCCTGGTGATTTCCTCCCTCATTGTCCTTCCAGTGGCCACAGCCATGCAGTTTCGTCAAGGGTTTCGAAAAACCCTCTTTCTCAGCATTGGCATTGGCCTCATCGATGTACTCTTAGGACTTGTTTTTTCCTATGTCATCGACAGTGCCCCTGGTGGAACCATCGCCCTCATGTCCGTGTTCACCATGGTACTTGCCCTCTTACTGAATCCTTTGAGAAAATAGCATGCAGCAAAAAACCATGGACCCCAACATTTTTTGTGGGTCCATGGTTTTTTCTTTTACATTTCTATTCTTGAGAAAAGGTTCAGGCGTCCTAAGACGTCCTATTTCTTCAGCGCATCATAATGATGAAGGATCCGATAGGTGGGTAGCTCTCCCACCAAAGGCTTAAAGTAAGCCAACGCTTCTTCTGTGATATTCATACCATCTTCTGTGACCATGGATAAAGGCATATACTTCACGTGGTTGGCGATGTTTTTCGCCTCTGTCTTGGTATAGGTTACCTCATAAGGCGCATCAGACACACGCTTTAAAATGGACACCACACCCGTTTCCCCTTCTTTGGCCAGAAGGAGTGCACGTCCTCCTAAGGTGAAGGCTTCTTCCACATCCACAGGAGAGGCCAGATGGAAGGCAGATCTTTGCAAGGTGGAGAGCTCCAGTACTTTCACACGACTGGTGATGCCACTTTGTTGGATGATATTTTTCAACGCATTTCCAGCCCCACCCAGCTGAGCATGGCCAAAGCTGTCATGGGCATGAGCCTTGGTGGCTGCTAAGAAAGACCCATCTTTTAAGCGAACCCCTTCTGAGGCCACGATATAGACATGTTGCTTCTCTTTGTAGACTTCTTCCACTCTCTTTAAGAACTTCTCTTCATCAAAAGGTACTTCTGGGAGCAAGACAATGTCTGCACAGCGTCTACCCTTGTAGGTGGCCAAGGCGCCAGAAGCCGCAAGCCACCCTGCATCTCTACCCATGGTCTCGGTGATGAAGACACCATTATTGGTATAGACCAAGGAATCTAGATAACTCTCCAAGACACTTACGGCGATGTATCTGGCTGCAGAGCCAAAGCCTGGTGCATGATCAATGACTTCTAAATCATTGTCCACAGTTTTGGGAATGCCGATGAACGAAACCTCATGGCCCCGCTCCTTGGCATAGGCAGAAAGCTTTCTCACGGTATCTTGGGAATCATTGCCCCCGGCATAGAAAAAAGCGTGGATATCATGCTTTTTGAAGATTTCAAAAAGCTTCTCGTACTCTTCTTTGCTGTCCTCATAGTTTTTCAGCTTATAGCGGCAAGACCCCAACGCTGCAGAAGGCGTATGCTTCACCTCTTCTATTTCTTCTTCTGTTAACAGGGAGAGATTTAAAAAGTCTTCCTTTAAGATGCCTTCGATGCCATTTAGTCCACCAAAGACGTGGTCAAAAAACTTCACTTCATTGTTCTTTGCTAAGAGGCCCATCACCGATGCATTGATCACAGACGTAGGTCCTCCAGACTGGGCTACCACACAGTTTCTCATATTTTCTCCTCACTTTACCAAATCGTTATAGCCTCATCATAGCATAGAAATGTGGTGAAATGAATAGGGTGGAGATGGAGGATCTCTGTTCCAAATGAAGTGCCCTAGGGGAGGGTTCATTGAAAAACTTTGGCCTTCGTACTATAATGAAACTACGAAAAAGAAACCATCAAGGAGGGTCCCCATGAGCACCATTGACATTTTGAAAAAACACCACATCAAAGTCACCAAACCCCGGGTGGCCATCTATGACATTTTAGAGAAGGAAATGCAAGGCATCCAAGCAGATACCCTCTATCAAAAATGTTTGGACCAGCAGATCTCCCTCAATCTCAGTACAGTGTACCGAACCCTGGAGCTTTTTGAGGAAAAAAATCTATTGCAAAAATATGACCTGGGAGAGAAGAAGTACAATTTTAGCCTCATCCGTCATGGTCATCATCATATTGTGGAATGTGACCATTGCCACAAAGTCATCAATCTAGATTGCCCCATGAAACAAATTGAAGACCTGATCACCAAAGAAACAGGATTCCATCTCACAGAGCATCATCTAGAATTGAAAGGCATTTGTAAAGAATGCCGCCAAGACACAAAAACCACATAAGGTCTCCCCTTCGCATCTCAAAATGCCAAGGGGTTTCTTTTTTGAAGTTCAACCCGGAAAATTCTTGACGGAACACCAGTTTAAACTTTAGAATAGTAACAGATACAGAGAAAATCTTCACAAAGGTAGGTGAAGGAAGAAGGATGTCCTTCTTTCCTATGGGCATGGATCAAATTGATAAAAAACTACTGGCACTCCTAGACAAAAATGGCCGCTGCTCTTTAAAATTTTTAGCCGACGAAGTATTTCTCTCTACGCCTGCCGTATCCACCCGGATCAGTCGCATGGAAGAAGAAGGAATCATCACAGGGTACAGCGTAAAGGTCAACCCGCTGAAACTAGGCTACAACATCAAAGCCTACATCAATTTGGAAATGACCCCCAAGCAAAAAGGAGAGTTTTACCCCTTCATCGAAGCGTGTCCCAACGTCTTAGAATGTGACTGCGTCACCGGGAAATACTCCATGCTCATCAAAGTGGCTTTTCACACCACCATGGAGCTGGATGCTTTCATCGGCGCCCTCCAGCGCTTTGGGAATACAGACACTCAAATCGTCTTTTCCACCCCCGTGGAGCATCGGGGCATTCAAACCTACGACTAAGCACATCCCTAAAAAGTACAACCCATGGCCAAGGAAATTCCTTGGCCATGGGTTGTTTTTTTATGATTAGATGGGGTTATATCGTCAATACTTTGGGTTTCTAAGGATTTTGTGATGCTTCACCCACTTCTTCTAAAGAGGCCGCTCTTACAAGCCTCCCTTTTGCACGAAGTGTTCTAACAGTAAATTCACCATTTC
>Ga0194137_10001104_pt1 | contig 16812 bp, 10 predicted proteins | sample TARM_MetaG_T3_14_FD_134025 | JGI IMG/M metagenome (GOLD analysis project Ga0194137, IMG submission 134025) | Freshwater microbial communities from Pennsylvania, USA, analyzing microbe dynamics in response to fracking - TARM_MetaG_T3_14 (version 2) | ecosystem: Environmental > Aquatic >... | reverse complement strand
CGCACGATGTTAAAGACTATCGCGCAAATTTTGAGGATGCCGTTACGCTTTTAAAAGAGACAGGCTTTGAAGCCTTGTCGATTTTCAAACAAAGAACACCCTATTTCATAAAACTGTAATAAGCCACATAAGTGGCTTTTTTATGTAAAATTGATTGAAAAAAGACCCCTTTTCGGTTAAAATGATAAAAGCGTTTAAGAAAGGAAGATGACGATGTCAAAATTAGATATGAACGCCATAAAAAATCGTCAAAAAACGATTCGTAACTTTTCAATAATCGCTCATATTGATCATGGAAAAAGTACCCTTGCGGATAGAATTTTAGAACTTACTAAAAGTATTACCGCAAGAGAAATGAAAGAACAGCTCCTTGATTCAATGGATTTAGAAAGAGAACGTGGTATTACAATTAAATTAAATGCAGTTCAAATTAAGTATCAACATACAGATGGTAATGATTATATCTTTCACTTAATTGATACGCCAGGACACGTCGACTTTACTTATGAGGTTTCGCGTAGTTTAGCTGCCTGTGAAGGCGCACTTTTAGTCGTTGATGCGGCTCAAGGAATTGAGGCTCAAACGCTGGCTAATGTATATTTAGCACTAGACAATGATTTAGAAATTTTACCGGTTATAAATAAAATAGACTTACCAAGTTCAGATATTCCAAAAGTTAAAAAAGAAATTGAAGATGTGATTGGCTTAGATGCGAGTGACGCAGTGTTAACTAGTGCAAAAGATGGCATTGGAATCCAAGAGATTCTAGATCAAGTTATAGAAAAAGTCCCAGCCCCTAAAGGAGATCCTGAGGCGCCTTTGAAAGCGTTGATTTTTGACTCTTTTTATGATGCTTATCGAGGAATTATACCTTCAATTCGAATTGTAGAAGGAACGCTTCAAAAGGGCGATAAAATTAAAATGATGTCAAACGGACATAGTTACGAAGTAGTTGAGGTTGGGGTAAATACACCTAAACAAGAACCGCGTGATTATTTAGCACCAGGGGATGTCGGGTATTTAGCTGCAGCCATTAAAAACGTTGAGGATGTTCGTGTTGGGGATACCATTACCCTTTTAAAAGAAAGTGCAATCGCCCCACTACCAGGTTATCGCCATTTAAATCCTATGGTATTTTGCGGGTTGTTCCCCATTGATTCTAATGACTATAACGATTTAAGAGAAGCATTAGAACGTTTAAAATTGAATGATGCCTCATTATTATTTGAACCAGAAAATTCTCAAGCATTAGGCTTTGGGTTTAGAACTGGGTTCTTAGGGATGCTTCATATGGAAATCATTCAAGAACGTATTGAACGTGAATTTAAAATAGATCTAATAGCAACCGCCCCAAGTGTAATCTATCATGTTAAAATGCTTGATGGAAAAATGGTTGAAATTGATAACCCAAGTCTACTCCCAGAACCTCAACACATCGATCATATAGAAGAACCTTACGTATCAGCGACCATTATGACCCCTAAAGATTATGTAGGGAATGTAATGGAACTGTGTCAAAATAAACGTGGTATTTATAAAGATATGAAATACTTAGGGGATACAAGAGTCGAACTTGCTTACGAACTCCCTCTTCTTGAAATCGTTTATGACTTTTTTGATAAATTAAAATCATCTACCAAAGGCTATGCTTCATTTGATTATGAATTTAGCGAATATAAAACAAGTAAACTTGTGAAAATGGATATTTTGATTAATGGAGAAGTTGTCGATGCATTATCAACGATTGTGCATAGAGATTTTGCGTTTAAACGTGGAAAGGCAATTACCGAAAAACTCAAAGACATTATTCCAAGACAAATGTTTGAAGTTCCAATTCAAGCGGCAATTTCTAATAAAATTATCGCAAGAAGTACCATCAGAGCCATGCGTAAAAACGTCCTTGCAAAATGTTATGGTGGGGATATTTCACGTAAAAAGAAACTACTTGAAAAACAGAAAAAAGGTAAGAAACGTATGAAAAATGTAGGAAACGTTGAAGTCCCACAAGAAGCATTTTTAAGTGTGTTAAGTATCGATGAATAGTGTTCTTAGAATACTATTCTTTTTTTTGCCCTGAGAAAACAAACTGTGCTATAATAATTCAAGAGAGAAGGTGGCTTCATGAAGAAACGGTTCAGACATAAAGCAACATTTTTTTACTTGTACCTTTATTTCGGATATTTTTATTTTTACGATTCAATTACCGCGCAAAGCGCTTTAAATCAGAATATGGGAAGGGTCCATATTTAATTCTTGGTAATCATGTACAGGCGATGGATCCGATGTTTTTAGCGATGAGCTTTAAAGGGCCTATTTATTTTGTGGCTAGTGATATGGTGATGTCGATAAACTTTTGGTCTAGAATTATAAAATATTTGGTTTCACCAATTGCAAAAACAAAATATCGTTCAGACATGGAGACGATTAAAGATATTATGAAAATGGTTAAAAGTGGGGGCTCGATTGCGATTTTTCCAGAAGGCAATACCAGTTTTTCAGGCGCGAATTCTGAGATTCCACTCAGCACCGCTAAACTTGCTAAAAAACTAAAAATACCCGTTGTCCTTTATAATATAGAAGGTGGATATTTAACCCATCCACGTTGGGCTAAGAATACGCGTAAAGGGGTTATGCGAGGATTTGTTAAAGACGTGATTTCTCCAAATCAACTCAAAACATTAAGTGTTAACGAGATTGATTCAATGATCACCAAAACATTAGAAGTGAATGATTATAATGTGATGAAAGGCATTGAATATAGGGGAAAAGATAAAGCATTATATTTAGAAAATGCTATTTATTATTGCCCGAATTGTCACAGCTTTCATACTATTAAAACGCAAAAAGATACAGTCTATTGTGAAGCTTGTGATTTACGATTAACGATTGATAATTATGGTGAATTTAAAGGGGATCCTGCTTTTCACTTTTTTCAAACACCTATGCCTTGGTTTGAAGCGCAAAAAGAAGCAATTATCGAAGTGATTCATCAGTTAACTGATGAGGATATATTATTTGAAGATGATGTATTAGAAGTTTTAGATGTTAAGCGAAATGTATCCAAGCAACCGATTGGAAAAGCAACGATCCGTCTTTTTAAAACCATCTTGACTATTACCTTTTTGGACAACGTCCTCACATGGAATGTTTCAGATTTATCGTTTGCAGTCCAACAAAAAAACAAACTCATCATTTATAATAAAACAACCGATCAAACCTATTATTTTTTAAGTCATGAACGGTTTAATGCGTATAAATATGTAGAAGCCCTAACACGTTTAAAAGGAGATGGAAATAATGAGCTTAAGTGATTATATTGTATGGGATGGATTTTTATTTTTTGCGGTTATCGCAGTGTTGTTATTATTTGCCAATACTTTAAGACGCAAAATTCCTTTTTTAAGAAAAAGTTTATTACCAACAGCAGTGATTGCAGGATTTATTGGATTATTATTTAAAGAAACACTATTTCAGAGTATTGTAGGCACAGAGGAAGTATTAGAAGTTAATCGTTATTATAGTATGATCACTTATCATACCATTGCTTTAGGTTTTATTGCTTTAGGTTTAAAAGTGAATGAATCATTTAAAGTTAAAACAAAAAGACTTCAAAGCATGTCGAGTGGCTTATTAATTGTTTCGACTTATTTATTACAAGGGTTATTTGGATTAGTCCTTAGTTTAAGCCTGGCTTATACCTTTTTCCCTAATTTATTTAAAGCTGCTGGAATGTTAGTGCCTATGGGCTTTGGACAAGGGCCAGGGCAAGCACAAAATATTGGTGGTGTTTATCAAATTTCTCACGGATTTGAAGGCGGAACAACTTTTGGACTTGCGATTGCAAGTTTTGGGTTTTTATGGGCCGCTGTTGCTGGGGTAGTTTATCTCAATTATTTATATAAAAAAGGGACCATTACTAAACAAAGTGTCCAAAGAAACAATTATGTCAGTTCACAAGAAATCGAAACGCCTGATGAAATTCCTGTTGCAGAATCAATTGATAAGTTTACCATTCAAGTAAGTCTTGTATTTTTGGTTTATTTTATAACTTATTTAGCCATGTTAGGCATTAATGAAGTGCTTTTAACAGGACTACTTGGTGATTTTGGAATCAACACAGTTATTCCTTTAATTTGGGGATTTAACTTCATCATTGGGATGCTTTTTGCCATCTTGTTTAAATATATTTTCCTAGGCTTAAGAAAAGTGAAAATTATGACAAGACAATATCCTAATAATTATATGCTAAACCGTATTACAGGGTTTGTGTTTGATATTATGATTGTGGCGAGTATTGTGGCTATTCGTATTGAAGATTTAAACCAATTATGGATTCCGTTTTTCATCATGGTGATTGTAGTAGGTCTTTTAACACTGTTATTTGTACAGTTTATGGCAAGAAGAATCTATCCTGACTATAAAGAAGCTGCAACGCTTGGAATGTTTGGAATGTTAACGGGAACAGCATCAACGGGTGTGGTACTTTTACGTGAGGTTGATCCTAACTTTGAAACTCCAGCAGCAAATGATCTAGTGATGGGCTCTAGTACAGCCATCTTGTTTGGGTTCCCAATTTTACTATTAGTAGGGATCGCCCCAATAAGTCTTATGCATACTTTGATTGTATTTGGGATTATCGTTGTCCTTTTTATAACCGCCAGTACGATATTACTTAAGCTTCACCCGAAACAATAACATCGCTTTGAACAATAATTATTCAGTTATATGAAGGAAGTGTTTTTTATGCAAGGTGTTTATATTCATATCCCATTTTGCAAGGCCATATGTACCTATTGTGATTTTGCTAAAGAGCTTGCAAAACCTGAAAAAAAAGCATCTTATATAGACGCACTTATTAAAGAGATAACAACAAAAACACTGCTTTATAAAGATGTTAAAACACTCTACATTGGCGGCGGTACGCCCTCTAGTTTAGAGTTTGATCTGTTAGAACACTTATTTAAAGCACTAAAGAGCACTTTTAACCTTAGTGATATCACTGAATTCACGATCGAATGTAATCCCAATGATATCACCAAAGAAAAAGCGGCACTTTTTAAACAATATGGTGTGAATAGAATCAGTTTAGGCGTTCAAACGTTTAATGAATCACATTTAAAATTTTTAAACCGTAAACATACCAATGAAGATGTCAAACAAAGTATTGAAATATTTAGAAGTGTTGGCATTCATAATATTAGTATTGATTTAATTTTTTCTTTAGTCAATCAAACCCTTGAAGAAATTCAAGAAGATTTAACGTGTTTTCTTAAGTATGATCTTCCGCACCTTTCATTTTATAGTTTAATTTTTGAAGAAGATACCAAACTTTATCACCTTTATGAACAAGGCAAAGTCATGATGAATGATGACTCATTAGAAGCAACGATGTATGCAACCATTATTGATACATTAGTTAAAGCAAATTATACTCATTATGAGATTAGTAATTTTGCCAAAGATAACTTTGAATCTGAGCATAATAAAATTTATTGGCATAATGATGATTATATTGGTCTTGGGGCCGGGGCACATGGTAAGATTCATGGGTACCGTTATGCAAATATCCGTAGTGCGCAAAAGTATATCGATGCGATGAACCTGCATCAAAACGCTGAAGAATACCGATATCCTTATGAACCTGAAAGAGATTATTTATTGATGGGCTTTCGCCTCTTAGAAGGCATTAATCTTGAAACATTTAAACACCGGTTTAACCATGATTTATTAGAAACTTATCCAGCTTTAAAAGAAAAAATTAATCAAAAGCTTTTAATCATTGAGAATGGAACCCTAAAATTCACAAGAAAAGGCTTGTTCTTAGGCAATGAGATCTTTAGCTTGTTTTAAGGAGTATGATGATGTTTAAACAACTATTAAAAGAATACGAGTACGAACTCAAGTCTACATCAGACCTCTCTAAGAATACTATTTCAGCGTATATGAGAGATATTCAACATTATCTTGAGTATATTGCGTTTAAAGAAATCACCAATCCTAAGTCAATCACAAAAGCGATTATTAAAAGTTATTTAATGACCTTAAGAAAAAAACACCGCTCAGCGAGTACGGTATCAAGAAAATTAAGTGCGTTAAAAGGGTTTCATCAGTTTTTAGTCGATGAAAAACTAGCCGATGATAATGTTATTATGCATATCCACAGACCCAAACAAACCAAACATCTTCCGGATGTTTTAACCATAGAAGAACTTGAAACAATCATTGCCTATGCCCATGAAAAAGATACACCCAATGCGGTGAGAAATGTGGCAATGATCGAACTGCTTTATGGAAGTGGATTAAGAATTAGTGAAATGTTAAATTTAAAAACGGAACATTTGCATTTGAACCAAGGGTTTATTAATATTATAGGTAAGGGCGATAAAGAACGCATTGTTCCGATTGGAAGTGAAGCCGGCGTGGCGCTAAGAACCTATTTAGAAAGCGCGAGATTAAAACTTTCACAAGTCCCATCTCCCTATGTATTTTTAAACCGATTTGGTAAACCAATGAGCAGGGTGGGCTTTTATAAAATTTTAAAACAAATCGCAGAAGAAGCTGGTATTTTAAAAGATGTAAGCCCGCATACCTTAAGACACAGTTTTGCTTCGCACCTTTTAGAAGCAGGTGTCGATTTAAGATACGTCCAAGAAATGTTAGGCCATACGGATGTATCGACCACAGAAATTTATACGCATATTAACAAAAAACAACTAATCGCAGTGTATGATCAATATCATCCACATGCAAAGAAGGAGTGAAATCATGTTTAAACGTATTTTTTTAATCGTTATTGACAGTGTAGGAATCGGGGCTTTACCCGATGCGAAAGAATATGGAGATGAAGGTGCAAATACCATTAAAAACATCGCATTAAGCACGAATGGGATTACCTTACCGACTATGGAAAAAATGGGATATGGAAATTTAACGGATATAAAAGGGGTAACCCCTATCAAAGATGCCATAGCCAACTACACTAAAATGAAAGAAATCAGTTTAGGAAAAGATACCATGACAGGACACTGGGAGTTAATGGGTTTAAAAATTGAAACCCCATTCCAAACCTTTACAGAAAATGGGTTCCCAGACAGCTTAATCAAAGAACTTGAAGAAAAAACAGGTCGTAAAATTGTTGGGAATAAAGCCTCAAGTGGAACCGTTATTTTAGACGAACTCGGTGAACATCATATGAAAACAGGTGACCTGATTGTCTATACAAGTGCAGACAGCGTTTTACAAATTGCAGCCCATGAAGAGGTTGTCAGTGTTGAAGAATTATATGAAGCGTGTGAAATTGCCCGTAAAATCACTTTAAAAGATGAATACAAAGTTGGACGTGTCATTGCAAGACCATTCTTAGGTGATAAAAAAGGAAACTTTAAACGTACACCAAATCGTCATGATTATGCATTAAAACCCTTCGGAAAAACAACCCTTAATTACTTAGAAGAAGCTGGATTAACTGTCGCAGCTTTTGGGAAAATTAATGATATCTATGATGGTGAGGGGATCACTGAAAGTCAAAAACAAGCCGATAATGATGAAGGAATGAAAAACTTCACTGACTATGCGGAAAAAGATTTTAAAGGGCTCGCTTATCTAAACCTCGTTGATTTTGATGCATTATACGGTCATAGACGCGACCCACAAGGGTATAAAGAAGCATTAGAGACTTTCGATCAACAATTGCCTGCATTAATGGCTAATTTAAATGAAGACGATTTATTGATGATCACAGCCGATCATGGTAACGATCCAACGCACGAGGGTACCGACCATACAAGAGAATATGTCCCATTACTAGCGTATAGCAAAAAATTAAAAGGTCAAGCGTTACCTATTCGCGAATCGTTTGCAGATATTGGCGCAACCATTTCTGAAAACTTCAAAGTTCAACAAACTGAAAACGGCAAAAGCTTTTTAAATGAATTAAAATAATTGTTAAAAAACCGCTTTACTACACTATAGTAGTAAAACGGTTTTTTTTATATTTGAGAATTCTTTTTGAAATCGGCAATGGCTTTTTTTAATGAGACATTACTTTGTTTTTCAGCATCCTTTTTGGCGTCTTTTTGTGAGCGTGTCGCTTTTGTTAAGTATTTCGCGTAGGCTTTTAAGGTTTCTTTAAACGATTCTTGAATGATAAGTTCACTTTCTTTTATTCTCGCAACATGTTCAGTAAAACGCGCCTCAATAACATGAATTTCTTTTTCAAGGTGTTTATCAATAGATTTTTCTTTTTGTAAATAAAAAGTATTGATCGATTGAGTATTGTGATCGATGAGTTTTTCAATGCCTTTATCATTTAACACATCCAGCGTTTTCTCAGCTTTTTCTTCAAAAGCTTTACGTGCTTCTTGATTGTGTTTAATATTTTCTTCAAAAACTTGAGCACCCTCATCATGTGTTGCCTGATAAGCGTGTTCCAATTGATCAATTTGATCATTAATGGATGTTAATTTTGAGTCGTATTCGTCCCCTTTATTTAAAGCGTTGATTTTATCATCAATGCGTTTAAGCGCAAGAAGAGGTGCTTGAATCTTTTCTTCATAGAATGCTTTAGCTTCTTCGATGCCTTCATCAAGACGTTTTTTAGCCAAAGATTCACCTTCTTGGTCAAGGTGTGGAAGTAAACGGGTTTCAGATTGGGCATCTTGAATACTTTTTAATTTGGTTTCACTTTGTTCACGTAAATCACTAAAAGAATCAATCGTTTGTTGTTTGATTTCTTCAGCATCATTGCGCGCAGTTTCAGCACGTTTTTGTGCTAAATTTATTTGGTGTTGATAACGTTTAAAGATTGGATCGTTTAATTGATCATTTTCAATTTTCGCTATGAGTGTTTCTTGTTCTTGTTTAAGCTCATTAATTTGTTGTTCAATATTTTTTTGACTTTTTAAATCGGTAAATAAAGCTTTTTTATAAGTTAAAGCTTCTAAACGTTGTTTAAAAGTATTTTTGGTTGCAAATATCTTTTGTTCATAACTATCGATCACTTTATCTTGTTTTTCTTTTGCATAGTCAATCTCTTGGGACAAGGCTTCTTCAATATGTTCAATGCGCGCGTCATACTCACTTTCGGCAAATCTGATCTGTTGTTCAGCAAAATTCACTTGACGCTCAACAGTTGTTTCAACCATTGCTTTATTGACATTAAGTCCTGATTCAAGACGTTCGGTTTGGGCGTTAATTAAACTTGTTTCGTGATCATATAAATTTCTTAGCTTCATAGATTGCAATTCAAACTCCTTTTCAGCAATTTGAATGAGTGACTCTTGAAAAAGGCGTTCTTGTTCAGCTTTTTGTTGTTCTTTTAGCATTAAGATATCACTGGTATGAATATGATCGAGTTTTTGTTTTTGTAACTTATTATACGCATGAAAATGTTTTAAAGATTGAAGGACTTTTGATGTATGTGCTTGATGAAAATACTGAATGGCATTTAAATCAAAAGTATTTTGATTTAAAACACTTAATGTTTTAACTTCATGTTGTTTAACAAGTTGTTTAAAGGCATCAAAACTGCGAAGGCGTTCATTTTCAAGGGTGAGTGCCTTTTTTTCAAAATTTAAGGTACTTTTTTGATAAGTAAACAGTTCTTTGAGTAAATCAGTTACAAATTTCTTTAAAGTGTCTAATTTATCGAAGATGCTTTGAACAATATCATTGGTGATTTTTTCATCATTTTTTAGAGCTTCTTGATCATCTTCTAGTTTAAATAAAACAGTAGAGGTGTTGTATTTGATGTTTTCGAGTTCTTTTTTTAAGCGGATTGCGTAAGTATCTTTTAGATAATCAATTTTTCTTTGTTGTTTTTCTTTTTCTATAGTTTTTGAATATTTATAGACACTGTTTGTGAGAATCTCTGATATTTTCTTTTGGTTTTTATTGTTAGAAGTGTTTTTTGTGAGTTTTTGATAATCATTCATCAGGCGCTCTAAGGCTTTTTCATTGCCTGTTTTTTCAGCACGAATAATGTCTATTTTAAGTTGTTTTAAAGCGTTATCTTGTGAAGTGTCGTTTTCATTATCTTGTAAACCATATTTATCAATCAATTCTTTACGTTTATTTTGTTCAAATAAATTAATTTTGTTTGATAAAGCGCGTTGATCTTGGTGATGCGCGGTTTCAATAGCCTTTAATTCTTGATCAATTCGGGCAATATTCTCTTCGTAAGTATTCTTAATTTTAGTATCAAAATCTTCGGTAGTATTATTTTGTAAAAAGTAATGGGTTCTAGTTTCAAGTTGCTTAATCAGTTCATCATGAAATGTGACCACTTGTTTATTGAAGGCTAATGTTTTTTCGGTGACAGCCGTTTCAAAACTTTTTAAATCAATATTTAATGATTCGTTTAGCGCATCAGCATCGTTTGCGATAAAATGAGCATGCTCGCTTAAGTTTGATTGTAGTTCATGAACATATTGAATCGCTTCTTTATCAATAGGTGTCAGTGTTTCAGTGGTGAACTCTAACAACTCTTCTTTAAAAGTTGTGAGTGATTTTGACAATGGATTTGTTGTATAAAGGGTTAAGATGCTATGTCTAATCGTATCAAGATGGTCATAAACTTTAGCTTTCGTTTCAAACACTTTTGTAAAAGAAGTAGTGTCTTTATTTTCTTCTTGATCTATTTCATCTTTTAAGCGACTAATTTCTGCATTAAGGATGGCTAAACGTTCTTCGGTTTCCTCTACGCGTCGTTGATGAGAATCTTTAACTTGTTGGTTTGCTTCAACAACTTCCTGTATGAGTTTTTGAAGAAGCGTCGACTCTTGTTTTAAATCATCATCAATGAGAGTTGCTAAATCTTTATTGGCTGTATTTTTTTTCTTTAATGAGAATAATTTAGGCATATAGACGCTCCTTTCTATTTAAGTGAAGTTTTAATCGATTGAATGGTATCTTCAATAAACTGATTGGCATAATCTTCATAGCTATTTTGGGCTTCTTTAAAAGTATTTTCAAATTCCGTTTTAAAAGTATGAATCGGGGTGGTTTTAACGGTAGATTTTAAGGTTTGGTCTAGGGTGTTTAAATGATCGTTTATTTGTTGGAAAAGATCTTTTTCAAGGTTTCGCATACGGTGTAATAGATTATCTTGTTTGATTCGTAATTCACTCATCACTTCACTGTATTGACTATCAATTTGGTTTAGTGAGGCTTTTAAGGTGTTATCACCTTGTAAAATACGATGTTCAACAGTTTCAGTGTCTTGTTTAAAGGCTCGATCTTGTGCGACGGTTTTATTAGTTCTTTCTTTTTCAGATTGTTGTAAGGCATGATCAATGTCTTGTTTGTCTTTTTCAAAGATAAAACGAGCACGGTCTAGATGTTCATGATAAGAAGCTTGCATGTTATCTTCTTTGATTGCGAGGCTTTCTTGTGTTTGTTCAAGCGTTTTTTTAGCTAATGAAGAACGCTCTGATAAACTAACTTGTGCGCTTAAATAGGATTCTTGTAATTGTTTGGTTTTTGTTTGTTGATCGGCAAGAAGCGTTTTTAATGCCTGATCTGCATGGGTTTTAATCGCATCTTTTTCTTGCTCAAGTTGTGTTTTTAATTGTTGCTGTTGAGATTCTATTGCAGTGATTTTATCATCGATTTCATTGATTTCTTGATCGATTGGATCAATGACACTCGCTAGTGTTTGATCGAGTTTTTGGATGTAAGCTTGATCGTGTGCATCCAGTTTTGCCTTCAGTTCATCACGGGTATGAATTAAATCTTCACTTTTTTCTTCACTAAGTTTGGTTTGATGTTTTTTGGCATTTTCTGCATTTTCTTTTGCTTTTTCAATGAGTGATAAATCGTTATCTTTTAGGGGTTCAAAATGAGATTTAATAATTTTAGTGAGCGATTTGACGTACGGTTTAAAGGTATTAATTAATGACCTTTGAAGACCATCAATTTGTTGTTTAATATCAGTTAATGCCATTTTTTCTTTGTTTTTAAGTTGGGTTTGTGTCGATTTAATGGCTTTTTGAAGATCATCAAGGTGTTTTTGGTGATTGGTTTTTAAGGTGTTAAGGCTTTTTTCGTGAGTCGTTTGGAGCTTTTGCAGTTTGTTCTTTTTACGACGTGTTGAAAGGGTGTCTTGTTCAAGTTGTTTAAGGTGAAATTGATAGGTGAAGTTTTCACTTTCAAGCATCACCGATAAAAGATCATGCATTGCATTATCCAGTAATTGAGCAAAGGCATCACTTAAAAGATAAAGTAAAGGCTTAAGTTCAGGGGTTGGTTGCTTGAGTGTCTCTTGATTATTGGCTAAAACTTCAATCATTGATTGATAGCTTTTATTGACTAAGTTTAGTCTTGATTCAATCATGGCATTAATGGTTTTTAAATTTTGTTTAGGGGTAAAAATTTCACTTTCTAATGCACGTTCAATTAAAGTGAATTGTTTTTCCAAATGATAATCGTAGTCTTTTAAGGTCATGGTAATATTCGATAATTTTGCTTTAATGGTTTCAATGTCTTCAAAATTTTCTTGATGACGTGATGCTTCATGTTCTGCAATACATAAGTTTTTGTGTTCGATTTTTCTGTTGCGCGCTTGGTGGTAATTATCTAAAGAAAGGGCATATTGATCAAACAGCTCAGAATTTTTCAAATCAGCTTCTGCAAGTTTAATGGCAGTTTCCTTTTCATGGTCTTTTACTTCTAAAGCTTGACGTGTTTTTAAAAGCTCTAACGCACTTTCTTCTTTTTCTTTAAGAAGGTGTTGTTCTTGTTCAATCAGTGTATTTTTAAAATTGTAATGATCAACCGCTAAGGCTGTTTCGTATTTGATGTCTTGATCAGTTGTTGCGCGGGTTAACTCGGCTTTTGCTTTTTCAAGGGTTTCGTTATGTTTAGCGATTGTGAGGGCTTTTAAACTTTCTTTTTCCTTTAGAGCATGAGCATGGTTAATATCAAGTAACTGAAGATCATAACGATGTTTAGAGGCTTCTAAATCCAGTTTTAAAGAAGCGCTATTTTTAGCGTTTTGTTCTTTTACTTGTTGCTTTTCAAGCGCTAAGTTGGTATCAAAGGTATCAATTTGATATTCAATACTGTCAAGCGTTTGATGGAGTGGTTTAATCTCTTTCATCGTTGCGGTGATGCTATCGGTTAGGTTTTGTTGAAAGGTCTGAAAAGGTTCAATTGACGTTTCAAACATTGAGAGTAAAGATGCCTCAAGTGATGCTTTATTATCCGTTAATCCCTCTGCTTGTTTAAAGGGGTGGTCTTTCATCGCAATAAGATGGGTTTTTAATTGATCAAAATGAAGCGTAATCGTATCGTGAAAATCGATAATATTTTGATTGATTAATTCTTTAATTATATGGGTTTCACTATCAATTGTTTGGGCAAGTTTATCACTCATTTTTTTAAGGTGTTTGGTGTGTTTAATGAGTGTTGCATCCTTCAGTTCAATAAGATCCTTTCGTTTTGTTAAATCATCAAGTGATTGTTTGTCATTTGGATTGTCTTTATTGATTTCATTAAGGGCTGCAGTTTTATCTTCTTCAACAGCGTTAAGTGTTTTGGTTTCATAGTTTTTCATTGTCTCAAAGAGTTTACCAACAGGTTTATTAAACGCTGTAAAAGGTTTGGTAATAGTCTTTTTTAAATGGGTTAGATATTCTGTGTTTTTTTCTTTCATTTCGTCAATGCGTAAACAGGTATCATCAATAAAAGATTGGAAAGAAGCATCGTCATGATGTAGATTATCTAAAGCGTCTTGTTTAAGGGCGTCATGATTACTAAATAACGCAGAAAAATCTTGATGGAGTTCATCAAGGTGTTTGATTTTTTCTTTATTGAGTTGGACTGGAATATTTTTTATGGTTTTCATTAAGGTGTTATAGTGTTTATTTAAAGGAGATTGCAAGTTTTTATAGGCTGATTCATATTTTGATAAAGTATCTTTCAAAGTTTTTGATTCATTCAAAAAGGTTTTTTCAATTTCTTTTTCATTGACCTTTTTTTCTTGATCAATTTCATCAAGTTTTTCAATAATCATTAAACGGTCTTGATCATGGGTTTCTTTTAAGGCATTGATTTGGGTATTAAAACGCATGTCAGTTTGTGTGATATTGCCCTTGACATGATCGATATTGGTCTGATATTTTAAAACGGTCTTTTCATGAGAATCGGTGTACTCTAGTTGACGAGATTTTAATAATTTTTCATAGTTTTTTTCTTCGTTTAAAAGGTGTTTTTCACCTTTTTTTGTGATGGTTTCTAAGGATTTATTGTTTTTATCAATCGCTTTTTGTAAGCGGTCAAGTTGTTTTTGATAGTCCTTATCTAATTGATAAAGTCGCTGTTTATAATGAGTCAATGTAGATGTATTGTTTTTAGCCACTGAATTTCCTCCTTTATCAATGAAATCTTGTAAGCGATTTTCATTAATAATATTTTATCATAGGAGATAATGATTTACAATCTAACCCGAAAGAATATAAAAGACTTTGGCTTGTAAAAATAGGGTTTTCATGTATAATTTTAATGAAAGAGGTGAGGTCTTTGAGTGAAAGAATCGTTGGCGATGAGATTTTAACGGATGATGTAGAACAAATTAGTTTAAGACCGAAATTATTAAAAGAGTATATTGGTCAACATCATGTAAAAGACATGATGGAGATTTTTATAAAGGCTGCGAAAAACCGTAATGAAAGTTTAGATCATGTCTTACTTTATGGTCCCCCAGGACTTGGGAAGACGACACTGGCAAATATTGTTGCCAATGAAATTGGTGTGAATATCAAGGTGACAAGTGGCCCTTCAATTGAACGTAGCGGTGATTTAGCGGTTTTACTTACCAGTTTAGAACCTGGTGATATTTTATTTATTGATGAAATTCATCGGTTACCTAGAGTTGTTGAAGAAGTGCTCTATCCTGCAATGGAAGATTTCGCTATTGATTTAATTGTAGGTAGAGATGAAACAAGTAAATCGATTAGAGTCGATTTACCACCCTTTACACTCATTGGGGCGACAACCCGTTATGGGGATTTAAGTGCACCCCTTAGAGATCGTTTTGGGATGGTGCATAAGCTTGAGTATTATGATCAACCCTCACTTGAAAAAATATGTAAACGAACAGCGCAAATCTATGAATCAGACATTGCGTATGAAAGCGTCATTGAGATTGCTAGAAGAAGTCGTGGGACACCACGTATTGTGAATCGTTTATTTAGAAGAATTCGAGATTTTGCGGATGTTCTTAATGAAGGTGTTATTGATTTAGAAATTACCAAACTTGCACTGGATAAATTACAAATTGATCCAATGGGTCTTGATCAAAAAGATTATGATTATCTTGAAGGATTAATAGATAAATTTGGTGGAGGTCCAGTAGGGGTTGAAAGTTTAGCCTCTTCGATTTCAGAAGAAGTCACAACGATTGAAGATGTTTATGAACCGTTTTTATTAAAACTAGGGTTTATTAAACGAACACCACGCGGTAGAATGGCAACCGAAAAAGCCTATCAGCACTTAAAAAAAAGTTACCAACAGGGGTTATTTGAATGAAAACAAAAGACTTTAACTATGATTTACCAGAACGTTTAATTGCACAAACACCATTAAAAGTTAGAACGGATTCAAAATTGATGGTTGTGGATAGAACGCATGATGATATTACTCATACAGTATTTAATCAACTTCACACGTATTTAAAAAAAGATGATCTTCTTATCCTTAATGATACATCGGTTATTCCCGCGCGTTTAATTGGTGAAAAAGAAGAAACCAAAGCGATTATCGAAGTCTTGTTTTTATCTCAAAAAGCTGATGATGTGTGGGAATGCTTGGTTAAAAAAGCGAAAAAAATTAAAGTTGGAACCATGATTAGCTTTGGAGAAGGCAAATTAAAACTTGAATGTATTGCAGTAAAAGAAGAAGGATTAAGAGATTTTAAACTTCATTATGAAGGCATTTTTTATGAAATCCTCGATGAATTAGGTGAAATGCCGTTACCACCTTATATTCATGAAAAGCTAGAAGAACAAGGGCGTTATCAAACGGTTTATAATAAGCATAAAGGAAGCGCAGCCGCCCCAACCGCAGGGCTTCATTTTACAAAAGAGTATTTAGCCTATATCCAATCGCTTGGGGTAGAAATACGCTATGTGACACTTCATGTAGGACTTGGGACGTTTAGACCTGTCAGTGTAGAAGATGTTACCAACCATAAAATGCATGAAGAGTATTACACAGTGACACAAGAAACAGCCGAGGCAATAAACCGTGCTAAGAAGGAAAACCGTCGCGTCATTGCGGTAGGGACAACCTCACTTAGAACATTAGAAACCGTCGCCATAAAAAAAGGAATTGTTGAAGCCAAAAGCGGATTAAGTGATTTATTTGTTTATCCTGGATTTGATTTTAAAATTGTAGATGGATTGTTAACGAACTTTCATTTACCAGAATCTACATTATTAATGCTTGTCAGCGCTTTTGCATCAAAACAAATCATTATGGATGCTTATCAAGAAGCGATTAATGAAAACTATCGATTCTTTTCATTTGGCGATGCCATGTTTTTGACGCATAAAAAGTCACGTTAAGTGGCTTTTTTTATAATAATGGACTTACTGTTTATAAAAATGGAACAATTTAGGTCTAAAATTTGTAAAAACATCATGCACTTGTTATAATAACAGTACAAATCAACACATCTAAGCCTTTTTTAGAAGTGTTAATTTGAAAAAGCCAAACTTAGAGCGATCTAAGGACGGAAAACTACAGGGTCTTACTAAGACAGCCAGTTGCCATTTTAACATTTGGAGTGATTTATATGAAAAAGGTAGTCGGATT
>Ga0194137_10001103_pt1 | contig 16828 bp, 15 predicted proteins | sample TARM_MetaG_T3_14_FD_134025 | JGI IMG/M metagenome (GOLD analysis project Ga0194137, IMG submission 134025) | Freshwater microbial communities from Pennsylvania, USA, analyzing microbe dynamics in response to fracking - TARM_MetaG_T3_14 (version 2) | ecosystem: Environmental > Aquatic >... | reverse complement strand
TCGATGGCGGTCTTCATGTTGTCGTAGATGCCCCGGCGAGGCACGCCACCGAAGGCGGCAAAGGCTCGGGCATGAGCGTCAAACAACATCTCGTGGGCCTGGCTGAAGTAGGCCGTGAGCATGCCCGATGGTCGGATCTTGGCACGCATGTACAGCCGAAACGGGGAGGTGATTCCGGTCGACCTTGTGTCGGTGGCGGGGGGGGAGCTGCGCTATTGGTGGCGTGAAGGGATTGCCTACCCGGCCTCGCGCCCAATGGCGTTTACCCCCGAAATGAGCCATGAGCTTGGGCGTTTGACTGCTTGCGTCATTGGCGTTTCTGGCACGGGTTCCGTGACGGCTGAGCAGGTTTGTCGACTGGGCTTCGGGCGCGTGATCGGCATCGATCATGATCACGTCGAAGAGAAGAACCTCAACCGGATACTGAACACCACGCTGGCTGATGCACAAGGAGCGAAGACCAAAGTCCACACGTTTGCCGACCGCATCAACCTTTTGCGTGCAGAGCCCTTTTTCTCGCCAGTTGACGCTGACGTGATGACCCGGCGATCGGTGCTGGCGGCGTCTCAAGCAGATGTCATCTTTTGTTGTGTCGATAAGCTTCGCGCACGCATGGTGGCAGACCGCCTAGCTGCGGCATTCCTGCTGCCATTGATCGACGTGGGTGTGGCCATCCCCACACGTGCCACGCCGAATGGACTGGCCATTGCAGAAGTCACTGGGCGGGTGGACTATGTGTTCCCAGGTGGGAGCAGCCTGGCTGATCGCGGCGTTTACACCGCAGCATCTCTGCATGCTGAGGCCCTTGAGGAGGCAGACCCAGCGGCACATGCCGAGCAAGTCAAGGCGGGCTACATCGATGGCATGTCCGAACAAGGCCCCTCGGTGATTACGCTCAACATGCGTGCCGCTAGCGCATGCGTCATGGAGTTCATCGCCAGGGCATATCCATTCCGGCAACAGCAAAACTGCAGCTTCGCACGCACGCGCTTCATGCTTGCAGAGGCATTTGAAGAGCATGAGGCCGAATCAGCTTTCCCAGTGAAATCAACTCCGTTGTTGGGGATCGGTGACACGGAGCCGTTGCTGGGACTGCCGGTACTGGGGCACCAGGAGCGCTCATGAGTCAGCTCAAGATTGTTTGGCTCAGGCTCGCAGAGTGGTGGGCCGGCCCTCGAAAATTGATTGAGGTGCAAGGTGACTTGCCACCTGATCAGTTGCCGTTAAGAGATTTGGTATTGCTGTGTGAGGGCGGCGAGGCATGGTCGATCATGATGCGGTGCCCTTGCGGGTGTGGCCAACCGGTGGAGCTTCCGCTGATTCATGAGGCGCGTCCTCGCTGGTCGCTTCAGGTCGACAAAGACGGTTATCCCACCCTGGTGCCCTCTGTCTGGCGGCGTGAGGGGTGCCGGGTGCACTATCTAGTCAGGGGGGGCAAAGTCATTTGGGTCTAACAAGACCTGCTGGGGGCGAGGTAATAGGTAGATCCCGAGTGTGGACAAGTTTCCTTTGAGACATAGTTACTGACTCTATTCCAGGGCGATGTCAATTGAGTCGCCAGTAATTACGGACTCTATTCCATGCTTACGGACTCTATTAAGTCAAACCACATGCCTTTCCAAGCCGCCATCGTCGATCTAGACGGCACCATGGTCGATACCCTGGGTGATTTCGTCGTCGTTCTTCAGCACACCCTGGCCGATGTGGGGGTTCACCCCGTCGAGATTGCCCGGGTGGACCGTGCCTTCATCGAGCTGACCGTCGGCAAGGGCACGGAAGACCTGGTGCGGCGCAGCCTGGCGCATGCCTGGGGTCTGCAGCCCGACGCGGCCGAGGTGGCCGAGCATTTGCCCACGGCGCTGCACCACTACCACGAGCATTACCCCCGGCTCAACGGCGAGCACTCGGATGTCTTTCCCGGCGTGGCCGAAGGTCTGGGCCAGTTGCGCAAACTGGGTGTGCCGCTGGCCTGCCTGACCAACAAGCCCACGGCCTTTGCCAAACAGCTGTTGGAGCGCAAGGGCCTGCTGCCATATTTTGACAAGGTGTTTGGGGGCGATGCCTTCGAGCGCAAGAAGCCCGACCTGCTGCCCCTGATCAAGACCTGCGAAGCCCTGGGCACCACGCCTGCCAGCACCTTGATGGTGGGTGATTCGAGCAATGACGCGCAGGCCGCGCGTGCCGCTGGTTGCAGCGTACTGCTCGTGACCTATGGCTACAACCACGGCCATCCGGTGGAAGAGGTGCCTGCCCTGGCACACGTGCCGCGCCTGGACGAGGTCAACTGGCCCGAGGTGCTGGGCCAGTCGGCTTGATATCGGGTGTGCGCCTGCTTACTGCAGCGCGTCGAGCACCGGCGGCGCCTTGTAGTCGAGCAAGGCGTCTTTCAAGTCAGGCGTGACGGGGCGGCCGCCCAGCCAGGTGCGCAGCACAGCCGGGAAGAACAGGTTGTCTTCCAGTGGCAGGCCGGCCGGCTGGCCGTTGACGAAGAACATCGTGCCGCGCTTGGGCACGTACTCGATGGCGAAGGTGTCGCCCGTGTTGAGACGGCGGATGCGCGAGAACTCCTCGCCCATCTGCCGGATCGAGGGGATCAGCTTGAAGAACTCTTCACGGCTGCTGTTGTTCTCGATGCCCTTGGTGATGACTTTGCCGAGTTCGTCAACCCGCATGCCTTGCAGCATCACGAAGCGCAGCTGCTTGGGGCCGCCGGTGGCGAAAACGGTTTCGGACTTGTTGGCCTTTTGCGGCACGTACAGGCCCACGGTGTAGAGCTTGGCCACGGCGCGGTAGCTGATGCCGCTGCCATTGAGGGTCAGGTTGGTGCCTTCGACCTTGATGGTGGCGGGGTAGTGCACGCCCACCACATCGGCCGTCTGAGCGCCGGCCCATTGAGCCAGCCCGAGAGCAAGGGACAGGCCTGCGATGGCCGTGGCGTGGCGCCCGATGCGGGCCATTCCAGCGAGAGAGGACAACATACGAATACTTGTAAAGCGTCCCGAGGCAGCGGGCGTGTGCCGTGTCAAGGGCAAATTCACGCTGAAGCGGAACTGTACTGGTAAGAGATTGTTACCCGTTCAATGCGAATCACAATCTGGGTTTGCCCTTGCCGCAAGAGCTCATTCGGGGGGGTTTGGTCATTTGGCGCCATCTGCGCCCTGCTACACTCGTTTGATGTTCATCTCGCGCAAACAGACCAAAGGTTCGCACGACCGGGGGGCATGGCCCTGGCGACGCTGACTCCCTTTTCTCGTCGCTCAGAGCGTCGCGATCATAGCGGCGGCCCTGGCGAGCGAGAGTCCGTTGACGTCACAACGGTAAGCGGGCGTTAACGATCGGTCCCGACTCGCCCTTCAGAGGGTGTTTCACAAGATGACATTTGTGGCGCAAAGCCGACTGCCCTGGTCGACGACGCAGCAAGCCACTGGGCGTGGAGGCCCACCAGACCATGATCACGCAACAAGCATTCGATGCTCTGGCCGCTGAGGGCCACAACCGCATTCCCCTGGTCGCGCGAGCCCTGGCCGATCTGGACACCCCCCTGTCGCTCTACCTCAAGCTGACCAAGGGCCAGCCGCTTAGCTTTCTGCTCGAGTCGGTGGTGGGGGGCGAGCGCTTCGGCCGCTACTCCTTCGTCGGTTTGCCGGCCCGCACGCTGGTGCGCGCCACGGAGCGCCATGTCGAGGTCGTCACCGATGGCCAGGTGGTCGAGACCTTCGATGGCAACCCGCTGGACTTCATCGCCGACTACCAAAAGCGCTTCAAGGTGGCCTTGCCGCAGCAGGGCTTGCCACGCTTTTGCGGCGGGCTGGCTGGGTATTTCGGCTACGACACCGTGCGCCACATCGAGCACCGGCTGGCCAAGACACACAAGCCCGGCGGCATCGGCACGCCCGACATCCTCTTGCTGCAGTGCGAAGAGCTGGCGGTGATCGACAACCTGGCCGATCGCCTCTTCCTGATTGTCTATGCCGACCCGAGCCAGCCTGGCGCCTATGCCAAGGCGGCGACGCGCATCGCGCAGTTGCAGGCCCAGCTCAACGAGGTCGTGCCGGTGCCGCCGATCACGCCGGGCGAGTCCTACCCGGTCGAGCGGCATTTCGCCAAGGCCGATTTCGAGGCCGCGGTGCTCCGGTGCAAGGAGTACATCGCGGCGGGTGACTGCATGCAGGTCGTGATAGGCCAGCGCTTGCAAAAGCGCTATACCGCCTCGCCGCTAAGCCTTTATCGCGCGCTGCGTTCGCTCAACCCGAGCCCCTACATGTATTACTACGACATGGGCGACCACCATGTCGTGGGTTCTTCGCCCGAGATTCTCGTGCGCCAAGAAAAAGCCAAGGACGGCGGCGAGACCGTGACCATTCGCCCGATTGCGGGCACGCGTCCGCGCGGTGCCACGCCCGAGCAGGATCTGGCCAACGAGAAGGAACTGCTGGCCGACCCCAAGGAGCGCGCCGAGCACGTCATGCTGATCGACCTGGCGCGCAACGACATCGGCCGCATCGCCAAGACGGGCTCGGTGAAGGTGACCGAGGCCTTCGGCATCGAGCGCTATTCGCATGTGATGCACATCGTCAGCAATGTCGAGGGCGCCTTGAAGGAGGGCATGACGGGGCTGGACGTGCTGCGCGCGAGCTTCCCCGCCGGCACCCTGAGCGGTGCGCCCAAGATCCGTGCGATGGAGATCATCGACGAGCTGGAGCCTGTGCAGCGTGGTGTCTACGGCGGGGCCGTGGGCTACCTGAGTTTTGCGGGCGACATGGACGTGGCCATTGCCATCCGCACCGGCGTCATCAAGGACCAGACCCTGTATGTGCAGGCGGGTGCCGGTGTGGTGGCCGATTCGGTGCCCGAGCTGGAATGGAAAGAGACCGAGGCCAAGGCGCGCGCCGTGGTGCGCGCGGCCGAGATGGTCGAGCAGGGGCTCTGACTCGACCTTGGCTCAGCGACGGTCCAGGCGCTGGCGCAACCAGGTCTGTGCCGGCATCTCGATGACGCGGTAGACCAGCGCGGCCAGGCCGAACACCCCAGCCAGCCAGGCGATCAACCAGGCCGGTTCGTGCAAGGGCAGTGAGAAGCCCAGGGCACTGGTGAGGCAGGCCAGCAGCAGTTGCAATGGGAAGTGCAGCAGGTAGCTCGCATAGGTGGTGTTGCCCAGGGTGTTGATCCAGCGCTGCACCGTTCCCGAACGCGGGTGCACCCAGTCCAGCAGGAGCAGCAGCGCCACGGGCGTGAGCAGGGCCACGTAGAACATGGGGCGCAGCTTGCCCATCAGCAGCAAGGCCGTTGCAGCGGCCACGGCCAGCAGGCCCAGCACATGCGCCAGGGTCTGGCGCGCACGCGGCTGCCTGATCAGGGCGGCATGCCCCAGCTGCGTCACTGCGCCCAGGTAGAAGAAGAACACACACAGCACGATGGGGTGTGGCGTGAGCTTCAAGCCATAGACCGTGCCGGAGGCCGCCACCAGGCCCAGGGCCTGCCACCAGCGCGTCAGGCCCAAGCGGCTCAGCGCGAAGAACAGCGCATAGACCAGCACCTCGATGGAGATGCTCCAGATCGGGCCGTTGAAGGACCACTCGCTGCGCCCGGGCCAGTCGCTGGCCATGAACAGTTGCAGCGCGAAGTGCCAGGCGTCGTTGTGGCGGTAGACATAGTCGCTGCCATGCAGGTGCCGATACCAGGGGATCAGGGCGGCCACGCTCAGCAGGGTCAGCAGGTGCAGCGGGTACAGCCTGGAAAAGCGCAGCACGGTGAAGCGCCGGGCGCTCACTTGGCCTTGCGCGATGGGCTGGGCGTACTTCCAGAAGAAGATGAAGCCCGACAAGGTCCAGAAGGACTGCACGCCCAGCCAGCCCACTTCATAGAAGGGTTTGAACAGCCCGTAGAGGGGTTGGGCATGGGGCTCGAAGCCGACTGGCGTCAGGCCCTGGAAATAGAAGTGCTGGTAGTGCCAGATCAGCACCGACACCGCGCAGACGAATCGTGCCAGCTCCAGGCCGAGCAGGCTGTGAGCGGGGCTGTCGGCTGGGGTGCGCGCTTTGGTCATGGGGCGCCATCTTGGCATGGCGCGGCATGGTCTCTCTGGCGCAAGGCCCCCTCACTCAGGGCGGGGCCACTTAGGCCATAGAGCGCCATGTAGAATCACCCGCATGCAGCAGCCCTCGGACTTTTCTCGCCTGGATGTGCGCTGGTGGCGGTGACGCCAGCCAGACACTGCATGACCCTGCGCGTGCCACTCCCCAAGGCGCGCATCTGAACCGGGGTCTCCGAGGGGGAGACATCTGAGGGGTGGTGCACAACGCCCCATGTCTCACATCCCGCATCAGCGCGCGTCAGCGTGTATCAGCGAATTAGGATAGTGCCCATGCTGCTCATGATCGACAACTACGACAGCTTCACCTTCAACCTGGTGCAGTACTTCTGCGAACTGGGTGAAGAGGTGAAGGTCTACCGCAACGACGAGATCACGCTCGACGAGATCGCCGCCCTCCAGCCAGATCGTCTGGTACTCTCGCCTGGCCCTTGCTCGCCGGCCGAAGCCGGCATCTGCGTGCCTGCCTTGCAGCGCTTCACGGGGCAGTTGCCCATCCTGGGCGTGTGCCTGGGGCATCAAAGCATTGGTGCGGCCCTGGGCGGCAAGGTCATCCGTGCGCACGAGCAGATGCATGGCAAGACCAGTGTCATCACGACCGATGAAAAGGGCGTCTACAAAGGCCTGCCCAAACAGTTCACGGTGATCCGCTACCACTCGCTGGCCATCGAGCGCGAGACCCTGCCCGACTGCCTGGAGATCACCTCCACGACGGAGGATGGCGAGATCATGGGTGTGCGCCACAAGGGCCCGCAGACGGACAAGCGCTTCGCGCCGCTGGAAGGGGTGCAGTTCCACCCCGAGTCCATCCTGACCGAGCATGGGCACGCCATGCTGGCGAACTTCCTGAAGATGTGAGCTGTAAGGCGAGGCAGGCACCATGACCCAGTTGACCGATCAACAGGCGCTGCAGCGCGTCATCGAGCACCGCGAGATTTTCCATGACGAGATGCTGGGCTTGATGCGCCGGATCATGCGCGGCGAGATGTCGCCCGTGGTCATGGCGGCGTTCATCGCGGGCCTGCGCGTCAAGAAGGAAACCGTGGGTGAGATCACGGCGGCGGCGCAGGTGATGCGCGAGTTCGCCACGCCGGTCCACATCTCCAACAAGCTGCACCTGGTGGACGTGTGCGGCACGGGCGGCGATGGCCAGCACACCTTCAACATCTCGACCACCGCGATGTTCGTGGCCGCTGCGGCGGGGGCCCGCGTGGCCAAGCATGGCGGGCGCAGCGTGTCGTCGAGCACGGGCAGTGCCGATGTGCTGGAAGCTCTGGGTGCGGCCATTGACCTCAAGCCCGAGCAGGTTGCGCAGTCGCTGGCGGCATCGAATGTGGGCTTCATGTTCGCGCCCAATCACCATGGGGCCATGAGGCATGCGGCGCCGGTGCGCAAGGAACTGGGCGTGCGCACGCTCTTCAACATCCTGGGGCCCTTGACCAACCCGGCGGGCGCGCCCAATCAACTGATGGGTGTGTTCCATGCTGACCTGGTGGGCATCATGGCGCGCGTGCTGCAGCGCCTGGGCTCGGACCATGTGCTGGTCGTGCATGGCAGCGATGGGCTCGATGAGATCACGCTCGCGGGCGACACCCTGGTGGCCGAACTCAAGAACGGCGAGGTGCGCGAGTACTGCGTCAACCCGGGCCAGTTCGGTCTGGCCGAACACGATGGGTCGATGCTCAAGGCCCAGAGCCGCGAGATGTCCATGGCCATCGTGCGCCGCGTGTTCGACAACGAGCCCGGCCCGGCGCGCGACATCGTGCTGCTCAATGCCGGTGCCGCGCTCTATGCGGCCGATGTGGCCGACTCGCTGGCCGATGGGGTCGATCGTGCGCGCGAGGCCCTGGCCAGCGGTCGAGCTGGTGAGGCCCTGTTCAATTTCATCCAGACGACGCAGGGTTTGGCTGCGGGGCAGGCTTGACCGGCTGGCTGGCTGCAGCGCCCGTCGAGGCGGGTGTCACGGACTTGCGCGGCAAGGTCGCCAGCAACTCGGGGTTGAAGGCGCAGCGGTTGCGCCCCTGCTGCTTGGCCTGGTAGAGCATCTGGTCGGCCGCGTTGAGCAAGGCTTGCGGTGGCAGGTCGGTGGTGGGCACCACGCTGGCCAGGCCGATGCTCACCGTCAACGGGATGGGGTGGTCGCCCCATTTGAAACTCAAAGCCTGCACGCTCAGGCGGATGGATTCGGCGATGTGGACCGCCCCGACCGCATGCGTTTGCGGCAGCAGCACGAGGAACTCCTCGCCGCCATAGCGCACCGCGTGGTCGCCCGGCCTTTGCACGGCGTGGCCGATGAGGCCGGCCACCAGCTTGAGGGCCTCGTCGCCGGCGAGGTGGCCGTGCTGGTCGTTGACCTGCTTGAAGTGATCGACGTCGATCATCAGCACCGACAGCGGTGTGTGCCAGCGCTGGGCCTGGCGCCAGATCTCGGGCAGGCGCTCCGAGAGGAACATGCGGTTCTTCAGGCCCGTGAGGGTGTCCTGCTCGGTCAGGGTCTGCAGGCGCTCGTTGACCTGGCTGAGCGCGGTCATGGCCTTGTCCAGCTCCTGGGTGCGCACCTGCACGCGGCTCTCCAGCTCGGCTGCATGGGCGCGCTGCAGGCGCTCGTTCTCTTCACGGGCGAGCTTGAGGCGGTGGGCCAGCGCGAAGGACAGCAGCGTGAACTCCAGCATGGAGCCGATCTGCATGCCGTACTCGGCCAGGAAGGAGCCCTGCACCACGCCGAACATGTGCAGCGCCGTCAACAGCACACCCAGCAGCAAGACCGAGAATGCGGCCAGGAAGTACCTGGCCTGCCGCAGGCCCTGGCGCAGCAGGCCTACCGTGATGAGCAGCAGCAGCACCGGGGTGACGATGGTCGCCAGCGTCACGATCTTGATCGGGATGGCGTAGGGCAGGAAGAAGCTTTGCGGTGCCGTGGCCAGGAACAGCCACTGCAGCGCCTTGGCAGCCCGATCGGCGCGGGGCATGTGGGCGGCCAGGTTCAGGAACTGCCGGCTGAACAGCACCAGCAGCCAGCCGGCCAGGCCCATGAAGACCGGGGCGGCGTGGTTGCCCCAGTTGGGGCTGTTGGGCCAGAGGACCTCGAAGGCCATGCCGCTGAGCGTGAACTGGGTCATGCCGAACACGGCGATGTAGCCCACGTAGTAGGAGTAGGTGCGTTCGCGCAGCGAGATGGCCAGCAACAGGTTGTAGACCAGCATGGCCAGCAGGGCGCCGCTGTAGGCGCCAAGCAGCAGTTGCTCCAAATGAGACTGCAAGTGGTAGGCCGAAGGCGTGCTCACTTCCAGCGGGGCTTGCAGCGAGCCCTGGCCTTGCAGCCGCACATAAAGCTGCACGTGCTCGCCAGGTTTCAGCTTGAACTGGAAGTAGAAGTTGCGGTCGTCGATCGAGCGGGTGCCGAAGGGGCGCCGATCACCACTGGCGTGGTGCTGCACGCGGCCATCGGGCCATACGATGTAGATGTCAAGGTAGTCCAACAGCGGGTAGCGCATGCCCAGCAGCCAGTCGAGCTGCTCGCTCTGGTTGAGCAGCTCACCATGCAGCCAGAAGGCGGCGCGGCTGTAGCCGAAGTTCAGGTTGTCGCTGTGGCGGTCTTCCCAGCGCTGGTTGGCGGGCACGGCCAGGATGTCGGCGAGGGTCATGCGCCCGCCGCTGTCTTCCAGCACGCGCAGATGGCGCCCAATGGCCTCGCTCGTAAAGCTCGGGGTCAGGGCAACGGTGTCGGCGCGCGCGCCCACGACGGACGCGCACAGCATGACCAGGACCAGCAGATGGGTCCAGCAACGGTGAAAAAAGGCCCAGGCCAATACGGCACTCCGGGGTTGGTTGGCCAGGTGCTATCGGCTGTTGTTGCGCAGAACTGAAGTTGTTTTCGCATCGTGGATGAGGGCCGGTCGTCAACGGCGGCGATGACAAACACGGATAATCGTTGGCTGGCCCCCTGTGATCGCATCGCCCGTCGTCGCCAGTTATCGCCTGCCACTGCCCATGTCCGACATCCTCAACAAGATCGTTGCCGTCAAGCACGAAGAAATCGCCGCTGCCCTCAAGCTGCAGTCCTTGAGCGCCGTGCGGGCGCAGGCCGAGTCGCGCAACCGCGATCTGGCCGATGTGCGTGACTTCGTCGGGGCCGTGCGCGCCAAGATCGCGGCGGGCCGGGCCGGGGTCATTGCCGAGGTCAAGAAGGCCAGCCCCAGCAAGGGTGTGCTGCGTGAGCATTTCGTGCCGGCCGAGATCGCGGCGTCTTACGCCAGCCATGGCGCGGCCTGCCTGAGCGTGCTGACCGATGCGCAGTTCTTTCAGGGCAAGGCGCAGTATCTGCAGGAGGCCCGTGCCGCCTGCACCCTGCCTGTGCTGCGCAAGGATTTCATGGTCGATGCCTACCAGGTCTACGAGGCCCGGGCCATGGGCGCCGATTGCATCCTGCTGATCGCCGCCTGCCTGGACGACGCGCAGATGGCCGATCTGGAGGCCTGTGCACATGAGCTGGGCATGGCCGTGCTGGTCGAGGTGCACGACGGCGCTGAGCTGGACCGCGCCCTCAAGCTCAGGACACCGCTGGTGGGCATCAACAACCGCAACCTGCGCACCTTCGAGGTCACGCTGGACACAACCTTGGGCCTGCTGGACCGCGTGCCTGCCGACCGCCTGCTGGTGACCGAGTCGGGGATCCTGGGGGCGGACGATGTGCGGCGCATGCGCCAAGCCCATGTCCATGCCTTCCTGGTCGGCGAGGCCTTCATGCGCCAGCCGGACCCGGGCGTGGCCCTGGCCACTTTGTTTGCCTGAGCGTGAGCCGAGCGCACATGGCGGTGTCGCAGCAAGCCTTGTTCGACGAGGCGCAGCCGGCTTTGGCGGGCAATGCCGATGCGGCCTCGGCACCCTCCGGCCTGTGTCGTCCCTTGGCGGACCTGTTCGATGAGGTGCCCACGGACTGGCGCCCGCTGACCGACGCCTTTCGCGCCAGCACCACCGGCCAGGCGCTGATCGCCAAGGTCGACGCGGCACGCGAGGCCGGTGCGCTCATCTTCCCTGACGATGTCTTCGCGGCCCTGCGCTGGACGCGTCGCGACCAGGTCAAGGCCGTGATCCTGGGGCAGGACCCTTATCACGGGCCGGGTCAGGCGCATGGCCTGGCCTTTTCGGTGCGCCCCGGCGTGGCCATTCCACCCAGCCTGCGCAACATCCGCAAGGAGATCCAGCGGGACCTGGGGCTGGTGCCACCCGCGCACGGTTGCCTGCAAGCCTGGGCCGAGCGCGGCGTGCTGCTGCTCAACACGGTGCTGACGGTCCAGTCTGGAGAAGCGGCCAGCCACGCGGGCTGGGGCTGGGAGCGCCTCACCGACGCCTTGATCGAGGCCGTGGCGGCCGACGCCGGGCCCAGGGTCTTCATGCTCTGGGGCGCGCATGCGCAGCGCAAGGCGCCCTTGATCGAGCAGGCGGCGGCGCAAGCCGCAGGCGGTGTGGCGCGGCACCTGATCCTGCAGAGCAACCACCCCTCGCCCTTGTCGGCCACGCGCGGGCCCGTGCCCTTCGTGGGCAATGGGCACTTCGGTCGAGCCAGTGCGTTCTGGCAGGAAAAAGGCCAGCGCCTGGACTGGTCGCTGGCCTGATCCGTCAGGCAGAGATCAACGGAAGTAGTACACGCCGATCACGCCGATGTGGCTACCGTCCAGCTCGCGGCCCGGGACGTCCTGGGACTTGTACTTCTCGCTCACGCCGCGGATCTTGATGCCCACCTTGGGGCTCAGCGCGAAGGTCTCGACTTCGAGGACCACACCCGTCGAGCTGTTGAACTTCTCGTTGGCCACGTAGCCCGTGCCCAGACCGGATGACTTGGCCTCGGCGCTCAGGGCCTTGCGCACGCCGCCGCCAATGCGCCAGCTGTCGTTGATGGCCCAGTGCGCCAGCAACTCGATGGGGAAGCGCTTGAAACTGGCGCTGCCGTTGTCAGCGGCCAGCGAGGTGTCGACGTGGTAGCCCGCGCTGAGCTGGAAGGACAGGGGTGAGCCGCTGACGCGGTACTCGGCGCCCACGCGCAGGTCCACCAGGCCGCCGGCGTGCAGCTTGGAGCTGTTGCCGTTGCTGTACTGGATGTCCTTGCCGAACTGGTCGCCGCCGAAGGTCAGGCCCAGGCCGACGAAGGGGGACAGGCTGGATGCAGGGGGGATGGGGGCGTTCGCGTCTTGCGCGTGGCCGAGGGTGGCTGCAAGCAGCATGGCGCTGCCCAGCAGGGCCTTCTTCAACATCAGGGTCTCCTTGTTGTGTTGGCGTTTCCTGTAGGACGACGTCCATCGTCGCCTCCCGACGCCCCGCGATGCTAAAGACGACCTGGCTGGACTGAGCCACCCATCGCGGTGCAGCCCTCCAGACGCGGGGTGACGGAGCCCAGGACGGTGCGCCATGCGCCATTACCTGTCAGCAATTCGCAACGTTTCATTGTCGTGAAATGATGTACGGGTAACAATTTGACGAATGGCGACAGCAGGAAACATCTGCTCATCTAAGAACGCTCATTCGCGGGGCTAGGGTTCACCCTGGTTTGGCTGAAAAAATCGGAAAATCTCCCTGTGCCCTCGGTTTAAGAAACCCCGTCAGATGGGTTGGCGGAACAGCTTGCTGCGGAGGTGGGGCTCGGATATTGCTTGTGGTCGCACAGAGAGCGGCTGTCCCCGTGCCTTTGGGCACCGTCATCGAGACCGACACCATGACCGACATCCTGACTTCAGGTTTGCCTGCGCCCTCATGCAGCTTGGGCGTGGTCATCGTCAACTACCAGACCTTCGACCTCACGATGCAGTGCGTGGCGTCCTTGCTGGAGCACGGCATCGCGGCACCCCAGCACATCGTGGTGGTGGACAACGACTCGCCCGACGGCTCGGGTCAGCGCCTCAACCGCAGTCTGCCTGCCGGGGTGGTGCGCGTCTTGTCCAAGGTCAATGGCGGCTTCGGTGCGGGCGTGAACCTGGGTGTGGCCGCACTCAAGACCGATCTGGTGCTGGTGCTCAATCCGGACACGCGCTTTCTGCGCAACAACATGGACGTGGTGCGCCGCCTGTTCGACCAGCGTCCGCGCCTGGGCGTGGTCGGGCTCAAGCTCATCAACCCGGACGGCAGCCTGCAGTACTCGGCACGCCGCTTCTACTCCCTGCCCGACATCCTGGCGCGCCGCACGGCCCTGGGCAAGCTGGCGCCCATGCAAAAGCTGGAGCGTTCGCATCTGCTGACCCGCAAGTGGCATGAAGAGCCTTTCGAGGCCGACTGGGTCATGGGCACGGGTTTCGTGGTTCGGCGCACAGCCTTCGAGCTGGTCGGGCGCATGGACGAAGGGTACTTCCTCTACTTCGAAGAGGTCGACCTGTGCGCGCGCATGTGGGCCTATGGCTGGCGCGTCATGGCCGTGCCCGAGGTGGAGCTGGTGCACGACCACCAGCGTGCCAGCGGTGCAGGCATCCTGTCGCGATCGGGCAAGACGCATTTGCGCAGCATGGCGCGGTTTTTCGCCAAGTTCGGGGTGCCCTGGCTGCGCCGGCCATCGCGCACGCGCATGGCCGCCGCCCTGGTGCGTTGGCAGCACACGGTCAGCAGCGCCCACATGACGAAACCGCAACATGGGGGGTGAGCCCCTTCTTGCGGGTAGCCCTGTCTCGTTTCGTCCCCGTATCATCCGCGGGCAGGTCGGTCTGCCTGCGCTGAGACCTGTTCTTCCCTCATGACGATGCAATCTGTACTAGCTGTACGCTGGCTGGCCTGTGCGCTCGCGTTCTGTGGACTGGCCGCCTGTACGCCCTTGAGCGTGCTGGAGACACCCAATGGCGCTGATCTGCAAGCTGCCACGGTGACGCCCGAGCAGTTGGCTGCCATGCCCAAAGTGCCCACGCGCATCCGCGCGGGCGACACCTTGCGCATCGTGCGTGATGCGCAGGACTCCGCTTCGCTGGATCTGCGCAATCTCGTGGAAGACAGCCAGACCCAGCTCTATGTGGTGCGCCCCGATGGCAGCTTCTCATTTCGCTACGCCGGCACGGTCGATGCGGCAGGCAAGACACCCGATGAACTGGCCACCCTGCTGCGCGGCAAGCTCGATGCCTACTACCGCGACCCGGGTGTGACCGTGAACATCGTGTCCTCGCCCACCAGCAAGGTCGTGATCGGTGGGGCCGTGCGCAACCCGCTGACCATCGACCTCAATGCGGTCGCCAACCTGGAGCAGGCCATGTTCGCCGCCGGCGGCCTGGCGGTCTCGGCCGACCCATCACGCATCGCCCTGCTGCGTCTGGACGACAAGGACCGCTACCAGGCCTATTTCATCGACTTCAGCCGCGTTTTGCAGTCCGGCTCGGCGGGCCGCACGTCCATTGCGCTGCAACGCGGCGACATCGTGTTCGTGCCCAAATCCTCCGCCGGTGGTTCAGCCGACGGCGTGGACCTGTACTTCAACCAGTTGCTGCCCTTCTCGCGCTCGCTGGGCGTGGGCATCACCGGCAACGTCAACCTGAACCACTGATCGCGCCAGACATGATCGACATCCGTTCTTTGCGCGATCTCATTCGCCTCTTTTACATCTTCCAGCGGCAGTTCAAGCTGGCCCTCGTGACGACGGCGGTGCTGGCGGTGCTGGGTGCCTTCCTGCTGCCGCACAAATACGTGTCGGACGCGCGCTTGCTGGTCAAGCCGGGGCGCGAGAACATGACGGTGCCCATCGACGCTGTGGACCGCCAGACGGTCTACCCGCAGGTCACCACGCGCGACCCCATCGTCGACGAAGAAAAGATGCTCACCGGCAGGCCCGTGCTGATGGAAGTGGCGCGCCTGTACCTGACCGAGCTGAACAACGAGCCGGCCAAGGAAGGGGTGCTGGCTTCGATCAAGTCGGGTCTCAAGCGTGCCAGGAAGGCCGTGGGACAAGGGCTGGCGCAGGGCTTGTCGGCGCTGGGTCTGAGCGAGGTGCAAAGCGAGGAAGAGACGCTGGCCGAGCTGCTGGCCGCACGCTTTCAGGTCAGCCACGGGCCGGGCTCCAATGTGATGGAGCTGAGCTTCACCTGGAACGATCCGCAGCAGGCGCAACGCGTCTTGCAGACCTGGATCCGCGTCTACCTCGATCAACGCACCGCAGCCTTGGGACGCAAGGGCCTTGTGATTTTTTATGACGGCAAGGTGCGCGAGGTCGACCAGCAGATCGAGTCGGCCAAGTCCCTGCTGCGCAAGCGCCTGGAAGACATCCAGGGTGCCAGCGCACAAGAGCGCCTGGACATGCTGACCAAGCGCCTTAACGATTTGCGCACGCGCCTGGCCGAGATCGCGGCCGAGCGCACAGCCTTGCAAAACGGCATCAGCTTCGCGGCCGGGCGTGCACGGGCCCTGCCCAAGGAAACCGTGTCCGAGCGCGACCTGAGCCAGAGCGCCACCTGGCAGGCCCTGAGCGGTCAACTGGCCGAACTCAAGCGTCAGCGCGCCGAGGCCTCGCGGGTGTTCAAGGACAGTGCGCCGGCCATCAAGGCCATCAACGACAGCATCGCCCAACTGGAAACCCAGCTCAAGGAAGAAGACCGTGTGGTGCAGCGTGGCGAGAAGCGTGCGCCCAACGAACTCAACGTCACGATGGAGCGCAGTCAGCTGGAGAAGTCGGTGCGTCTGCAGGAGCTCAACACGCTCTACGCCTCGTTTGACAAGGAAGTGGCCGATCTGGAAGCCACGCGCCGCAAGGTGATGGAGCGCGAGCCCGAACTGGCGCGCCTGGAGCAGGTGCTGTCGGTGGCAGAAAAGAGCCGTGGCCTGTACCTCGACAGCCTGGAGAAGGCGCGCATCGACCAGGCCCTGGATGACCAGCGCATCAACAACATCGCCGAAATCCAGGAGGCCACGCTCAACCCCACGCGCAGCTCGCCCAAGAGCCTGTTGCTGATCGTCATGGCCTTGCCGGCCGGCGCCCTGGTGGGGCTGCTGGTGGTCTACCTGTACTCGCTGTTCGACCAACGCATCCATGACGGCGGCCGCTTCGAGGAACGCTTCGGCGTGCCCCTGTGGTCCACGGTCAAGGACATCACCGAGGGCGGGCCGGACAACGACTTTCACGCCAGCCTCTATCGCATCTACGGTACCTTGCCGCTGGCGCGCATCCAGCAGGAAGGCCTGGTGCTGGGCCTGAGTTCGGCGCGTGCGGGTGAGGGCGTGAGCTTCCTGGCCGCGCGCCTGAAGAGCCTGCTGGAGGCCCAGGGCCTGTCTGTGCGTATCAACCCTGAGGTGCCCAAGGCGGCGCCGGGCGAGGTGGTTTTGCTTGAGGCTTCGGGTTTGCACAGCAACCGTGAGGCATTTGTGCGACTCAGTCATGCCAATCTGATCGTCTTGGTGGTGGAGGCCCGCGCCAGCACCATTCCCGTGGTGGACAATGCGCTTGGTGTCTTGCGCACCGCCTTCCGCAAAGTGGATGGTGTCATCGTCAACCGCCGGCGATTCGAGGTTCCGCCCGAAGTGCTTCGCTGGCTGCAACGCTGAGGGGCGTTATGCGTCTGGCCTTGTTGTCGCCTTTGCCACCTGAACAAACCGGGATCGCGGAGTACGCATCCCATTTCCGGGCCTCGCTCAACCAGGCCGGGGTCGACGTGCTGACCCCGCTGGCCGGCCAGCGCCCCATCGAGAGTCTGGCTGCAGCGCGGGCCTGGGTGGCCGAACGCGATTGGCGCCGTGTGGACGTGGTCCATGCTGAACTCGGCGGTGGCCGCCTCAGCGAATTCC
>Ga0194137_10001101_pt1 | contig 16845 bp, 14 predicted proteins | sample TARM_MetaG_T3_14_FD_134025 | JGI IMG/M metagenome (GOLD analysis project Ga0194137, IMG submission 134025) | Freshwater microbial communities from Pennsylvania, USA, analyzing microbe dynamics in response to fracking - TARM_MetaG_T3_14 (version 2) | ecosystem: Environmental > Aquatic >... | reverse complement strand
CCGCGCATATTCTCCGCACTGGTGGCGGTAACAGCCTCGGTCATTGCTATTCCTGCCGGAGAATTCCGCCAGTGGGTGCTGGCCAATCCTCCCGTTGCCAACAACATTCTGAGTACCATGGGCGGCCTGCTTGACGGAGCCTACACCCGTATACTTGATCTGGTAGACGAGAGTGTGGAAACCCGCATTCTGAATGTGCTCAGCATGCTTTCTTCCCGTCTGGGCGTTGAGTTGCCGCTGACCAATACGGATCTTGCCGAAATGGTGGGCACCTCGCGGGAGTCTGCAGCACGGGTCATATCCCGGCTGCAGCAGATCGGAGTTCTTTCAAAGCTCAGGGGCAGCATCTCCATAGTCGATGTCAAACAGCTGGAGTCAATGGCTCCCGGTCCCTTCTTCATGATTTAGGCTTTTTCGTGCAACAGTGATTGCTGTCACTGACACCCCGCGCACGGTGGGGTAGTGGTGTCTCTGCGGTTTCTGTTGGTGGCAATCGCGCAAAATCTTGAGGAACTTCCCGTGACGAAAGGATATTTTGTTACCTTTTTTACACAGCAGAGCAGAGTGCATGAAGGCATGCCCCTGGCCGAGTGGATTATCAGCGAGGCCAAGAAGATTGGGGTGCGGGGCGCGACTCTGTTTTCAGGCAGGGAAGGATTCGGGCATGATGGCCGATTCCATTCCGGAAACTATTTTGACCTCGAAGACACGCCCCAGCTGGTCACCATGGCGCTGACTGCTGATGAGTGCAATTCACTGCTGGCTACTCTGAAATCTTCAGGCCAGCGGGTGTTTTATACACGATCAGAGGCGGAGTTCGGTTTTACCTGCGGCGATTGAGCGGGTAGCGGGGCTCCGGTCCGGTGATGTCCGCAGAGGCTGTTCTGCTTCGTATGCGTGCGGTCAACGTGTGATCCGTTTACGGTCTGCCACTGCGATCAGGCTGCGATTTCTCCCTGAAATTCGTACGCAGCCAGCCCTCCCGTCATCTCTCTTTTACCCTTCCTGAATGTGCGAAGCAGATGAGCGTGCCTTGCACCCTTTGTCTGTTCTGCTGTTTCCGGCAAACACGGCATCGTCCGTTTCATACAAGGAATCAAAAGTGATAGGTCCATATGTCAATGGGGCTGCGGTGCTTGCTGGCAGTGTGGCCGGGGCTCTTATCGGCCCCAGAATTAATGCCAATATCAGAACCAACATGCCTCTGGTCTTCGGGTGTGCGGCCATGGGGCTTGGTGTTGCGATGGTGGTCAAGGTGAAGCTGCTAGCGCCGGTCATGCTGGCGCTTGTGGTCGGTTCTCTGCTGGGCGAACTGATCCATCTGGAAACACTCATCCAGAAAACAGCAGCCAAAAGCCGCATTGTCATCGAAAAGCTGACCAAGCCCGCAGTGGGCATAAGTCAGGAAGAATATCTGGATAAATTCGTCGCGCTCATGGTGCTCTTCTGCATGAGCGGAACCGGCATTTACGGCTCCATGATAGAAGGTATGACCGGCGATCCGACCCTGCTGATCGTCAAGGCCATCCTCGACCTGTTTACCGCTCCCATATTTGCTTCAACCATGGGGCTGAGCGTGGCCATGCTGGTTATTCCTCAATTCATGATTCAGGCGATGCTTTTTTTTGGCGCTTCGCTGATCATGCCGCTCATGACTCCCGACATGCTGGCGGATTTTTCATCGTGCGGCGGACTCATCATGCTTGCCACGGGCCTGAGAATCTGCGGCATAAAGCAGTTTCCTGTGGCCAACATGATACCGGCGCTGGTGCTTGTCATGCCTTTTTCGGCGTTGTGGGCAATGTACTGGGGCTAGCCTGTCCGGCAATAACGAGCTGCGCGATGCATGTTATATCAAGAGGGTATCCGTTTTCAGGATACCCTCTTTTTTGCTGCGGCAGAGGGAGGTGCACCGCCTTCTGAAAGGCCGTTGCTGTGCTTGAATGACCGGAAAACGTTTTCTCTGCGGTGCTGGGGGCGTATGGCATGTGCCTGCTTGTCACAAGCTGCGCGAAACTGAAAATAAGTGTGGTATCGCCATTAATTTTTGAGTTGAATGAATAACCAGTATTTACGGTATGTTGCAAGGCGTTTTGTGTTGGGAATGATAAGGCATTGCATTGAATTTATTGCTTAATATAATTTTCACAAGGCGATTGACAGAATCTTGCAACTGGTAAATAAGATGCAAACAACAGTTTGAGCATGCAAACAATTGTTGGCGCATGGCTCAGGAAGCACAAACCAACGGATGAGGAATTGTACAATGATGACGCTATCTCCGCAGGAATATGTGGAAGCGTTCTTCGGTGAGGGCTGCGTTGAAAACGCAGCGGGTGGAGACTGTCAACCTGCCGGAGCACGTAAGACCATGGCCCTTCAGGCCGCACTGGATAACTACCGTTACGAAAAGGAAATGTACTGGAAGAAGTCAGTATGCTTCTGGACCTTCATAGCCTTTTCCTTTTCCGGCCTTATCGTAACCAACGCCACCATGCAGAATCCTTCCTTCCATCAGTTCATTGTCTGCTGCATCGGTGCCGTTATCTCTTTCGCCTGGGTGGCCATTACCCAGGGCAGCAAATACAATCAGCAGAAGTGGTGCCGCATTGTGCACACCCTTGAAGACGGCGCCTTCGGCCCGCTTTTCAAGACGCACACCATGGTGAAGCGCACCGACAGCGGCGTAAACCGGCTCTATCATCCTTCCAAGGGTGTTGTGACCGACCCCGCATCCTCCTCCTACGAGCTGCGCCCGTTCTGCGTTTCCAAGATCAACGACTATCTTTCCTTCTACGTGGCGTGGACATGGGTGTTCCTTGCCGTGCGGTATTTCGTGAAAACCGCGCCCGAGCTTGTTTCCACCTTCATGCCCGTTTTCACCGATCCTGCAATGGAACAGAGCTTCGTCTCCTTCTCCTTCCTGGCGTTTTCCGCCTACTTCCTCATGATGATGTTCTTCCGCTGCCGGACCAACCCGAATGAAGTGAACTGCTCGGACGAGAGCTTCTTTCAGGTTGCCAAGTTCAGCCGGTAATGATTCGGAGGCATCGGTGATGCTTCGTTGGCAGCGATTTCCGGTATAGTCAGGCACGCTGTCGGTTAAGGCATTATCCCTGCGAAAGATATCTGCCAGCCTGTCCGTGCCGGACATCACCGCATCCGAATTCGTATACGCCCCCGGAAACCGACCCTTCCGGGGGCTCTTTTGTTGTCCGCGCACAGGTGCAGCTGCTACGTCCCGTATATATTGATGTAAGGTTCGAATTGACGCAGGGGCGCTAAGTCAGTATCGCTGGCATCACAACTTTCATGGAGTGACACGTGCATTCAGCCCCCCCGGTTTCCTCTGCGGAGGTTTCTCTTATCGATATCAATCCTGCGGACGTGCGCAGGATTCTTGTGTGCCAGCTGCGCCAGATTGGCGACGTGCTGCTGGCCACCGCCTCACTTGCCCTGCTCAAACGCCGTTTTCCCCGTGCCGAAATTCATGTGCTGACGGAAAAGAAATGCCTGCCCATGCTGGAAAACAATCCGGACGTGAGCAAGGTGTGGGCCATAGACAAGAAGCAGCTTACCAACCTGCTCAAGGAAATGGCTTTTTACTGGACCGTGGCCCGGCAGGGCTATGACATAGTGATCGATTTTCAGCAGCTGCCCCGTTGCCGCTGGGTTGTGGGGCTTTCTGCCGCGCCGGTGCGTTTGAGCTATACGCCTGAATGGTACAATCGCTGGCTGTTTACCCATACCGTGACGCCGCTGGACGGCTATTCCGCCATGGCAAAAGCCAGCGTGCTGCGGCCGCTTGGCATTGAATGGAACGGTGAACGCCCCCGTCTGTACCTTACCGAAGCGGAAAAGGATTTTGCTGCAGGGTATCTGGCCCGTTACGGCGTGACAGCGGAACACCGGCTCATAACCGTGGACCCGACCCACAGGCGTGCCACCCGCCGCTGGCCTGCCCGCCATTACGGTGAGCTGATTGCCAAAGCTGTGGAAGCGCAGCCTGATCTTCGTTTTCTGGTGCTGTATGGTCCGGGAGAGCTGGAAGAGGCAAAGGCCGTGCTGGACGCCTGCCCGCGCCCAGAGGCTGTCATTCTGCCCGACGAGATAATATCCCTGCGCGAAATGGCCGCCTGCATCGAGCGCGCCGTGCTGCACATAGGCAACTGTTCTTCGCCGCGCCACATGGCCGTTGCGCTGGGTGTGCCTACCTTCATTGTGCTCGGGGCCACAAGTCCCGCGTGGACCTTCCCTTCGCCGGAACATTCACAGGTGTTTCTGGGCAAGGAATGCCAGCCCTGCAACAAGAACACCTGCGATATTGGCTATGCCTGTCTGGAAGGGCTTTCTCCCGATGTGGTATGGCAGGCCATGCAGGCGCATATGAACGAATGCGGGCTGTAACCCGCGTTGTGTGAATCAGCTATGAACGCCGCCGGAACCCTAAGAGTTCCGGCGGCGTTTTCTTGTTCTGTGCAGGTGGCAAGGTGCCTTGCGGCAACAGTGTGCCAGCCCTGCTTGCCATCAGTTGCCGAACACTTCCTTGAGGGCGGATTCCGCAAGGTCGGTGGTGAACAGGTCGCGCAGCACAAGCGGTCGGCTGGCCTTGTCACCCTTGGGGAACAGCGCCACCACGGGGATGGACTGCGAACCGAGCGCCTTCAGCAGTGCCTGCCCTTCCTCATTATGCCGCGTCAGGTCCACCTTGATGTAGGTGATGCCGTATTCTTCTGCCCAGCGCGCTCTGTTGTCCGCCGTGAGGACCGTGCTTTCCAGTATCTTGCAGTTGGGGCACCAGTCGGCTGTGAAGTCCACCAGCATGTTTTCTTTGCCCAGCGAGGAGAGGAATTGCTCCTGCCGGAACGGTTTCCACGGAATTGACTGGGTGGTCGGGGTGCTGTCGTAGACCAGCGGCAGGGCAATGAGCGCCACGCACAGGCTTCTGACAAGCCAGCGCCTGCCGCGCGGGGCGTTGAAGTCCGCAAAGGTGCCCCACAGCCATGCGGCAAGGGCCGTGACCCACAGCAGGGCAAGCAGGAAGGGCAGATTGTCCGCAGGCAGAATGGTCAGCAGATAGCCCGTGGTACCCATGAGGAAAAAGCCCACAACCCGTTGCAGAACAACCGTCCAGTTGCCCGGTTTGGGAAAGTGACGCACAAGGCCGGGGAAGATGGCCATGCCTGCATAGGGAAGCGCCATGCCCGACCCGACCGCAAGAAGAATGGCGGCCAGAACCAGCGGCGGTTGCAGAAAGGCCCAGCCCAGCACGCCGCCGAGGAAGGGGCCGCTGCACGGAGTGGCGAGCAGGGTAGCCAGCAGGCCGGTGGAGAAGGCGCTCCATTTGCCGCTTTGCTGCGCAGTGCTGCCGTGCAGGGCGAGCATGGGTAGCTCGAAGATGCCGAAGGTGGAAAGGCCCAGCGCAAACATCAGCAGCATGAGGCCGGTGACGAGGCGCTCATCCTGAAACAGCTGGCCCCATGCGGTGCCTGCTGCCAAGAATATGGCAGCCAGCATGAAGAACCAGACCATGATGCCAAGAGCGAACCAGATGTTGTGTTCCCTGAAACTGGCCATGCGTTTGTGCTCGTCGATAATGCCGGAGGCTGAAACCAGCGACGAGAGCTTGAGGCTGATGACGGGTAGCACGCAGGGCATGAAATTGAGAATGAAGCCCGCGAGCAGGCCGAAGAATATGGCCGCACCGATCGTTGTCACTTCAAGCGACTGCATGTGATAGCGGGGGGAAAGGGAATAGCCGCTGTCCGGTGAAAAGAACGGCGAATGCGTGCCTTGCGTCTTTTTGAGAGGGACGGCGACGGATGTTGGACTTGATGGAGTAACGGAAGTCGCAGAGGATGCCGTTCCCGCATTCAGACCTGTAGCTTGGCCCGTAGTTTCTTTGGCCGAGCCGGTTTGCCCGAGACCGGGAGCTTTTGCTGCACCGGGTTGCGGCAGGTCCTGCCCCAGAGATTTTGTGCCGGAGGAGGGCAGGGAGACGCCCAGTTCCTGCGCAAGCGCGGTAACGTCGGGAGCGGTTTTGACGGCAGCCGTTTCAGATTGCAGCGCAGGTTTTGCCGTATATCGGGCAAGCGTCGGCCACCATGCCTGTGTTTCCGCTGTGGCAAGGGGGGTGTTTTCCTCGTTCCATTCTGCGGTCAGTTTCTCGTGCACGGGCCAGCAGTTGCTGTCTGAGCAGAGCAGCAGGCGCGCGGCAAAGGGCAGGCTGCCCGCAGTGCCGCCATCAGGCAGATGGATGAAAAACGGTGTGGCGGTTTCATGGATCATGACCGTGGCGGCAGGATCGAACACATCCTTGGCGGCGATACCGACAGGATAGAGCAGGGTCATATCCCGGCTTGGTGCGGCCGGAACTATGTCGGTGGGGCGGCCGGAGTCGCCAGGATCATTGGCATAAAAGTGATAGCCTTCCTGCGGTTCAATCCATACGGCAACGAGAATGCCGGCTCCCTTGGCCGCTGTGCCGGATAGGGCGTTCCCGGCGGTTGGCAGTTGTGAGTTCAGCCGGAATACTTCTGTCCTGAAGCTCACCGGAAGGGTGCTCTTCTGGGCGGAAAAAGCGCGGGAAGCCGCCCCGGCCGTGATGAAAAGGGCCAGCACAGCAAGCAGAACAAGGCTTGAAGCAGCAGGGGTATACGGGCGCAAACCGCTGAAGATGGCGGAGAATCGGTGGTGGTGTGTGCGTTGCATGAATCTGTTATGGGGTTTTTATAAAAATTTTGCAAAATAATGTTGACAGAAACGGGTCTTCCAAATAGGTTCCATCTCCGCCGCGGGTCGAAGCAATTCAGGGCCGACGGCACCAAAAAGCGTGGGGCATTGGCTCAACGGTAGAGCAGTTGACTCTTAATCAATTGGTTCGGGGTTCGAATCCCTGATGCCCCACCACGCTTACAACGCCTTTGGCGACACAATAGAATTTTGGGGCATTGGCTCAACGGTAGAGCAGTTGACTCTTAATCAATTGGTTCGGGGTTCGAATCCCTGATGCCCCACCATATTTAAGGCGCCTCGCGGTAACGCGGGGCGCCTTGATTTTTGTCTGCCTTCTGTTTGTTTCGTCACCGCACACAGCATTCGCCCTGTTCGAATCTGTTCAGACCTGTTCAAATCTGTTTAGATCTGTTCAAACACCTCTCCTGCTGCGGCAATGCCGTTGAGCGCGGCAGGAAATCCTGCATATATCGCCAGATGAACTAGCAGTTCCAGAATGGCTTCCTGCGTCATGCCCACATTCAGGGCCGCATGCATGTGCACCTTCATCTGCGGAATCATCCCTCCCCGCGCGCAGCAGCATGCGATCATCGCCACTTCCTTGTGTATGGGCGAGAGGTTGGAGCGGGCTATGACATCGCCGTAGCTGAAACGTATGAGCAGGTCTGCCATGGCGGGCACTCTCCGGCGCATGTTTTCCAGCACAGCCTTGCCGGCAGCGCCGCTTGTTGCCTGCAGGCTCGCGTATCCGCGGCTCTCCCGTTCCTCGTCTGTGAGTTGTTCCGGTTCCGGAGTGAAATTTACCGCCTTGTCCGCAAAGACCTCCCGCGCGACAGATATGCCGTTCAGGGCAGCGGGGAATCCCGCAAACACGGCCACCAGATAGAGAATATCCACAATCTGCTGCGGTGCCAGACCGCTGGTCAATCCGCCGCGCATATGCACGGCCAGTTGCGGGGCGGCGTTGCCGAGGGCGGCCAGTGCTGCAATGGTTGCCACCTCGCGGCTTTGCAGATCCAGTCCGGGGCGGGTCATGACCTCGCCACCTGCCACATCAATGATGAAGCGTATCATGTCCGGCGCGACAGGGCCGAGAGCGGTGGCGAGCTTGTCCGGCATGTCCGGCAGAATGGTGTTGAAGATGCCGAGCCCGCGTTCGTGAGCGGACTGCTTTCCGGTCTGCTCTGTTGTTATTTGGCTGTGTTTGTTGTGTTTTTCCGGTGTCATGGAGGCCTCCTGAAATATGTGGGTATGTGGCTCTGTGTAGGGTCTGTTTGCACTTTGCGCCTTGTTCAGTTATTTATCCAATACTGTTTTTGTTTGGCTGTAATATATTTTGTATATGGTGAAGATATGGAACTGCGACTCATGGAACAGTTTGTGGCAGTGGCCGAGACGCTGCATTTTGGCCGCGCCGCAGAGCGCCTGCACATGTCGCAGCCGCCTTTGAGCATGGCCATGCAGCGGCTGGAGGGTGAGCTGGGAGTTGCGCTGCTGGAGCGCAACAGACGGGGTGTGCGTCTTACTGCCGCAGGCGAGGTATTTCTTGCCGAGGTCCGGCAGGTGCTGGCCGGTGCGCAGCGGGCCATGACCCTTACTCGCCGCACAGCCAGAGGAGAGGCCGGGATGCTGCGGCTCGGGTGCATGGGGCCTGCCGTTGCGGCGGGGCTGCCAGCTCTGGTGCACGGTTTCAGGCAACAGCATCCTGATGTGCGTATTTTGCTCGAAGAGCAGGTCTCGGTGCGCCAGCTTGCCATGCTCAGGGATGGGGCGCTTGATCTTGCCGTTGTACGGTTGCATGGCGAGCTACCCGCCGGTATGCAGGTTCGCCTGCTGTTCAGGGATGAATATGTGGCGGCGGTTCCGCAATCACATCCGTCCGCGGCAAAAGAAATGGTGCGCATGGAGGATATGCGGGACGATTCCCTTATCCTCTATCCGCGTTCCATGGGGGCGGAGTTGTATGATGCAGTCATAGCCGCATGCCACGGTGCCGGATTCAGCCCGCGCATAGAGCAGGAGGTGGCCACCAAATCGACGACACTGGCACTTGTCGCCGCCGGATTGGGGGTGGCCTTTGTGCCTGCATCGCTGGCACGGGCGGGGTACGCCGGAGTATCGTTCGTACCGTTGCAGTCCGCGCTGCCGGTTGTGGAGATGTACGGGGCATGGCTTGCGGGGTGTACGAATCCCGTGGTTGAGCGTTTCATGGAGTATGCCCTGCATAGCGCGCAGCCCTGCATATAAACTATGTGCGAACTGTTGGGGTTGGCATGTGAGAGTCGGTGACAAAAAAAGGGCACACCCGGAGGCGCGCCCTTGTAGTGTAGTAATGGGTTGCGGTGATCAGTCCACGCAGACCATGTCGTATTCGTTGCCTGTTATGCAGGTCGAGCCGGTTTCGGTGATCTCGAAGGTGTTTTCCACCCCGACCATGCCGATGCCCTCTATGCCTATCTTGGGTTCCACGGCCATGACCATGCCGGTTTCCATGGGGGCGTCAAACTTGTTGGCCAGCACGGGAAACTCGTCAATGCCAAGGCCGATACCGTGTCCCACAAAGGGAACCTTGCTCTTGCCAAGCGCCATGAAGCCTTCTGCAAAACCGGCCTTGTCCGCCATCTGCATGGCTTCACGATAGATTTCGGAAGGAATGGCACCGGGGCACATCCGCTCCGCCACATGCTGCTGAATGGCAATGCAGGTGTCGTGTGCGCGGCGCACGGTGTCCGGAATGGTGTCGGCCTTTCCGCCCCAGTACAGCTGCGTCTTGTCCGTGTGGTATCCCTCAAGGCAGAAGCCGATGTCCACGGCAAGGGGATAGCCCTTTTTCCAGACGGAACCGGCATAGCCCATGTACGGGGTGGCCGGATGCTCGCCCTTGACCCCGAGAGGGCCGTTGAAATGGTTGGGGTAGTTGCCGTTTTCACCGGCAGCCACATGGCCGAGAAAAATTTCTTCACCAAACGAATTCATGCGCAGAATGCCTGAATGGCCGCGTGCGAAGAAGGCGTCCCACGCCCTGTGCGATATCTCGCGCTCATTCATGCCCGGACGGATGAGTTTTGGCAGGTCAACGTGCAGGCTTTGATGGTGGCGTTGTCCGGCAATGCGCAGCTTGGCAAGCTCCCACTGTGTTTTCACCGAGCGGGCAAGGGTGAGCACGTTGTCGCAGGGGACAAAGGTTCTGTCTGCAAGCTTGGCCCGCAGCATTTCGCCCAGTTGCCATGTGAGGCCGGAATATTCCACTGCCACGGTGCTGCCGAGCGGTGATCCGGCACCTTCCAGCGTTCTGGCGATGTCGCCGTAGGAACGGAAGGTGAGAATGTTCTCAAGCGGGCTTTCCAGCTTGCAGCGTTCGATGCCGTGGCGCACGAGCAGCACGGGCGCGCCTTCCTTGGGCAGCCAGAACAGGCCGTTGCCGAGTGTGCCGGTGAGATGATAGATGTTCACCCTTGCGAAAACGAGCATGCCGGAAGCCTCCGGTGCCTGCGCATCCAGCAGGGCGCGGCAGCGTGCGTGGCGTACTTCCAGCTCCTCTCCGGGAATGACTTCTATGGCGGTATGCCGGGTCACTGTGTGCTCCTTGGGTATCGTCGTGGTTTGTCCGTATAATGGCCTATGGTTGGCCTGTCGTTGGCCTGGCTCCGGCCTGGCTCCGGCCGGGTGCGTTTGCACCTGACGCTACAGACCAGGCCCGCATTTTCAGGGTAGTCGGATGCTGTGTTGTACGGGATGCCGCGCCAAACCGCAATCTCCGCCCCTTCCGCAGAGAGAGGGCGGCGCGCGGTGACCGGATGGAATGCTGCAGTTTTTGCGAGGGATTTGTGCAATCTGTGCAATTGCACTTGGCCGTAGTGAAGCGTATGATGGGTAATTACGATATGTTAAAAAAGGACGATAATGCTGTTTGACGATACCCTGCGCGATGTGCTGAAAAAGATTCGCACCATCGCCGTTATCGGTGCCAAGGACAAGCCGGGGCAGCCGGTGGATATGGTGGGCCGCTATCTCATAGATGCCGGCTACAATGTTATTCCCGTGCATCCTGTGCGCAAGAGCGTGTGGGGGCTGCCCACATATGCCTCCATCCTTGATATACCCGTTGCCGTGGATCTGGTGGATTTGTTCCGTGCTTCGGAAGCCTGCCTTGCCCATGCGGAAGAGGTGAGCCGCCTTGCGACAATGCCTTCTGTTTTCTGGATGCAGTCCGGCATCAGTAACCCGGATGCAGGCCGCTTGATGGCGGCAAAGGGCGTGAAGGTGGTTGAGGACAAGTGCCTGATGGTGGAACTTGAGCGGCTGGGTATTGCCGGACCGGCTTAACCTGTCAGGTTAGTATTGCTCGACCGTCATAGCCGGTCAGTTCGAATTGCTTGACCGTCATAGCCGGTCCGTTCGAATTGCTTGACCGGCTTAGCCGGTCTGTTGGCCGGATGCAGCGTTGCCGTATGCACCCGCGCCGGAATATGTACGGTTCTGGGCTGTTGCCCCGAAGCATGAGCCGGTTCCATATGTCCTGAAGGAACCCGGAAAGTGTGCGGACAGCCTTGCCATGTCCGTATCAGACAGAGAAGGATAATGCCGTATAAGCGGCCTTAGCGAATACGATTGGGGGAAAAGAGCGTGGAGACTTTTGAGCCTGTTAACGAATCTGTTGTCGAGCCTGCTTCGGGTGACGATGCCTTTGATTGCAAAATGTGCGGGCATTGTTGTCTTGGCGAGGGCGGTATTGTTGTAAGCCCCAAGGATCTGGTGCGCATTGCCGCCCACCTGAACCTGACAGGTGATGAATTTGCGGAACGCCACGGCGTGCGCAAGGGCGACAAGCTTTTCATCCGCGTGGGAGAGGACGGCTACTGCACGTTCTTTGTCACGGGCAAAGGATGCGGCGTGCATATTGCGAAGCCGGATATCTGCCGTGCGTGGCCCTATTTCAGAGGCAATGTGGTGGACCCGGATTCTCTTGAGCTGGCTAAAGATTTTTGTCCCGGCATCCGAAGTGATGTTAGCCATGCGGAATTTGCAAAGCAGGGGCGTGCATACCTCAAGGAAAACGGTCTGCTGGCATCTGACCCCACCTGCGAAGCCCGTGCCCTGATACTGGACGAATAGGCGAGGCGGTTCCCCTGCACGGGGAGCGCCCTGAAACTGGCCGCCAGAGGCGGAAATTACTGCGGAGGGCATGTGACGCTCAAGGAATGCTACCGGATACTCAAGCTTAAGGAAAGCGCAAGCGTGGACGAGGTGAAATCGGCCTACCGCAAGCGTGCTTTTGAGCTGCATCCTGATTTGCATCCTGACAACCCCGATGCTGCACGCCAGTTTCAGCAGTTGAACGAAGCCTATGTTCTGCTCACCCGCACCGACGGGGCTGATGAAGGATTCCGCACCAAGGCCCGCCAGACGTATGACAAGGCCAAGAAGGGATTTGACGCTTCCCAGACCTCGCAGCCCGGATCAGCTGGTAATTCGTCCGGCAATTCGTCCGGCAATTCTTCTGGCAACCCGTCGGGGAGCGCGTCCGGCAATTCGCAGGAACAGAAGTCGCGCGCCTCGGAAGCCTATTCCAAGGCCAGTTCCCAGAAAAACGGCGGTTCTGCCGGTGGTGCGCGTTTCACATCTTCCCGCCAGCAGGTGCGGCAGGAAGATGTGCTCAATGACATTTTGAAGGACCCCTTTGCCCGTCGGGTATTCGAAGATATCTACAGCCAGATTCGCCGCGATTCAGGCAAGCAGGTCGGGATTCCCAAGAAGCGGAAGCTGAGTTTCGAGTGGGGCGATTCCAAGCTGTCGTTCGACATGACCCACGGGCTTGCCGCAGGCGTGAAGGGCTGGATGCGTAAACAGATGGATGACGAGCAGACCATTCATCTGCAGCCGCAGAGTCTGGCTCCGGGAGCCCGCGTCCGCATTACCCTGTCGCAGGGCATGAATGAGGAACCGAGGCAGATAGAAATAACCCTGCCGCCGGACTTTGTGGTGGGGCGCCCCATTCGCCTGAAAGGGCTGGGACGCAAGATCGGCCCCTGGACGGGCGATCTGTATCTGCGCATTCTTGCCAAGGTTTCGTAGCGGCTGCGATACACTTCTCAAGGCTACGCCGGTTTTCCGCTAATTCTCACGACCATGCCAGTCGGCGCACTATGTTGGGCTACACGCTACGCTGGTCCTCATGGTTGCAGCAATCCGCACAATCTCGACAGGACTCGAAGCCGCGCCAATCCGCACAATCAAGTCAGTCCTCACTGCTGCGCCGGTTCATAATCGGCGGACTGAATATATTGGACCTGTTGGTCGCACAGGCCGTTCTTTCTCTTTCAGATCGTCGTTCTTTTCGCACGGTGTTCCGATTCCGGAATGCACCCAGCTCCATCCGCCATCACCTGATACGTTCCAGCCCTTCGCGCATGCACAGCGGCACAATCCGTTCATGGAACGGGCGAACCACCAGAAAATAGGTCCTGCCCAGCGCGTTGTTGAATCGCACGCAGGTGCTCAGGCGCAGCTTGTCTGCTCTGTTTTCTGTACCGTTTTCCGTGATCCGTTCGAGCGCCAGAACAAAATCGAGATGCGTGTCGGATTCCTTGAACAGCAGCAGGTTCTCTTCCTTGTGCACGAGCCTGAATATGCCCAGCCGGTCGTCTATGGCAGGTTCCGGCAGTGTGTCACCGGCTTTGCCAGATTCACCATCCTGAGCATATGTGCCGCGCGTATGTGCCGCTTTGTCTGCAGTTTTCAGTCCCAGCGGTCCGACGATCATGTCGCGCAGGCGCATGAGGCGTTCAACGGCCTTGGGGGAATGGGCAAACATGTGGTGCGCCAGAACATGCAGGGGCAGGGTGCAGCCCTGCGGCAGTTCGGCTTCAAAAGTATCCTGATAGTCGATGCGGCTGAGCAGTCCGCGGATCATACCGGTATGCAGCCGTATAGCAACCTTGCGTACTTCCGGCTTGAAGGGGCTGCCGTCTGCCGGTTCCGGCGCGGGCGGAGTTGATGAAGTCTGCGCTTGTGGAGTCTGGGCTGCCGGGGGCTTGGTTGAAGCGTTCTGCGTCATGGCGATACCTCGTTGCGTCCGGTTAGAATTCCCTGTCCAGAATCAGGTGCGAGAGATAGCCGACCACGGCGGCAAGGTAGTAGGGCAGGGTTTCTTCCCACGAGGTGCGGAAGAAGACCCACGGCAGCGCCATGATGGGCAGCGGAACAAGCAGCATGGCCCACCATGTGTGTGTCCAGCCTCTGTGTTTGCCAAGCGCGGGCAGCATGGCGAAGAGGCCCAGTATGCTGGCCCATTTGTAGTGCTCGTAAATGATCAGCGCAATGTCCGTGACGGCCATGATGGCGTAGAAGAAGTTCTGTCCCTTGGACTCCGTGTCGCAGTCGGGAAACAGGGCGGCCAGCGTGGCGATGGTGACCAGAATGGCGGTGGACATCGGGTCGGTGCTGATCCATCCCATGTAGGTGGCTCCGCCTATGATGCCGCCGGCCATACCGGCCCCGGCGATCATGTGTGCTTGGTATCCGGGCATCGGAATATCCTTTGAGAGATGTAGTGTGGCGGGAGAATAGGCAAAAGGTCATGCAAGGTAAAGCTGCAAGTGGCCGTAGCGGGTACGGTCCGCCTTTCTCCTCAGGAGCCTTGCGGGTGAGCGTAATATGCCGGATTGGACGCCGGAATTGTGCGCTGTCCTGATTGACAGGAACAGGACCTGAGCGTAGCCCCATGGCATATCCGTTCCGGCAGGAACGGAATGCCCGCGCATCGTGCCGCAGTATTCTTACCGCCCGGAAGGTTCTCATGAAATCCCGTTCGCATACCCAGACAGAGGCTCCTACTTCTTCATCTGAACTCTCCACGGCAGAGAATGAACTGCTTGCGGCGGAAGCGTCTTCTACTGCTACCGGTGACGAGGCGGAGAATGGCACTGAGAGCACCGCGAAGGACGAGACTGCGGGCGACCTGAAACGCAACGCCATTGCCGGAGTGCTCTTCGCCCTCTGCGCCACCATCATATGGTCCGGCAACTTTATCGTGGCACGCGGTCTGAGTGATGTGGTTCCTCCGGCTACTCTTGCCTTTCTGCGCTGGGTTACAGCCTTTACCGTGCTTCTGCCATTGGGCTGGAAGTCTCTTCTGCGTGAGCGGGCAGTGGTGAAACGGCACTGGAAGCACCTTGCCTTTACCGCGCTTCTGGGCATCACCATATTCAATACGCTCATCTACGCAGCCGGACGCAGCACCACTGCGTTGAACATGTCACTCATAGCCATTACCTCGCCCCTGTTCATCATGCTGCTTGCGCGCATATTCCTCGGCGAAAAGGTTTCCAGAAGCCGCGCCGTGGGCGTTTCCGTAGTGGTGTGCGGTGTGGTGATGCTGGTGACACGGGGAGACTTCGCCCGCCTTGCAGGGCTGGAATTTTCCATAGGCGATGTATGGATGCTCTGCGCGGCCATGCTGTTCGGGGCGTATACCATTCTTGTGCGGCGCATGCCCGAGCGCATTGAGCAGGCCGCCTTTCTGCTTTTCACCTTCGGCGTGGGCGCGCTCATGCTGGTACCCGGTGTGGCGTGGGAGTGGGCGCAGGGACTGCGCTTCGAGTTCACGCCATCCCTTTTCGGCGTCATGCTTTATGTCGGGGTGGGGGCTTCGCTCATTTCCTTCTGGTGCTGGAACAAGGCTGTCGGCCTTATCGGTCCTTCGCAGGCGGGCATAGTCTATTACAGCCTGCCCCTGTTCAGCGGTGCCGAGGCGGTTATCCTGCTCGGCGAGCCGGTAAGCTGGGTACATTTTGTCAGCGGCATACTCATTCTCGGCGGCATACGCATGGCCACCCGCGGCTAGCTCCGCTGTGCCGGAGCCTTTTCGGTATGTGCGGAAGCTGCATACGGCAGAGCGTGGTCTGATTACATGGCTGTCTGCGCCTTTTGCGCGCGTGTCATGTCTGGTCGTCTGCTTGGCCTGCGTACCGGATACCCTGTTTGGTCAGCTTGCGCAGCCTGCGCAGTATGTAACTCAGGCCGAAGTAAATCCGGGTTGCGTGTAAAGTCGGGCAGCTTGACCGTGGCTGCCTGATAATTGTCTGATAACTGTCCCCTCCATGCCTTCCTTTCTTTGACAACCCCGCGCCTTCTTTGTATATCCTATCAGGAATCATTTTTATCTGAGAGGACATGCATGAACGCATCAGAATTGTTCGTCCGGTGCCTTGAGGCAGAGGGCGTTACCCATATTTTCGGTATTCCCGGCGAAGAGAATCTTGCCTTTCTTGAGGCGCTCCGCACGTCATCCATAAAATTGGTGCTGACCCGCCACGAGCAGGCTGCCGGATTCATGGCGGCCACCTTCGGCAGGCTCACGGGCAAGCCGGGCGTGTGTCTTTCCACTCTGGGACCGGGGGCCACCAACTTTGTCACGGCTGCCTCGTATGCGCTTCTGGGCGGCATGCCCATGGTGCTCATCACGGGGCAGAAGCCCATAAAGAAAAGCAAGCAGGGCCGTTTTCAGATTCTGGACGTGGTGGGCGTGATGGAGCCTGTGACCAAGCTCGCACGGCAGGTGGTGAGCAGCAATGCCATTCCCGCACTGGTGCGTGACGCCTTTCGTGTGGCGCAGGAAGAAAAACCCGGGCCTGTGCATCTGGAACTGCCTGAGGACATAGCCGAAGAGGTTGTCTCCCTTTCTCCCCTCACGGTTGCCGGACCGTATATTCCGCATGCAGACAGGGCCGCGGTGGTAAAGGCCGTTGAACTTATCCGCAAGGCCGAGCGCCCCTTGCTCACTATAGCGGCGGGGGCCAACCGGCACAGCGTGTGCGAGGCCGTGGAAGGCTTTGTGGATGTGACCGGCATCTATTTCTTCTCCACCCAGATGGGCAAGGGCGTGGTTGACCAGCGGCACCCGCAGTCGCTCGGGTCCGCCGCGCTTTCCGATCATGACTATCTGCACTGCGCCATAGCCCGCGCCGACCTCATCATCAACGTGGGCCATGATGTGGTGGAAAAGCCTCCCTTCTTCATGGAGCCGGACAACGGCAAAACCGTTATCCACATCAACTATTCCGCCGCGCAGGTGGATCAGGTCTATTTCCCGCAGCACGAGGTGGTGGG
>Ga0194137_10001100_pt1 | contig 16855 bp, 13 predicted proteins | sample TARM_MetaG_T3_14_FD_134025 | JGI IMG/M metagenome (GOLD analysis project Ga0194137, IMG submission 134025) | Freshwater microbial communities from Pennsylvania, USA, analyzing microbe dynamics in response to fracking - TARM_MetaG_T3_14 (version 2) | ecosystem: Environmental > Aquatic >... | reverse complement strand
GGTCCGGGGGTGATTTGAACGCCCTCCACCCGGCTGGTGGCGAATTTGTCGTTGAGAGCGATTAGATCCCGACGAAGATTTTCCAGAGTCTGTTGAGCTTTTTCCGCCTCTCCGGAGGTCGCAAACGGACCGAAATAATAGGTGAGGTTTTCATGCCGATACACCACAAAACGCCCGGGGAGTCGGGGCGGGGACTCATCGGGAAGCTGTTTCGGCAGCCAATTGGCGAACAACCGTTCCCGGGTGATTTCTCCAAGGTCGTCCACCGCCGCCCCTTCAAACAGCCAGGTTTCGGCGCGGAGGGCCGGACAAAGAAAGGCCAGAACCGTAATCGAGAAGAAGACGAATCTACGCATCCGGCCTCCAACGACAGATAAATTCGTCATAGCGACGACCTTCCGTGCGGACAAAGCCCCCGAGATGGTGTCGGAGTTCTTTTTCCGCCTGGCCGGGGAGATAGGGCTTGAGGAAGACGTCGTACAGGCCATGACGTACCCGGTATCCGTCTTCCAGGGGCGCCCGTTGTTTTTCCGGGGGAAGCGCGCTGATTTCGTAAAAACAGAAGAAGATCTCTCCTTCCGGGTGAAGGTGGGTGCGGAGGTTTTGGTAGAGGCGAGGGCGGTGGGAGGGCGGAAGGGCTTCGGCACCATGATCGCAGAGCATCAGGGAATAGGGAAAGGTGCGGTGTCCGGACTCGGCGGGTGGCCACGGGGGTTGCAGCGTATGGACTTTCCGGGCGCCCGCTCGGGCCAATCGGTCGTCTCCCGTCGGATCCGGTTCCGTGAGGACTCGCAGCAGGGTTTCGTCCCGGACCCGCTTTTGTTCCGTGATCCAGGAGACAAGCGTGCTGTGCCTGTCCGCTCCCGGGGAGTGGAGCAATCGGGCCGTTCCCTGGAAAGGGCTCAATTTTCCGTCCCGCACACGTTGTTCATCATACTTCAGGCGCTCTTCGAGTTCCGAGAGCGAGGGCGTCCATGCGCCGTGACGCCATTGGAAGCGGATGTTGTCGGGCGTGACAACCTCCCAATGGTCGTCGCCGCGTTTGGACAACACCCATCCCGCGGCGCGCATTCTGGTGGATTCCTCATGCATTACGTTCATGAGGATACGTCGAGAGAGGGAAAAAGAAAAGCCGCCCCTTATACGGGACGGCCTGTTTCGGTCGGGGAAACGACCCTGGATCAGAAAAAGATCCGGTCTCCGGGACGGATTCGGGCATCCTCCGCGAGGGAACCCGGGACAATTTCGGCCACGGCCATGTCGTCTTCCACCCGGACCACCTGGAGTTTTCCGACGTACTTCTTGTCGCGGTGGACATAGGCTTCGGCTTCGGTGCTGATGTTCGCGTCGGCACCCTTGTCGAGCACCACGTATTCCCATTGGGGGTTGACGGCCAAGATGGTGGCGGTGAGGCCGCGAAGCCCTTTTTCATCGCCCTGTTCGCCGGCGGCGCCAACCTGGCATTCCTGATACTGTTTCTGTGCCAGATCGCGCTGTTGGATACGGGTATCGAGGTCGACTTCCAAGGTGGCGACTCGATTATATTTCTGAGTCATTTCCTCGTTCAGGGACTGAATACGGGTTTGAAGGTCCGACTTTTTCGACTGGAGGTCGTCAACGGTCCGGTTGGCGGTGACGAGATTCTCTTTGGTGGTGCCAAGGTTGCGGTTCAACTGGGCCAGATTGTCGTTTGCACGTTGCCGATCCCTCTCCCGGTCGGCCAGGGTTTCCTTGGTGTCGGAGAGGTTTTGACGGGTCTGAACGAGTTCGGTGTACCGTTGGTTGAGCTGCGCGTAACGCTGGGTGGCGAACGTGGCGAGATTGGAGAGGGTTTCATCCAGCCGGGAGAGTTCATCGGCACTGGCGGTAGGTGGAAGGGAAAACGTTCCGGTTTTCTGTTCGCCCTCGGTCTCCCAGGCCACTTCCATTCCCCATCCCAGTTCCTCGGCGAGGGACTCGATGTTTTCCTCCAGGGCCACGGTGCGGGTTTTGAGAATTTGACGTTCTTGAAACGCCATGAAGCCCAATCCGATCACGGCGGCGGCCAGCAACAGGTTGAGCACGACGAAAATTCTTAAGGCTTTACCCATGATGTACAGGTCTCCAGGCGTTTGAGTTCATCGAATAGTGTTCGGGAAGTATGTCAGGATGCGGATTTAGAAGAAAATGGTGTCGCCGGCTTTGATTTTTTTGCCGTCCACAAGGGTGTCTTCAAGAATTTCGGCCAGGGCCACGGTGCGTTCGACCCGCATGACGCGTACCTTTCCGATGAACTCGTCGCCCCGGTGCACATAGGCTTCGAGGTACATGGGGAGCACATCGACCTCGCCCTTGTTGATCACGACGTAATCCCACTCGGGAACCACGGCGAGGATGCGGGCGGGGCGTTGATGCCAATCGGATTCCTCGATGGGGTCGTCGATATTGCGGCGGCAGGCCCGCAGCAATTTTTCGATGCGGTCCCGTTCCCCGGTGACCTTGGCGAGTTCTGTTTCGAGTTCGGTGATCTTTTCGTCCTGTTCCGCGATGTCGGTCCGCAGGGCGGAGGCCTGACGCTCAAGGGCGTCGGTTTCGCGGCGGAGAGACGCGGAGGATTCCTCGGCGGAATTGAGGCTGCTTTCGGTTTCCGTCAGTTCCTCTTCCACGGAGGCCACTTCCTCCCGGGTGGAGGTCAGCTCCTCGACGCGGGCGTCCAGAGTCCCCTCTGTTTCCCGAAGTGTTTGCGTGGTCTGCACCAGCTCCTCGTATCGGGTGGAAAGCTGCTCGACGCGGGTGTCGGCCAGGGTGGCGAGGGCCTCGAGGCGCTGTTCGAAGGGGGGCATCTCGTCCATGGACTCGGGCAATACGAGGCGGAATTCGCCTTCTTGACGGTCTTCGGAGGCTTCCCAGTCCACCTCCTCGGCCCAATGGAGGTTTTCCGCGACGCGGTCGGCGTTGTTTTTGAGCAGGACGGCGCGGGCTTTGACAATTTCCCTGTCCCGAAACACGCTGATCCCGAATACCAGTACGGCCGCGCACAGGATCAGATTCAGGATGAGAAAGATTTTGACTAAAATGGATTTCATACCGTCGTACTCCTAATAACCGAGATTGTGAACGGCTAATATACGGGTTGGGACATATCGGTGTCAACCGCCATTGTGTTCGAGTTGGGAAACTTTTTGCCCCATTGGATTTCCAGTGACAACCCGATGTCGAGCGGATACGGGAGGGGTTATGAAGATACTGTTGATCTCGCCCCAACCCTTTTTCCGGGTTCGTGGCACCCCCATCAATATCCGAAACGTGGTGTCGGCACTGGCCGAAGCGGGCCACGAGGTGGATCTTCTGTGTTATCCCTTCGGAGAGGAGGCGGTGTTGCCGGCGGGGGTGCGGGTGTTGAGGTCGCCGCGCTTTCCGGGAATTCGCGATGTGTCCGTGGGGGCCTCGGCCGCCAAGTTTCCTCTGGACGGCTTAATGGCGGTCCGGGCCTGGATCCGGATTCTCCGGGGGGGGTACGATGTGGTGCACGCGGTGGAGGAGTCGGTGTTTTTCGCGGGGCCCGCGGCCCGTCTGCGGAAAATTCCCTATGTCTACGACATGGACTCTCTGATTTCGGATCAGTTGGCCTATTCCGGTTTTCTGACCTGGCGTCCGCTCTTGAACCTGATGGAGGGGATGGAGCGGCGGGCGATGCGCAAGGCCGCGCGGGTACTCACGGTCTGCGGGTCGCTGACGGAAGCGGCTCTCCGTCTGGCTCCGGACGCGCGGGTGACGCAGATTGAGGACGCGCCGCTGGAACGCGCGTTTGGACCGGACTCCGAGGGGGCGAAGGAGTTGCGAGAGCGGTTCGGCCTCGGGGATCGTCCCTGCATCGTCTACACCGGCAATTTCGAGGCGTATCAGGGGTTGGATTTGCTGGTGGACGCGATGACGCGGGTGAAAGACGCCCGTCCGGAGGCCATGGCGGTGTTGGTGGGGGGGGCGCCGGAGCACCGGGAGCGTCTGGAGGCGCGGATTCGGGAGCGGGGATTGGAAGGGCATGTGATCTGCACCGGTCCCTTGCCGATGGAGGCAATGCCCGCCTGTATGACGCTGGCCTCGGTATTGGCGAGCCCGCGGGTCAAGGGCACGAACACCGCGCTCAAATTATACGGGTACATGCAGGCCGGAAAGCCCATCGTGGCCACCCGCCTGGAAACCCACACCCAGGTGCTGGACGAAGACTGCGCCTGGCTGACGGAGATCGATCCCGACGCGATGGGCGACGGGCTGGTCGAGGCGCTGCAGGCGGAGGCGGAAGCGGCCCGCCGGGGGGGCGAAGCCGCGCGGCGGGTGGAAGAGCGCTTCGGGCTCGATCGGTTTTATCGCCAGGTTCGGGAGATGTACGACGAGCTGGGGCCGGAGCGGTGACCCTGGCGTTCTCCACCGGAGTTTCCGGTGAACGAACGCGGGTCAGAGGGGGCTTATTTCCGCTTGCGCAAGAGAGCCAGGGCTCCCGCGGCCAGCCCGAAGAGCGCGAGGGTGGACGGTTCCGGCACGGACACCACGCCGATTGAATAGAGGTCGTCGTCGCTCGCGGCGTTGTTGTTTTCGTAACGTTCCGCGTCGGCATAGGCGGTGGGCACGAAGGTCCATTTGAACACCAGAGAGGTGGAGGATTGGGTGTCGAACCGCACGCCGTAGCTGGAGTTGGCGGTGGCGGAAGTATCGACGATGTCGAAAACCAGCGTGCCGGCGGAGGTGCCGAGGTCGGCGGAGCTGAATGTATAGGTGTCGAGGATGGAGGAGGGGGTCAGCGTCGAGGCCGTCGGGTCGGCGACCGAGAAAAATTCGAAGGTGGTTTCGGAGGTGTCGAGCGGCGCGTTCTGGAAATTGATCGCGATTTTGTCGATGGTCGTGGCGTCGACGAGGGTGAAGGTCTGGGCATTGTCGCGGTCGCCCTTCACATCCCGTTCAAAGGTGTTTTCGTCCGGAGCGAATCCGGTGCGAAGTTGGTCGAAGACGAGGTGTTCCGCGTCGGACGGCGCCTGGAAATCCCCTCCGGACAGGGGGAGCACGCTGATGGACGCCGAAAAGGCGTGGGGGGCGTGGCAGACGAGGATGATACAGGCGGCGAAGAGGGATCGGGAATGCACCGAACGTTTCATGATGGCCTCCAGAGTGGAGTGTTGTGGTTTGGAATGGCGTTTATGTTGCATGGTGTGTATTTTTGCATACCTTCTCTAAAGGGTTGAATCTGAATAATGGTGCTTTTCCGGTACTTATGTCGCACGAAGTCTCTAATAAAACCTCCTTCAGGGTGGATCCTCCGGCGGTGCCGCAACTCCCGCTGCGCGTACGGTCGGCCGGATGCTATGATGTGGGAAGAGGGTGGTCGGAGCCGAAATTCCAGAAATGGTTTATTGAACTGACGTGGATCGTATCCGGGACGGGCGAGGCGTTGATGGGGGAGGACACGTATACCCGCCTGGAGGCCGGGGACATGTTTCTATATCGGCCCGGAGACACGCACCACATGCGCGCGTTGAGCGAACGGTGGCGCTATTGTTGGGTCACCTTCGACCACCCGGGCGCGGAGCGATGGATCGGGGAGCTGGAGGTCGATGATCTGAAGCGCGGGGCGGGACCGTGTCCGGAAGAGGAATTCCGGGGGATGTTGGAGGATCTCTCCGCATTCAGCCCCGAGGGGGAGAGGCGGGCCGCGGTGCGGGCGTACCGGATTTTATTGGACGCCGCGACGCCGGTGCGTTCCGAGGCGCCCACCGAGGTGTCGGACCGGGCGAAGCGGATGATGGAAGAGGAATTTATGGACCCCGCGTTTGACGTGAACGGGATGGCGGAACGGTTGAACGTGCATCGAAGTACGTTGTTTCGGCATTTCACCGCCGCCTATCATCACAAACCGTCCCTGTATCTACTGAACCTGCGGTTGCACCGGGGGTTGCATCTGCTGCAGAACACCGAAATTCCCATTCAGGAGGTCGCGTTGGCCTGTGGGTTTTCGGATGCCAGCTATTTCGCCCGGTCGGTGCGAAAGGCGACCGGAAAAAGCCCGAGCGGGTTGCGTCGCCATGGCACGAAAAACGCCCGGCGGGATCCCGCCGGGCGCAATGCGCTTTGCTTCCCGTTTCCTTAGAAGCTATACGTAAAGCGGACTTGTCCGAGGACGTCCGTTTCTCCGGAAATCCCGCTGCCGGCGTGAACGGCCATTTGCAGCTTGCGGCTCCAGTTGTAGCTGAAACCACCGGTGAGCAGGAATTTGCTGTCTTCGTCGCCCTCGGACTCTTCCTCGTAGCGGACTTCGGTCAGGAGGGTGAAGTCTTCGGAGATGTCCCAGAGGTAGGAGTGGGAGACGAGGAACTGGTTGTCCCGATCGGGATTGATGCGGTATCCGACATCGATCACCCAGCCGATCCAATCGCGGATGCGTCCGCCGTAGGCCATGCCCGGGGTGACGACCACGTCGTCCTCACCCAGTCCCTTGTCCTCGTCGCCGGTGGGGAGGGAGACATTCACATAGGGAATGTAGTAGGGGTAGCCGAAAATGTCTTCGTACGCGAGGAGTTGCAGTTCGACCTCCACGTCGCCCAAGCCGGATTCGGAGTCGCCGAAATCGGGGTCGACGTTCCGGTAGGGCACGTCCACGCGGGCGGCGAGGTTGTCGAGAAGGCCGTACCGAATGTAGGGTGTGGCGTCCCAGACATCGACCATTCCGACGCTGGCTTCCAGCTCGGCCATATTGAATTCGACGCCGGCTTCGAACTGTTCCCAGCGCGGGAAATTGTTTTCATGCGAGAAAAGGGCACGTTGGGGTTCGGCGGAGGCGCCCAGCGGGCAGAGGCCGAGAATCAGGAAAGGGTACAACCATTTTGAATGGGACATACGGTTCTCCAGTCGGGTTTGGGGGTTTCTACGATCAATCAGTAAATCAGAGATCAGTGTAGGCAGAAGTTTCAGGGCTTGCCAACAGAAAATGACGTGGAAATCCCTCAATTTTGTTCGGAGGAAGTTCCCGATCCGCGTTCCCCGCTCCTTGCATTGACATTCGAGGAGGCGGATTATACAGAAAAGGCCTTTCTATTGACAATCACCCCGTATTCAACGACGGAGCCTCTATGACATCCTATACATCCACCCTGCGCGATTTCACGCTCTCGAGCGGACGCACCGTTCATTACTACAGCCTGCCGGAACTTCAGGCACAGACCGGCGTTTCCCTGGAGCGCGCGCCTTTTTCCGTTAAAATTTTGATGGAATCCCTGCTGCGTCTGCAGGATCATCCGGCGTACGAAGCGTCCCACGTGGAGAATCTGCTGAAGTGGAGTCCGGACGCGGGCGAGGTCCGGGAATTTCCGTACATGCCGGGACGCGTGTTGTTGCAGGATTTCACCGGCGTGCCCTGCGTGGTGGATTTGGCCGCGTTGCGGGCCGCGCTGGAGCGGGCGGGACAGGATCCGGCCAAAATCGAACCGCAGATTCCGGTGGATCTGGTCATCGACCATTCGGTGCAGATCGACGAATACCGCGGGGGCAAGGCGTTTGAACTGAACCTGGAAAAGGAATTCGAACGGAATCACGAGCGCTACGTGTTTCTGCGGTGGGGGCAGGGGGCGTTCCGAAAGCTCAGCGTGCTGCCGCCGGGGCTGGGCATCTGCCACCAGGTGAACATGGAATATCTGGCCTCCTGCGTGATGACCGGCACGGACGCCGAGGGCCGGGACGTGGCCTTCCCCGACACCCTGGTGGGAACCGACTCCCACACGGTGATGATCAACTCGATGGGGGTCATGGGCTGGGGCGTCGGCGGCATCGAGGCCGAGGCGGCCATGCTGGGACAGCCGATTCCAATTCTCACGCCGAAGGTGGTGGGCTGCAAGTTGACCGGAAAGCTTCCCGACACCTGCACCCCCACCGATATCGCGCTCAAGGCCACCCAGGTACTGCGCGAGAAGGGCGTGGTGGGGTCCTATGTGGAATACTTCGGCGAGGGGCTGGACACCATGACAGTGGCGGATCGCGCGCCGATCGCCAACATGGCGCCCGAATACGGCGCCACCATGGGGTTCTTCCCGGTGGACGACGCCACGCTGGATTATCTGCGTCTGACCGGGCGCACCGAGGAGCAGGTCGAGCTGGTGGAAACCTATTGCCGGGCCCAGGGCCTGTGGCGCGACAGTGGACAGCCCGATCCGATCTACAACGACACGGTGGAAATCGATCTCTCCGCCCTGGAGCCGAGTCTGGCCGGACCGAAACGTCCGCAGGACCGGATTTTGGTGAAAGACGTCGGTCCCGCCTTCCGCAAGAGCCTCACCGCCCCGGTGGGTCCCAGCGGCTTCGGCATGGACGAGAGCCGGTTGGATGACACGGCCGACGCCGGACCGTACGGCACGCTTCGCCACGGCGACGTGGTGATCGCGGCGATCACCAGCTGCACCAACACCTCCAACCCGACCCTGTTGCTGGGCGCGGGCCTGGTGGCGAAAAAGGCGGTGGAGAAGGGGCTGAAAGTGCCCGAATACGTGAAGACCAGCCTTGCACCCGGAAGCCGGGTGGTCACGGAGTACCTGAAAAACGCCGGACTGCTCCCTTCGCTGGAGGAGCTGGGCTTCCGCGTCGTGGCCTATGGCTGCACCACCTGCATCGGCAACAGCGGTCCGCTGCGGCCGGAAATCGAGGAGGCCATCCAGTCGGCCGACCTGAACACCTCGGCCGTGTTGTCGGGCAACCGGAACTTCGAGGGCCGGGTGCACCCGCTCACCAAGACCAACTATCTGGCGAGCCCCCCGCTGGTGGTGGCCTACGCGCTGAAGGGCAACGTGAACGGCGACCTGCTGGAGGATCCCCTGGGCAAAGACGCAGAGGGCAACGATGTCTTCCTCAAGGACATCTGGCCCACCCGGGAGGAAATTCTGGATCTGCTGGCCGACGCCAACAACCCGGAACTCTATCGGCAGATGTACTCCAACATTGTGGAGTCCAGCCCGGTGTGGAACCAGCTTCCCGACACTTCCAGCCCGACCTTCACCTTCCAGGACGACTCGACGTATATCCGCGAGCCCTCTTTCTTCGAGGATTTCGGACCCGAGACCGATCCGCCGGAGGACATCAAGGACGCGTACGCGCTGCTGTTCCTGGGCGACTTTATCACCACGGACCATATTTCTCCGGCCGGCGCCATCCCCGTGCCGTCTCCGGCGCAGAAATACCTGAATGACAACGGGGTCGAACGGGAGGACTTCAACTCCTTCGGCAGCCGTCGCGGGAACCACGAGGTGATGATGCGCGGCACGTTCGGCAACATCCGCATCCGCAACCTGCTGGTGGACCGCGAAGGCGGTTACACGAAATACCTGCCCACGGGCGAGGAAACCTCGGTGTACGACGCGGCCATGCGGTATCGCGAGGACGAGCGCGACCTGGTGGTGGTGGCCGGAAAACTCTACGGCGCCGGCTCCTCCCGGGACTGGGCGGCCAAGGGCACCTTCCTGCTGGGCGTGAAAGCAGTGATCGCGGAAAGCTTCGAGCGCATCCACCGCAGCAACCTGGTGGAGATGGGCGTGTTGCCTCTGGAATTCACCGGCGACCAGAACGCGGAAAGCCTGGGGCTGGAGGGCACGGAAACCTATTCCATCGGCGGCGTGGGCGAAGGCCTGTCCCCCCACAAGATTCTGCCGGTGACCGCGACGAAGACCGATGGAACGACGATCGAGTTCGAGGCGCTCTGCCGCATCGATTCTGCCATTGAAGTGGAGTATGTCAACCACGGCGGCATCCTGCAGTACGTGCTGCGGCAGGTGATGGCCGAAAACGGCTGATTCCGAACTTCGGAACCTTCCCGCGCCCCCGCTTCCGAGGTTCGGAAGACGGGGGCGTTTTTTTGAGAGGCGGAGTGTGATCCGTTTCGTCCGTGTTTTCATGGGCTGGGACTGTTGTGGACGGGACTGTCCGCGCTCCGATCTTCAATCCCCGGCACGTTTCCGTTGACTCCGGGCGGGGGAGCGCGCAGGCTTGTGGGCATGAAAAAACTGATGTTGGGGACGAGTGATCTTTCGTGTTCGGCGATTTCGCTGGGCTGCATGCGGATGAACGGCATGGAGATGGCGGACGCGGCGGAGGTGCTGCGGACGTCTCTGGCGTGCGGTATCGACTTTTTCGACCACGCGGACATTTACGGAGGCGGGGAGTCGGAAAAGCTGTTCGCCAAGGCGCTGCGGGAGACCGGCACGGATCGGGAGTCGATTTTTCTCCAGTCCAAATGTGGAATCCGCAAGGGCTTCTTTGATTTTTCCCGGGCGCATATTCTGTCGTCGGTGGACGGCATCCTGGATCGGTTGGAGACGGATTATCTGGACGTGTTGCTGTTGCATCGGCCGGACGCGTTGATGGAGCCGGAGGAGATCGCCTCGGCGTTTTCGGAGCTGTTGGAGGCGGGCAAGGTGCGGCATTTCGGGGTGAGCAATCAGAATCCGGCGCAGATGGAACTGTTGCGGCGGTCGCTGGACATGCCGCTGGTGGCGAATCAGTTGCAGTTCAGCATCGCGCACACGCCGATGATCGATCACGGGTTGAACGTGAACATGGCGGACGCGCCGGCGGTGGACCGGGACAACGGGGTGTTGGATTATTGTCGGCTGCATGGAATCACGGTGCAGCCATGGTCGCCGATGCAGGCCGGATTTTTCGGCGGGGTGTTTCTGGGGCATCCGGATTATCAGGAGTTGAACGAAGTGTTGGATGACCTGGCGTCGGATCGCGGGGTTCCGGCCTCGGCGGTGGCGATCTCCTGGTTGCTGCGGCATCCGGCGGGCATGCAACCGGTGGTGGGGAGTATGACGCCCTCGCGCATCCGCGACATGTGTCGGGCGTGCGAGGTGGAGCTGTCGCGCGAGGAGTGGTATCGGATCTATCGGGCGGCCGGGAACCGGCTGCCGTAATTCTGGAGAGTCCCATGAGCATCACTGGCGTGTCTTCCCGTTTTCTGACGCTTCGTCCGCGGATCCAACGCGAGCCGGGGATCATGACGATTTCCACCGGAGGGCTGTCCTCCTTCCTGTCGCTGGGGATGAGCCGGAGGCGGGTGGAGGTGGATTCGATGCGAAAGGAAATCCGGTTTTCGCAACGGACGGCCTGGTTCTTCGTGAACACGTATTGCCTGCATTTCGACGACATTTCCCATTTGGATTACGGGTACAAGTCGTACGGGACCTCGTGGGGGTGGAGCTTTTCGGGATTCGGTCGGCAGGACGAGGTGGAGCGGTTTACCTTGTCGGCGGTGGATCGGAACGACGATCCGCACGTGATCTGCGCGTTCAGCGGAGAGGGGGCGGTGCACACGGGATGGTCGGGGGTGTTGCTGGGGGACGACGACCTGTGGGACGCCTCGGGCACGCAAGAGGAGGAGTCGCGGAGTTTGGTGGATGAGTTGAAGCGGCTGACGGGCAAGCCGCTGGGGAAGCCCTTGTCGGCGCTTGTCGAAATGAAGGCGTGTCCGAAGTGCGGGCGGGAGGTGTCGGACTACGCGGCCAAGTGCCTCTACTGCGCCCATCCGTTAAATGATTAACATCCTCCGAATGAAAAAAAGCTTGCGGGATCTGGTTTTTTAGGGAGAGAATAAACGTTGGTCCGTGAATCGGACTCGATCTAGACCCGAAAGCGTTTACGTCTCCCGGGGAACTCATGACGCCTTCATTTGAAACTGTTCGGAGTCCCGGGTTCGGTGTGGGCAAAGATACCGGATTTCACCGAGTTGCTTTTCTTCGGGTTTCGGGGGAAAATCGGAGACCAATTTTTAAAGAATCAACAGGTCAAAACGAAAGGGCATGAACATGGGAAATTCTTTTGAACGCATTCTGGAAAATGCGCCGGACGGGGTGGTTCGGTTGGATTCGGAGGGACGGATCCTCTATTTGAATCCCTGTGCGGCGGGTCGGATGGGCATGGAGCGGGACGAGGTGATGGGAAAAACCTATCGGGAGCTAGCGATTCCCGAGACGCTGGCCGAGGAGGTGGTGAAGGAATTCCGTCGGGCGCTGGAGCGTCGGACCACGGTGACCCGGACGTTTCATCACGAGGGCTCGTCGTATGAGGCGCGTATGGTGCCGGAACTCGACGAGCGGGGGCGGGTGGTGTCGGTGCTCGTCTTTTCGAGGGATGTGAGTGACCGGGAACGCTTGTCAGAGCTTCTCCGGAAAGAACGGAATTTCGCGGAGGACGTGATCGTGGCCACCCGCGAGCCGATGCTGGTGGTGGACAAGGATCTGAACATGCGCTCGGCCAACACGGCGTTCTTGAATTTGTTTTCCTGTGAACAAGAGGAAATCACGGGGCGGGGCGTGGAGTCGTTCCTCGCCGAGAGTTCCGTGGACACGGAAGAACTCCGGAAGCGTTTGTTACGGATTCTGGAGACCCGGGGGGGGATGAGCGACGAGATGGACCTTGAGATTGCGGTGCCGGAGTCGGACATTCGGTCGATTCACCTGCAGGTATCCCAAATCGACCACCTCCAACTGTTGCTGTTGGCGTTTCACGACGTGACCGAACAGAAAAAAGAGCTGTCCTCGCTCGAACAGGATCTGCGTCGCCGCAACGAGGAGCTGACCTTGTCGTCCCAGAAATTGCGGAAGTTGCTGGTGGAGCTGTCGGAAACGGAGGATCGGGAGCGCCGTCGTCTGGCGGAGTTGCTGCACGACGACGTGCAGCAACTGTTGGCCGGAGTGGGGTTTCATCTCCGAATGGCGAGGAAGGAGGCGGGAGGAGAGGAAACGAAAAGGTTGCTGGACGAGGCGGATACCTTGTTGAAAGAGTCCATTCGGTTGACCCGCGACCTGTCGCACGAACTTTCCCCCGCCAGTCTTCAGCATATCGGCCTCTCCAAGGCGTTGGAGCGTTTGGCGGGGGTGATGAAGCAGCGTTACGGACTGGAGGTGTCGGTGTCTGTCGAGGGGGAGGTGGACGACTTGGCCGCGGGGATTCGCACCTTGTTGTACAAGGCCGTGATGGAAATGTTGTTCAACATCGTCAAGCACGCCCGGGTGAACGAAGCCGGGCTGGAGGTCAAGCGCACCTCCGACGCGGTGGTGACGTTGGTCAAGGATCACGGTAAGGGCTTCGATACGGATGCGGTGTTGAACCGCTCCTCGGGCGAGGGGCTCGGGTTGCTGAGTATTCAGGAGCGATTGGCCTCGTTGGGGGGGAGTCTGGAGGTGGAAAGTCTTCCGGGGAGCGGAAGTCGCTTTCATCTGACCGTGCCGATTCAGGAGGGCATGGAGGAGCCTGAAGCGTCATCCGAGAACGCCTTTGAACGGGCCTTGTTGAACGAGGGGGGCAGGGAGCCGGTTCGGGTGGTCCTGGTGGACGACCACAACACGGTTCGGGAGGCGTTGGCGAATCATTTGTCCGGCCACCCCCGTATTGAAGTGGTGGGCCAGGCCGAGAACGGGCGGGCGGCGTTGACGGTGGTGGCGGATCGATTGCCCGATTTGGTGCTGATGGACCTGGCCATGCCGGAGATGAACGGGGCGGAGGCGGCCCGGCGCATCAAAGCCTCCCATCCCGACATACGGGTGGTGGGCTTGTCCATGTTTCAACGCGAAGGCATGGAGGACGAACTGCGCAACGTCGGCATGGACGGATTTCTACCGAAGACCTCGCTGTTGTCGGAATTGTATCGGGAGATCTTCCAGGAGAGCGAAGCGGAAGAGGATTCGGAGGATCTCGAAGAGGTGTGAGGTTTTAGGGTGGTGTGTGTGGGGGGGATCGGAGCGCGGACACTCCTGTCCGCAAACATTTACAACTTACTAAGATGCGGACAGGAGTGTCCGCGCTCCGGTCTTTTTTTTCTTCGTCGGTTGAGGAACACGTATCCCGCCCCCTCCAAGTGGAACTCGAACGGGTTACTTTCGAAGCATGTCGAGATCGAGTTGGTCTTTTAGCCTTCCGGATGCGGATTTGTTGCGTAAAAGGTCATGGAGTCCGATAACCGGAATGATGGTCTCTTCCACCGTCAGGATCTCATGATGGTCCCAACACTCCTCAAACGTGACTCCGCTGATTTCGTTTAAAATTTCCAATCGTAAGGGGGGAAGGCCGAAGCGTAAAATACGACCTTTTTCGAGAAAGGTATCGGGTGTGATCCCCTCGCTCAACCCGAAGTCCCGACAGGCGTTTATCAGATGGTGCGCGTTGTCACGGGAGCGGTGTATAAACACATCGATATCCCCCGTGGCGCGGACATATCCGTGATACGCGACGGCGTACCCGCCTATCAGGAGGTAGCGGGCTTTATGACGGTTCAACAATCTCAAGAAATCCAGAAAGTCTGGCGGTAGTTGGATCATAGTTGTAAAAGATTTGCCTGAGATGCTCCAGAGCCGCCATGCGTTCTTCAGGAGGACGTGTTCGCCAATACGCCACGTCTTCCCGGTCGTTCAGATCGGAGAGTGTTGTTCGCGACATGACCGTTTTATTCATACGAATGTCGGATCGAACCGGTTTGGAGGCGCTCATAGGTCGAGTCTTCCGGTTTTCCGGTCCCAACGCAAGGCGATTTTTGGGTGGAGGTGTGTGGATCAGCGCCAGTGGAGGCGTGTTCGCAACCCCTCCCGCTCCAACTGAAGCGAGACGTCGATTTGGTGGACCTTTGGGAAGAGTCCGGGGATGTCCACGTCGTCCAGAGGAGGGTGGCGGCTTTCGAACAGAGAACCGAAGGTGCCGCTCTCGGAGCTTTCCGGTTTCCACAGGAATTCCCCGGGGGTGGGGTGGACGGGTTTGTAGCCGAACAATCGGTCCGACAGCGCCATGGCGTCCGACAGGCCGTCCACCCCGGCGAGGCGGTACAGTTCCAGAATCGCGAGCCCGTGTTTGGCTTGGTCCCCGGCCGCGTTCAGCGCGGAGGCGACGAATCCCGGGGCGGAGTGGTCGATGGCGCCCGGCCGTAACAGGATGGCTCCGTCCCGCATGAGGTGGTTCTCCGAGCCGGTGACCCGGGGATGGTAACTCAGGGGCATGTTGCTGAGGACAAGATAGCGGTCCTGGATTTCCATGCCGAGGGTCAGGTTCACCATGTCCCCCAAGGTGAGCCGAATGAGCCAGCGGTCCCGGCCGGTAATTCGGGTGAGATCGACGTTGAGTTCGAGTAATCCGTTATTTTCCGCCAGAGTGCCGGTGGGCATCGCCCGCAAGGCGTTTCTCGCCGCCTCGGGGTCGGTGAGGTCGACGGCCAGCACCACGGGGCGGGTCAACAGGGCTCCGAAGATCGGAACCGCAAGCATCTCGCGGTTCCGAACCCCGGCGCCGCCCGAGAACAGCTCCATGAATTCTCCGCCGCCGAATGTGAGAATGGCGTCGCTGTCCGCGATACCGAAATGGAAACCCGGGCCCATGTATTCCCAGATGGGGAAGTGGATGCCCCAGGCGCGGTCGACCATGGAGGACACGCCCTCCATGGCGTCCACCCAGACGGATTCGTTCAGGTTCAGGGACACCATACCGATGGGGGGAGGTTCGATGACGGGTCGTTGAAGGATCCGGCGCTCGTCCTCCGGGTTGAACCATTGCCGAACCAGGTCGTAGATGGAGGAATTGATGAGGGGGAGAACGAAAACCGTGGTTTCGTGGGATCCATCGTCCATGGATTCCGCGTTGATGGCGATGGGGTCGAAAAACTGTCGCCAGAATTGTTCATACCGGGTCCGGTAGCTTTCGTAGGCCTTTTTTTCGGCGGGGGTAACCCGGTCTGGTAGGTGGGGCAACAAGGTGCTCAGGTGGGCCGCGCTTCCCCATATCGGATCGGTGGCGACGCCTTGGTCCCATGTCATGTCCCCGGTGCGCAGATGGGAGGGCGCGGGGGCGTATCCGGCGTCCACCAGCGTGCGCCAGTCCGGCGCGGCTTTTTGGTGATCCACTTGATACAAGAGATGTCCGGCGGCCAATCGCTCCAATTCCGCTTTGGCTTGGAGTCGGCGGAGTTGCGCGATTTTCACGGCGGGGCCGGTGAGCCTGCGGATAAAGGGGTCGCTGATATATACGTAGGCCCGGGTGTGTTCCGACGGGGGACATAGGGTCAGCATGTATCGGAATTCCTCGCTTCTCCCCAGACTGTCTTCCCCGTCCGATGCGATCCGCGCCCGCACCTTCTCGACTTCCGATTGTTGGCTGCCCACGATCAACCATTCGCCGGACACCACCCAGAACACGTGATCTCCGGTGGGGGTGCGCATGGAGGAGATGTTCTCTCCCGCCGCGATGCTGAAGCCATTCAAGAGGGTGCGCAGTCGGGACAGGTCTTCGACGCGGGAGACGCTGGTCACATCGGTTCCCTCCATGAGAAACAGATCCGGGAGGATCCAGGCGGTTTCTCCGATCAACCCGCTTTCCAGGATTTGAATCAGGATTCCGCGCGTGAGGCCCATGCGCCGCAGGTGTTTTTCGATGACCTGATGATCCAGTACCCGTTCCGCGCGCAGGTTACGCAAGCGATCGAGCACGCCGCCTCCGCCCTCCAGGAGGTCCACCAGGCCGGCGGGTTCGGGAAACCAGACGAACAGCCGGTCCCGCGGACAAAACGACGCCATTTCGAGGGTGCCTCCGCGTTCGTTTCTCAGCAACTCTCCGTAGTCGTGGGCCTTGACCGTGACGCCTTTGATTTCCGAGACGGGGAGGGTGGGCGCTACTGGAGGGGCCCGGTCCTCCCCGGCTTCGAGGTTTTGCATCTGGAGGGTTTCCCGGATCGCTGCGTCGCCGCCGAACACATTCATTACGGAGGCGGTTTCGCCGCGATTTCTCCGATTGGGGTTCAAATGAAGCCCGTTGAGGTCGACGCCGTAGAGTTCAGTGGCGCGTTCCTCCCACATCCGGCCGAGTCGGGTGTTTT
>Ga0194137_10001099_pt1 | contig 16858 bp, 17 predicted proteins | sample TARM_MetaG_T3_14_FD_134025 | JGI IMG/M metagenome (GOLD analysis project Ga0194137, IMG submission 134025) | Freshwater microbial communities from Pennsylvania, USA, analyzing microbe dynamics in response to fracking - TARM_MetaG_T3_14 (version 2) | ecosystem: Environmental > Aquatic >... | reverse complement strand
GGCGCTGGGAGCCGTTGCCCATCGAGGGCGACCTCAAACAAGCCGCCGACGCCGTCACCACACTCTTGGCGCCGTACTTCGAACCTTAATACACAAAGCTATTTAAGGGATGTCGTACTAGTCCTTACTGCATGGTGACTGAGCCGCCGGCACTCGGCTGGTCCAGCACGGCCGCGAACAAGGCGCCCACGTCCACCGCGTCGAAACGGTAGTGGCGGCCGCAGAAGTCGCAGCCGATCTCCACGTCGCCGCGCTCAGCCAGCACGCTGTCGACCTCGTCGCGGCCCAGGCCGCGCAGCATCTGACCGACGCGCTCGCGCGAGCAGGTGCAGGCGAAACGCGGTGCCTGGGGCTCGAAGCGAGTCACCGTCTCTTCCCAGAACAAGCGGCGCAGGATGGTGTCGGCGTCCAACGTCAGCAGCTCCTCGGCAGTCAGGGTGCCGGCCAGGATGGAAATGCGGTTGAAGGCGTCGGAAAGCCCGATGTCGTCCTCGTTGCGCCTGCCTTCCAAGTTGCCCTCGCCCTCGACCGGCAGGCGCTGGATCAGCAGGCCTGCGGCGATGTCGCCGTCGGCGGCCAGCACAAGTCGGGTGTCGAGCTGCTCAGACTGCAGCATGTAATGCTCCAGCACTTCGCTGACCTTCTGCAGCGGCTCGCGCAGGTCGCCATGCAGTGGCACGACGCCCTGGTAGGGCTGCTGGCCGGGGAATTTGTCCTTGGGGTCCAGTGTGATGGCGCAGCGGCCCTTGCCGTTCACGTTGACCATGGCCTCCAGCGTCGCCCCCGCCTCCACCGCGCCGACGCATTTGGCCGTGGAGCGAAAGGACAGGTCGGGCTGCACCTCGGCTACGGCCAGCTTGACGGGGCCGTCGCCGAAGACCTGCAGCACCAGGGCGCCGTTGAACTTGATGTTGGCCTGCATCAGCACGGCCGCGGCGCTCATCTCGCCAAGCAGGTTGCGTAGCTCGGGCGGGTATTCGGCGCCGGCCTCGCGGCGCGACAGCAGTTCCTGCCAGCCTTCGGTCAGGCGCACCAGCATGCCGCGCACGGGCAGGCCTTCGAACAGGAACTTGTGCAATTCACTCATCGGATTCTTTTCAGGTCGGCCGCATAGCGGCGGCCATTGTTGACATAGTGGGTGGCGCTAGCCTTGAGCCCGGCGATCTGGGCCTCGCTGAGCTCGCGCACCACCTTGGCCGGCGCGCCCACGATCAGCGAGCCGTCCGGGAACTCCTTGCCCTCGGTGACCAGGGCCCCGGCGCCGACGATGCAGTTGCGGCCGATACGGGCGCCATTCAAGACCACGGCCCCGATGCCGATGAGGCTTTCGTCACCGATGGTGCAGCCATGCAGCATGACCTGGTGGCCCACCGTCACATGGCGGCCCAGCACCAGGGGAAAACCGTGGTCGGCGTGCAGCACCGAGCCATCCTGGATGTTGCTGCCGGCACCAATGGTGAGCGTGTCGCTGTCGCCGCGCAGCACGGCATTGAACCAGACACTGGTGTCGGCCTCCAGCGTCACGCGGCCGATGACCTCGGCGCTGTCGGCCACCCAGGCACTGTCGTCGACTTCCGGCTGCCAGTCGCCCAGCTGATAGATGGCCATTTCATGGACTCCCTCACGCTGCGTGCCGCCAAGGCGCGCAAAACCTCGATTTTAAAAGGGGGCTGCTGCTAGGCTGGGTCGCATGTCGGTAAGCCCTCTTCGCAGGCGCTGTCTGTCCGCCCTGGGCCTGTGGCCGGCCCTGGGCGTTGCTGCGCCGCCGCCCTTGATCCGGCATTCCCTGGTGCAACTGCCCGAAGGCGTGCCCAACTACGAACAGGCGGTGCTGCGCCTGCTGCTCGACAAGACCACGGCCAGCCACGGCCCCTACCGCCTGGCGCCAGCGTCGCCCATGTCGCAAAGCCGCGCCTTCCTGCAACTGGGCGCCGGCGAGCTCGACATTGCCTCCTCCGTCACGACCGCCGAGCGCGAGAACCAAGCCCTGGCCGTGCGCGTCTGCCTCTACCGCGGCCTGGTCGGCATCCGCCTGCCCATCGCGCTGAAGCGCCGCCGCGCCGAGCTGCAGGGCGTCGCCACGCTGGAGCAGGCGCGTGGCCTGCGCCTGGCCCAGGTCGAGAGCTGGCCCGACACGCAGATCCTGAAGGCCAACGGCTGGCCGGTGCAAGCCATCGCCCGGCGCGACAGCTTCCCCGCCCTGCTGGAGCGTGAGCGCATCGACCTCTTCGCCCTGAGCGCCATCGAGGTCTTCCCCTTCGTCGACGCCCTGCCCAGCCTTTGCGTGCTGGACGGCTGGCTTATCGCCTATGCCGCGCCGCTGTATTTCTTCGTCAGCCCCAGCCAGCCCGAGCTGGCCGCTCGCCTGCGCAAGGGCTGGGAGCTGGTGCTGGCCGATGGAAGCTTTGTCGCCCTGTTCGAGCAGTGGGTCGGTCCGCAACTGCAGCGCGCCGCGTTGAACGACAGGCGCTGGCTGAAGCTGCACAACCCCAGCCTGTCGGCCGACACGCCGCTGCAGGACGACAGGCTCTGGCACCCCTTGGTAGCTGCCAGGCTGCGCGGCCAGGCCCCGGGATAATCCGGGGCATGGAAATCCGTGCCCGCGCCCTTGAGATCCTCTGCCTCGCCGATCCGCTCGCCAAGGCGGCCGCCGCGAGAGCCCTGGATGAGGCCGGGCCTCTCGATGCCGACGCCGTTCTGATCGAGCCGCCCGGCATCCCCGGCCGCCCGGCCCGGCCCCTGCTGGTCGAGCACATCAAGCTCAAGGGCCCTTCGATGCGCACGCCCGCTGGCATCGCCGCCCTCGTGCATTCCATCGCCCACATCGAGTTCAATGCCATCAACCTGGCCCTGGACATCGCCTGGCGCTTTGCCGGCATGCCGGCCGTCTTCTACCGCGACTGGCTGCGCATCGCCGCCGAGGAGGCCCTGCACTTCACGCTGCTGCGCGAGCATCTGCTGACCCTGGGCTTCGACTACGGCGACTTCGACGCCCACAACGCGCTATGGGACATGGCCGAGCGCACCCGCCACGACCTGCTGGCTCGCATCGCCCTGGTGCCGCGCACGCTGGAGGCGCGTGGCCTGGATGCCTCACCGGCCGTCCGCGCCAAGCTGGTCGGCGCCGGCGACCACCGCGCCGGCGAAATCCTCGACCTCATCCTGCGCGACGAGATCGGCCATGTGGCGGCCGGCAACCGCTGGTACCGCTACGTCTGCGAGCAACGCGGCCTGGATCCCGTCGCCACCTATGCAGAACTGGCCGCCCGCCACCAGGCACCCAGGCTGCGCGCCCCCTTCAACCTCGAAGCCCGCCGCGCCGCCGGCTTCGAAGAGGCGGAACTGACCGCCCTACAGCAAGCCTCCTGATGTCCCGCGTTCAAGCCAATCTGCTGCTCACCCTCGTCGCGCTGATCTGGGGCTCGGCCTTCGTCGCCCAGAACAAGGGCATGGCCGACGTCGGCCCCCTGCTCTTCACCGGCGTGCGCTTCCTGATCGGCTCAGCCGTCGTACTGCCGCTGGCCGTGCTGGAGTGGCGCCGCCTGGGCCGCGAGGGCCGGCCTCTGTCACGCCTGGACGGCTGGCATATCGCCGGCCTGGGCGGGCTGATGACCCTGGGCGCCGTCATGCAGCAGGTCGGCATCCAGTTCACCAGCGTCACCAACGCCGGCTTCCTGACCGCTGTCTATGTGCCACTGGTGCCCGTGCTGGCCTGGCTGCTGCTTGGCCAGGTCGCGCATTGGTCGGCCTGGCCGGCTGCGGCAGGCAGCCTGGTCGGTGCCTTCCTGCTGTCAGGCGCGCATGAGCTCAACATTGGCCTGGGCGACCTCTGGGTGGCCGGCTCGGCCGTCCCCTGGGCCCTGCATGTGCTGATGGTGGGCCGCTGGGCCGACCGCATGGGCGCCCCCTTCCTCGTCGCCAGCGGCCAGTTCGCCATCTGCGGAGCGCTGTCGATGCTGGCGGCCTTTGTCATGGAGCCGGTGCGCTGGGCCGGCCTCGAGGCCGCGGCCTGGCCCATCGCCTATACAGGCGTGCTCTCGGTCGGCGTGGCCTTCACCGCCCAGGTCGTGGCCCAGCGCTACGCCCAGGCCGCCGACGCGGCCATCATCCTGTCGGCCGAGACCCTGTTCGCGGCGGCCTGCGGCTATTTGCTGCTGGGCGAGCGCCTCAACACCGCCGGCCTGATCGGCTGCGGCCTGATGCTGGGCTGCATCCTGCTGGTGCAGTTGATGCCTCTGGTGGGAACCCTGAGGCGGCGCCAGATTCTGACCACTCCGTCAAAATGAATCTAGACTTTGGGCTCCCTTGCTGAGGAGCCCCGCATGAGCGCAGACGTTTCCAAGCTTGACGCCTACTGGATGCCCTTCACTGCCAACCGGCAGTTCAAGCAGGCGCCGCGCCTGCTGACCCAGGCCGACGGCATGTATTTCCGCGACGACAAAGGGCGCGAGATCCTGGATGGCATCGCCGGCCTCTGGTGCGTCAACGCCGGGCACAACCGACAAAAGATCGTCCAGGCCATCCAGGACCAGGCCGCGGAGCTGGACTTCGCGCCGCCCTTCCAGATGGGCCATCCCAAGGCCTTCGAGCTGGCCGAGCGCCTCGCCCAGATCACGCCCCAGGGGCTGAACCGCATCTTCTTCACCAATTCCGGCTCCGAGTCCGTCGAGACGGCGCTGAAGATGGCCATCGCCTACCACCGCGTGCGCGGCGAAGGTTCCCGCACGCGGCTCATCGGCCGCGAGCGCGGCTACCACGGCGTCAACTTCGGCGGCATCTCGGTGGGCGGCATGGTGGCCAACCGCAAGATGTTCGGCAGCCTGCTGGCCGGCGTCGACCACATTCGCCACACCCACGACCCGGCGCGCAATACCTTCTCGGTCGGCATCCCCCAGCATGGCGCCGAGTTCGCCGACGACCTCGAGCGCCTGGTGGCCCTGCACGACGCATCGACCATCGCCGCTGTCATCGTCGAGCCCGTGGCAGGCTCCACCGGCGTGCTGATCCCGCCCCAGGGCTATCTGCAGCGCCTGCGCGACATCTGCGACAAGCACGGCATCCTGCTGATCTTCGACGAGGTCATCACCGGCTTCGGCCGCACCGGCAAGCCCTTCGGCGCCCAGACCTTCGGCGTGACGCCCGACCTGATGACGGTGGCCAAGGGCATCACCAATGGCTGCGTGCCCATGGGCGCCGTCTTCGCCCAGCAGAAGATCCACGACGCATTCATGACCGGGCCCGAGCACCTGATCGAGTTCTTCCACGGCTACACCTACTCGGCCCACCCGCTGGCCTGCGCCGCCGGCATCGCCACGCTGGAGACCTATGCCGACGACGACCTGCTGACCCGCGCCGCGCGCATGGAAGCGGAATTCGCGAAGGCCCTGCACTCGCTGCGCGAGGAGCCCAACGTCATCGACGTGCGCAATATCGGCCTGGTCGGCGGCATCGAGCTCAAACCCCTGGACGGCCAGGCCGCCAAGCGTGCCTTCAACGTCTTCCTGGACTGCTGGGACAAGGGCCTGCTGATCCGCACGACGGGCGACACGATTGCCCTGTCGCCGCCGCTCATCATTGAGAGCGGGCACATCGAACGCATCATCGACACCTTGCGTGCGGCCTTGCGACGAGCCGCCTGAACTAGACTGCGCCGCGCCTGCAGCGGCGCCGCCTGAGGATTTTGTTGATGAAGTTGATCGCCCGCTGTGCTGCCGCCGCAGCCGCCTTGCTACTAGCCCTGCCGGCCCTCGCCCAGAACCTGACCTATCTCGGCCAGCAGATCGTGCCGACCAGCGCGACCTTTCGCGGCGTGCCGGTGGGCGGCCTGTCCAGCATCGACTACGTGCCCGCCACGGGACACTACCTGGCCATCTCCGATGACCGCAGCGACCGAGGGCCGGCGCGCTTCTACGAGCTGAGCCTGGACCTGAGCAAGTTCCGCCGCAGCGCCAACCCCGGCGACGCGGGCGTGAGCTGGGTCAACGCGACCACCATCCTCGACCTCGACGGCCGGCCCTTCGGCCGCAACATGGTCGACCCCGAGAGCCTGCGTCTGGACGCCAAGCGCAACCTCATCTACTGGGCCAACGAAGGGCAGCGCGTTGCGGGCGCGATGCAGAACCCCACGGTGCGCCGTATGCACCTGGACGGCAAGCCCGCAGGCGAATTCCCGGTACCCGGCTACTACCACCCCTCGGGCAGCGCTAGTGGCATCGCTGCCGGCGACATGGGCGTCTACAACAACCTCGCCTTCGAAAGCATCGCCATCACGCCCGACGGCAAGACGCTGTGGACCATGACCGAGAACGGCCTGGCCCAGGACAGCCTGCCCACGGCGGTCGGCCACGGCAGCCGCGCCCGCATGCTGTCCTTCGACCTCGACACCGGCAAGGCCGGCGCCGAATACGTCTACGACATCAGCCCCGTGCCCTTCCCGCCGGCCCGCCAGGGCGACTTCGCGACCAACGGCGTGCCCGACATGCTGGCCCTGTCCAGCCATGAGTTCATCGTCATCGAGCGCGCCTTTGCCGTGGGGGCGCGGACGCCTGGTATCGCGGCCCACACCAAGCTGCCCACCGGCAACACCATCAAGCTCTACCTCGTCGATACGCACGGCGCCACCGACGTTGGCGGCTGGCCCAGCATCAAGGGGCATGAGGTCGTGCTGGTCAAGCGCACCATGCTGCTCGACCTGTCGTCGCTGAAGAACGACGACGGCAGCGTGCTGGCCCTGGACAACATCGAGGGCATCACCTTCGGGCCGATGTTCGAAGGCAAGCGCACCTTGATCCTGGTGTCCGACAACAACTTCAACCCGGCGCAGTTCACGCAGTTCATCGCCCTGACCCTCGACGGCCCCTTGCCGTGACGGTTCCCTGGCGCGCCTACGCGCTGCTCGCGGCCAGCACCAGCCTGGTCGGCAGCTATGTGGGCCTGTCCAAGCTGCTGGTGGCGGCCTTCCCGGTCTTCCTGCTCGCCGGCCTGCGCTTCGGCTTCGCCGCCATCCTGATGCTGCCCTGGCTGAAGAAGCCGGCGTCCGAAGCGCCGCTGGACGCGCGCTCAAAGGGGCTGCTCTTCCTCGAGTCCTTCCTCGGCAATTTCCTGTTCTCCATCTGCATGCTGTTCGGCCTGCGGCAGAGCTCGGCCGTGGTGGCCGGCGTCATCATGGCCGGCATCCCGGCGGCGGTGGCCCTGCTGAGCTGGGCCGTGCTGCGCGAGCGCTTGGGCCGTCGCGTGCTGGCCGGCATTGCCTGCGCCGTCGGCGGCATCGCGCTGGTGGCCGCTGGCAGGCAGGGCGGGGCGGACACGACGCCTGTCGGCGCCCTGCTGCTGCTCGCTGCCGTGTTCTGCGAGGCCTGCTATGTCGTCATCGGCAAGAAGCTGACCGCCGGCCTGGGGCCCAAGCGCATCAGCGCCCTAATCAACCTCTGTGGTCTGGTGCTGGTTGCGCCGCTGGCGATCTGGCAGGCCTGCAGCTTTGACTTCGCCACGCCGCGCGTCGTCGACTGGGCCCTGCTGGCCTACTACGCCGCCACCGCCAGCGTCATCACCGTCTGGCTGTGGATGGCCGGCCTGCGCGGCCTGCCCGCGGCCCAAGCGGGGGTCTTCATGGTCTTCCTGCCCATCAGCACGGCGCTGATCGGCCTGGCTCTCGGCGAGAGCCTGTCTGCCGCCCAGGGTCTGGCCTATGGCCTGGCCTTATCGGGTGTGCTGCTTGCGACATGGCCCGGGAAATCCAGTGTTCGTTAGCATGCCGGAATGTCCTTGGAAGCCGATCTCACGCGCTGGCGCGAGCACCTGACCCGTTTCGCCGCCCTGCTGGGCAACCCACCCGACCGGCGGGCTGTGCCTGCGCCAGAGGCCCGGCCCGGCCATTGCTTGGTCTTCGCCCCCCATCCGGATGACGAATGCATCGTCGGCGCCCTGCCGCTGCGCCTGCAGCAGGAGGCCGGCTGGCGGGTCAGCAATGTCGCCGTGACCCTGGGCAGCAACCCGGAGCGCCGCGAGCCGCGCTGGGCAGAGCTGGTCGATGCCTGCGCCGTGCTGGGCTTCGACTGCATCCGCGTCGGCGAGGACGGCCTGTCCGACGTGCGCGCCGACACCGCCGAGCGCGAGCCCGCGCTGTGGGCCGGGCATGTGGAGGCCATCGCCGCCCTGCTCACCCAGCACCGCCCCGCCCTCGTGCTCGCGCCGCATGTGCTGGACGACAACCCCAGCCACCGCGGCGTCTATCGCCTAGTGGCCGAGGCCATCGCCGCGACGAGCATGGACACCGTGCTAGCCCACACCGAGTTCTGGTCCACCCAGGCCGAGCCCAACGCCCTGGTGCAGACCAATATCACCGACACGGCCCGCCTCATCGCCGCCCTGGAACGCCATGTCGGCGAGATCGAGCGCAACCCCTATCACCTGCGCCTGCCGGCCTTCTTGGCCGATGCCGTGCGCCGCGGCGGCGAGCTGGTGCTGGGCGCCGGCGAGGAGGCGCCAGACTTCGCCTTCGCCACCCTCTACCGCCTCGTCGCCTACCGCGCCGGCCAGCCCACGGCCGAACTGCCGCGCCGCGTCTTCCCTGCCGACCAGGCCCTGTCTTCCGCCATGCTCAAGCCATGACTCAACCGACCCATCTCCGCGTCCATCAAGTCGCCGGCCTGCGGACCGGCCCCCGCCTGCTCGTCACCGGCGCCGTGCATGGCAACGAGGTCCACGGGACCAAGGCCATGGCCGAGATCATTCGCCAACTGGACGCCGGCGAGCTGACGCTGCTGCGCGGCACGCTGACCCTGGTGCCCATCGTCAACCCCCTGGCCCACCAGCTGAACCGCCGCGAGGGCGACCGCAACCTGAACCGCAACCTGCGCCCACCTGTCGTCGCCCACGACTTTGAGGACCGCGTCGCACGCGTGCTGTGCCCGCTGATCGCGCAGCACGACGGCATCCTCGACCTGCACAGCTTCCAGGGCGACGGCCCTGCCTTCGCCATGATCGGCCCGCGCAACAACACGGGCGAACTGGAGCCCTTCTCGCAAGAAGCCACCGAATCGGCCCTGGCCGCGCGCCTGGGCGTGAGCCGCATCGTCGAGGGCTGGCTCTCCACCTACGCCCTGGGCCTGCAACGCCGCCAACAGCGCGGGCACGACGGCTCGCGCCGCGCCTCGCTGATCTCCGACCCCCACTACGGCGTTGGCACCACCGAATACATGCGCTCCACCGGCGGCTGGGCCATCACGCTGGAATGCGGCCAGCATCTGGACCCCAACGGCCCCGAGGTGGCTCGCCTGGCCATCCTGCGCACCTTGGTCTTCCTCGGCATGCTGGACGAAAGCGCGGTCGAACCGCATCAGCCCACGCAAGCGCCCGAGCTGCTGCAGCTCTACGACGTCATCGACCGCGAGGACATGGGCGACGGCTTCGAGCGCGAATGGGCCAGCTTCGACGCCATCGCGAAGGGCCAGAAGATCGGCGCCCGCGCCAACGGCGAGGCCGTGCTGGCGCCCAGCGAGGGCCGCATCGTCTTCCCCAACGTCAAGTCGCAGCCGGGCACGGAGTGGTTCTATCTGGCCAGGCCGAGCGACCGCCAATTGGGCTGAGCTCCAGTTTTGACGCAGGCCAGACCCGCCCTTGAGGGTGGGTCAGCTGCCGTCCTTCGCCGGGTCGCCGGCCCGGCCTACGACGCCGGCCCTAGCGAGTCGGGGTCGAGCCTAGCCCATCGTCCCCCGTGCCTGCATCGCCTCCCGCCAGCGGCGCAGATGCGGGTGCTCGTCGCCCGGCTTGATCTTCACCACCCGCGCAAAGTCCACCGCCACGACGGCCGTGATGTCGGCAACGCTGAACTGCCCCGCCGCGATGAAATTCCGCCCCGCCAGCTGCTCGTTCAGCATCGCGAAAAAGCGCTGCACGCGGTCCAGCCCGCGCTCGGCCAGCGCAGGGATCTGCGCATAGTTCACCGGCCCCGTCAGCGCCCGGTTGGCCATGGCCGGGCTGCTGTTGCGAAAGGCCTCGGCAATCGCCAGCAGGCCCTCGAACTCGATGCGCCACTGCCAGCCGGCGATGTCTGCCTTGTCCAGCGCGGTGCGGCCCAGCAGCGGTGGCTCGGGAAAGCGGGCCTCCAGATAGGCGGCGATGGCCGCGTTGTCGGTCAGCACAGGCCCCTCCTCGGTCACCAGGGCCGGCACCGTGCACTGCGGGTTGATGCGCCGGAAGGCTTCACCCAGCTGCTCGCCGTTGCGCAGATCGACCTGCATCAGCTCGCAGGCCACGCCCTTCTCGGCCAGGAAGATGCGGGCCCGGCGCGGGCTGGGAGCCGTGGCGCAGTCGTAGAGGACGAGGCTCATGGCAGGGCCGCCAGCTTGTCCTGCGTCTTCAGCTCGAAGTCGCTGGCCTCATGCCGCTCGTGCAGCTGGCTGCTGGGCTCGCCCCAGGTGCGGTTGACCTTGCGGCCGCGCTGCACGGCCGGACGCTGCGCGATCTCGTCGGCCCAGCGGATGACGTGGACATATTCGTGCACCGACAGGAACTCTCCGGCGCCGTAGAGCTGTCCCTTGGCCAGCGCGCCATACCAGGGCCAGGTGGCCATGTCGGCGATGGTGTAGTTATCGCCCGCCAGATAGCGCCGCCCGGCCAGCAGCCGGTCCAGCACGTCGAGCTGGCGCTTGACCTCCATCGCATAGCGGTCAATGGGGTATTCCTGCTTGGTCGGCGCATAGGCATAGAAGTGGCCGAAGCCGCCGCCCAGAAAGGGCGCGCTGCCCATCTGCCAAAAGAGCCAGCTCAGCGCCTCGGCACGCGCGGCACCGCTCTGCGGCATGAAAGCGCCGCCGAACTTCTCGGACAGGTGCATCAGGATGGCGGCCGATTCGAAGACGCGCACGGGCTCGGGGCCGCTGCGGTCCACCAGCACCGGGATCTTGGAATTGGGGTTGGCCTCGACAAAGCCGCTACCGAACTGCTCGCCCTGGTTGATGCGGATCAGCCAGGCGTCGTACTCGGCGCCGGCGTGCCCGAGCGCGAGCAGTTCCTCCAGCATGACCGTGACCTTGACGCCATTGGGCGTACCCAGGGAATAAAGCTGCAGCGGGTGGCGGCCGACGGGCAGGGCCTTGTCGTGCGTGGGCCCGGCAGCGGGGCGGTTGATGCTGGCGAACTGGCCGCCGTTGTCCTTGTTCCAGGACCAGACCTTGGGCGGGGCGTAGGCAGAGTCGGCTTCGGTCATGCGGGTTCCAGTGGCGAATGCCGCCACGGTACCCAAGCCGGCATGCACCCGCGCGGCGTACGGACATCAGCCGGGCATGGCCGGGCGCGCGTTGATGTCGGCGCATCCGCTCCTGGGTCGGCTCGGGTCGCAAGCCCCAACCCGTCGGGGCCAGCAGGCCAACCCTGCCTACAGCGGCGCAAGCTTTCAGAAGTCTGACCGGGCATGGCGCCATCGATGCCGCGAGGCCACCGTCGGCTGCTTGTCACCGCCCGCGACAAGCGCCGCGGCCTTCAACGGCTAGCCAATCACGCTTGTGCCATGCTTGCAGTTCAGAGGGCCATCTCCTGCCCTTGACAATGCACCCCATGCGTATCGACTTCATCTCCGACATCGTCTGCCCCTGGTGTGCCATCGGCCTGTACTCGCTGGAGGCCGCCGCCGCCCGCATTGCCGGGCTGAAGCTGGACCTGCACTTCCACCCCTTCGAGCTCAATGCCGGCATGGGCGCGCAGGGCCAGGACATCGAGGAGCACCTGGCCGAGAAATATGGTGCCAGCCCGGCTCAGCTGGCCGGCACCCGTCAGGCCATCCGCGAACGCGGCGAAGCCCTGGGCTTCGACTTCCGCATGGAAGCCCGCAGCCGCATCTACAACACGCGCGACGCCCACCGCTTGCTGCACTGGGCCGACGAGGCTTTTGGCGCGGGCATGCAGCGCCAGTTGAAGGTGGCGATGCTGAAGGCCTATTTCACCGACGGCCGCGACGTGTCCAACCGCGCCGTGCTGGTGGAGCTGGCCGTCGCCGCCGGCCTGCCCGAGGCCGCCGCGCGAGAAGTGCTGGACAGCGGCCAATACGACGCCGAGGTGGCCGCCGCCGAAGCCGAGGTGCATGCCCAGGGCATCCACGCCGTGCCGGCCATCATCTTGAACCAGCGTCACCTGATCCAGGGCGGGCAGTCTGTCGAGGTCTTCGAGCAGCTGCTGCACAAGGTCATGGACGAGCCGCGACTGGCCTGAGGGTCCGCCGCCGGACCTGAGACAATAGACACTCAGTTTTCGAAGCCCGCCGCTGGCGGGCTTCTTGTTTCTCAAGCGCCCATGTTCAAGAACCTGATCTCCTACCGCATCGGCGAAGGCTGGCAGACCGACGCCACCCAGCTCGCCGAGCAGCTCGCCAAGCAACCCTTCCTCGCCTGCGCCCCCACCCAGCCCCTGGCTGTGGGCTGGGCACCGCCGCGCGGTATCGCGCACGCCCCCCTGGTCGAGGTCGTCGACGGCCACTGGCTCATCAAGCTCAAGCGCGAACAGCGCCTGCTGCCCTCCTCCGTCGTGCAGGAGCGCATCGACGAGCTGGCCGAACAGATCGAAGCCACGACCGGCCGCAAGCCCGGCAAGAAGGCCAAGAAGGATCTCAAGGAGCAGGCCACGCACGAGCTGCTGCCGCGTGCCTTCACCAAGACCTCGGCCACGCAAGTCTGGATCGAGCCCAAGCAGGGCCTGCTCTTCGTCGACGCCGGCTCCAGCAGCCGCGCCGACGAGGTCGTCACGCTGCTGATCCAGGCCAGCGCCGGCCTCAGCCTGCAGCTGGTGCAGACCGCCGAGAGCCCCGCCGCCTGCATGGCCGCCTGGCTGCTGGACGGTGTCACGCCCGAGGGCTTCCAGATCGAGCGCGAGTGCGAGCTTAAAGGCAGCGACGAGCAGAAGCCCGTGGTGCGCTATGCCCGCCACCCTCTGGACATCGAGGAAGTGCGCGCCCATCTGACCAGCGGCAAGATGCCGACCCGCCTGGCCCTGAGCTGGAACGAGCGCGTCGCCTTCACCCTGACCGAGGGCTTCACGATCAAGAAGATCAGCTTCCTGGACCTGGCCTTCGAAGGCCGGCCCGAGGCCAGCGGCGACGAGGCCTTCGACGCCGACCTGGCCCTGGCCACCGGCGAGCTGGGCCGGCTGATCCCGGCGCTGATCGCCGGCCTGGGCGGCGAGCACGACTTCGCGGCCGCCGGCACGGCGCCCGCGCCGGCCGCACTGCCCGTGGTGGAGGCACCGGCCGAAGCCGTCGCCGAGGAAGTGCCGCCCTGGTGATCAGCGGATGTCTTCGACCCGCAGCTTGATGCCGTAGGCGCGGAACAGCCTCTCCACCACGCCCTCGCGCCGCAGGGCCTGGTGGCTGTCCTTGAACAGCTGCCGGTCGGCCTCGCTGAAGCCGCCGCTGGCGGCCAGGCAGACTTCACGGGACTCCAGCGTCAGGCCGACCTGGAAGGCCGCCGCGTCGCGGCCGCTGCCGCGCACCTTCTCCATATTGACCACGTCGCCGCCGTAGACCGCGTCCACCACGTCCCGCTCCAGCAGCCGCAGCATGTCCTCCACGCTGCTGGCCTGCATCACCAGGTTGGCGTTGAAGCCATTGCGCTGCAGCTGCGCCAGGTTGGGCGAGCCGCGCAGCATGGCCGGCCGCCGCCCTATCCCTTAATAAGCCAGCTTCAGCGTCACTCGCACGGTGCGCGGCTCGGCGGGGTGCACATGCTTGTCGGCCACCGGTGCGGCCTCGCCGGGAAGCCGGGATTCGTAGAAGTACTCGATGTCGTTGACCTTGCGATTGCCGAGGTTGAAGACGTCGAAGGTCAGCTCGCCGCGGCCCCACAGCTTGCGGCCGACGCGCAGATTGGTCGTCAGTGAGGCCAGCGAGCGCACGCTGTTGTCCTCGATCAGCGCGCCCGAACCGAGATAGCGCCACTGCAGGCTGGCCGACCAGGGGCCGAGCTCGCGCAGCGTGACGGCCAGCGACGCCACCTTGTCGACCGCATTCGGAATGCGGTCGCCGCTGGCGAAGCGCGCATGCGTCCACGCCAGGTCGGCATCGACCAGCAGCCAGGGCACGGGCACATAACGGTTGTTCCACTCCACGCCGCGCCGCTTGCTGGGCCCGTTGGCCTCGGTGGCGCCGGCATCGCCCACGTAGACCAGCTCGGAGTCGAAGTCCAGCTTCCAAAGCGCCAGCGAGCTTTGCAGGCCAGGCACCCACTCCGTGCGCGCACCCAGCTCCAGGCCGCGCGCGGCCACCAAACCGGGCACCTTGTCGACAGCTTCACCGGTCTTGGGATCGACGGTGACCGTCGTGCCACGGGCATCGTTGCTGTGAAAGCCCCGGCCGGCATTGAAGAAGACCTCGGTCTTGGCCCAGGGGCCGGCGATGAGTGCGAACTTGGGGCTGAACAGGTGGGCCGAAGCGTGGCCGGAGTTGGCCGCGTTGGTGAGGCTGTCGACCATGAAGCTGGCCTGATCGGCGCGCAGACCGACTACGCCGCGCAGCCAGGGCGTCAGCTCCACCGACGTCTGGCCGTAGACGCCGGTCAGCATCTCGCGCACCCGGTCGTCACGCGTCGTGGCGGTGATGCGGCGCTCGACTGTGTCGTAGAGGCCGACGCGGATGCGGTCGTGGCGCAGTTGCACACCCACCTCGGTCTTGGCCGGCAGCTCGCCCAGGCGGTGCTCGACCGCGTGGCTGGCGTTCAGGCCGTAGACGCTGCGCCTGTCCTGCTGGGAGAACTGATCGCCGTCGTCGGGGCGCTCCAGCGCATAGGTGAAGTTGGAGAACAGCTGGAGGCGGTAGTCGATGGCATAGGCCGCGACGCGCGTCTCCTGGCCGTCAACGGCGAGATGCCATTCGCCGGACAGGCTGCTGCGGCGGGTCTCGCCACCGTCACTGGTGTCGACCGCATCGAAACGGCCGAACGGTTGACCGTTGAACGTGCCGGTGTCGATGAGGCGCTCGGGCACCTGGTCGGTCGAGTTCCATCGGGCGTCGTAGCCCATCAGGCTAGCGCTCCAGCCCTCGGCCTTGCCGCCGCCGGACAGCGTCAGCACGCCATTGCTCTTGCGCAGCTGTTCCGGCAGCTTCCAGGGCCCGTCGTTGTGCTGGACCTCGATGGCGCCAAGCAGGTTCAGGCCGCCGCCCAAGGCCGTGGAGCCCGCGCCGACAAAGCGCTGGAACTGGCGTTGGCCGAGCGTGAGCGCCGCGAAGCCGTCGTCCAGCGTGTTGCGATAGGCGATGTCGGCCGAGCCAGCCGCAGCGAAGTCGCCGTTGCGGGCGAAATAAGGCCCCTTGCGGTATTCGATGCGGTCAACCAGCTCGGGGATGAGGAAGTTCAGGTCTGAATAGCCTTGGCCGTGGCCATGCGTCGGCATATTGACGGGCATGCCGTTGACGCTGGTGGCGAAGTCGGTGCCATGGTCGAGGTTGAAGCCGCGCAGGAAGTACTGGTTGGCCTTGCCGTCGCCCGAATGCTGGGTGACGATGAGGCCGGGCACGAACTCCAGCACCTCGCCCGGGCGCAGGGCCGGGCGGCTCTTCAGCAGCTCGGCGCGGATGACGCCTTCGGATGCGGCGTCGGAGCTGCCGACGGCGTTGTCGTAGTGGCGGCCGGTGAGCTGAACCCGTTCCAGCATCGCGACATTCGTGTCACTCGCCTGGCCATGAGCAGCCACTGTCGCGAGCAGGCAGGCAACAGCCAGCAGGCCCGGCTTGAATCGTGGGGGCATGGTGTTCTCGAAAGGAGTTGCCGCGGTAATGCACAGCCGCCGCACGCCGGCTTGGACGAACGGACACATGGTTGAGGAGGCGGAGGGGCGCTGGGTCAGCCGCGCGGCGGCGTCAGCGGCGGCGCGACGACCTCGTCGCGCCAATCGATCGCAGGCTCGGCGGGGCGCTCACCCACCTGGCCGTCTGCCCAGCTCAGCCCCGTGGGCAACCAGGCAATGAAGGCGGTCGCGCCGGCCTGCTGGGCTTCGTCGCCCGCATCGCCGACATCGACGGCGTCACGGGTGTCCTGCGTGTGCTTATGCAGGACGCCTCCATGCTCGTGCCAACCGTCCGCGGCTTTGCGGCTCACGCCGGCGAGGCGCGGATCTTGGGCCGCATGCAGGCGATCCAGCACGACCTGCAACGGTTGCATCAGCTCCGTCAGCAGCGAACCCGTGTGCATATGGCGGTGGCCCTGCATGCCGGCAACGAGCTGGGTCACGCTTTGCAGCGGCAGCACGACGATCAGCATCATCAGGATGCCAACACGGGTCTTGCTCAGCAGGGATGACAGGGAAAAAGGCACGGCGGGCATCGTCGGTCGCGGGCATTGCCCGCGTATGGCATGGGCTTGGCTTGTCTACGCAGCCGCCGCGCAAACGGACGCATCGCCGCCCGCTTCAATCGTGGGAGGACCTCGCCTCACCAGCTCGTGAAGGGCTTCACCGCCAGGTTGGCGTTGACGTAGCGGGCGTCGCCGGTGACCTCGGCACCCAGCCAGGCCGGGCGCGCAAAGGCCTGGCCCTCCGCCGCCAGCTCGATCTCGGCCACGACGAGGCCGGCGTTGGCGCCCAGGAATTCGTCGACCTCCCAGGTCATGCCCTCATGGGGGCAGAGATGGCGGATCTTCTCGACGACGGGGCCGTCGCTCATGGCCAGCAGCTGCTGGGCGTCGGCGATGGGGATGGCGTATTCGAACTCGGCCCGCGAGGCGCCACGCGTCTCGCCCTTGATGGTCAGGAAAGCCGCATCGCCGGCGATGCGCACGCGCACCGTGCGGGCCGGGTCGCGGCTCAGATAGCCCTGGCTGAAGCGGGTCTGCCGGGTCGCGGCCTGGCGCCAGCCCTCGCCGCTGACGAGGAACTTGTG
>Ga0194137_10001097_pt1 | contig 16869 bp, 15 predicted proteins | sample TARM_MetaG_T3_14_FD_134025 | JGI IMG/M metagenome (GOLD analysis project Ga0194137, IMG submission 134025) | Freshwater microbial communities from Pennsylvania, USA, analyzing microbe dynamics in response to fracking - TARM_MetaG_T3_14 (version 2) | ecosystem: Environmental > Aquatic >... | reverse complement strand
GTGAAAGTCCGCGGCAGCCGGATCGGCTCCCTTGTCTCGGAGGGCAACGGCAGAGCCCGTTTCGCGATGCGCCTGACGGACAATCTCGATGCTTTCCTTTCGGCTTGCCAGCTCGGCATCACGCTTGCCTCCCTCGGTCTCGGGTGGGTCGGGGAGCCTGCCGTCGCCCGCCTGCTGGAGCCGCTTTTTTCCCGCTTCGGAATCGACGGCCTCGCCTTGAACACCGTCTCCTTCATCATCGCCTTCACCTTGATCACGCTGCTGCATATCGTCCTCGGCGAGCTGGCTCCCAAGACGATCGCCATCCGCAAGGCGGAGCAGGTGACGCTGTTGACGGCCGCTCCGCTCGTCCTGTTCCATCGGATCATGTACCCCTTTATCTGGGCGCTGAACGGCATGGCGAACCTGCTGCTGAAGTGGATCGGCATCGAGCCTGCTTCGGAGCATGAATCCGCCCATACGGAGGAAGAGATCCGCATCCTCATGAAGGAAAGCCACAAAAGCGGGCTGATCGACAACACCGAGCTGACTCTGGTCGACAACATCTTCGATTTTGCGGACACGCATGCCCATGAGATCATGATCCCCCGCACGGAGATGATCTGCCTTTCCATCCAAGCCCCCTTTCCCGAGAACAGGGACATCGCCCTGGAGCAGATGCATACCAGGTATCCCGTCTGCGACGGGGACAAGGACAACATCATCGGATTCGTCCATATCAAGGATCTGCTCAAGGCGGGTCCCGACCTTCACGATCTGCGGCAGATTCTGCGGCCCATGACGACGGTTCCGGAATCGATGCAGATCAGCTCGCTGCTGAAGCTGATGCAGAAGCGCAGAACTCAGATCGCGATTCTGATCGACGAGTACGGAGGCACTTCCGGCCTTGTGACGCTGGAGGACATCATGGAGGAGATCGTCGGAGAAATCCAGGATGAATTCGACGAGGAGAGGCCCGATGTCGAGCAGACGGGGGAGGCCGCCTATTCGCTCAGCGGGCTCATGCAGCTCGAAGAGGTCGCCGCCCGCTTCGGGCTGGAGCTGGACTCGGAGGATTACGATACGCTCGGCGGCTGGCTTTATTCCCGGATCGAGATTCCGCCGACGCGGGGACAGAGAGTCGCCATGTCGGATGAGGCTGAGTTCGTCATCGAGGAAACCGACCATTTGCGCATTTCCAGAGTGGCTCTCCGGATGCTGAGGCCCGCGGGAGCGGAAGAAGAGGCCGCTGCCGCGAAGCGTCAGACAGCTGCCAGCTCCGAGCCGAATGCCGGAGCGACCTGGCCTTCCTGAATAAGCAACGATGCGAAAAAGCCCTGCAGTGCCGGATAACCGGCGCTGCAGGGCTTTTTTGGAGGCTGCGGATCAGCGGGCGGCAACGCCTTCCGGATAATCCGCCTCTCGGACGAGATGCACCTTGTCGATCGTGCCTCCGCCGAGGCAGGTGTCGCCGTCATAGAACACGACGGCTTGGCCTGGAGTGACCGCCTTCTGCGGTTCGTCGAAGACGACCTCCGCCGTCCCGTCGGCCGACAGCCTCAGCGTCACGCCTTGGTCGCGCTGGCGGTAGCGGAATTTGGCTGCGCAGCGGATCTCGCCGGCCGGCAGCTCGGGCGCGATCCAGTTGATGCCGCTTGCGGTTAGCGACGAGGAATAGAGGCGTGGATGCGATTCGCCCTGAACGACGTACAGGATATTGGATTCAAGATCCTTGTCGGCGACGAACCAAGGCTCTCCGTTGCCGGAGCCGCCGATGCCTAGTCCTTGGCGCTGACCAAGCGTGTAGTACATGAGTCCGTCATGGCGTCCTTTGGTCTCGCCGCTGCGCAGGTCGACCATCGGTCCGGGCTGCGCGGGAAGATAGCCGCTCAGGAACTGCTTGAAGTTCCGTTCGCCGATGAAGCAGACGCCGGTACTGTCCTTTTTGCGGGCGGTCGCGAGGCCGTGCTCCTCGGCGATGCGGCGGACTTCCGGCTTCGGCAGATCGCCGATCGGGAACATCGCCGATGCCAGCTGTTCCTGGCTGAGCTGATGCAGGAAGTAGGTCTGGTCCTTGTTGGAATCGACTCCCCGCAGCAGACGGGTGACGCCGTTCCCGTCGCGCTCGACGCGGGCGTAATGGCCCGTGGCGAGATAATCCGCTCCGAGCGATTTGGCCTTGGCGAGGAATTCGCCGAACTTGATCTCGCGGTTGCACATCACGTCCGGGTTGGGCGTGCGGCCCCGGCGATACTCGTCCAGGAAATAGCTGAACACCTTGTCGAAATATTGGCGTTCAAAGTTCACCGTATAATAAGGGATTCCGATCTGCTCGCAGACCTTCCGCACATCCTCGGCGTCCTCGTCCGCGCTGCAGACGCCGTTTTCGTCGGTCTCGTCCCAATTTTTCATGAAAATGCCGATGACGTCGTATCCCTGCTGCTTGAGCAGCAGAGCCGTAACCGAGGAGTCGACTCCTCCGGACATGCCGACGACGACGCGTGCTCCCGTTTGTGCCATTTATCTCCACCACCTTGACAATCTTGCTCTTTCCCTGCTAATCTGACAACTTGTGTTCCATCCACTCAGGGCAAGGGGAGCGTAAAGCCCATTGTAGCATATTTCCTGCCCGCTTATCATGCATTCTGCGCGTATTTTAGCGGACGAATGGGGTGGAATATGTTAACATAGCAGTTAAATGGGAATACCTTGAATTAATCCACGCAGCCGTGAACCTGCAGAATAGAGATCGAGAGGCCGGAGGCCGCGGAGAAGACGGTGCTTTCCAGGCCCGTACTTTGGCAAATATCGCCTTGGACCGCATTTCAGAGGGCTAGAACGCGATATTAACGGCCATCCTGCCTCGAAGGTTAGTCTTCAACATCTGTCAAACAGGGAAAGAGGTGCAGCCTTGAAAATTTCAACCAAAGGCCGTTACGGCTTGACGATTATGATGGAGCTCGCCGCCAAATTCGGCGAAGGTCCGATTTCATTGAAGAGCATCGCGGAGAAGAACTCCCTCTCCGAGCATTATCTGGAGCAGCTGATCGCGCCGCTGCGCAACGCCGGGCTGGTCAAGAGCATCCGCGGAGCCTACGGCGGCTATATTCTGTCCAAGGATCCCGAGACGATCACCGCAGGCGACGTCATCCGCATCCTGGAGGGACCGATCTCGCCCGTCGACTTCACGGAGGAGGACGATCCGGCCAAGCGCAACCTGTGGCTGCGCATCCGCGACAGCATCGCGGAGGTGCTGGATTCCACGACGCTCCAGGATCTGATCCAGTATACGGAGAAGAGCGAGAACGACAGCTATATGTTCTATATCTGACCGGGAGAGAGGCCAATGGAACGCATCTATTACGACCATGCGGCGACGACCCCGCTGCATCCGCTTGCCGCTGAAGCGATGCTGGCCGTCATGCAGGGCCCGCCGGGCAATGCCTCCAGCATCCACAGCTTCGGCAGGGAGGCGCGGCGCCTCGTCAATGCTTCCCGCGAAGCCATCGCGGCTACGCTGGGCTGCAAGCCCGCCGAGATCGTCTTCACCTCCGGCGGCACGGAAGCCGACAATATGGCTGTCCGCGGCGTCATGGAGGCTCAGGCCGCGGCAGGCAGGCGCCATCTGATCACAAGCCGGGTGGAGCATCATGCCGTGCTCAGGGAATGCGAGCGCATGGAGCGGACAGGCATCGAGGTGACGTATCTGCCCGTTGACGAATTCGGCCTCGTATCCGTGAACGACCTGAAGGAAGCGCTGCGGCCGGATACCGGACTCGTGAGCATCATCTATGCGAACAACGAGACGGGCACGGTGCAGCCGATCGCCGAGCTAGCCGCATTGGCGGGCGCGGCAGGCGTGCCTTTCCATACCGATGCGGTGCAAGCCTACGGCAAGCTGCCGATTGATCTGGCGGTCCTTCCCGTCCAGCTCCTCTCCGTCACGGCCCACAAGATCAACGGGCCGCATGGAGCGGGCGCCTTGTTCGTTCGCCAAGGAACCCTCATGCATCCGCTTCTCTTAGGCGGCTCGCAAGAGAAGAAGCGCCGCGGCGGCACGGAGAATCTGGCCGGCATCGCCGGGTTCGCCAAGGCCGCGAAGCTGGCTGCGGAGAAGCTGGAATCGGATGCGCTTCGTCTCGACGATCTTCGCCGGCAATGGATTTCTTTCATGGACGAGGCGGCCGAAGGGGGAGTCGTCGTCAACGGGCATGAGGAGAAGCGGGTGCCGGGAATCGTCAATCTGAGCTTTCCCGGCTTGGACAACGAAGCGCTGCTCATGAATCTCGACCTGGCGGGAATCGCCGCTTCGGCGGGCTCCGCCTGCACGGCTGGAGCGCTGGAGCCTTCCCATGTGCTGCAGGCGATGGGGCTTCCCCGGGAGCGTCTGCAGACCGCGATTAGATTCAGCTTCGGATTGGGCAATACTAAGGAGGAAATGGCGCTGGCCGCACGAAAGGTTGAAACTTTTCTGCGCCGTAATCGTAATTCTTCTTAGGAGGCGGATGCCGCATGGCGACTCCGGCCGTTCCCGTGATGAAGCTTCAGCATATCATCGGACTGCCTGTCCTGATCTCCCATACCGGCCGTATGGCCGGACGCATCAAGGATGCCTGGTTTGACGAGCATTGGAAGCTGAAGGGATTCGTCCTGGACGGCTGGTGCTGGAAGCCGCGTACCGTTCGGACCGTTCTTTGGGACGAGGTGCTGACCTGCGGTGAAGACTGCGTCTTCATCCGGGGCAAGGAATCCGTCCGCACGGCGAAAGTGTCCATCGCGCAGCGTTCATTCCTGAACGGATGCGTGAGGCTGAAGGATCTTCCGGTCGTCACGGCAGGCGGCAGCCAGCTTGGACGAGTGTCCGATGTTTATATCGACCCGTTCTTGGGTACACAGTTAGTAGGTTTTGAACTGACGGACGGTTTTGTCTCCGATCTCATGGATGGACGGAGATGGCTGAGAGCGCCCCGGGATTCCGACGTCTTCTTGCTTGGCGAAGATGCGATCATCGTCCCGACGATGAATGAGAGTTCCCTGGAGCGCGTCGCAGCTTCCGATCCGTACATGTAGGGAGAAATGACCAATGACATTGAAATGCCCCAACTGCAATTCCCGAGATATCGGCAAAATCGGCTCGCATCAGTTCTATTGCTGGAGCTGCTACATCGAGCTGACGGTGAACGGCGACAAGATGAGCGTCTACCAGGTGGAGGAAGACGGCACGCTGAGCTCGCTCGACGATCTGTTCTTCGAAGAGGATATCGCCTCCTCGGAGCTTCACGCCAACTGACGGCTGTCCAACCGGAATCCACGCCCCTGAGCGCTTTGCGCATCAGGGGCTTTTGCATTTAGGCGGCTTTCGGGAACTGCCCCAAGCTTGGAGCGGAATGCCTCGTTTCCCGCAGACGCCGGAATACGGACTGCCGACACGAGTGCAAGGTCAGGCGCGCATCCAGCCTGGGGCCGCGGAGCCGCCAAGCGGCTTGCTTGGCTGAGCGGGAAAGGTATGGAAGGCGGCAGAAGGACATATACTGTAACGACCTGCCGGGGAAGACAGGCCCTTTAGGCATCGCTCCCGGCCCGAGCAAGGCGCCAGGGGAGGACGGCAACATGGACAAGCTGAGGCAGAACCGCGTCCTGATGACGCTCATATACATCATTCTGGGGCTGCTGGCCCTGTTTTTGCTGCTTCTCATCAAGCCGATGCTGATGGATGCGTACCGGTTCGTCCGCGCGGTGCTGACCCCTTTCCTCATCGCGATGGTCATCTCGTACGTGCTTCATCCCGTCGTCAGCCTCCTCAGCGCCAGGCGGGTGCCGCGCACGATCGCCGTCCTGCTCATCTACGCCGTGTTCTGCACCGCTCTGACCGTCATCCTGATGAATCTCATCCCGATGGTGGCCGGCCAGGTGCAGGAGCTCGGAGAGCATGCGCCTGAGCTTACGATGAGAGCCAAAGGCATGATGGAGGATTTCAACAACACCTCCTTCCTGCCGGACAGCCTGCGCAGCGGCATCGAGCGCGCGCTGGTCACGATGGAGAAGAAGCTGACCGAGACGACCGCCGATTTCCTGAACAATATCGGCTCGATGCTGAATGTCGTTTTCCTGGCGTTCATCATTCCGTTTCTCGTTTTTTATATTCTGAAGGACTTCGACGTGATGGAGCGGACCGTCGTTACCTACATGCCCAAAGCGCACCGCAAACATCTGGTCCGGATGTTCAAGGACATCGACGAGGCGCTTGGAAGCTACATCCGCGGGCAGTTTCTCGTATGCGTCATCGTCGGGCTGCTGGCCTATGCCGGCTATCTGATCATCGGAATGCCCTATGCGCTGCTGCTGGCCTCGATTGTCGCCGTAACCAACATCATTCCGTATCTGGGCCCGTTCATCGGAGCGGCGCCGGCGCTGCTCATGGCGTCCACCGTTTCGGTGAAAATGATGCTGCTCGTCGTCGTCGTCAACACGCTGTGCCAAATTCTGGAGGGCAACGTCATCTCTCCCCAGGTCGTGGGCAGGACGCTCCACATGCACCCGCTGTCGATTATTTTCGCCCTGCTGGTCGGAGGGGAGCTTGCCGGCATCGTCGGCATGATTTTGGCCGTTCCCGTCTTCGCTGCGCTGAAGGTCATCCTCCAGCATTTGTTCGCTTATTACATCCGGCGGCGCACCGTCTGAATCGAGGGGCATCGATTTGACAAAAGGCTGTTTTTTTCTTATAATGCATGGCATATAGGTCTATTTTCAGCTTCCATACACACAGCGTTGATGAGATAACAAGTAAGCCGCAGCCCGGCATTCAGAGAGAGGATTCCTTCCGGCCTTGCGCCGGTCGGCTGCAAGAATCCCCGTGCCGAAGAGCGTGCCGAAGCTGGTCTCGGAGCGTGGATGAACTCCACCGGCAGCGGATCCGTTATCTTCCGCATCGAGGAGATTGCCCCCTTCGGTAGCCCAAGCGGCGGCTGGAGAGCGGCAGTAACCAGGGTGGTACCGCGATATGAATCGTCCCTGTCGGCTGACAGGGGCGTTTTTTATGTTTTTTCAGGCTAATCGACAAGCAAGACGAGTAGACCAAAATCCCTAGTGGAAGGCTGGAATTTTCGATGAAAGCTGCAGAAATCCGTTCCAAATGGCTGAAATTCTTTGAAAGCAAAGGCCACAAGGTCGAGCCGAGCGCTTCGCTCGTGCCGCATAACGATCCTTCCCTGCTGTGGATCAACGCGGGCATCGCTCCGCTCAAGCCTTACCTTGACGGACGCCAGATTCCGGACAATCCGCGCATCACGAACGCGCAGAAATGCATCCGTACGAACGATATCGAGAATGTCGGCAAAACCCGCCGCCACCATACGTTCTTCGAGATGCTCGGCAACTTCTCGATCGGCGACTACTTCAAGGACGAGGTCATCGTCTGGGCGTGGGAATTCCTGACCTCCAAGGAATGGATCGGCTTCGATCCGGAGCGTCTGTCGGTGACGGTCCATCCGGAGGATGAGGAAGCGTTCAAGCTCTGGAACGAAACCGTCGGACTGCCTGCCGAGCGCATCATCAAGCTGGAAGGAAACTTCTGGGAGATCGGCGAGGGGCCATGCGGACCTTGCACGGAGATCTTCTACGACCGCGGCGAGAAATACGGCAGCGATCCGTCCGATCCCGAGCTTTACCCCGGCGGCGAGAACGAGCGCTACCTGGAGGTTTGGAACCTCGTGTTCACCCAGTACAACCTGAACAAGGACGGCAGCTACACGCCGCTGCCGAACAAGAACATCGATACCGGAGCCGGGCTGGAGCGCTTCGCTTCCATCCTTCAGGATGTCGACTCCAACTTCGACACCGACCTGTTCGTGCCGATCATCGAGAAGGCCTGCTCCATCGCCGGCGTCAAATACAAGGAAAAAGAAGATACGGACGTTGCCCTCAAGGTCATCGCCGACCATGTCCGCACCGTCGTCTTCGCAGCCGGAGACGGCGTGCTGCCGTCCAATGAAGGACGCGGCTACGTCATCCGCCGCCTGCTCCGCCGCGCGGTGCGCTACGGCAAGTCGCTCGGCGTGGACCAGCCGTTCCTGTACCGCCTGACGGAGACGGTCGGTGACGTCATGGGCGTCTATTATCCGGAGATCGAGGCCAAGCGCGAATTCATCGAGAAGGTCATCCGCGGCGAGGAGGAGCAGTTCCACCGCACGCTCGACAGCGGCCTCGGCCTGCTCGGTCAGCTCGTGGAAGCGGCCAAAAAGGACGGACGCGCCGAAATCGGCGGCGAGGATGCCTTCAAGCTGTACGACACGTACGGCTTCCCGTTCGACCTTACGGAAGACTTTGCAGCCGAGAACGGCCTGTCGGTCGATCGTGGCGGCTTCGACCAGGCGATGGACGCCCAGCGCCAGCGCGCTCGCGCCGCGCGTCATGAAACGGGCGGAATGAGCGTTCAGGGCGGCGCTCTGTCCGAGTTCACCGAGCCGAGCAGCTTCATCGGCTACGACAGCCTGTCCGCTGAAGCGGTCGTGACGGGCATCTTCGTGGACGGAGAGACGGCGGACATCGCCGGCGAAGGCAGCCGCGTGCTGGTCGTTCTCGACCGCACGCCGTTTTACGCCGAAAGCGGCGGCCAGATCGGAGACAAGGGAATCATCAGCGCTCCGGGAATGAAGCTTGAGGTGGAGGATGTCACCAAAGCTCCTCACGGACAATCGGTCCATCATGCCCTCGTCGTAGAGGGAACGCTCCATAAGGGCGCCAAGGTCCAGGCCGAAGTATCCGGAACGTCGCGCGGCGATACGGTGAAAAACCATACCGCGACCCATCTTCTGCACAAAGCGCTCAAAGACGTGCTCGGCGGCCATGTCAACCAGGCGGGCTCGCTGGTCGAGCCGGAGCGTCTGCGCTTCGACTTCTCCCATATCGGCTCCATTTCCGCGGAAGAGCTGGCCGATATCGAGCGCCGCGTCAACGAGCAGATCTGGAAGGGAACGGACGTCGTCATCGAAAGCAAGCCGATCGCCGAAGCGAAGGCGATGGGCGCGATGGCTCTCTTCGGAGAGAAATACGGCGACGTCGTGCGCGTCGTCCAGGTCGGCGACTACAGCCTCGAGCTGTGCGGCGGCTGCCATGTAGAGAACACGTCCCGGATCGGGCTGTTCAAGATCACCGGCGAGACGGGCATCGGCTCCGGCGTGCGCCGGATCGAGGCGGTCACCGGCCGGTTTGCCTACGCGTATACGGAAGGCCGGCTGGAGCTGCTGGAGCAGGCGGCCGGGCTCGTGAAGGCCGGCGTATCCGAGCTGCCGCGGCGCATCGAGGCGCTGCTCGGCCAGGTGCGCGAGCTGCAGCGGGACAACGAGTCGCTTCAAAGCAAGCTGTCCCGCATCGAGGCAGGCTCGCTGGAGAGCAAGGCCGTATCGGTCGGCGGCGTGACTGTGCTGGCCGCTCAGGTCAGCGCTCCGTCCATGGATGCGCTGCGCGGCATCGCCGACGAGCTGAAGCTCAAGCTGCCGGAAGCGGTCATCGCGCTCGGCGCGGCGGCCGAAGGCAAGGTCAATCTGGTCGTATCCGTGTCTCAGGATCTCGTGAAAAAGGGCTTCCATGCGGGCAAGCTCATCAAGGAAGCGGCGGCTGTATGCGGCGGCGGAGGCGGCGGAAGGCCCGATATGGCTCAAGCCGGCGGCAAGGATCCTTCCAAGCTGGAGGAAGCGCTCAAACTTGTCGAAGAACTGGTTCTCGCGCAGTCAAATGTGATATAGTAAGGATGTATCTCAAGCGGAGCCGGCTGTTCTGTCGAAGGACGGCCGGCGCTTGCGCAGGGAAGTAGAGAATTTCATTTAATTCTATACGACTCCGAAGAGCCTCCTGAGCGGGGGCGAGAGGAAAGCGAGGTGCTGGCGGTGAGCTCCATGGACAAGACAATGAAGTTTGACGTGGTTGCGGACGGTCCTGAGGCTTCCTCGAAGGATATCCTGCTGACGGTGTACGACGCGCTGGTGGACAAGGACTACAATCCGATCAACCAGATCGTCGGGTATCTCCTGTCCGGAGATCCCGCTTACATCCCGAGGCACAACAACGCAAGAAGCCTGATCCGCAAGAAGGAACGAGACGAGCTCATTGAGGAATTGGTGCGCTCCTATCTGGCCAATCACCGCTGATTGAACGGCAGGCTGGCGACTGGAGAGGGTAGCGGCAGATGAGATTGATGGGCTTGGATTACGGCGACCGCCGAATCGGCGTTGCCCTCAGCGACCCGATGGGCTGGACTGCCCAGGGGCTCGAAGTGGTGCAGCGCAGGGACGGCAGCGAGATGCAGCGTCTCGCCGCGCTTGCGGCTGAGCACGAAGTGGTTGGAATCGTTGTCGGGCTGCCCAAGAACATGAACGGCAGCATCGGTCCGCGTGGCGAAATTTGCATCGCATTTGCCGAGGAATTGGGGCAAGTACTGAACTTACCTGTACACCTATGGGACGAAAGACTTACGACGGTATCCGCAGAGCGGACGCTCATCGAGGCGGATGTCAGCCGCAAGAAACGAAAGCAGGTCGTGGATAAGATGGCGGCCGCGCTTATTTTGCAAAACTATCTCGACTCTAAGATGAAAAGGTGAGGGTAACGATGGCAAATGACGACATGCAGTACGAAGAGCCGGAAATCATCTATATTCCGGACGAAGACGGCAACGAAGAGGAATTCGAGGTAATCATGAAGTTCGAGGTTGACGGCTCGGACCAGAAATATATGATGGTCGTTCCCCTGAACTCCGAAGGCGGAGAAGAGGATGAAGAGGACGAGGTGTACGCCTTCCGTTACGAGGAGGATGGCGACGATCTCAAGCTGTACACGATCGAAGACGAAGAAGAGTGGAGCATGGTAGAGGAAACGTTCAATACCCTGCTCGGCGAACTGGAGGAAGAACAAGGTTAATGAGCACATCGCAGCCGGAGCGCATCACGCTCCTTAAAGAAACTTTCGGCCGGGAAGTTCTGCTCGTCGACGACAGCGGGCAGGAAATTCCTTATACGGTCCAAGCGGAATTCAGCCTCGGCGACCGAAGCTATGCGGCTCTCCAATCTCCTGCCCTGCGCAAGGAGGGCGAAGTGGAGATGTTCCTGATCGTGCTTGGCGAGGATGGAACTCCAGAGCTGGAGACGATCGAGGATGACGAAGAGTGGGAGCTTGCGGCCGAATCCTATGACGCCCTGCTTTTCGAAGGGTCGGACAACGAGGAATAGCAGTTGACGCAGGGGCGGCTGACACCGCCCCTTTTGGTTGTGTCATGAAAGCGCCGATGAAAGCGGAGTGCCGGCGACACTTGCGAAGCGGGGGACAGGGATAGAGATGCGGAACGAAGAAATGAGCGGCATGCCGGGCGGGCAGCCGTCCGGGCCGGCGAGAAGCCGGATTACGCTTTGGGTAGTACTTACGCTGCTTACCCTGCTGCTCGTGACGGCTGCAGGAATCGCAGGATATATATGGAACGGCCTGCGGCCTGCGGCTGCGGGCGATATGAAGCAAGTGCAGATCGCCCGGGGCATGTCGCCGTTTCAGGTGGCCGACCTTCTGGAGCGCGAAGGCATTATTCGGAATGCCTTCATTTTCAAATATTACCTGAAATTCAAGGAACAGGGCGGCAGCTTCCAGGCTGGAACCTATGAGCTCGCGCCGGGCATGGAGCATGAAGCGATCATCCAGAAGCTGAACAGCGGCTCCACGGTGAAGGAAGCGGTCATCCGGTTCACGATTCCGGAAGGCTATACGCTGCTGCAGATTGCGGACAAGCTGTCGAAGGAAGGCATCATCGACAAGAACCGCTTCCTTGAACGGGCCGATTCCAGTAGTACCTGGGGCGACGCCGAAGCCGTCAAGACGATTCCGGAGGATTCCCGGATCCGCCATCGTCTGGAAGGCTATTTGTTCCCGGATACGTACGAGCTCAAGAAGGGCAGCACCGAGGAGGATATCCTTACCCGCATGGTGGAGGAGACCGATCGCAAGCTTGCCGAGCTGCCTGACCTCGACGAGACGCTGCAGGAGCGGGGAATGTCGCTGCATGAGCTGCTTACCGTCGCCTCTCTGGTCGAGCGCGAGGTCGTCGTCGACGCGGAGCGGGCTGCCGTCGCCGGCGTCATCTACAACCGTCTGGCCAAGCCGATGCGGCTGCAGATCGACGCCACCGTGCAATACTTGCTGGACAAGCCCAAGGAAAGGCTCTACGAGAAGGATCTCGAGGTCGAGAGCCCCTACAACACGTACCGGAGCGACGGCCTGCCGCCGGGACCGATCAGCAGTCCGAGCTTGAAGTCCATCGAAGCTGCGCTGCATCCGGAGAAGAACGAATACTACTATTATGTGACGAAGAAGGACGGCAGCAGCCGTCACCTGTTCGCCGTCACCTACGAGCAGCATCTGAACAACATCAAGCAGAGCGAGAAGTAAAAGGCAAGGAGGAACGACGCAACTTGAATACCAAACCGGAACTATTGACAACAGCTGCTTCCTTGGGCGAGCTCCGCAAGCTCATGGAAGCCGGAGCGGATGCGTTCATTATCGGAGAATCCAAATACGGAGCGAGGCTGCCGGGCGAATTCGGACTTCAGGAGATGGCCGAGGCCGTCGAGGCGGCGCATGGCTTCGTCCGCCCCGTGCGAATCTATGCCGCCGTCAACAACCTGATGGACAATGCGGCCGCAGACTCATTGCCGGAGTATCTCGGCTCTCTGGCGCAAATCGGCGTGGATGCGATCGTCTTCGGCGATCCGTCCGTTCTCGTGACCGCGCGCGAGGCGGCACCGGGCGTGGCGCTGCACTGGAACGCCGAGATGACCTCGACAAGCTACGCCCAAGCCGATTACTGGGGCCGCAGGGGAGCGTCGCGCATCGTGCTCGCGCGCGAGCTGAACATGGAGCAGATCATCGAGATCAAGCAGCGGACCACTCTGGAGGTTCAGGTGCAGGTGCATGGCATGACGAACATCTACCATTCCAAGCGCTCTCTGGTCGACAGCTATATGGGCCATCTCGGCAAGGAGCCTTCGGAGCTTGACAGCCGTCTCGGCCAAGGGCTCTATCTGATGGAGGAGGAGCGCAGGGACGAGCGCTATCCGATCTACCAGGATGCCCATGGGACTTACATGATGAGCTCCGATGACGTCTGCATGATCGAGAACCTGCATGAGCTGATGGAAGCGGGAATCGACAGCCTGCGGGTCGAAGGCTTGATGAAAACGACGGCGTACAACGAGACCGTCATCCGCGCTTACCGGGCAGCGATCGACGCCTATGCGGCCGATCCGGCCGGCTACGAGTTCAAGGAAGAATGGCTGGACGCCATCCGCGCGCTTCAGGATCCCAGCCGGGAGCTGAGCTACGGCTTCTTCTTCAAAGAGCAAGTCTATTAATCCAAGCAAGCAGGAGGTGAATACATCATGTCTATGACTTCAATTAAACCCCTTCTCAAAGGAAAAAGGCATCGCCTGGACAGGCCCGAGCTGCTGGCTCCGGCCGGCAACCTGGAGAAGCTCAAGTTCGCCGTCCATTACGGCGCCGACGCCGTTTATATCGGTGGACAGAAGTACGGGCTCCGCTCGGGAGCGGACAATTTCAGCTTCGAGGAAATGCGCGAAGGCGTCGAATTTGCCGCCCGTTACGGAGCGAAGGTATTCGTCGCGACCAATATCTATGCCCACAACGAAGATATTGAAGGCCTGGAGGACTATTTGCGCGGCCTCGAAGCGGCCGGCATAGCCGCGATCATCGCGGCTGATCCCGCCATCGTCGAGACCGCCCAGCGGGTCGCGCCTGGACTGGAAGTCCATCTCAGCACCCAGCAGTCGGTGCTCAACTGGCGTACGGTCAAGTTCTGGAAGGACGAAGGGCTGCCGCGAGTCGTGCTTGCGCGGGAGACGAGCCTCGAGGAAATCGCGGAGATGAAAGCCCATGTCGACATCGAGATCGAGGCGTTCATCCACGGCGCGATGTGCTCCTCGTTCTCGGGCCGCTGCGTGCTCTCCAACCACTTCACCGACCGGGATTCCAACCGCGGCGGCTGCTGCCAGTCCTGCCGGTGGAAGTACGATCTGTACGTGGACGGCGATTCCGTCAACACCGAGCAGGACAGCCAGTTCACGATGGGCTCCAAGGATCTGTGCATGATCTCGCATCTGCCGGAGCTAATCGAGGTCGGGGTGGACAGCTTCAAGATCGAGGGCCGGATGAAAAGCCTTCATTATGTGGCTACCGTCGTCGACGCTTACCGCCAAGCCATCGACGCTTACTTTGCCGATCCCGAAGGGTATGAGCTGAAGCCGGAATGGGTGGATGAGATCAACAAGTCCGCCAACCGGCCGCTCAATACGGGCTTCTTCTTCGATACGCCGGGTACGGAAGACCATATTTACGAGCCGGAGCAAAAAGCCGCTCCGTACGACTTCGCCGGCGTTGTCCTCTCCTATGACGAGGCGACAGGCGAGGCGGTCATTCAGCAGCGCAACCATTTCAAGCCCGGAACCGAGGTGGAGTTCTTCGGGCCGGGAGGTACCTTCTTCAAACAGACGGTCGAGGAGATCCGCGACTTGGAAGGACAGCTGCTCGATGCCGCGCGGCATCCGCTGCAGCAGGTGCGGATCCGGACGGCTCAGCCTGTCCATCCGATGGATATGATGCGCAAGCGCATCCGCTAAAGCAATCGGCAAAAGCCTTCCATGAGCGTTTGGCGCCTGCGGCTGCCAATCTTTTCCGCAACATGGTTAAACGATATGAATTTAATCCCCCACTGGCCTCGGCTGGCGGGGGATTTTTTTGACATAAAAAACATAGTGCTCGAGTACAACCATAGTCCGAAAGACCCTCTGAAAGGCATGGTAAGGAGATCCTACCACTCGTTCCGCAAAGAGGTAAACATGGATTGTTTTCTTCCATATAGTTGATGCCAGAGGTCATCGAGTGAAGGTGGGCCATGTGATGCGGCGAACTGCTTGTTTGTGCCAAACGTCGCGGTCCTTTTTGCGGGAGCTTCGAATTCAGTCAGATCGTGAGCAAATCCATTGATGCCTGTTACTGGTTCAGGAGGTCCGTGAAGAAATCGAATATCTGCTTCTGCGGCAGAGTCTCAGGGAGAGCTCTGCTTCGCGGCTTATCGAGGAGGCGGACACGGTCTGCTTATGCGTTGAGACGGGTCCAAGACATTCTTGCGGATGGCAACAAAATCGGCTCGAATCATGAGAGATTGCGCCATGAAAAGGATAAAGGAGAAGCTAAAGAAGACTGAAAAGGCAATTTTAGTTTCATGTTGTTTTTCTTGACAAAACGTCATTCCTTTCCATTGCGATTCAAATATCTTCCATAAACTGACTATTCTATTCTCAAATTTTGATTATTCAAGAGCTTAAAACGAATCGAATCGATCGATAAGCATTGTAAAGAAAATATTTATCTGACATGAGACTAAAGACCCGTGCCCAGCATTCCGATAAGGATAAGAAAGAGATTGCGACCACAGGATGGTGAACGGTGATGGGGAATCGTTTGGCACAATGGAAAGAAAAGCGGAAAAACAAGGACAACGCCAACAGCGGCGACACAGGCGGTGAACAAGCCGCAGCAAAGGCCGGGAGAACCGGCAGGCTCTCCTTGAACATCGTAAGATCGGTCGGATTAAAGCTCTTTCTTACTTTTTTTGCAGGCATTTTGGCATGCGTGCTGCTCATGGGGTATTTCTCCTACCAAATTTCAAAGAGCGTCATCGAGAGCAAGGTGTCGGAATCCTCACAGGCGACGCTCAAGCAGCTCTCGGACAAGCTTGATCTCGTCTTCGACAAATTCAATGATTTCTCGCTGCAGTTCGTCGCGGACGTTACGCTGCAGAACATGATCGGCTCTACGATGTACGCCTCGGATGACAGCGCCCGAACCAATGCGGAGCGCGAGCTGAACAACAAGCTTCAGAGCATGGTGCTCGGCACATCGGGAGTGGAGAACCTCAATCTGATTCCGGTCAGCTCCAAGCTGAGCGAGCGGGTTCTTGGAACGGGCAAGCTGGAGCTGGAGAAGGTTCAACAGGCTGCCTGGTATCAGGAAGCGCTGAAAGACCTCAATCAAGGCGTCTGGATCCCCACACAGCCGACAGGATTCCAGAATGGGGGAAATCCGACGCTGGGGTTGGCGCGTGCGCTCCGAGAGCCCGGAGGGACGGATCCGATCTATGTCGTGCTCATCGAGATCCAGGACCGGGCCATCCAGGACCAGCTACAGGGCGCCCAGCTTGGCGAAGGCGGCACGGTATCGATCCTCGACAGCCAGGACGGAATTCTGCTGGATGCTTCCGGCAGGGATATGATCGGAGGTAAGTCGGCGGTAGCCTTCAGCACCCAAGCCAAGGACGGCGATTCAGGCATGTTCGTCACAGACGAGAGCGGAACGAAGTCGCTTGCGATCTACAACCGATTCAAGTCCAACCCATGGATGGCGGCGGGAACGATACCGGTGGGCGAGCTGGTGAAGGACGCGCGGAAAATCTACAATCTGACCGTATATGTTTCCATCGGCGCGATTGTGGTGGCGATTCTGCTTGGGTTTATCGTCATGAGGATGGTCGGAATACCGCTGCGCCGTCTCCGCAATCTGATGAACGAAGGAAAAAAAGGCAATCTGACGATACGCTCTCACCATCGTTCGCAGGACGAGATCGGACAGCTGTCTTCAAGCTTCAATGAGATGATGGAGCAGATCACCGGCCTCGTGCAGCAGGCGAGGGAAAGCGCGGAGCATGTGCTGTCGACTGCGGGAGAGGTCGGGCAGTCGTCCCGCCGGACGGCCGGAGCGGCGCGGGAAATCGCGGCGGCGACGGAGGAGATCGCGGGCGGGGCGACCAGCCTGGCGATGGAGGCGGAGAAGGGCAGCGAC
>Ga0194137_10001096_pt1 | contig 16887 bp, 17 predicted proteins | sample TARM_MetaG_T3_14_FD_134025 | JGI IMG/M metagenome (GOLD analysis project Ga0194137, IMG submission 134025) | Freshwater microbial communities from Pennsylvania, USA, analyzing microbe dynamics in response to fracking - TARM_MetaG_T3_14 (version 2) | ecosystem: Environmental > Aquatic >... | reverse complement strand
TATAGAAAAATTTTTTTAATTTTTTTGAAGCCCAATACAAGCTGTCCCATACCGCCCGATAATCGACCTCATCTAGGGCGGCAATCTGGCGAATGGATAGCCCTTGAAATAAATGCAACAGGAACCGCCGCCGCTGAATTTCTGTTAATCCACCGCTGTCAAGAAGCTGTCTGGCGGCTTCTATGGCCTTTTCAGTATCTTTTTTATGTATCAGCTCCGTGTCAAGGGAAACAGTAGCAAGCGCCTCTGTATCCTCTAAGCCATTGATACTGACATCCAAACGGCTTGTCCGATTTTCGTCTATGACTTGCTGATGATAGATTTCATCCGACAGGGCTTTCAGTTCCAGAAAGTCCTCTGCGGTTTTGCCGGGATTCTCCGCAAGGTAGTCCTCCAATGTAATTTCCACGATACGGTCGGCAAAGCGGTACACAATGCCCTCGCTGAACTTATTCAGTGCATAATCACTATCTTTATAATTCTTCATATTCCTTTCCTCCGATCTGTTTTGCTAAAAATGCGAAACAAATCGGAGGGAGGACCACGGCAGTGAAAAGCCGAAAAATGTCGTATCAAAAGGAACTTTGTCAAATATAAAAAGACAGCACTTTGCCTATAAAAGCAAAATGCTGTCTTTTTATATTCGTCTATATGTATTTGTTGTGCGCCGTCTTTATTTCCAGCCCCAAAAAGGATGGAAGTTTGGAATGCTCATGTGGTTACCCCTTTCGCTATGGCGCACAGCGAAAGAGGTCTGTACTTCAAATAATTCAGCTAAAACTGCTTATGGCAAGAGCCTGTCCTTAGAATAGAGAACAGGCTCTTTGCAGTTTTTTGCAGCCAGACTATCATAGCACAATGTGCGCCTTAGACCCTCGGCTTTGCGTCCCCATCTTTTGATGGGTTTGCCCTTAATTCTCTTTTTTGTAATAACAATGTGCTATTTAAATCTTTAATTCCATGTAAATAATATTTGCTACAGCTCATTATCAATTTTCATCTAAATTCCCTTTTCTGCACAAACCATCATTTGATCGTATTTACGATAATTTCTGTAAAATATATCCATTTTGAGTATGCTTTTTTCAGAATCCTTCCATTTATTATGATTCACATCCCATTTTATAAATGCTTCTCTTTCGTGTAAGCCCAATTAATATCATCTGCATCTTCAAAACAATCGGCATAATATGTTAATACAGCTTCCTCTTCTTCTGCAGGAAGGTCTTCTAATAATTCTTTTAGCCGATTCATAAATTCTGTTTTTGGCATTATACTATCACCGAAGATTTTATTAATTTTATTAGTATAACTTTTCCATTCTTCATAATATGATTTAAGCTGAACTAAACCTTTGGCTTTTATTTTATAATAACGTCTATTTCTTCCTCCGTATTCCATATCATAAACTTCAAGGGAGTTATCTTTTTCCAGACGTCTTAACACTGGATATAATGTGGATTCAGATATATCAATTGTCTCTCTAACATCCTGAGCTATTTTGTAACCATAGTTTTGTTCACTATTTTTAGAAATAACAGCTAAAACAATTGCATCCAGCAGTTCGGCTCTGGCATGAAATATCATTTCATCATCTCCTGTCAATAAAATATGGCAATACAAAAAATTGATTATTATTGAGGAAAGCGCAAATTCTTTATATATAATGCTAAAAGCGATTTAATGGTTTCAAAAACAAAACGCTTGGTTTCTGAGTCAATCCCTCTTGCGGTTTCCATGGCTGAAACTGCTTTTTTATGCCAATCTTCAGTAAAATCTCTGAAATTCACCACTTCCATTGATTCAATTACACTATATAATGTGGCTACAAACAGCTCTCGTTTTTCGTCATCCAGAGATAGTAGCCATTGCTTAATTGCTGTATTGACCTGTGTCGCTCCTCCTGTGATACCTTGCGTATATTGAAAATCGCCTTGATTCACTACCCACGAAAAAGGGTCGTGCTGCATAAACCAGAACTGGCCGCTTTCAACCACTACATAGTCCTCTTGGTGCTGCAAAAGCATTCCTACCAAAGATGATTGAGGTAATGTTTTGTGTATCTTGGTTTTAATCCTCGCATATTTTTCAGTTGCAAATATTTCATCCCTAAACCCTGGACCGTCGTGACTGTAAATACTTATGACGCGGTCCTGAATATCCGGATGACACTCCATGGAAGCATAAACCGCGATGTTTCCGCCCTTAGAATGTCCCCCCACCATGAAAGCATGTCCAAATTTCTCAGCAACTGCATTCAGATAGGCAACCCCTTCCTGCTGTGCAGGCACCGGATAAATATACGCCATGTTAAAATCCTCTTTCCAGCCTACAATCGTCGAGTCGGTTCCACGATAGGCAATATAGGCTGTTTCCTCATCAATCAGATAGGTAACAGCTGCGAACTGCTTTTGCTCCGATATGTTTAAGCTGTCGGCATAGCAGCACATCCGAATATTCCGATACCTGGGACTCATGCCAAGGGCAAGTAAAAGTCTTTGATTGCTTTTGGGATCTCGGACATGATGCAGCATGTGAGGAATATGCTCTGCTTTCAGCAATTCTCCGATTCGCACCGGCGCTTGTGTGTCCGTAAGCCCCGGTACAATGTCATTAAAATGAATATACACGAACTGAGATAAAACCAAGCTGTCCACCAGATTGAATCGCTTCGCCTCAAAGGTTTCCATTTGTGTTTCTGCATAATCTACAATATTCGTTCTCCATCTCTCCTAACGGCAACAGCAGCCTCACTCGCTTTTCTGCGCTTTTTCAATACGAAAATATTAATAAACATCTGTTGAAACAGCTGATAGATGTTTCCGATAATCCAATACAACCCCAGCCCTGCCGGAACGGTGAAAGCAATTACCCCACTCATGATGGGCGAAAGTAAAGCCATATTATTCTGTATAGTGGTTTGCATTTCTGTTCCGCTTGTTTTCGGTGTGTCCTTCATCGAGTATTTCATAGAAATAAATGAGGTCAGTGCCGACAATACCGGAATCAGCAGCAGAAGGTAGCTTTGTATCTCTGATCCTGAGGTGATATAGCTCGCCGGATTCCAGCTGGGTACCGCGCCTAAATTGATCCCTAAAAAGCTCATGTTCAAAAGTTCCTCCGCCTTTAACAGGTTCGATACCTGCGAAAGCTGCTCCGGGTGGGCGCTAAAATAGGTGATCACGCTGATATCCTTCATTTGATTTATGTTTCCACTCCCCTGAGGGATCAGTGAATAAAGCTGCGTGATGATCTCGGGCGATTTTCCCACCATATACTTTAAAGGCTGGGAAATTACATAATATAAAGAAAACAATATCGGCATCTGTATTAAAAGTGGAAGGCAGCCTCCTGCCGGATTCACTTTATTTTCTTGATATAGCCGCATCATTTCCGCACTTTGCTTTTCTTTGTCATCGCTGTATTTCTTCTGTATTTCCTGCATCTGAGGCTGAATCTCGCTCATTTTTGAAGTTGATTTTACCTGCTTGATTGTCATGGGAAGCAGCAAGGTCTTTACGCCCACAGTAAAAAAAATAATTGCAATCCCATAGTTTTGAAAAGCCAGATTATCATATATTAATTTTAATATTGCGCCCATTGGAACTGAAATAAAATCTAGCATATTATTCTCTATGGCCTCCTTTGCAAAAGCATTTATAAGGTTTTCTCCGGTTTAAAAAAGTGAATTTTATCATTATCGTAGAGATATTTTATGACTACAATCGTAACTGGCAGGGCAACCAGTCCCACAAATCCAAAGATTTTAACCCCTACATACATACTGATCAGCATGATAAGGGGATGAAGTCCGATCTGTTCCCCCACCAGCTTGGGTTCTAATATATTCCGGACTACCGTTATAATCAGATATAGTGCCATTAATCCTAACGCAAACGGAAGGTTGCCTTGAACCAGCTCGATCAGAATCCAAGGGATAACGATTCCCCCCGTCCCAAGTACAGGGAGAAAGTCAATCACAGCAATCAGCGCAGCAACCTCTATCGCTCTGTCTACTCTCAGGAGAAGCAGTCCCAAAGCAAGCTCGCCAAATGTGACCGCCATTAATATTGCATATGCTTTTACATACTTAAGCCCTATACCGGTAGCCATTGTTTTTATTTCCGTGAAAAGACCCGAATTTTTGGATGGCAGCCGACTTGATATATAAGCAGTAATCTTGTTATAATCCATGGCAAAAAACAAAGATGAAATAACTGCAAAGATAACGCCTAAAAACAAACCCGGTAAAAACGATACGGAGGAAGAGATAGACTCAATGACGGTTGAGGAAATTTTACTGACCACAGAGCCTGTTGACTGTGATACAGACGCAGCAATATCCTGAACCATTTGAACCATCGTCGGATCAAGTTTTTCAGAAGCTCTTTCGACATTTTCAAAAATGTTACGAATTGCAGGCTCAATTTGAAATGCGTAAATTTCTGGAAGCATGACAATGCTATTCTTTACCAAAGCGACAAAGCGCATTCCTGCCCACGCTACCAACGAGCTTATCCCCGCATAAGACAGCAAAACCAATAAAACGGCCGCAGCCTTATGCGGAAGATGAAATTTATCAGATGCAAAATTGATTACCGGCTTTAATACAAGTGCTACCGCAAACCCAATGATAAAAGGCATTACAAGAATCAAAACATGCTTAATAAAGATATAGACAATACCCGCAATTAGCGCAAAATATATTATGTTGATAATAAAATTTCTTCTCTGATTTATTGTCATTCAGTGTTCTCCTTATATACAACAGCCTATGTTCAAAGCATGCTTCTTTTTGATTTATTACTCACGAAAAGCGCCACTATTGTAAAGAATAAGACAATGAGCGATATAAACTGCGATGTTGACAGCAGACCCATATAGCCTCTATCGTCATTCCTTAAAAATTCAATTAAAAATCTCCCGGCGCTGTACAAAATCAGATACAAGGCACCAACCTGTCCTTGTTTTCGCTCACTCCGGGCGTAGAGCAACAGTATGGCAGCAATCATGAAATCACCTGCGCTGGATAATAATTGGGTAGGTATTAATTTAACGCCATTCGGCGCAATTAGGGATTGCTTAAACACAATGCTAAAAACACTGGTTGTCTCCCGGCCATAACAGCATCCCGCCAAGAAACAGCCAATTCTGCCAAAGCCCTGAGCAAGAGCAATAGATGGTGCCGCTAAATCAAAATACGAAAGAAAACGAAGGTTCTTTCGTTTACAATATATCATCGTCGCAGCGATCCCACTAATTATGCCGCCATAGACTACAAATCCGCTTCCGGATAAAACCAACTGCGGGTTCTCTCGTATCGCCTCAAATTCTATAATACAGTAAAGCAATTTTGCTCCAATAAAACCGGAGAGCAAAGAAAGCAAGCTCAAGTTGTAAATGCGATTCTTCTCACATCCTCTGGCGACTGCGCGTTTTTCAAAGAGAAACAGCGCACAGATGACACCGATTGCTATCATTAACCCATAGCCATGGATCACAATGGGGCCAAACGCTACTATATTGTTATACATGAATTTCGGTATCCTTTCGTACTGGTTCTAAAAACTTCCCGCCATCCGCCGAATCGGGGCAGACAGCGGGAAGGGGGAAACTTATTTTCTCAGTTCTTTTACCTGAATTATTAGAAACCATTTCAGGTTTTCAATCAGGAGAAGGCAATTGCCAACATACCTGCTCCCGTATGGGCGCCTATTACAGGACCGACATCAGTGAGGATTACTTCTGTATTGGGATATTGCTCTTGCAACGCCTCTTTCAGGATTTGAGCATCTTTCAGGCAATTTCCGTGTCCCACGACGACAACACCTCTGGAAGGTTCTCTGTGTCTGTTTTGATAACAGCCCAGTAAGGCTTGAATCGATTTATTTCTTCCGCGTTTTTTATCAATCACCTGCAAACAACCATTATCATTAATTTCTAAAATGGGCTTAATCTTAAGAGCTGTACCGATAAAAGCGGTAGCTGGTGAAATACGTCCGCCATGCTTTAGCGTAGCTAAGTCATCAACCATAAACCGGCAGCAGGCCTTCTCTCGCAGTTCTGTTACCCAAACCGCAAGTTCATCTAAGGGAATTCCCTCCGCCTTTTTTATGGCAGCTTCATATACCAGGTATCCCTGCAGCACGGAGGCTGCCAGCGTATCCACACAAGCAATCTTCCTGTGTGGATACCGCTCCCTTAATTCGGCAGCAATCAAACTTGCATTTTGAAATGTGCCGGACATGCCGGAGGAGAACCCCAAATACAAAACATCCTTACCCTGTGACAGGTACTCTTCAAATACCTTTTGAAATTCAGCCGGGGAAATCTGCGACGTGCTGGTTTTGCCGCCTGTTTGCTGCTCTTGATAAAAATCTTCGGTACGAATTGTCCCATTAGGGCCATATAGATAGACCCGCTCATTAAGACGTACTTCCATTGGTATTACGACGACATCCCACAGCTTCCAGTCCATATCGGCCGTGGCGTCTGTGATGATCTGATAGGGGTTCACAACACACTCTGCTTTTCTGCGGAACGCCCTGCACAACCTGCGCAGGAACCGCAATCATGCCAAAGCTGCTCCGACACCGGCGCCCAGCGCTTTGCATATTCCGCGGTTCTCGCGCACAGCTCCTCTGCGCTTTCTGGCGATTGAAGATCCGTTGAGTGCGCCCCTGATTTCTTTACCATTTCCGGCAGGAATTCGGGGTTTTCCAGCATCGGGCAGGGGCGAAGCATATTGTCATTAAACGGCTGACCGTCATGGTAGGTCATAAAAATAGGGGATTGCAGTGCTTCCAGCAGTGTGCAGTCATGAATGTTTGCATTAGAGTAATGGATAAACACACAGGGATCAACGTCTCCTGCCGCATTGATATGTAGATAGCGTCTTCCTCCTGCGATACAGCCGCCCACATACTGTGCGTCATTTTGAAAATCCATGGAGAAAATTGCTTTTGTTTTGCGAAGCGCCCGGATGCGATCCCGTAGCTCTACTCTTTGTTCCGGTGTCACCATAAGATCCGTAACAGCGCCCTGTCCTACCGGCATATAGTGGAAGAACCATACAAAAAGGGCACCCATCTCAATGATCTGGTCATAGAACGCCTCGCTGCTTACATCATCCCAGTTGACACTGGTGTAGCAGACCGAAAGTCCGAAAGGCAGCTTGTTTTCTTTTAAAAGCCGCATCGCATTCATGACCTTTGCGTAAACGCCCTCTCCGCGGCGGCTGTCGTTGGCTTCCTCAAATCCTTCCAAGCTGATAGAGGGGATAAAGTTTTTCACCCGTAGCAGCTCCTTGCAGAATTCCTCATCGATCAATGTTGAGTTGGTAAAACACAGGAACATACAATCTGAGTGCTTTTCACACAAGCGTATCAAATCCTTCTTGCGTACCAGCGGTTCGCCTCCGGTATAGATGTAAAGATAGGTACCCAGCGCCTTGCCCTGCTCAATAATCGAGTCGATGTCCTCATAAGAAAGGTTAAGCTTGTGACCATATTCGGCCGCCCAGCACCCGGTGCATTTCAGATTGCACGCGGAGGTAGGGTCTAAGAGAATTGCCCAAGGGATATTACAGCCATATTTTTCACGATTTCTCTCCTGCTCCGGCCAGCCGAAGAAATTTTCATTCAGTATAAAATTACGGAAGAATGTAATTCTTGTTTCGGCATCCAACTCATAGATTTTCATAATCAGCTGATACCAGTTGTCTTTTTGCTCAATTGCCGACATAACTGCTTCCCGCTGGGGCGCAAATTCTTCCTTGGGAAGAAAGCGATCTACCAGCCCGGCAAGCTTGGGGATGTTTGTGACCGGGTCCTTTTCCAAATATTTTACTGCCTGCTCAAAACCAAAGGCTTTTGCCTTATCACTAAAATTCATAATTAATTCTCCTTTGCAAACTAAACTTATATTTATACGTATAAAGTACGAACGCCTGTTAATTATGTGGGGACAACAGAACGAAACAAGTAGCTCTGTAATTCGTCCCAGCAGGATTTTGCCATCTGCAAGCCGTGCTGATAGTAGGATTCCAGTGTGGCAGGGTCTGTCTCAAAACGCTTGATTTCCGGAAGCTTTGGCCGTATTACAAACACTTTTCCCTCCTGTTCAAGACAATCCAGCAATGCAAGCTGACTCCTGTACATTCCCGGCCGGTTCAGTATTGTTTGGACCAGCTGCGGAAAGTCCTTGTAAAAGGTTTGATACAAGATACGCTGGTAGGAATTCAGCGTGGGGACCGCTCCGCGTGTGCGGGTTAAAATAACCACGTTTTTTAGAAAGCCCTGCGTAATGGCACGTTCAATGGGTATGGAATCTGACAAGCCTCCATCCAGATACTTTTTTTCATCCAGTTGTACCATTTTGGAAAACAGTGGGACACTGGCGGAGGCTTTGCCCAAAGTGCCGAGCCGATGTTCATTCCCGTTTTCATGGAGGTATTCCACCTTTCCGGTATCGCAATTTGTAACAACGAATTCTGTTTGGATTCCAGAATTAAAAAACGACTTAAAGTTGAAGGGGAGCTGATTGTAAGGATATTCATAAAAAATGCGGTCTAGGTTAATTATGGTTTTATTATGTATTAGCTGATTGACTCCAAAATATTGATTTTCCGCATCTCTTTGGATCATACAACTTTTCGTATATCCAATTTGATTTGCAGCATATCCCAGCAGATTGCAGGCCCCTGCAGATACTCCGACTGCATAAGGAAATTTCAATCCCCGCTCCATAAAATAATCCAATACCCCCGCTGTAAATATACCCCGAAGCGCGCCCCCCTCTAAGACTAAGCCAATACCATTTGTCTTAATCCCATCCTCTGTCATTTTAATTTCACCATTGGTATGGTTTGATTTTTCACGCTTACTTTTTTACTCAAAGAAGCAATGTATCTTTCTTTGTACAAACCGGATCACTCCTTTCTGCTTTAAACTGCGGCAAATCAAAAAACTTTATTGTAAACTTTCCTTACTTTTTTTGAGGAATCTCCGCCAAAGCGACGGTTGCGGCATTGATAAGCATTGAGTGCTTCATCAAAACATGCTTCATCAAAATCAGGAAAGAGAACATCTGTAAAATACATTTCTGCATAAGCCAGCTGCCATAACATAAAGTTGCTGATACGGATTTCTCCGCTTGTGCGTATTAAAAAGTCGACAGAAGGTAAATCATTATATAAAAAACGTGTAGCGGTCTCCTCGTTAATATCTTGTATTTGCAAAGTGTTGTTATTGACAGCAGTGGCGATTGATTTGCAAGTATCCACAATTTCTGCCCTTCCGCCATAATTAAGGCAGAAATTAACGGTGGACTGTGTGCAGTTCTGCGTTTCAGAGGACAAATAATCCATAGCATCAACTACCGAAGGGATCAGGTTCGTTCTTCTTCCCGAAAAAACAACCTTTATATTGTTCCTTTTCATCTTCGCAGCCATCTCAGAGAAATTCCTGCAAAAAAGTTCCATCAGGTAATCTACTTCTTTTGCATCTCTTTTAAAGTTTTCTGTTGAAAATACGAAGAGACTGATATACGAAACACCTGTTTTCACTGCATGATCAATTATTTTTTCCAAGCGCTCAAACCCGTGCTTATGCCCCATAAATGCTGGCATATGATGCTTTCTCGCCCACCGTCTGTTACCATCAACTATAATTGCCAAATGGTTTGGCACACTCATCTTATCCATTTTTTATCACCTATTCTCTTTTTTACTGAATCACATCCTCAACACTGGTATTAGGAGTGCAATCTAGCTCCTGGTGTCCTTTGTTTTCGGAATTTATTTTGACTTTTTCTTTTATTCTCAGTCGTTTTACAATATCCTCATAGGCAGCGATATGTATGTTGGGAAAAGCCCTAAAAAAACGCAATTCGCTTGGCGAAAGTCTCACATTAATATTGTGAGCACGGATAAAAAGTCCATATCCCTTTTCAACGACAGATGAAATCGAAGTATCCCAAAACTTGTCTGTCAGTTTAGAAAATGTACCGTCTGTTTTATCATAAATTGCATTATGAAGTGTACTTAGATGCTTATTCAGCCCTATCCAACTCCCGAGTGTAACAAAGATATCGATTCCGATCACCACAAGAGAAACAACAGCAAGCGCATCTAGCAAGCTTTGGTTTAATTGACCAGTCATCTGTAGAAGCGTTGGTTGTATGAAAAATCTGATAATTACAACACCGCTACCAAAAATAATCCCGCCATATAAGCAAATCCGACCGTGCAACTGGAAGGGTAGATTGCTATAGTCCCACCATCTTGCATGAAAAATTTTTTCCATGCAGAAAGAAGTGATGTATTCGACGACACAGCATAAAACAGCCGCAATCACAAAAACCTCTAAGATATTGGTATTGTCCCTTAATACAAGCCAACACAAAACTGCGCCGGTTCCATAGATAGGACAATATGGTCCAAGTAAAAATCCACGGTTTATAAATCGTCGCTCTTCAAAAATTGAGCAAAGAAGAGATTCATAAAGCCATCCTAATAAGCTATAGAAAAAAAAGCAAAGGAATAATTTACTTAAAATCATACTGATATGCTCCTATACATTTTTTTACCTGTATATCATCTATTCGCAATGTTTCTTTCAGAGCGCAGTATTTATCCGCAACACATACTATCCAGCTTTCCAGATAATACGGTGGTATGGGTGTCAACGGAAACATATGTCGAAGAATAATATTTTCCTCTTTTGAAGTTAGTTCAAAATCCTCACAAGCATTCTGCATGGCTTTTCGAGGATGGGAAAAGGCATGCAGACGATGTTCGTTATTTCTCTCATGCCAATCATATAAAAAGTAATCGTGAAGCAGAGCTCCTCTGATCAACGTTGTATAATCCACGTTAAAATAAAGTTTACTTGCAATCCAACAACTTGTGTATGCTACGGCAATGCTGTGTTCATATATGCTTATATTTCCATGCTGCTTATATTTAGTTGTTTGCGAAAAATGTGAATCTTCACACAGTTGCTTAATAACATTTACAATGAGTGGTTCATATTCTTTTAAAACCATATATTAAAAAATTCCTCCTTTTTATTCCTCATGCGTTGATTTTTCTATATATGTGTATTATAATTACCTATATGCATTTAATCAATTGCCAGTATATCGACTACTGTGGAATATTCTACATTTTTAAAGAAAGTGGGGTTTTTATGGCTCAGGATAGAAGAATCACGAAAACAAAAAAGGCAATTAGAGAAGCTTTTTTCTCAATACTAAAAAACAATAAATCCTCCAAAATTACTGTTACGGACATTGCTAATCGAGCTAATATTGATCGAAAGACCTTTTACCTCCACTATGATTCCCCAGAGGCAATCATGGATGAGTTTTATAAAAATCTCATAAATGATTTTCTTTTGGTATTAGAAAAAAATGATTTTTTCGATCGGTCTTTTGATGTCTTGGCTTTATTCCAGTCACTCAATGTGGTAGTTCAACGCGATATTGATCTTTACCGGCATATTGCAAAAATGCCATCCTACGCTTTTTTCTGGGAAGAAATCAAGGATATTGTAAAAAGTGTAGCAATAGAAACATTGTCTGATGGGATAAACATGTCAAAAGATGAACTTGAGCTATACGCAGAGTTTTATGTTTCAGGTATAATCGCAACCTATTTAAAGTGGCTAAAAAATGAAGTGAACCTTACAGAAACAGAGGTTGTTAATATTTTGAGCACAGCATCATTCTACGGATTTCAAAAATTGCTTCAAAAAAATGACTGATTTTTTCATTCATGAATATTTCGTAGAAGATTTCGCAAGTATAATTATTTTTTCGCTTTTATCAACAGTTAGACTGAGTAGTTCAAGGGGGATGCAAATTGAACCCCACCCCCGTCCACATAAAAAGATCAGCAGCGCAGGGCAGAAATTGCCCTGCGTTTTCTTTGGCTGTAAGAAGGATTTGGGGCAGTTTGAATCCATTTAAAAGTAAAGTGTGAACGGGGTTATCTATGTGGTAAATACAGGGTTTTGGCTCATGCTGCGGCGTTTGTTCCGTTGTTGTTTTCTGCGGCTCATGGCCGCACTGCTTCTGTTTAGAAGCTATGGCGGCAAATGTAATATGTTCTGCCTTATATTCACCTGCGGGTGAACTTTGTGCGGCAGGCTCTATGAACTCCCTGTGGTCAGGGTTGTTGTCATTTTCAGGCGGGGGAGCTTCCTCGTTAAACATCAGCGAATAGAGGTTTGAGGTCTGCCCGCGGTTATTTTCACGGAAACGGCTGTCTTTTTTTAGAAAGTCAGAGTCCACAAGCTCTTTCAAGGCGCGTTTCACGGTGGATACCGAGATATGTAGTTGCTCTGCCATGGTTGGAATGGCAGGAAAACAGGTTAAATCAGCATTGGAACGGTCGATCAGATAAATCAGCACGGAAAGCGCACGGCTTTTCAAACCGCTGGCATATGCCTGTTGTTTTAGTTCAGCTTGCTTTGTCATCATAAATTCTCCTCATGCCGGAGCATTACGCTCCGGCGATATACTTTGTCATCATGGCTTTATATGCCTTGGCATTGCACCTGCCATCCGTGGGTTCGGGCTGGTACTCTAAAAACAATACGTTGTGAAAATCGCTTTGCAGAATGGCAGCATAATCACCTTTTACCTTTTCGTGAGTAAAAGGGCAAAGCACGGTAGCGTCCATGGTTTCCAACCTTTTCAGCAAAAGCATGGAACGGGGAAGCTCATATGGTTTTGTACCGCACACTGCCAGCAGCATGTCAGCGGTTTTTACGGTTTCATTTAGGTTCGGGGTATATCCAATATCATAAATAATAAAATTTACAGGCTTTGTCATTGGGGAATTTCCATAGTACACACCGTCCAGCCGCCAGCCGTCACCCTCCGGCTCCATATCATAATCGGCTACCATAGTGGTCAAAATTCCGCTGTCGTTTTCCTCCACATAACAAACGGAAGCTCCCACAGCGGCAAGCCAAGAGGACAATCCGATAGCCATGGTGGTAGCTCCCATTCGCGGCTGCGAGGAAATAACGGCAATATGGATATTCTCACAGTCAAACCGATAGCGTTTGATTCCCTCCGCTTTTTTTGTCCGCTCCTTTGGATGATAACGTGTCATACCCTGCTCACTCAGGCACTCGGTTATTTCACGTTGGATAGCGGCAATTTCCGTTTCGCAGACGATATTGCCCACACCACTGTTCAAAAGAGCCTGAAACAAAGAACTGTCCTGTTTCAACCCCTCGTAAATCACCGTGATTCGAGGGCTGTACATGGTCAGAAATTCTTCAATGGCCTCGGCAAATTCATCATCACTGTCCCCAAAGGCAATACGATCTAGGACAACCTCGGTCACATGGGAAAAGTTACGCATATCATAGACAATAAACTGCTTGAGGACAAAGCTGCCCACCATCTTTTTGATGGGCGTATCGCTGTCCGTATCATACCAGCCGGTAAAATCCAACAGGTTCGTATGCTCTGTGGATGAAAGATATAAAATCATGTCGTTTTCCTCCTGTCAGTTTCCTATCGCCCAAAATGGACCGCCTGCGGCAGCTCCTTTTCGAGCTTCATTCATAATCAGCGACAGATCCCACTCCTGCTGGCTGCGCTTCTGGCTGGCAGGATCAGCAACAAGGATTTTTCCTTCGCTGGTAACACCCCGCAGAACAATAAAATGCCCGCTGGAGGTAAAGTGTCCTTTACTCATAATTGCCACTACCAGCTTGCCGGAAGAAAGCGCGTCCACGATGTCCTGTGCGGACAAATCCCCCTCGCAGGATAATCCATAGCCCTCGGCGGCGGCCGGTATCAGGCTGTGATAGGAGCCGTTCCCCTCACAGCGGTATCCGCCCGCGACAGACCAATTGGACAGTTCTACGGGGTCATGGGGTTCTCCGGTCAGGGTGGATATGACAATGGACATGGCAGTGGGGCCGCAGCCGCCCTCTCCGATGGTGCCGGAAGTGCCGTACATCTTGTCCGCCCAGTGCTCATCAAGCTGGTTATAATAAACCACCTCCATGCCGCCGTCCGTGAATACGACTCCTTCATAACTCTGTCCGCTGCCCTCAATATAATCCTGCTCATAAATACCGATGTTCTGGTTATAGCCGTAATTGATCTGCAAGTCCTTGATGGCGGCCAGCTCATTACCCATTGCCCATTCTGCAAAAATGGATAACGGACTGGTCAGGATATAAAGGATCAGGGCAATTAGTAAAAGCAAAGCAATTGCCGGACCTAAAATAATAATGAGCAGGCGTTTTCGCGCCTGCTCATCCGTTGCGGCCTGTGCCGCTATATGTGCCAGTAATTTGGCTGTAATCGGGTCTACTGCCATTCGCTTATCCTTTCCTGATTGTGCAGTTGTACCAACACAATCCTATAATATATAATTGAAAATTTTTTTGTTAGCATTTCTGACGAAAATGTTTTATTGCTATTTACAATCTAATTTTGGGTTGCTAAAATTGTATTATCACATTAGAAGGCGAGGTTTTACTGATGGCTAAAATATTAAAAATTGATCCCATCACAGATGGTGTTCGCTATATAATTAAGTTCTATTTGGAAAGCGAAAAAGTAGCTAAGCATTTTGATGCAAGTTGTTTAATGTCTGTGCGAGAGATTTACCGACCTGCAGATTTATATGTAAAAGAGAATGTCTTGTATTTAGATACCCCTAACAAAGACATGACCGACCATATCGGGACATTATTGAAGAACACAATAGAATCCACAACGATAATTCCGTAAAAGATGGGCTGCAAATGCAAAATTTGCAGCCCATTTGTTTTTATCTTCCTCCCGCTTTTCCCATATACAAAAGCTTATAATCAGGAATTTCAAAATTGATGTGCAGCCGCTTAGCACCCACCATGAATAAGGCGTGACCGCGCTTTCTTGCAAGCAAAAGCTCCTGTTCCGCTTCCGTCAAATCGTAGAGCTTGGCAGTTTCCTTCAGGTTTGGGCCGTCTGTTCCCATCAGAAGCTTATAACACGGAATATCAAGCAGCGCCTGCCCATACTGCTTAATACTTTCGGAAAGAAAGTCAATGACGCTGTGAGAAATAATACCCAGCGCCGCCTCATATTTTCTTGCCCGTTTCATGGCATTGCGGAGATAAACAAGGGACTGCGGCACCTTTTGATCAATCATCAGATAAGCCTCGTCGCAAATCAGCAGCACCCGTTCCTCCCGGTTCCGGCTCATCTGCTCCCAGCAATAGGTCAGGATATTAAAATACTGCGTCCTCTTGATGCTGTCGCTGGTTTCCTGCAAGGCGTTTGTGTCAAGGCAGATAAACTGGCTATCACTGGTAATGGTGCTGTGTCCGTTCCAAATGAAGCTGTCTGCACCCTCGGCAATGTCATATAGCAGCAGCGCAAGGTCAGCGTATGCCTGCCTGTCCTGTTCGGTGTCTGCCTTTTCCTTTACAAGCTGATAGAGATCAGAAAAAATTGGGAAGTCCTGCGGTCGCAAAGCGGTAATATCGGTATTCCAAGTGATACCGAACTTTCGGTACAGCTCTACAAGGCATTTTTTAAGCACTGCCTTTTGCATATCCGTCAGGCTGGGTATATACAGACTAAAAAAGATTTCAAGGTTTTTCATATGCAGGGCAAGGTCGTTCATGCCGTAGCCTTCATCCCGGTACAGCCGGTCGGCTTCCTTTTCCTGCTCATCATCACGGGGAGATGGCCGAACCTGTAGAGGATTGATTCTGCCATTTGTGCCGCCTACCGCGTTGATCCAGTCACCGCAAAGGTTATAACAAAGGTCTTTGTACTCACTTTCCGGGTCTGCCACAAGGATTTTTGTGCCTTTCATGTACTCCGACATGATGATATGCTTGATGGCGGTGGACTTGCCGACACCAGAATTGCCCATGATGACAAAATTGCTGTTGGTGCGGTCACCTCCGCGTTTCCAGACATCTACAATGACAAGGCTTCCGCTTGCATCCTGTGCAAAGTAGTAGCCCTCGCCATCATTAAAGCCTGAACTGGCAAAGGGAAAGCCGCCTACAAAGGTAGACATGGGAACAATTTTTTGCAGGATACTTTCTATCTTTCCGTTAGACGGAAAGGACGGAGAAATATGCTGAAAGCACTCCTTTTGCAGATTGGGAATGACCCTCATCTTGCACTTTAACACGCTGATCATACTTTCAGCACGACGGCAAACCTTTTTGAAGGTACGGTCATCCTTGGCAATGGGCATGACCGACACATTCATAAGTCCTACGGTTTCACCCTCACGGTCGATCTGCATGATGATTTTTTCGCCATCCTCGGCTGCTTTTTCCGCACGCTGGCGGGTCAACGGGTCTTTGGCGCCCTCGGCAAATCCGCGCTGCTGAACCACGCTCCGAGAAATGGCGTTTATCAGCGTGGCGTTGTCTACCGGCTTAAAGCCAATGGATACGATAGTAGACGGAATATTTGTGATTTTAGACAGCCATTCCACCTCTACCTTTTGTGGGTAACGGATCAAGCCATATACCTTTCCGAAATTTTCACCCACAGAAAGGCTGTTTTTTGTAAATTCCAGCCCCATCGGGGTAACGACATTGAGCAGGGCGGAATTGGTAATATTCCGTTCCTGTATGGTTTGTTTTTTAGGCATAAATGTCCTCCTTTAGCATTGGGATGCTGGCTTCAAATTCCGTATCCTCTAAATGCGTGTAGGAGGGGTTGTTTACGAGATTCAGAAGCCGCACAATCTCCTTTTCCGAAAGCACATCACAGCCAATCCCATTGGTGGTGAACTTCTCCGCCAGCAAGGATGCGCATTTCAGTAAATCTTTTTCCGCGCCGTCCTCATACCGATCCCAAATGGAAATATAAAACTGGCGCTCCACGATTTCGCCGGAC
>Ga0194137_10001095_pt1 | contig 16893 bp, 15 predicted proteins | sample TARM_MetaG_T3_14_FD_134025 | JGI IMG/M metagenome (GOLD analysis project Ga0194137, IMG submission 134025) | Freshwater microbial communities from Pennsylvania, USA, analyzing microbe dynamics in response to fracking - TARM_MetaG_T3_14 (version 2) | ecosystem: Environmental > Aquatic >... | reverse complement strand
TACCCCGCACGGGTCAACAGCACCAGATGGCGGGTAGTCTGGTAAATGCTGCCCTGATCCTTGAGCGTCTGGATAAAGGCCGCGTGCGCCGACTCCGGCAGGTAGAAATAGTCCCGCCCTTCCACCAGGGCGCTCTCGCAGCGTTTGAACAGGCGAAACGCCGTGCCTTTCGCCAGACCGTTGAGGCTGTCTATCTGTCGGAAACTGAGGGTTTCCATGCCCTGATAATCAATGGGTTGCATGCCGTTGTGATATCCCGTTACGCCGCGCAGTCGCCTTGCCGACTGATCCGGTGCTAGGTTAGCACTAACCACTGGCAGCGATCCGCCAGCCCTCGACCACGCCAGCCCATGGGGATGCACCATGTCTGACCAGGACACCCTGACCGCCCTGAAAATTGCCTTCACCTTTATGCCGCAGCCACTGGAAGTGACCCGTTTCGAATACGGCGAGGATGCCGGCAGGATACTGGAGCAGATCAACTTTGTGCGCGAAGTGCTGCTCGACCACGGCATAGACCCGGATGAGGTCGCCGGGGAGATCAACCCCGACAGCTCGCCAAACTCCTGCTACTGAGGGCGAGCGCCCGGGCTGAAGATTACTGCCGGCGGAAAAACAGCGTGACCTGGCCCCACTCGATGCCGAACTTGCGCATGCTGGCACGATTGATCAGGGTATCCTCATCCATCAGGTACATCCAGTCATCGAAGTGCACCTCCCACACCCGCCCATCCACCGGCAGGCTCAGGGTGTAGCGCCAGCGAAAGGCATTGCCGGCCAGCTGGCCGCTGGCTTCGCCCACCACATCCTCCGCCGTGCCGCGCCAGCCCTTGGGGCCATCCGGGGTCAGGGTCCAGACGCGGCGTTGCGTAGTGCCGTCGCTGTAACTGAAGTGCTCATCGAGGATCAGCCTGTCACCCTCGCGCTTGCTGTCGATCTGCACGTGGAAGCGCGTAACCACCTTGCCGGAGCGGTTCTGGAACATGCCCCAGGCCTCGACCGGGCCGGAGAAATACTCCAGCAGATCCAGTTCCGGTTGCTCATCGGCATAGTCCTCGACACTGACGCTGGCGCAGCCGGCCAGCAGCAGGCAGCTGAATAGCAGCAACAACAGCGCTTTGATCGATTGCATCGGTAACGTCCTCAGTCAAGGCCGAGCAGGGCCTGGCGCAGGGCCGGGCTGCGGGTTTTCGGGTCAAGCCAGATGGAGAAAAACGCCCGGGAAAACGCCTCGTCGGCGACCACATGCTGCAGCTGGCCATCGACATAGAAGCGACTGCCGGCACCCGGCAGGTGTACGCCGATGATCTGCTTGCCGGGGCTCACATCAACGAAGGCCTGGCGCATCTCGGCGGCCCAGCGCTGCAGGTGGTCGTCGGCAACGCGGCGACCCTGCACCCGGCGAATCTCGTCGACGCTGGTGCTGACCAGCCGCTCGCGGCTGATCTCGCGGGCATAGGTCAATTCAAGGGCGAAGGGTTGCTCGAACAGCTGATCGGGCTCAGAGGCCCACAGCCGTGCTGAGTAGATTGGCAGGCCAAACCAGCTGAAACTGCCCTGACCGATCACCTCGACCTCGGGCAGACTGGCCTTCCAGTCAGCCTGGGCCTTGCCCAGACATAATAGCGCCAGCAGAAACACAACGGACACTGCGCGCATCTGGCAATGACGGATGATGGTTTGCATTACATGGCTCCACAATAAGTGTACTTATCTTGTACATCCGCACATCACAACATTCAATACAAACATTGCCTCAGGCCTGACAGCCCGACAAAGCAAGGCGCCTGCATGCCCATGAATAGCCAGTAATTCTTGTACAAGAACCGACGAAAAAATAACTCCACAAATTCATATCAATATATGTCATGGTTTTAAGGCAACCCTGACTGGCCGCATCAGCGCGGGCAGGCGCAGACAACAAGGAGTGGACCATGTCATTTTTCAACAAGATTCTGGCAAAACTGGGCATCGGCAGCGCCGAAGCCGCACCAACCCAAACAGTAGCGACTGACCCAAAACCTGAGGCGATCACTACGCCTGCTGCACCAGCGGCCATTGCTCTGGTGGATGTGGTTGCCCAGCTTGAACAAAAAGCCGCAAGCAATCCGCAAAAACTGAACTGGCGCACGTCGATTGTCGACCTGCTCAAACTGCTGGATATTGACAGTAGCCTGGGTGCTCGCAAGGAACTGGCGACAGAACTGGGCTGCCCGGCTGAACTGATGACCGACTCGGCACAAATGAATATGTGGCTGCACAAAACCGTGCTGGCGCGCATCGCTGCGAACGGTGGCAATGTTCCAGCCGACCTTCTTGACTAGGAAACAACACAATGCAGATCACTGACCTTCTGGCCCAGATGGGCGGCATTCAGTCTGTGGCGAAAGAGCTTGGGGTAAGCGAGAGCGATGCCCTGAAAGGAGCCGAGACCCTGTTGCCGGCAATTCTTGGCGGCATGAAAAAGCAGGCGCAGAGCCAGTCTTCAGATCTGGGTGGACTGGGCGGTCTGCTTGGACAACTGGGTGGCAGCGGGCTACTCGATCAGGTGCTGGGCAGCCAACCCACAGATGCCAGCCAGGGTAACAACATTCTCGGCCAGATTTTTGGCTCCAAGGATGTCAGCCGGACAGTTGCCCAGGATGCAGCAGCACGCTCCGGGCTGGACCCGACGCTGTTGAAACAGATGTTGCCGATGCTGGCTATGCTGGTTACCGGCTTTATGAGCAAGCAAGGCGCCACTTCGGCACCGCCTCAGAGTGGCGGACTCGGTGGACTGCTGGGAGGCATGCTCGGCGGTAATCGACAGGAGTCATCGAGCCTGCTGTCAATGCTTGATCTGAATGGCGACGGCAACCCTCTGGATGACATCCTGCGCTTGGCGGGCAAGTCCAGAAGTTGAGGCAGAGATGTAGCATTCCAGGGCAAACAGCCCATGCAGAAAACGCCCCACAGGGGATCAAACAGGAGTATCGCGATGTCAGGCAAATTTGAAGTCTACAAGGACAAGGCCGGCGAGTTCCGCTTCCGGCTGAAGGCAGGCAATGGCCAGAACATTCTTGGCAGCGAAGGCTACAAGGATCGTGCAGGCTGCATGAACGGCGTTGAGTCGGTAAAGAAAAACGCTGCCGATGATGCCCGCTATGAACGCAAGGAGACCGCCAGCGGCAAATTCATGTTCAACCTCAAGGCAGCTAACCACCAGGTGATTGGTACCAGCCAGTCCTACGAGTCGGAAGCTTCCCGCGACAAGGGCATCGAGTCAGTGAAAAACCATGCGCCGGAAGCCAAGGTCGTCGAAGTAGAGGACTGAGGCGCAGCAGCAGACTGCCCTGACTGCGTGCGGGGCAGTCTTTCCCGAGCGCCTCTCCCCCCCTGGCACAGGCCCGGCATGTCTCTGCCCGGCAGTTCGACGGCATGCTAGATTAGCGCACCTGCACAAGCAGGTTTCTTCAGCTTCGGAGTAGCGCATAGCATGTCCCCCTTGCAATTACTGTTGTTTGTTGTGGGTCTGGTGTTGTTGGTGGCTGGCGCCGAAGTGCTGGTCAAGGGCGCCTCAAGACTGGCAGTCGGTTTTCGCATATCACCACTGGTGATTGGCCTGACAGTGGTTGCCTTCGGCACCAGCGCGCCGGAAATGGCTGTGAGCGCTGGCGCGGCGCTATCCGGCCAAGGTGATATCGCTCTGGGCAATGTGCTGGGCAGCAACATCTTCAACGTGCTGTTCATTCTGGGTCTGTCGGCACTGATTGCCCCACTGGTGGTGTCCCGACAATTGATCCGGCTGGATGTGCCGCTGATGATTGGCGCCAGCCTGCTGGTAATGTTGTTGTCGATGAATGGGCTGCTGGGGCGACTTGAAGGCCTGCTACTGATGGCCCTGATTGTCGCCTATACGGTATTTCTAGTGATTTCCTCACGCAATGCCAGTCGCGCTGCCAGTGAGGCTGAAGAGCTGGACGTGCCGACAACCGCCGGTTCGGTGCCACTCAACCTGCTGTTTGTGGTGGGCGGACTGGTGATGCTGGTGCTGGGTGCGCGCTGGCTGGTTGATGGCGCAGTCGCGATGGCCGCCAGTCTTGGCATATCCGAACGGGTAATCGGACTGACCATAGTGGCAGCCGGCACCTCGCTGCCGGAGGTAGCAACCTCGGTGATTGCCAGCCTGCGAGGGCACCGCGACATTGCGGTGGGTAACGTGGTCGGCAGCAACCTGTTCAACCTGCTGGCCGTCCTTGGCCTGGCCAGCTTTCTTGCACCGCAGGGCATTGCTGTGTCTGCCGAGGTGCTGCGCTTCGACATGCTGATCATGCTGGCGGTGGCGATTGCCTGTCTGCCGATCTTCTTCAGCGGCCTTCGCATCAATCGCTGGGAAGGCTTGTTGTTCCTTGGCTATTACGTGATCTATACCCTGCATCTGATCCTGGCCGGCAGCAACACCACGGTCTATCAGAGCCTGTCCAGTGCCACCCTGTTCTACCTGTTGCCGCTGACAGGACTGACCCTGATGGTGCTAATGTGGCAGGGCTGGCGTGAGCACGGCGGGCCATTCAAACGCTAGCAGGCATTTCCTGCATGCCCCAAGGCAAGCCTTGAACTGGCGAAGCGAAGACAGTCCGGGGGTGCGGCAGGCCCGCACTCCCGCTACAATCCGCCCTTTGCCTGCCAACGGTTGCCGCCATGTCCCTGCCTGCCCACCATATCGAACTGCTCAGCCCGGCGCGTAATGCCGGGATTGCCCGCGAGGCCATCCTGCATGGCGCCGATGCGGTGTATATCGGCGGGCCCGGCTTTGGTGCGCGGCACAATGCGGCCAACAGCGTCGCCGACATTGCCGCGCTGGTGCCCTTTGCCCACCAGTACCATGCGCGGGTGTTCGTCACCCTGAATACCATCCTGCATGACGACGAACTGGAGCCGGCGCGCCGGCTGATCCACCAGCTGTACGACGCCGGGGTGGATGCGCTGATCGTGCAGGACATGGGCGTGATGGAACTGGATATCCCGCCGATTGAAATCCACGCCAGCACCCAGTGCGATATCCGCAACCTGGACAAGGCCAGGTTTCTCGGTCAGGCCGGTTTCTCGCAGCTGGTACTGGCGCGCGAGCTGAGTCTTGAGCAGATCCGCGCCATTCATGAAGCAGTAGACACCCCGCTGGAGTTCTTTGTGCACGGCGCGCTGTGCGTGGCCTTTTCCGGTCAGTGCAATATCTCCCACGCGCAGACCGGGCGCAGTGCCAACCGTGGCGACTGCTCGCAGGCCTGCCGGCTGCCCTACACCCTGACCGACGAGCACGGCGGCGTGGTCGCCTATGAAAAGCACCTGCTGTCGATGAAGGACAACAACCAGACCGCCAACCTCGGCGCACTGGTGGATGCCGGCATCCGCTCGTTCAAGATCGAGGGGCGCTACAAGGATGCCGCCTATGTGAAGAACATCACCGCCTGGTATCGCCAGCAGGTGGATGCGGTACTAGCCGAGCGCCCGCATCTGGCGCGCGCCTCCAGCGGGCGCAGTGAGCACTTCTTCATTCCTGATCCGGACAAGACCTTCCACCGCGGCAGCACCGATTATTTCGTCAATACGCGCAAGCTGGATATCGGCGCCTTCGATACCCCGACCTTTACCGGACTGCCGGTCGGCGAGCTGCAGCAGGTGCGCAAGAACGACCTGCTGGTCAGCAGCCATGAGCCACTGAATAACGGTGACGGCCTGAATGTGCTGGTCAAGCGCGAGGTGGTCGGCTTCCGCGCGAATATCGCCGAGCTGCTCAGCCAGCATCAGGACGAGGACGGCCAGCCGCGCTGGCACTACCGCATCGAACCCAACGAACTGCCCGAGGCGCTGCGCCGTGCGCGCCCCGGCCAGACCCTGAGTCGCAACCTCGACCACAACTGGCAGCTGGCGCTGCAAAAACCCTCGGCCGAGCGCCGTGTCGGCCTGCACTGGCAACTGAGTGGCGATGCCGGCGCACTGACCCTGAGTGCCCGCAGCGAGGATGGCGTGACTGTCAGCCAGAGCCTGGAAGGCCCCTTTGAAGCCGCGCAGAACGCCGAGCGCGCGCGCAGCCAGATCGAGGACCTGCTGACCCAGCTGGGCAACACCCTGTACCACTGCGAGGGCATCGAACTGACACTGGCGGAGCTGCCCTTCGTGCCGCTGTCACGCCTGAAGGCGCTGCGCCGCAGCGTGATCGAGCAACTGGATGCCGCGCGCCTGGCCGCCCACCCGCGCGGCAGCCGCAAGCCGGTCAGTGTACCGCCGCCGGTCTATCCGGAATCGCACCTGAGCTTTCTGGCCAACGTCTATAACGCCAAGGCGCGGGCCTTCTACCAGCGCTTTGGCGTCGAGCTGATCGATGCCGCCTTCGAGGCCCACGAGGAACTCGGCGAGGTGCCGGTGATGATCACCAAGCACTGCCTGCGCTTCTCCTTCAACCTCTGTCCGAAACAGGCCAAGGGCGTGATCGGCGTGCGCAGCAACGCCAAGCCGATGCAGCTGGTGCACGACAACGAAGTGCTGACCCTGAAGTTCGACTGCAAGCCCTGCGAGATGCACGTGATCGGCAGGATCAAGGGCAACATCCTGCGCCAGCCGCTGCCCGGCAGTCAGGCCTCGGTGGTGGGTTCGATCACCCCGGACGACTTGCGCAAGACCATCCGCCGCGCCCCGCACTGAGGCGGAGCGCGACGGACAGCATGCCCGGGTGAGGCTCAGGCACAGCGTTGGCTGCGCTGGCGCTCCTGTTCAACCAGTTCCTTCTTCGACAGCTTGCCGACCGGGGTTTTCGGCAGGCTGTCACGGATTTCCATCGCCGCCAGCCGTTCGTGCTTGCCCAGCCGCGACGCCAGAAACGCCTGCAGCTCGGTAAAATCGAAGGGCTCGGCAGCGGCGCGCAGCTTGATAAAGGCCTTCGGCGCCTGACCGCGATAGGCATCGTCAATACCGATTACCGAGACCTCCTCCACCGCCGGATGCTCGTAGATCGCCTCCTCGATGATCCGCGGATAGACGTTATAGCCGCTGCACAGAATCATGTCCTTGGTGCGATCAACGATATACAACCAGCCCTGCTGATCCATACGCGCCACATCACCGGTGCGCAGGAAGCCGTCACTGGTCATCGACTCCGCGGTGGCATCGGCACGCTTCCAGTAACCCGTGGTGATGTTCGGCCCGGCAATGCACAGCTCGCCCTCCTCGCCCGGCGCCACCTCCCGCTCACTGCCATCCAGCGCCAGCAGGCGCACCCGGCAACCGGGTGCCGGCAGGCCGCAGGAGCCATTACGCGGCTCGGCATCGGCCGGCGTGAAGGTGCCAACCGTCGAGGTTTCGGTCATGCCCCAGCCCTCGCGCAGGCGACAGCCGGCGACCTGCTGGAAGCGTTGCTGCACCTCCAGCGGCAGGGGCGCACCACCGGAATTGCAGACCTTCAGCGAGCTCAGGTCGCGCTGGGCCGTCAGCGGATGGGCGAGCAGCCCGATAAACATGGTCGGCACGCCGGGGAAGGTGCTGATGCGTTGCCGGTGAATGCAGTCCAGCACCTCAACCGGATCAAAGCGCGGATGCAGGTAAACCTCGGCGGCCATGCGCAGGCTGAACAGCATGTTGATCATCAGCGCATAGATATGGAACGGTGGCAGCACCGCCAGCACCCGCTCATTGCCCGGCGTCAGCTCGTTGCCAAGAATCGCCAGCAGCTGCGAGCAGGAGCTGGTCAGGTTGGCGTGGGTGAGCATCGCGCCCTTCGGTAGCCCGGTGGTACCGCCGGTGTACTGCACCACTGCCAGCGCTGCCTGCGGATCATCCAGCGGATGCAGGCGGCAGTCATCGCCCTGCGCCAGCAGACTGGCAAACGGCAGGCACTGGTCATTCCACTGCACCTCGGCACGCGGCCCCAGCTGCTCGGCCTGCGCCTGGCTGACCGGGCCACAGAACTCGGTCAACTGACCAACCAGCAAGCGCTGCAGACGGGTGCTGTGCAGCAACTCGGCCATGCGCGGGTAAAAGGCCGCCAGATCCAGGGTAATCATCAGATCGGTCTGGCTGTCCTCGATCTTGTGCGCCAGGGTGCGCTCGGCATCCAGCGGGGAATAGTTGACCACAGTGCCGCCGGCGCGCAGCACTGCCATAAAGCTGATGAAGTAATGCGGGCAGTTCGGCAGGTACAGGCCCACATGCACCCCCGGCCCCACGCCGAGTTGCTGCAGGCCGCTGGCAGCGCGGCGCACCAGCGCATCCAGCTCGGCATAACTGAGCTTGTGGCCAAAGAAGTCGATCGCCGGACGCTCGGGAAACTCGCGCGCTGCCCCCTCCAGCAACGCCCACACCGGCCCCACCGGCAACGCCGGCTGATGCGCCATGTGCGCGGGATAGGACTGCAACCAGGGCATCGACTGGCTCATCACCGACCTCCAATGTTGTTTTTGTATGGCTCGAAGGTAGCCGCTGGCTGTCTCGACGCCTAGACACATTGATGGCGGATATGACGGGTTATCGACCGCAGGATCCATCCCGCGGCCACTCAGGCCTCAGTTGCTCGCCACCAGATTGCCGCTGGGATTGGCTATCTGATAACGGCCGCTCTGCTCGTCTCGCTGCACGCCCGCCACCGCGACCACCGGATCATGGGTGAATACCAGCCGGCCATGACGGGCAACCAGCGAGTCGAGCAGCTCTTCCTTTTCCTCGATCAGCGCTTCGGGAAAGCGGTCATAGCCCATGGTGATCGGCAGGTGCACCCAGGGCGCACCGGGAATCAGATCGCCCGGAAACACCACCGGACCAGATGGCATGTCAAACTCGGGAATCATCAAGCCCGGGGTGTGCCCATCGCTGAAGCGGAAACGCCAGCCGTCACCCAGCGCAGCGGACTGCTGTCCATCGGCAATCAGTTCCAGCCGGCCACTGGTTTCAAGCAAATTGAGCAGCTCGGGTATGAACGAGGCCTGGTCGCGCGGGTGCGGTCGTCGGGCCCGGTGCCAATGACGCTGGCCGGTGACAAAGGAGGCATTGGGAAACAGCAGGTGTGCCGGCTGGCCCGCCTGCCAGGCGCTGAGCAGGCCACCGGCATGGTCGAAGTGCAGATGGGTAAGAACAACGACATCAATGTCCTCATGCCCGAGACCGATTTCAGCCAGGCTTTCAAGCAACACGTGGCGGTCCTCGATGACACCGTAGCGCTCTTTCAGGCGCGGCTCGAAGAAGGCGCCTATGCCGGTTTCGACCAAAATGTTGCGGTCATCTTCCTGCACCAGCAGAGCGCGGCAACTCAGGGTAATGCGGTTGTGCTCGTCTGTTTCGACCCAGCGTGACCACAGGGCCTTGGGCGCATTACCAAACATGGCTCCGCCATCAAGCCGCTGACTGTTGCCTTCCAGGGTGGTGAATGTACGCATTGCAGAGTTCTCGTTAGGTGAGGTGATACGGTCTGCGCTGTCGCCGGCGGTGCCGCTTACAACGTAAAGCTGTAGCCAACAATCAGCCGGTTCTCATCCATGTCGCTGGCAAAACTGCTGCGGTAGGTTGCGTTGCGCCAGCGCACAGACAGATTCTTCAGCAGCCCCCCCTGGACCGTATAGGCAAGATCCGTGTTGCGCTCCCATTCGCTGCCGCGGCCGCTTGCCAGTCTGATGTTGTCGCCATGGGTGTAGCGGTTCATCAGGCTAAGGCCCGGCAGGCCAAGATCGGCGAAACTGTAGTCATGGCGCAGTTGCCAGCTGCGCTCGTCGCGGTTGGCGAAGTCGTTGATCTGTACCAGGTGAACCAGGAACGGGTCAGTGCCATTGAGATAGGCGAAGCCGGTACGCCCCGCCATCTGCTGGTAGCTGGCACCGAAGCGCTGCATACCGGTCTGCCAGGCCAGCGCCAGACTGGTCATGCGGTTGTCTATATTGCTGCGCCCGGCGTTGCTGGCATCAGCGTAGCGCAGATCGGCGCTGAACCGGCCAGAGTCCAGCGTTCGGCTGTGGTTCAGCGTCAGATAGTGCTGGCGGTAGATACCATCAAGCTCACCGAAGTGATAGCTGGCACGGGTATCGGGGTTAAAGCGGTAGCTGGCACCCGCGAATTCAAAGGCATTGCTGTCAGGCTTGCCGCCTACGCTGACGTTGCGCGCACCACCCTGCACCGGTCGCATACGCTGGTGATCGGACGAATCGCGCAGGTTGATGGCGTCGAAGCGGCCCAGCTCGAAGCCCAGTGCCTCGCCACCTTTGGCCTGCAGCCAGCCGCCGCGGAAGGTCTGCGGCAACAGGCGGCTGTCATTGTGCATGGCCAATGGCAGTTGCGGCAGCAGGGTGCCGATGCGCAACAGGTGCTCATCCAGCCGTATCTTGGCGGTCAGGCCGATTTGCGCATAGTCGTCCATCGCCCGACCTTCACTACGGTCGGCCTTGAGCAGGCCGGTGCCAGTGCGGTCGGGACTGGAATCAAGCTTGATGCCCAGCAGGCCAATGGCGTCCAGACCGACACCGAAGCGGCCTGGCGTGTAGCCGGACTGCCAGTCGAGACGAATGCCCTGAGCCCATTCGTCAGCCTTGCCTTGCGCGGCACCGGACTGACGGAAGTCGCGATTGAAGTAGAAGTTGCGCAGTTCCAGGCGAGTCTGGCTGTCCTGCAGCAGGTCGGCACTGGCCGGCAGCGCCATCAGGCTTCCAAGGCCAAGCAGCACACATGCATGAAAGCGTTTCATGGTCGTCCCCTTGTTGTTTGTTATGGTTGTTCAGTCACGCACCGGCGCACTGGCATCGGCATTATCCCGGACGCTGCGAAAACGCAGAATATGGGTACGCTCGACCAGCAGGTACAACACAGCTCCGGCCGCCAGGCCCCAGCCGGCACCATAAACCGCCAGCACCACACCCATGGTGCCGGCCACGCCGCGCTCGGTATTGTTGTTGAGCTGTTCGAAGCCGACCATCAGGCAGATGTATCCGGTCAGGATCAATGTCAGTGACAGGGCAATCGGCAGTACCGGCTGGAAGAAGCTGACCAGCGGCAGCATAAACAGGGCGATAAAGCCGGTGATCCAGAAAGTGCCGGCACCACTGTAGATCGAGTCCATGGCATTGCGGCCATACTTGTAACGTTCGGCCATGGTTGCCGCAACAGCGGTCCAGATCGGCCCAGCCAAGCCCGGATAAGGCGCAAAAAAAGCATGCAGCGCGTTACGAATGGCCGTCACCAGGTGGACGCGGTCGATATTGTTCTCGATCACCTCGTCCGGGCGCAGCTCATCGGCACGCTGCATCAGTGACTGGCCGACAATGATGTCGCCGAAGGCAATGATGTAGGCGATCACGGCGGTTGGCACCGCGAGCAAAAACACCTTGAACTCCGGAAAGCCAAGCATGAACGGCAGGTAGTTCCACATCTCGCCGAACGCCGGCGTGGTGATGCCCCAGCGCACGTCCGGCATTGTGTACTCGCCAACCGCAATACCAACGATGATGGCAATCAGCATACCCGGCACCATGCCGTAGTTGACGATCTTGCGCATGAACGGCAGGCGCTCGGTCAGCCCCTTGAACGAGACCGAGAACATCAGGTACAGACAGATCAGACTACCCAGCACCAGCGAAATCGGCGTGTTGGCCAGACGCCCGCCGCTGGAAATCTCGCCCATCAGTGCGGCGATACCTGCGCCGATAATGATTCCGCCCTTCATCGAGTTGGGCACAATACGCACCATCACGCTGCCAAGCCGGGTGATGCCAAGCACCAGAAAGATCAGAAACACCAGAAACTGCAACGCAAACAGCGCCTGGATAGCCTCCGGTCCCGGCTCGAAATCACCGAGAAACAGCAACACCACCGGGATCGCCGGAGTGATCCAGCCCGGCACCATGGGCACGCCGAGCAGAGCCGGCAGCATAAACCCGATGCCGCATACCACTACATAGGCCAGCGCCACGTCATAGGGCAGACCAAGGAATTTTTCCAGCAACGGAATCATGCCCAGGCTGACCACAAACATGATCAGCGCCTGCAGCATTTCCGCCGTCTCCCAGCGGTAATGCACAAAGGGCAGACGAACCTTGAACGGACCACAGGACCAATGGGGTTGCTCGGCGCCATCGGCGCGCTTGAACACTTGCATGCTAAGCCTCCGTCGGCCGGAACGGGTCCGGCCGCTTGTTGTTGTTGTGAAACGGGTTGTGCGGGCTTACAGCCGACATATCAGAGCTGTCTGGCCCAGTCGCGCAGTACGTACTTCTGGATCTTGCCGGTCGAGGTCTTGGGCAGGTCGGTGAACACCACGGTTTTCGGCACCTTGAAGCCAGCCAGATGTTCGCGGCAAAACTGCATCAGGTCCTCGGCACCGGCCTGCAGCCCTCCCTTCAGCGCAACAAAGGCGCAGGGCGTCTCGCCCCATCGCTCGTCAGGGCGAGCCACCACTGCCGCTTCAAGTACAGCCGGGTGCCGGTAGAGCGTGTCTTCAACCTCGATAGTGGAGATGTTCTCGCCACCGGAAATAATGATGTCTTTCAGGCGGTCGCGGATTTCCACATACCCATTGGGATGACACACCGCCAGATCACCGGTATGGAACCAGCCACCGTCAAACGCCTCGGCGGTAGCTTCCGGATTCTTCAGGTAGCCCTTCATTACCGTATTGCCGCGCATAAAGATTTCACCGATGGTTTCGCCATCACAGGGCACCGGCTGCAGGCTCTGCGGATCAGCAACCATCACCCCTTCCAGGGTCGGGTAGCGCACGCCCTGACGCGACTTCAGCCGGGCCCGTTCGTCCAGTGGCAGCTCGTTCCACTCGTCATGCCAGGCGCACACGGTGACCGGACCGTAGACCTCGGTCAGCCCGTATACGTGGGTAACTTCGATACCCATGGCCTCGACCGCGCCAATCACCTTGGCCGGCGGCGCCGCACCAGCGACCATGGCCTTGACCGGGTGGTCGATGGCTGCCTTGGCCGACTCCGGCATATTGACCAGGGCATTGAGCACAATGGGCGCGCCACACAGATGCGTAACCTTGTGTTCATCAATCAGATTGAGAATTTTTTGCGGATCGACCCGGCGCAGACACACATGCACCCCGGCCAGAGCGGTAATGGTCCAGGGATAGCACCAGCCGTTGCAGTGGAACATCGGCAGGGTCCACAGATACACCGGATGCTGGCCCATGCCCCAGGTCATCTGGTTGCCCAGCGCATTCAGATAGGCACCACGGTGGTGATAGACCACACCCTTGGGGTTGCCGGTGGTGCCGGAGGTGTAGTTCAGCGAGACAGCCTGCCACTCGTCACTCGGCCAGTGCCAGTTGAACCCGGGATCACCCTCGGCAAGAAAGGCCTCGTAATCAAGATTGCTGACCGGCTCGCCTTCGCCATACTCAGGATCATCCACATCAATGACCAGAATCGGCCGATTGATCAGCTTCAGCGCGTCACGGATCACTGCATGAAATTCACGGTCGGTAATCAGCGCCCGGGCTTCGCCATGGTTGAGCATGAAAGCGATAGCTTCGGCATCCAGGCGCACATTGAGGGTATTGAGCACTGCGCCGATCATGGGGACGCCGAAATGGGCTTCCAGCATGGCCGGAATATTCGGCAGCATGACGGCCACCGTGTCGCCGACACCGATACCGCGCCCCTGCAAGGCCGACGCCAGTCGCCGGCAGCGTTGATAGGTTTCCTGCCAGTTGCGGCGAATGGCACCATGGATCACCGCAGGGTAATGCGGATAGACGCTGGCAGTCCGCTCGATGAAACTCAGCGGGGTCAGGGCGATATGGTTGACCGGTGCCTGGGACAGGCCTTCCTGAAAAATTGACATGGCAACACCTGGGCTATGTATTTGTTGGCTCTTGTAGTGACAGGTCTGGATATGACTACCAGACTTGCATGGCAGGATTTATAGTTCATTTAGAATAAATATGGAACTTAACCTAAAGTATTATAGTATTTTTACTATAGGAACCCCGATTGACTACAAAGCCTGATACCTTGCAGCAGCTGGCAACACAGCTGCTCGCCAACGACCCGCAGCCCAGCCTGCTGATAACCAGCGACCTGCAGAGCCTTTGCAACCCGGCCATGCAGCGCCTGCGCGCAAACGGCACCGAGCCGACTGACTGGCTACCGACCAACCACGACGCACTGGCCAGCGCCTGCCGCCAGCAACAGCGCTGCATCGAGGACGTGGAAAGCCAGACCGCAGAACGACACCTGCTCTGGAGCTATATCCCCCAGCCAGCATTGAATGCGGTTCTGGTACGCGGACGCGATGCAACCAACAGCCTGCGCTTGCAGCACCAGGCCACCGTAGCCCACCGGCTGTACCGCTTGATCATCGAAAACACCACCGATCTGATTTCGCGGCATACACCCGACGGCATATTCCTCGATGCCTCGCCAGCCGCACGCACCCTGCTCGGCTACTCACCCGAGCAACTGCGCGGCAGCTCCATACAAAAGCTTCTGCACCCGCAGGACAGCGACCGCCTCAGCGAACGCTACCGGCGCGTACTGGAGCAGGATGGCTATCTGACCGAAACCTACCGGATCCAGCACCAGAACGGGCACTACCTCTGGTTTGAAACCGCCAGCCGTGCGATCCGCGAAACCTATACCGGCAGCGTGATCGAGGTAGTGAGTGTGTCGCGTGATATCACTGCACGCATTCACAGCGAGGAAAATCATCGCCGCCTGCAGGACGAACTGGCCCACGCCGCGCGGCTGGCAACCCTTGGCGAGCTGGCCTCGGGCATTGCCCATGAACTGAACCAGCCGCTGGCCGCCATTCTCAATTACGCCAGTGCCAGCCAGCGTTACCTGAGTGGCGCACAACAAGGGCCGGCCGAACTCGACAAGGTCGAACAGGGACTGGCCCGTATCAGCGAACAGGCCGAGCACGCGGCGGCAGTGATACGCCGGCTGCGCGGCTTTTTGCGCAAGGGCCAGCGCCGCCTGCAAACACTGGCTCCGGCGCAACTGCTGCGGGACGCGGTGAACCTCTGCGCCTGGGAAGCCAGCCAGCACCAGGTAAGCGTGGTCGAGCAATGTGCCGCTGACCTGCCACAGGTCCAGGTCGACCCCATCCTGTTGCAGCAGGTATTGCTGAACCTGCTGCGCAACGCTATCGAAGCCAACCGCGAACGTCACCCGCAGTCAGCCTCGCAGATCATCCTGCAACTCGACAGCGATGGTGGGCTGGTCCATATCCGCGTTTTCGACCAGGGTCCCGGCCTCACCGAGGACCAGCGCCAACGGATTTTTACGCCTTTCTATACCAGCAAACCGGAGGGTTTGGGCTTGGGGCTGTCGATGAGTCAGGGTATCGTAGAGGGCTTCGGTGGCGGGCTGGAAGCCTTGCCGGTGGATGCCGGCGGACTCTGCCTGCATTGCTGGCTGCCGGCCGGTTCAGAGCAGCCCTGACCAACACACCCGCGTAGCGCCATAGGAGCAGCCATGCCCGAGATGTCCCAGCAACTGGTCTATGTTGTCGATGATGACCAGGGCATGCTCGACTCCACTCTCTGGCTGTTTGACTCAGTGGGGCTCAAGGCACTGGCATTCACCAACGGCCAGAGCTTTCTCGAGGCCTGTGATCCAATGGCAAATGCCTGTGTGCTGCTGGATATCCGCATGCCGGGGATGGGCGGACTGGCCGTGCAAGAGGCCATGCGCGAGCGAGGTATCGAGCTTCCGGTTATCTTCGTCAGCGCCCATGCTGATGTCCCCATAGTGGTCCGCGCATTCCGCGGCGGCGCCGTCGACTTCATCGAGAAACCCTACAACGAGCAGCTCCTGCTTGACAGCGTCCAGCGCGCGCTCAACCGCCAACCCGTGATTGCCACCAACCAGCGCGCCCGGCATGAGGTGCAGGCCAGGCTCGACAGCCTGACCCCCCGCGAGCGCGACATCCTGCTACCGCTGGTGCAGGGCTACAGCAACCGGGAAATTGCCGAACAGTTGCAAGTCAGCGTAAAGACCGTGGACCTGTACCGCTCGCGGGTGATGAAACGGATGCAGGCCGACAGCCTGCCGGCACTGGTAGGCATGGCCATAGGCGCCGGCCTGATCGAACCCTTCAGCCTGCAGCCGCGCTGAGCCCTGCGTCCGACAGCACGTCTCCCGGGCGCTACTGACTGGCCGGGATGGCTATTGCCCAGGCGCCTACCCTGCCACCTCGACCCGGTTGCGCCCGCCATGCTTGCTGGCGTACAGGGCCGCATCGGCACGCGCAATACTGTTGCCAAGCACCTCCCCTGAACGGTACTGGCTGATACCAATACTCAGGGTGACCGGCGCGTCCAGCCCATGGCGGCCCCAGTCATGGTCAGCCACCGCCATACGCACCCGCTCGGCAATCTGCTGCGCCTGCAGGCTGTCGGTGTCCGGCAATACCGCAAGGAACTCCTCGCCACCCCAGCGCCCGACATAGTCCTGCTCGCGCAGCGTCGCCTGCAACAGCTGGCTGATCTGGCTGAGCACCTGATCGCCACAGTCATGCCCATGCTGGTCATTGATCTGCTTGAAGTGATCCACGTCCATCAGCAGGAATGCCAGTCTGGCGCCGTCTGCGTCGCTGCCGGAAATATCCTGATTGGCCAGCTCGACCATGTGCCGGCGGTTGAACAACCGGGTCAGCGGGTCGGTGGTGGCCATGCGTTTCAAGTCGCGATGCGCGCGCTTGACCGTCAGCATGTAGTACAGCGACAGGTAGCTGAACATGCCGAATACCGTGGTCAGGTTGAACAGATACACCCCCTGCAGGGCGCCGTCGGAAATCGGTTGCAGCGGCTCAACCAGCCGCGTGGTGATATTCAGCGCCACATAGAACAGCCACAGGCAGAAAACCGCAAAGGTGGCCCAGGCAAAGGAACGGTTACCCGCATACAGCGCCGGAATGAACATCAGCAGG
>Ga0194137_10001094_pt1 | contig 16929 bp, 16 predicted proteins | sample TARM_MetaG_T3_14_FD_134025 | JGI IMG/M metagenome (GOLD analysis project Ga0194137, IMG submission 134025) | Freshwater microbial communities from Pennsylvania, USA, analyzing microbe dynamics in response to fracking - TARM_MetaG_T3_14 (version 2) | ecosystem: Environmental > Aquatic >... | reverse complement strand
TCGACGCCGGCGTCGAGGGTGCTGCGCAGTTCCATCCCCTTGAGCCGGACCAGGGGGCGTACCCGCGCCAGCATCTCCTCGGCGAACTCGTCCAGCATCACTTCGGCCGGATCGAAGGGGTACATGCCCTCCTCGAGCTTGAAGATGGCCATCAGCTGAACCAGATTGCCGTTGACGCGCTGGGTTTCGTAAAGGGCCTGGCCGGTGGCCACGGCCGCCGGCGACGGCTGCGAGCCTTCCGCCTTGGCCAGTTGCTGCAGCGCGTCCTCGAGATAGGCCGCGATGACGCTGACCGAGTTCTTCATGTCATGGGCCGCGGCTGCCACGAAGGTGGAGGTATTCATCGAGTCCTTACCGCCAAAGGCGTCGTTATGCGGGCGCGGGCCAGGCCGCTCACACCATCATGCCGCGTCGACCGCCGCTGTACGAGCCCGCCAACTTGGTATTTTTAATGGGGTCGGGTAGGGAGACTCTTATGCCTGGGTTAGCTCATCGCGGCCGTTTGGGAAGATTGCTGCCAGCGTTGTTAGCGGCAGTGGCTTGCCGAGCAGCCAACCCTGGCCGAAGCTGCAGCCGCAGCGGCTCAGCACCTCCAGTTGCGCAGCGGTTTCGATGCCCTCGGCAATGACCTCCAGCTGCAGATGCCGGCCAAGGTCGACGATGGTCTGGGCGATGGCGCGGTCGCGCTCGCTCGTGGGCAGGTCGCGCACGAAGCTGCGGTCGATCTTCAGCGAGCTGATGGGCAGGCTCTTGAGCATGGCCAGCGAGGAGTGGCCCATGCCGAAGTCGTCCAGCGAGATCTCGAAGCCGATGTCGCGCAGCTGGTGCATGACGCGCATCACCTGCTCGGGCTGGCGCATCAGCATGCCTTCGGTCAGCTCGAGTACGACCTGGGAGGCCGGTACATCGAGTTCGGCCGACATGGCGCGGAGCATGGCGGGCAGGGCACTGCTCGTGAACTCCGAGGCGGCCATGTTGACGTGGATCTTGAGCCGCTCCAGCGGGCCGCCCTTCAGCGAAGCCAGGTCGCGCAGGGCCTGGCCCAGCACCCAGCGGCCGATGGCGACGATGAGGTCGCTCTGCTCGGCAATGGGGATGAAGACATCGGGGGGCACGCAGCTGCCGTCGGGCCGGGGCCAGCGGATCAGGGCCTCCACGCCATGCAGGTCGCCGGAGGCGATGTCGACGATGGGTTGGTAGACCAGGCGCAGCTGTCCGGTCTGCAGGGCCTCGTGCAGTTCGGTCTCGATGGCCAGGCGCTGGGCCAGCTTGGCGCGCTGCTGGGCCAGGGTGTCGGGGCTGCTCGTCGAGAACACGTTGCTGCCGTTGCGGCCGTTCTGCTTGACGCGGTACATGGCCGCATCGGCGCTGCGCAGCAGCTCGGGGCCTGTCTGGCCGTTGTCGGGGAAGCGGCTGACGCCGACGCTGGCCGACACGGTCAACGCCACGCCTGCGTAACCGAAGGGGCGGCTGGCGGCGGCGAGCACGGCGTCCACCAGGGCGGCCAGGGCCTGCTCGTCGCCGCTGTCGGGCACCAGGACGGCGAACTCGTCGCCGCCCAGGCGCCCCACGCGGGCCGGCGGCGGGGCCAGCTCGCGCAGCCGGCGGGCGAACTCATGCAGCACCGCATTGCCGGCCTCGTGGCCGAAGGCGTCGTTGATGGGCTTGAAGCGGTCCAGGTCGATGAAGATCAGCGCAAAGCGCCTGACCTCGCGATGACTCAGCGCGCAGTGGCGGTTGAGCTGGGCATAGAAATGGGCGCGGTTGTCCAGCTCGGTCATCTCGTCGACCTGGGCCATGCGATGGATGACGGCCTCGGTCTCCAGGCGCTGGGCGGTCTGGGCGATGAGCGCGCCGATGGTGGCCGAGACCTTGGGCAGCTGCGCCTCCGGCTGGCGCGACAGGCTGCTATAGAACTCCAGCACGCCGGGGCGGTGGCGCTCGCCGTTGTCCGATACATAGATGACCGGGAAGACATAACCCGACCACAGCCCGCACATCTGGGCGTTGCCGTGGCGCAGGAAGCGCGGGTCGGTGCTCATGTCCTCCACCCACTCCGCGTGGCCGGTGGCCCAGACGCGGCCGACCAGGCCCTCGCCCGGTGCCATGGTCAGGCGGGCGCTGACCTCGCTGAACTGCCCCAAGCGCGCATCGGGCTGGTGCCAGAAGTGGCGGCAATGCAGGCGGGAGTCGCCCGCTTCCATGCTCCAGTAGGCGCCCCATTCCCAGCCGAGGTTGCGGCAGATCAGCTGGATGACGTTGCTGATGGCGTCCTCCAGCGTGTGCGTGCCGACGAGGTATTCGGTCAGCGCATAGCCCAGGCGCTCGCGCACCGCGGCGTGGGTCACATCGGTGATGTCCTGAAGCAGGCCGTGGCGCCAGCGCGGCCGCGCCGGGTCGGGCGGCAGTGGCGTCACGCGTAGCCAGCGCAGGCCGCGGGCCAGGCCAACGACGCGGATGTCCAGTGCGCGCGCCGCCACCGCACCGGTCCAGAGTCGCGTCAGCTCCGGCAGGTCGTTCTCGACGACGTGGCCGAAGCAGCTGTCGAGGCTGTTGGCCGAGCACCCGGGCATCTCGAGGTAGTCGGCCGCCGTCGGCGACAGATGGGTGGCGTCAGTCTGGGGGTCGTACCACCACTGGCCGAAGCCGGCGGCCTGCTCGAGGTGCTGGGGGCAGGCGGCTGCCGGCGTGGGAAGGTGTCGTGGCGGCCCGAACTGGAGGGGCGCGGCCGGCATGCTGACTTCCCGATTGCTTGTCATGCGCGGAGGTGGCGCAATTCGCATGCCAGCGCACCACGCCTGTGAATTGCGCACTAGCTCACGCTCCAGCGGGAAGGGCGCGGCGGAGGCCCCATCCGTGTGCAGCGCGCCGCACTTCCCTGGTGCGATAGGCCTAGAGCCTCAGTTCCCAGGTCTCGTTGACGACTTCCATGCCGAAGCCATGGCTGGCCTCGCTGCGAACCAGTTCATAGCCCTCGGCCGCATAGATGGCCCGGGCCGAGGTCAACGCGCTCTGTGTCCACAGCACGATGCGCTTGTAGCCGGCAGCGCGGGCGAAGTCGCTGCACTGGCGCACCAGGCGCTTGCCCAGACCCAGGCCCCGCGCATGCGGTTCCAGCAGCAGCAGGCGCAGCTTGGCGACGCCGGGCTTGACCTTGCCCGTCGCCTCGTCGCGGGCCTTGACGAGCATCACGCTGCCCAGGCGCTCGGCGCCCCGCACGGCAATCCAGCAGGCCTCGCGGCCGGGCTGGAAGCGGTCGACATAGTCGGCGCAGATGCGTGCCACCAGGGCCTCGAAGCCTGAGTCCAGCCCGTATTCGGCGGCGTAGAGGGCGCCATGCCTCTCGATGATCCAGCCCAGGTCACCAGCCTGGGGCGCACGCAGCTCGACGGGCGCCCTGGCATCGGGCTCCAGCAGGGCCTGGATGCCGGACATCGAGCCGAGCAGTTGCTGGCGCTGTGGTGCGGACAGGGGCGCCAGCATGGCTTCGGCCTTGGCCGTGCCCTGGTGGTCCAGCGGCACGAAGGCGCGCTTGCCGGCCGCGCTGAGCTTGAGCAGGGTCTGGCGGCCGTCGCTGGGATGGGCTTGGCTCGCCAGCAGGCCGCGGTTCTTCAGGCCACGCAGCAGGCGGCTCATATAGCCGGCGTCCAGCTGCAGGTTCTTGCTCAGCGTCGACGCGCTGACCAGTGCGTGGTGGGCCAGCTCCCACATCAGGCGGGCCTCGGGCAGGGTGAACTCGCTGTCGGGCAGCTTGGGCGCCAGCAGGCCGATGTGGCGCGTGTAGAAGCGGTTGAAGGCGCGGACGTCGAGGGCTTGGCTGGCGTTGTCCATGCCAGGCATCATGATCGAGATACTTGCCTTTGGCGAGCATATCGACGAAGAGCTGCCGGGGCGTGCCATGCACAGGCGCTAGGCTCGCGGCTGGGCGCTAGGACCGGAGATCGTTTTGAGCATCGTCGTGTATTGGTTGGAGCGCGAGGGCGAAGAAGCACTGCCCGTCTGCCAGTTTTTCAGCAGCAAGGAGCTGACCCAGGCCTTGGCCTGGGCGGAGGACAGGCGCCGGGCGGGGCATCGCCATGTCAGCATCTCCACCGAACTGGACGAGAGCGTGGGCCGACCCGGTGTCTCGGCCGTCGAGGGCGGCAAGACGCCCGACGGCGAGGCCTACGAGTGGACCAAGGCCGGGCGAGCCGGCAAGGTCCGCAAGGGCCGCTGAGGCCCTGGCCTCAGAACTTGTAGCCGAAGCCGACGGTCAGGAAGTCGTCGGTCTTTTTCGTGCCGACAGGAACGCGGCTGGTGTAGTGGCTGGAGAGGCCGAGGTCGAGCGTCCAGCCGCCCAGGATCTGCGTGGACAGGCCGGCGTCCAGGGTGGCGCGGTCGCCGAGGTCGCCGCCGCCGGGGTAGTGGACGAGGCGCTGCTTCAGCGTCGTCGTTTCGCTGAGCTTGTGACTGGACTCTTCGCCGAACAGCACCTGGGCGCCGTTGGCCTTGCTGCCGTCGGTGAGGCGGGTGGTGGTGTAGACGACACCGCTGAAGCTGTCCCAGCTGATGCCGTCGTCCTTCACGAGGTGGTAGCCGAGACCACCGTTGAAGTTGTAGCGGTTGCGCACGCCGCTGGCCTTGTTGGTCTCGCCTTCGGCACCGCCGAAGGAGAATCATTGCGTGCCGAGGTTGAAGTCGTAGCGGCCGCCCAGGCGCAGCAGGTCGGCGGTGGTGGTGTCGATGCCGTCGACCTTGTTGCGGCCGTAGTTGGCAACGCCGTAGAGGCTGAGCTTGTCTTCGGCGTTCGCGACGCTGGCGTCGGCATTGCCGGCCAGGATGCGGCTGTTGCTGCTGCCGCTAGCGAAGGCGCCGGAGACGCTGAGACCGCCGTGCCATCGCCCGTCGAGCGTGTCCTGGGCATGGACGGCGAGGGCAAGGGCGAGGGTGCCGAGGGCGAGAATGAAACGTGGCATCAGGGAAGCTTGCCGCGGGTAATCCGGCAGTATCGCCACGGACCCATGACGGCCGGGGCCGGGCGCCGGCCGGGCTGCAAGAGGGGGTTCCTTAAAATGGGGCGATGACTTCCTTCCCTGTCGACGCCGCGGTCGACGCCGCTTCCAGCCCCCTGCTGCGCAACCTCAACCCCGAGCAACTGGCCGCCGTGACCGCGGCCCCGGAACCCGCCCTGATCCTGGCCGGTGCCGGCTCCGGCAAGACCCGCGTGCTGACCACCCGCATCGCCTGGCTGCTGCAGACCGGCCAGGTCAGCCCCGGCGGCGTGATGGCCGTGACCTTCACCAACAAGGCCGCCAAGGAGATGCTGACGCGCCTCTCGACGATGCTGCCCTTCAATGTGCGCGGCATGTGGATTGGCACCTTCCACGGCCTGTGCAACCGCTTCCTGCGCGCGCACTGGAAGCTCGCCCATCTGCCCCAGACCTTCCAGATCCTGGATGCCAGCGACACGACCTCGGCCGTCAAGCGCGTCATCAAGGCCATGAACCTCGACGAGGAGCGCTTCGTGCCCAAGCAGGTCGGCTGGTTCATCGCCGGCTGCAAGGAAGACGGCCTGCGCCCCGGCGACGTGGAGCAGCGCGACGAGCAGACGAGGAAGCTGGTCGAGATCTATGCCAACTACGAGGACCAGTGCCAGCGCGAAGGCGTGGTCGACTTCGCCGAACTGATGCTGCGCAGCTACGAGCTGCTGCGCGACAACCCGGCTGTGCGCGAGCACTACCAGCAGCGCTTTCGCCACATCCTGGTCGACGAGTTCCAGGACACCAACAAGCTGCAATACGCCTGGCTGAAGATGTTCGCGCCGCCCGGCGTCGACAGCGGCCAGAGCCTGCTGGCCGTGGGCGACGATGACCAGAGCATCTACGCCTTCCGCGGCGCCCGCGTCGGCAACATGGCTGACTTCGAGCGCGAATACCGCGTCAAGAAGGTCATCAAGCTGGAGCAGAACTACCGCAGCTTCGGCCACATCCTGGACGCCGCCAACGAGCTGATCAGCCGCAACACCCAGCGCCTGGGCAAGACGCTGCGCACCGAAGCCGGCCTGGGCGATCCCATCCGCGTGCAGGAGGCGCCCAGCGACTTCGCCGAGGCGCAGTGGCTCATCGAGGAGATCCAGCAGCTCCATCGCGGCGGCCTGGACCGGCAGGAGATCGCCATCCTTTACCGCAGCAACGCGCAGTCGCGGGTCATCGAGTCGGCGCTGTTCAATGCCGGCATTCCCTATCGCGTCTATGGCGGCCTGCGCTTCTTCGAGCGCGCCGAGGTCAAGCATGCGCTGGCCTATCTGCGCCTGCTCGAGAACCCCAACGACGACACCAGCTTTCTGCGCGTCGTCAACTTCCCGACCCGCGGCATTGGCGCCAAGACGCTGGAGAACCTGCAGGACGCCGCCAAGGCCAGCGGCCGCAGCCTCTACCAGAGCGTCGGCGCCATCACCGGCAAGGGCGGCGCCAACCTCGTCGCCTTCACCAACCTCATCGACTCTACGCGCAACCTCACGCGGGGCATGACGCTGCGCGAGATCATCGAGCAGGTGCTGGAGACCTCAGGCCTGCTGGACTTCTACCGCACCGACAAGGACGGCGCCGAGCGGCTGGAGAACTTGGACGAACTGATCAACGCGGCCGAGGCCTTCGTCATGCAGGAGGGCTTCGGCAAGAACGCCGTGGGCCTGCCGGTCGATGAGGTCGCCCCGAGTGTTCAATCCACCGGCACGCCGGGCGCTGTGCCCGATGCCGAGACCGGCGAGATCATGTCGCCGCTGGTGGCGTTTTTGACCCATGCCTCGCTGGAGGCCGGCGACAACCAGGCCCAGGCCGGCCAGGACGCGGTGCAGCTGATGACCGTCCACTCGGCCAAGGGCCTGGAGTTCGACGCCGTCTTCATCACTGGGCTGGAGGAAGGCCTGTTCCCGCACGAGAACTCCATGTCCGACCACGACGGCCTGGAGGAGGAGAGGCGGCTGATGTATGTGGCCATCACGCGGGCGCGCAAGAAGCTGTCCTTAAGCTTCTGCCAGACCCGCATGCTGCATGGCCAGACGCGCTATCACATCAAGAGCCGCTTCTTCGACGAACTGCCCGAAGAGAGCCTGAAGTGGCTGACGCCGCGCAACCAGGGCTTTGGCTCGGGCTTTGCGCGCGAGTACCAGCAGGCCTGGGACCGCGGCAGCGGCCTCAAGGGCATGGTGGGCGCGGGCCGCGTGCCGCAGCGCGCCGCCTGGGTGGAGCCGCCGGTGCCGGCCAGCATGAAGCAGAAGGTCTCCGAGGAACACGGCGGCCTGCGCGTGGGCAAGGGCGTCTTCCACACCAAATTTGGCGAAGGCGTGCTGCTGACGTTGGAAGGCACGGGGGCGGACGCGCGGGCGCAAGTCAATTTCGGCCGGCACGGCACGAAGTGGCTGGCGCTTTCAGTTGCGAAGCTCACGCCGATAGATTGAGGCGGCGGAACCCTTCGGGCCGAGCGCTGGGCGAGGGGCTTGCTTCAGCGGCCGACGATGACGATGTGGGCCTGGATCAATGTGTCGATGGGCCCGGCACCGAAGCGGTCGGCAAAGGCGCGGGCGACGAGGGCCGTGATTTCAGGCAGTCGGCCCGGCGCGCGTGCCTCGATCTCGGTGCGCAGCGGCGTGCCCTGGCAATAGCCCAGGGCGGCGGGCGAGGAGGATTCGGCCTTGGCCCGCATCGGCAGTGTCACGATGTCGGCTTCACACTCGAAGCCACCAGCTGCCAGGCCGGCGCGCAGCGCGTGGATGTCGTGATAGCCGTGGGGCGTGCGCGCCATGAAACGCGGCGGATCGTCGGGGAAGGCCTGGGCCAGGGCGTCAGTGGCGGTCTTGGCCAGTTCGTTGCTGTCGATGTGATCCCAGACGTTGAACAGGAAGTAGCCGCCTGGCTCCAGCACGCGGCGGATTTCGGCATAGGCCTGGGCCTTGTCGGGGAAGAACATGGCACCGAACTGGCAGGCCACGAGGTCGAAGCTCTCGTCCTCGAAGGGCAGGGCCATGACGTCGGCCAACCGCCATTCGACGGGGCGCTCGGTGCCCAGCGTGGCGGCTATGTCGATCATGGTCGCGTTCAGGTCGCTGGCGATGATCTGCGTCTCGGGTGGCAGCGCGGTCGCCAGGTGGCGCGTCAGCACGCCAGTGCCGGCGGCGATCTCCAGCACCTGGCGGGGCCGCAGCGCCGCCGCCCTGGCCGCCAGATCGAGCGCATAGGGCTCGAAGATCAGCGGCACCATATAGCGCTCGTAGAGTTCGGGGATGGAGCCCGTGAAGCCCCGGTCGGTGAGGTTCATGGGTCGATTCTGCGGCGGTGCTAGGCTCGGCGGCGCTCTCTTCGCATTTGCTTGCAATTCGCCGTGACCGAACACCGCCCCTCACATGCCGAGCTGAACGCCTTCCTGCTGGCCGAGTTCCCGCAGAACCGTTGCACACTCGAAGAAGTGGACGAGGATGGCAGCGTCGTCGTCGCACATCCGGTGGGCGAGCGCGAACTGCGCCCCGGTGGCACGGTGTCGGGCCCGGTCATGATGACCCTGGCCGACGTGGCCCTGTATCTGGCCATCCTCGCGCGCATCGGCATCGTGCCGCTGGCGGTGACGACTAGCTTGTCCATCAACTTCCTGCGCAAGCCGCGTGCCGACCGGCGCGTGGTGGCGCGCTGTCGGCTGCTGAAGCTGGGCAAGACCCTCGCCGTGGGCGAGGTCTACATCTACTCCGAGGGTGAGGACGAGCCGGTGGCCCATGCAACCGGCACCTATTCGATTCCCAGGCGCTAGCCTTCAATCCTTGGATTCATCGAGCAGGTTCTGCGGCGCGCCGAACATGAAGCAGTCGACGAAGCTGAAGTAGAGCGAGGCGTAGAACACCGACGCCAGCACCAGGAAGCAGGCGATGGAGGCCAGTGGCGCGAACTGCAGCAGGCCGAACAGGCCGAAGACGATGCTGATGACGCCGCTGCAGCCGAACAACAGCGCACCCCACAGCAGCGCGTTCAGCGCAAAGGCAGCCTTGTTGCGCCACAGCGCCAGGGTGCTGGAGAACAGCGCCTGGGCAGCGCTCTGGCCGCCCCAATGCACCAGGGCCGGTGCATGCCAGTAGGGGATGGAGAGCAAGGTCATGCCGATGACGCGGGTCGTGAACCCCCAGATCAGGCGCGGGTCGGCCGCGACGGTGGCGATGGCGTCGGAATTGGCATCGCGCTTCATCAGCTCCATCAGCTCGCGAGTGACCTCGCCGTCGATCTGGTCGGACAGCAGCAGGATGAGCAGCATGGCCAGAGCGAAGCCGATGCAGAGCATGAGCTGGTGGCGGCGCCTTTCGCGCGTCAGCTTGAAGGGGGCGATGAAGACTTCGACGCTGGGCGTCTTGCGTTGCAGGGCCAGGTGGGTGGCCAGCATGAAGCCCAGCGAGCAGACGGGTATGGCCATCAGGCCCAGCACGGGGCCGATGAAGGGCAGGGCGCCCAGCAGCATGGAAGCGAACAGCGCCAGGCCGAGCAGGCCCGAGAAGGCCAGCGGCGCGCGGCGAAAGACCTTGAAGCCATGCCGAATCCACAGCCGCCCGTTGCCGGCCGGCACCTGCTGCAGATGCAGCTGCATGGTCATGCCTGCTCCTCGCACGATGGGTACATCGTGCGATTCCCCGAGGGGATCGCCGCTTGCTTGGGGCGGCCCGGCGCGGTGCGGCTCATTCTGCGGCTCCGTCGTGCAGCGCATGCCAGGGCTTGGCGATGCGCTCGCGCAGCACGCGCTCGAAGTGGCGCGGGTCGTGGGCCTTGAGCAGGCTGGCCTCGCGGGGCAGGTGCAGGTCGTAGAGGCGCGACAGCCAGAAGCGCAGGGCTGCGGCGCGCAGCAGGGCGGGCAGCAGGCGGTGCTCGGCGCCGGACAGCGGCCGCACGCTCTCATAAGACGTGACGAAGACGCTGGCGCGCTCCTCGATGAGGCGACCGTCGGCCAGGTCGATGCACCAGTCGTTGAGGCAGACGGCGAGGTCGAACAGCCAGGTGTCGCAGCCGGCGAAATAGAAGTCGAAGAAGCCGGTCAGGCGCTCGCGGCCCGGGCCCTCGCCGGGCTCGAACATGACGTTGTCGCGGAACAGGTCGGCGTGGATCGGCCCCTTCGGCAGGTCGGCATAGCGCGGTGACGCGGCGAGCTGCTCCTGGTAGGCCAGCTCGCCTTGCAGCAGCTCGGTCTCGGCCGGGTCCAGGAAGGGCAGGATCTGTGGAGCCACCTCACGCCACCAGGCCAGGCCGCGCAGATTGGGCTGGTGCATGGCGAAGTCCTGGCCGGCCAAGTGCATGCGGGCCAGCGTGGCGCCGACCTGCTCGCAGTGGAAGGCGTCGGGCGCCAGCTGGTGGCCGCCATGCAGGCGGTCGACGATGGCCGCAGGCTTGCCGGCCACCTCGAAGAGGATTTCGCCGCCGGCGTCGGCATGGGGCTCGGGCACCGGCACGCCGCGCTGGGCCAGGTGCTGCATCAGCCGCAGGTAGAAGGGCAGCTGTTCGGCGGTTAGGCGCTCGAACAGCGTCAGCACATAGCGGTGCAGATGGCCGTCGTCCCGGGTGCAGTCGACAAAATAATTGGTGTTCTCGATGCCGGCGCCGATGCCGCGCAGCGACGTGAGCTGCCCGAGGTCGAGATGGTCCAGCAGGGCTTGGACCTGCTCAGGGCTGACTTCGGTGAAAACGGCCATGGGGTCGAAAGTGCGACCCGAGGGCCGCGCGCGATCAGAAATTGAGGATGCGCCAGACCCGCGTGCCCGAGCCGCTCTTGGGCAGGCCCGTGCCGGTGCCACCGGCCGATTCGCGGCCGGCGTCGTTGACGACGATCTCGTAGTCAGGTGCCCTGCTGTTCTTGTTCTTCACCGTGACCTTCTTGGTCTCGCCCCGCACCTTCAGTTCCTCGATGCGGACCTGGTCGTCCTCGGCGACGGTGCGCTCGACCTTGGGTTCGGGCGGCGGGTCGGCCAGGGCGCTCGTGCAGCAGACGGCCAGCAGGAGGAGGGGGGTGGGGCGAAGCATGCTGTCGATTCTAGGCGGGCAGGGCCGACAAGCTCCTGGACAATCCTGCTCCATGAGTAAACCCATCCTGCTGCTGGTCGACGGCTCCAGCTACCTTTACCGCGCCTTCCATGCCATGCCCGACCTGCGTGGCCCCGAGGGTCAACCCACAGGCGCGGTGCGTGGCATGGTGGCCATGCTAAAGAAGCTGCAAAGCGACGTCGGCGCCGAGCACGCCGTCTGCGTGTTCGACGCACCGGGCAAGACCTTCCGCGACGACTGGTATCCCGAATACAAGGCCCAGCGTTCGCCCATGCCGCCGGAGCTGCGCGCCCAGATCGAGCCCATCCATGAGGTCGTGAAGCTGCTGGGCTGGCCGACGCTGACGGTGGCGGGCGTCGAGGCGGACGATGTAATCGGCACCCTGTGCTGCATCGGCGCCGGCCAGGGCCACCGTGTCATCGTGTCGACGGGCGACAAGGATCTGGCCCAGCTCGTCAATGCCGACGTGGAGCTCATCAACACCATGAGCAACGAGCGGCTTGATGAGGCCGGGGTGCTGGAGAAGTTCGGGGTGCCGCCCAACCGCATCATCGACTACCTGACGCTCATGGGCGACACGGTGGACAACGTGCCCGGTGTGACCGGCGTCGGCCCGAAGACGGCCGCCAAGTGGATTGCCGAGTACGGCTCGCTGGACGGCGTCATCGCCGCTGCCCCCACCGTCAAGGGCAAGGCCGGCGAAAACCTGCGTGCGGCGCTGGACTGGCTGCCGATGGGCCGCAAGCTGGTCACGGTCAAGGTCGATTGCGAGCTGGCCGAGCATGTGCCGGGCTGGCCCCAGCTCGAGGAGCTGGCCTTCCGCGAGCCGGACAAGGCGCGCTTGAGCGAGTTCTACGCCCGCAACGGCTTCAAGCAGTGGCTGGAGGAGCTGACCGGCACGGCGGTGGTTGCCAAGCCTAAGGCGGCGCCCGTCGCCGACCCGGGCCTGTTCGACGAGCCCGAGCCGCCCGTCGGCGCGGCCGACATCAGCCGTCAGTACGAGACCATCCTCACACTCGAGCAGCTGGAAGCCTGGATCCAGCGCCTGCATGCCGCGCCGCTGTGCGCACTGGACACCGAGACCGACTCGCTGGACCCGATGGCGGCCCGCATCGTCGGCATCTCGTTTGCCGACAAGCCCGGCGAGGCCGCCTACATCCCGCTGGCCCACAGCGGCCCGGATGCCCCCGAGCAACTGCCTGCTGACGAAGTGCTGGCGCGGCTCAGGCCCTGGCTGGAAGACGAATCGGCCAAGAAGATCGGGCAGAACCTGAAGTACGACCGCCATGTGCTGCTCAACCATGGTATCCACCTGGCCGGCGTGCAGCATGACACCCTGTTGCAGAGCTATGTGCTGGAGGCCCACAAGACCCACAACCTCGAGGCCCTGGCCGAACGCCACCTGGGTCGCAAGGGCCTGAGCTACGAGGACCTGTGCGGCAAGGGCGCCCACCAGATCCCCTTCGCCCAGGTTGATGTGGCCAAGGCCACGACCTACTCGGGCGAGGACTCGGAGATGTGCCTGGACCTGAACAGCGTGCTGTTGCCGCAGATCGAGGCCGACGAAGGACTGACGCGCATCTACCGCGACATCGAGATGCCGACGGCCGACCTGTTGGCCCGCATCGAGCGCAACGGCGTCCTGATCGATGCCGAGAAGCTCAAGCTGCAGAGCCACGAGATCGGCCAGCGCCTGGTCCTGCTGGAGCAGCAGTGCTACGAGATCGCCGGCCAGCCCTTCAACATCGGCAGCCCGAAGCAGATTGGCGACATCCTGTTCGGCAAGCTCGGCCTGCCGGTCGTGAAGAAGACGGCCACCGGCGCACCGTCCACCGACGAGGAGGTGCTAACCGAACTGGCCGCCGACTTCCCGCTGCCGGCCAAGATCCTCGAATACCGCGGCCTGGCCAAGCTCAAGAGCACCTACACCGACAAGCTGCCGCTGCAGATCAACGCCCGCACCGGCCGCGTGCACACCAACTACGCCCAGGCCGTGGCGGTGACGGGGCGGCTGTCCAGCAACGAGCCCAATCTGCAGAACATCCCCATCCGCACGGCGGAAGGCCGCAAGGTGCGCGAGGCCTTCGTCGCCCCCGAGGGCTTCAGAATCATCAGCGCCGACTACTCGCAGATCGAGCTGCGCATCATGGCCCACATCAGCGAGGATCCGGGCCTGCTGCGCGCCTTCCAGGAAGGCCAGGACGTCCACAAGGCGACCGCCAGCGAGGTGTTCGGCGTCGCGCTGGACGAGGTCTCGAGCGAACAGCGCCGCTATGCCAAGACCATCAACTTCGGCCTCATCTACGGCATGGGCGCCTTCGGCCTGGCCTCGGCGCTGGGCATCGAGCAGAAGGCGGCCAAGGACTACATCGAGCGCTACTTCACCCGCTTTGCCGGGGTGAAGAAGTACATGGACGAGACCAAGGCCAGCGCGGCCGAGAAGGGCTATGTGTCGACGCTGTTCGGCCGGCGCATCTACCTGCCCGAAATCCGCGGCGGCAACGGCCCGCGACGCGCCGGCGCCGAGCGCCAGGCCATCAACGCGCCCATGCAGGGTACCGCGGCCGACCTCATCAAGCTGGCCATGCTGGCCGTGCAGGCCGAGCTGGACCGTGCCGGCAAGCAGTCGAAGATCGTCATGCAGGTGCACGACGAACTGGTCTTCGAGGTGCCCGAGGCCGAGCTGGACTGGATGCGCGCCGAGGTGCCGAGCCTGATGGCCAGCGTGGCCCAGCTCAAGGTACCACTGCTGGCCGAGGTGGGCGTGGGTAGCAACTGGGAAGAGGCGCATTAAGTCCCTGGATTTCCCATTTTCCCCAAAATAGGGAAAATACAGGAAATGCCAGTCGGGAGCCTCATCATGTCCGCAGTCCTCGAACCAGCCCTGGCCGACCAACTGCCCAGCGTGTCGGCCACCCAGCTCGTGGCAGGCATCCAGAAGGTCGGCCGTACGGTGGCGACCCATGGTGCGGTGCTGATCACCAAGCATGACCAGCCCGCCTTCGTGCTGATGTCGGTCGAGCGCTACCGCGAGCTGCAGCGCGCCGCCGAACCCGACCTGGGCGCCCTGGGCGGCGAGTTCGACGCCATGCTGGCGCGCATGCAGGACCAGGGCGCGGCGCTGGAAGCCGCTTTCGCGATGGCGCCCGAGGCCCTCGGCCAGGCCGCCGTCAAGGCCGCCAAACCCAGCCGCACCCGCGTCAAGAAGGCCGCCTGAATGAGAAGGCCCCTCGTCCAGTCTGGCCTCGCTGGACGCGGGCCAACCTGGCCGGTCCCCCGCGGGGACGGCGATGCTTGCCGGATTGACCGGCAAGCACATCGCCTAACGGGCCGGCTCAGGAGCGGCCCAGCGCTCGGCCCGATGCATCTAGACGCAATGGAACATTGAGTTGCCGGCGCGTCTCTATGTGTTAGCCGGCGTCAACGGCGCCGGCAAGAGTTCAATCGGCGGCGCCGCTCTCCAGGTCAGCGGCGCCGAATTCTTCAACCCCGACATCGCCGCCAGGCGACTGCGCAAGCAGCAGTCGGGCCTGTCCGCCGAACAGGCCAACGGCCTGGCCTGGACCCTGGGCCGGCGCGGTCTGGAGAAGGCGCTGGCCGAAGGCCTGAGCTATGCCTTCGAGACGACGCTGGGTGGGACCAGCATCGTCAAGCTGCTGCTGGACGGCGCCCGGGATGGCGCCCAGGTGCATGTCTGGTACGCCGGCCTGGCGACGCCCGAGCTGCATTTGCGCCGCATCAAGGCGAGGGTGGCGGCGGGAGGGCACGATATTCCCGAGGCCAAGGTGCGCGAACGCTTCGATGCCAGCCGCAGCAATCTCGTCAGGCTGATGCCCCATCTGGCCAGCCTGCGCCTCTACGACAACAGCTTCGAGGCCGACCCGCGTGCCGGCCGCCGGCCCCAGCCGGTGCTGCTGTTGCAGATGCAATCCGGGCGCATCATCGGGCACGCTCCGCTGCGAAGCGTGCCCGCCTGGGCAAAACCTTTGCTGGCAGCGGCCTTGCGTTGAATATCATGCCGCCGTTCAACGAGGAGGGGTGATGAAGGTCTTGCTGGTCGATGCTTTTCCGATGGTGCGCGCCGCGCTCACCGGCCTGATCGAGCAGCACTTCGCCGGCGCTCAGGTGCAGGGCGTCGACAGCGTCGCCGCTGCGCGTGCCGCGCTGGACCAGGCCATCCCGCGCCTGGTGCTGCTGGACCTGCGCATGGAAGGCGGCTTCGACCTGCTGCAGCAGATCCACCGCGAGCATCTGCTGCTGCCCGTCGTCGTCATCTCCGGCAGCGACGACACCGAAGAAGCCCTGCAGGCCCTGGGCGCCGGCGCCATGGGTTATGTGCCCGAGCGCAGCGACCTGAACACCCTGGTACAGGCCCTGCACCTGGTGCTGGCCGGTGGCACCTATGTGCCGCCGCTGAAGCCGCGCGCCGACGACACACCCACTCCGGCCAGCGCGGCGGCGTCCTTGCCCGACTGGGCCGAGCTGCCTTTGACGCCGCGCCAGAAGCATGTGCTGCACCTGCTGACGCAAGGCCTGTCCAACAAGCTGATCGCCCGCGAGCTGGGCGTCAGCGTCGAGACCGTCAAGGACCATGTCGCCGCCGTCTTCAAGGCCCTGGGCGCCAGTTCGCGCACCCAGGCCGTGCTGATCGCGACGCAGAAGCGGCCCTAGAGGCGCTTGGACACCTCGGTGGCGCAGGCAATCCTCATTGCACCGCTTCGATGGCGTTCAGCACCGCCTCGGCGGTGGCCGGTGCCCGCAACGGCGGATCGCAGCGCTCGGGGCCGCAGGCCGCGCAGGCGTCCTTGATGGCCAGCAGAGCGGCGAAGCCCAGCAGCAGCGGCGGCTCGCCGACAGCCTTGCTGCGGTGGATGGTTTCGCTGGCGTTGGCGATGCCGAACAGCGTGGTGCGGAACTCGGGCGGACAGTCGTTGGCGGTCGGGATCTTGTAGGTGCTGGGCGCATGCGTGGTCAGCAGGCCCGTCACGGGGTGCCACACCAGTTCTTCCATCGTCAGCCAGCCCATGCCCTGGATGAAGCCGCCCTCGATCTGGCCGATGTCGAGGGCCGGGTTCAGGCTGGTGCCCACGTCGTGCAGGATGTCGGCTCGCGTGATGCGGCTCTCGCCAGTCAGGGTGTCGACCAGGGCCTCGCAGACAGCGCCGCCCCAGGCGTAGTAGTAGAAGGGGTGGCCCTGAAGCTTGGCCTTGTCCCAATGCAGGCCGGGCGTGGCGTAGAAGCCGTCGCTCCAGAGCTGCACACGCTTCAGATAGGCCGCCGCGACGAGGTCGCCGAAGCTGATGCTTTGGCCGCCGCCGCTGACCTGGCCGCCTTCGAAGGCGACCAGTTCGGCCGCGCAGCCGAAGCGCTCCGCGGCGAAGGCGGCGAGGCGCGCCCTGATCTTGCGCGCCGCATCCTGGGCGGCCTTGCCGTTCAGGTCGCTGCCGGTCGACGCGGCCGTGGCCGAGGTATTGGCGACCTTGCTGGTGTCGGTGGCCGAACAGCGCACGCTGGAAAGCGGCAGGCCCAGCTCATGCGCGACGACCTGGGCGACCTTGGTGTTGAGCCCCTGGCCCATCTCGGTGCCGCCATGGTTCACCAGCACCGAGCCGTCGGTGTAGACGTGGACCAGGGCGCCGGCCTGGTTCAGGTGGGCGACGTTGAAGGAGATGCCGAACTTGACTGGCGTGAAGGCCAGGCCCTTCTTCAGCACCGGGCTGCTCGCATTGAAGGCGGCGCTCTCGGCGCGGCGCTCGGCGTAGCGGCTGCTGGCCAGCAGCTGTTCGGTCAGCGCCTGGGCATGCAGTTCCTCGACCTGCTGGCCATAGGGCGTCATGTCCCGGCCGGCGGCGTAGAAGTTGCGCTGGCGCACCTCGGCGGCGTCCAG
>Ga0194137_10001093_pt1 | contig 16933 bp, 18 predicted proteins | sample TARM_MetaG_T3_14_FD_134025 | JGI IMG/M metagenome (GOLD analysis project Ga0194137, IMG submission 134025) | Freshwater microbial communities from Pennsylvania, USA, analyzing microbe dynamics in response to fracking - TARM_MetaG_T3_14 (version 2) | ecosystem: Environmental > Aquatic >... | reverse complement strand
CTGAATGCATTGCTCGAGGCGATCAACCATGCGTCCATCGAGCAGCGCGGCGTGATCGATTCGCTGGTGGCCTCGTCCACGGCAACGCTGACTGCGGCGGCCGGCGCCTTCTCGGAAAACGTCGCCGCCGAGACTGCCAAGCTCGCCGACATTTCCGCTCATGTCACCAGCAGCGCGGTCGACGTATCGAGCCTGAGCGAAGCCTTCGGCTTTGCCGTGAGCTCATTCAATGACGCCAATGAAAAACTGATCGCCAGCCTGCGGCGCATCGAGGGCGCGATCGACAAGTCCATGGCGAGAAGCGATGAGCAGCTTGCCTACTACGTTGCCCAGGCGCGCGAAATCATCGATCTCAGCATGACGTCGCAGAAAGACATCTTTGACGAGCTGCGCCAGCTGCCGGGCAGGCAGGCGGCGCCGGCCGAAGAGGTGCGGTAATGGAGGAGAGCGACGCAAGCGTGGATCACGGCGCGCCGGTCTGGGCGGCCTTCGGCGACCTGATGGCCAGTCTCCTGGGCGCCTTCGTGCTGGTGCTGGTCGGGGTGGTGGCGGTCCAGATGGAACTGACTTCGCATCTGCAGGACGAGGTGAAGAAGCGCCAGATCGAAGAACAGCGCCGCATGAGCCTGGAAAAGGCCCTGGCGATTCCGCTCGCCTCCGGGCGCATCACGTTGAACAACGGCCGCATCGGCATCAGCGGACAGGTCTTGTTCGAAGTGAACTCGGACCAGCTGCAGCCCGAAGGCAGGCAGCTGCTGAACAGCCTGGTCACGCCGCTCAAGGCCTATCTCGGCGCGCGCAATGAAATGCTGATGGTCAGCGGATTCACCGACGACAAGTCCATCCGCAGCGGCCGCTTCGCCGACAACTGGGAACTGTCGGCGCAGCGCGCGCTGACCGTCACCCGCACCCTGATCGATGAAGGCATGCCGTCGTCCATGGTGTTCGCGGCGGCGTTCGGCGCCGAGCAGCCGGTGGTGCCCAATACCGATGCCGCCGCGCGCGCGCAGAACCGGCGCGTGGAAATGGCGCCGGTGCCGAAAACCGGCAGTGCGCCCAAGCAATGATGACTTCCGATAGCAGCCAAGCCGACGTGGCGAAGGAAGCATTCTCCGACATGAATGCCTCCATCGCTTCGCTGCGTGCGGCGGGCGCGGACCGTTTCGATCGCGTGCAGTTTCGCTATATCGAAGCGCTAGCCGAACGCGCATCCTCGCATCAGGGAAGCGTCAAGCGCCTGCTCGATGCGAGGCTGGCGCAGGCAGTGGCGTCCCTCCAGGAGCGATTCTCCACGGCGCAGTCCGATGCCAGGGACTTTCTCGAGCGCAGCCTGCAGCAGCATCCGCATGCGGCCAGGGAATTGCAGCGGCTCTACGGCGCCGGCGACTTCAAGGGCTTGCGCAGCCATGCCGCCGGCCTGGGCCCGTCAGCGCAACGCACATTGTCGCCTCTCGGCGCGCTGCTCCGGCAGCTGGAGCAGCATGTGCCGGAGCAGTCAGGCTCGCCTTTCATGCGCAGCCCGGGCGCGCGGCGCGAACTGAAGACCATGCGGACATTCAAGCAGACGCTGTCGAAGCTGAGCGTGCACAAGCAGGTGGCGCAGGCGCTCGAGCAGGCGCCGAAGAATGCCGGGCCGATCAACTCCCACATGCTGGTGCTGCGCTCGCTGGCCCTGATGCGCGACATCTCCCCCGATTATCTCAACCGCTTCATCACCTATGCGGATGCGCTGCTGTGCCTGGAGCAGGGCGAAAAGGAAAAGCCGGCCGCAACGAAAAAGACGCAAGCTGCGAAGACTGCAAGGAAGTAAGCCGGCGACTTCGGCGCCATGCCGGCTGCAGGCACGGCAGACAGGCATGCTACAAGGCAAGCCGGCCAGGTTCGGCGGTCCGGATTCTCTCTTCCAGTTCGGTGTGGACTGCGCCTGCCAGCCTTTGCAGGAAGGTCACCGCGATGTCGGTTCCATGGCCTCGGCACAGGCTTCCCAGGGCTGCGCAGGATGTACTGAAATCGTCGAGCCGCTCCTGCAGCTCGGATTCGCTGAAGCCGCCGCGCGCAAGAATGGACGATTGCACCGCCTGCGGAAGCTGGCGATACATTGCGCCCAGATCATGTCCTTCGGCGGCCTTGTGCTGGCTCTGCAGGATGCCCTTCAAGCCTATCTCGGTAGAATAGGCCGCACATAGCAGGGCGATGGGCAATGCCGCCTCCCGCTCTTCGACTTCATGGTCCGCCAGCGCGCTCGCCTGCTTGACCGACCAAAGCAGAAGTGCCAGCGCCAGCGACAGATGTTGATTCTGCATTCTTCCTGTTCTCCTGTCTGAAACGGCTCATGGATGGGGCGGTCCCCAATGTTTTACTGTTTTACTGTTCTGCTGTTGCACATCTCTCGCAAGCCGGCCGTCCAACGGCCGATCCCATTCTTGCAGACAGGCATCGTCCAGCGTTTTGCAATGACGACAATGCGGCCAACTATGCGCCTTATCCGATGCCGATTCCGTCCGTTGGCGGACATAGCGCGGGCATCGTCGCAAGCAGGCTGCCAAGCCATGACGACATTGCCTCCAAGGCTCACATGCATGATGCAAGGCCTTTCCGATGAACTTCAGGAAGCCTGGGCTTCTAACTTCATTGGAAACAGCAGGCAGGACAAGGCACGTCGCCACATCCTTTTGGCGCATCGCCATGAAAGGACGGCATGCGCGTGCCAGGTCTTCTTACCCAGCGGAACATATGGAGGCAGTCATGCAGACCCCCGATCAGAAACAGTTAAGCGAGCAGCAGAAAAAGACAGCCGGAATGAAGGAGCTGCAAGGTTCCATGGGCGGCACCGGCATTGAAAACGTCGACAACCAGGATTCGCCGGCCGGCGTCAATACGGCGGTGTCCTCCGGGGCGCCCATCGACGACGTCGGCGGCGCTGGCATGGGGAAGGCTGCGGGCGACAGCGACATCGAGACCGAACAGGCCCAGCCGGCCGAGAAGCGCGCAACGGATCTTCAGGACCGCAGGGACCGTACGCATTGATGCACTGATGAGGGACAGCTTGCCGCTGCCGCAGTACGGCAAGCGACAACCTGTCTTGTCAATGGAAGTCTGCTCGGGCAGCCGGCTCCGAAGGACGAGATGGCAGCGGGGGTGCCAGCGGTAAAGTCCGCGGCACGAAGAACGGGACCTGCCGGTCGACGTATTGCCGGTACAAGTCCCCATAGGCATCTTGCAGCCGAATTTCTTCATGCTTCGATCCAAGAAGAAAGTACAGCGTGCTGACGACATTGAATGCCAGCCGCCGCTCGGTCATGTGCGGCGTCAGCCAGAAGATGGGAATGCCGGCGAAATTCAGCGGATGCCGGCTGTGCAGGTAAGGGCCGCCGATGCCGAGCCTGCCGTCCTGCTTCAGCTCCGGACCTTGCGCCGCCGGGCCCGGGGGCATCGGCAGGCCGCGCCGCCACGCCTGCAGATTGGCATACCCCGACCACTGCGCGACGCCGGCCTCCCTCAGACCGATCAGCAGATAGGCTGCGCCGGCCGCCTGGCCGAAGCGAAGCAGGAGCGCGCCGGGCCCTTCTATCCGATACAGCGTCGTCGTCGGCAGCCGCGCCCCGTAAGCCAGCAGCGCGCCGAAGCCGGCCAGCGACTGCATGACGAAGAACACCCGGTAGGTGGCATCGCGCCTGTCGTCGCCCAGCCATCGAGCGGCAAGCCGCTTGGCGCTGCGCGAAGCAAGCGCGCTGTGCACGGCGGCGAAGGCGATCGTGGCAAGGCAGATCCTGGCGGCGGTGCGCATGGCGGGCCTGCTCGCCTTCAGGCCGGCACGGAGCCGCGCCGGGCTTCGCTCAAGAACTTGAGCAGCAGCCGGTTGACTTCGGCCGGCGCTTCGTTCGGCGCCCAGTGGCCGGCATCGCGCAGCAGCTGGATGCGGATGCGCGGCGCGAAGCGCTCCAAGCCTTCCAGCAGGAATGAGCCCAGCGACGGATCCTTTTCACCCCAGATCACCAGCACCGGCGCCTCGGTCCGCGCACGCCGGGCCAGCGCCATCGCTCCCGGGCGCGCATTGACCCGGTAATAGTCCAGCGCCGCCTTCAGGGCGCCCGGCTGCGACAGCGTCCGCACGAAGTCGTCGATCTCGTCGTCGTCGAACGCCGGCTTGCGGTAGGGCACGCTTTTGAACATCTGCCTAACGGCGAGAAAGCGCCGCGCCGACAGCAGGCGTTCCGGCAGCAAGGGCAGCTGGAAGAAGGCCGCGTAGAGGCTGCGCACCGCCTGCGACGTGCGCCACGCCTTTTCGGCATAGACCTGCATGTGCGGCGCATTCAGGATGATCAGCCGGTCGAGCAGTTCGGGATAGGCGCCGGCGAAGGTCCAGGCAATGATGCCGCCCCAGTCGTGCCCCGCTACCACGGCGCGCGGATAGCCGGTGGCCTTGACGATGAAGGCCACATCCCTGGCCAGATGGTGCAGGCGGTAAGCCTCGCGGGCGGTGGGGACGTCGGAAGGCGGATAGCCGCGCAGGTTCGGCGCCCAGACCGAAAAGCCGGCCGCGGCCAGCGGTTCGATCTGGAACCGCCAGACATGGCAGTTCTCCGGAAAGCCATGCAGGAGAATGATCGGCGGACCGTTTCCGCTCACTTCCACGTGCAGGACGACGCCGTCGGCCTGTATGCGTTCATGGCGGGTTGCGGTTGGCGTCACGAGACTTTCCCTTCAGGAACCGAAGCACGCAAACCCTGGCGGAACCGCAGGTGCAAGGCATGCGCCGCCTCATACCTCGACTTCCGCCCTGGCATATTGCGGGTCGCTTTCCTTCAATGCGCCGCGCAGTTCCTCGGCCATGTTCTCCAGTTCCGCCATCAGGGCGGCGACCTGCAGCCCGATGAACAGCCGCATGTAAATCATGCGTTTGCGCTTTCTCATTTTCATGCCGGCATCCTCCTGAGGGAATCATTGCACCCGCGCAGCGTTTCTCGATGGACCCGGCTGCCGGGCGTCAATCCTATGAGTAGGCAACCGGAAGGCGGACGAGTTCCGCGTCAGCTCATGCGCTCGACTTCGAAGCGTCCCTCCAGTGCGCGGACGAGATAAAGTTCGTCGAAGCCTTCTTCCGGCAGCGGCCGCTGCAGGCGCTTGAGCGTGCCGAACAAGCCCGCAGGCGGAACGGCATGCCTGCCTTCACGCCGTGCATTGCGCTTTGCGCAGGCGGCGGGATCGGGTTCGAAGAAGTAGCCGATGATGCGGAAGCGGGCCTTCCTTGCCGCCTCGATATAGCGCGCCCTCTCTTCCCGAGACGGATTGGTGTTGTCGACGACGCAGCGCTGCTGCGTGGACAGGCAGGCTTGCATGAATAGATGTTCCCGGTGCCGGGTCTTCAGCAGGTCCAGGCTGATGCGCACATGCGTATCGAAAAAATGCTGCCGGTAGAACGTGCTCTTGCCGCTGGCCTGGATGCCGATGAACAGCAGCATCTCCACGGCTGCGGTGCCGGTGTTACCCGGGCTGGCCGAGCAGGCGAAGGAATTGCCGCCGGACGATGCCGTAGCACTCGCAGCATGCATTTTCAAGCCCGGGCCGGTCGAGCACGGTGATGAAGCCACGCTTGTATTCGATCAGTCCCTGCTCCTGCATCTTGCCCGCGACCAGGGTGACGCTGGGGCGGTGGACGCCCAGCATGGAGGCGAGATACTCATGCGTGAGCTGAAAGGACGCATGGTGCATGCGGTCGTGGCTCATCAGTATCCAGCGCGCAAATCGCTGCTCGACCGAGTGCAGCGCATTGCACGCCACCGATTGCGAGACTTGCGCCAGATAGGCTTGCAGGTAGCGCAGGCAGAGCCTGCGCAGGGGCGTGTCGCCTGCCGTCAGGGCGAAAAATCGATCCGAAGTCATGCGCAGCGCTTCCCCCGGAATCTGGCAGACCGCCGTCGTGATGCCGATCTCATTGCCTGTCAGCAGATCGACGGTGGAAAAGCCTTCATAGCCGACCGTGCCGACCTCGATGGTGGCACCGTTCTCCATGGTGGTAAGGATGGAGTGCTCGCCGCTCAGCGGAAAATAGGCGTGCCGGATCGGACCGTCGCGCTCGAACAGCTTGAAACCCAGCGGAGTGGCGATGTATTCGAGATCGGGAACGAGCCGCTGATAGTCGTCATGGGGCAACATGGCCAGCAATAGATTCCGGCACTCCTGCCCCGACTGCGGGACGAATGTCATGAAAGTCTCCAGGCTAAGGTAAAAGAACTTGACAGGCTTGCAATGACTACGACAAGTCAGCTGCGGCTAAGTTTGCCGGACGGGAGTGGAACAAGTTGCAGCCGTAATTCAGTGCATTACTGCAAAAACAATACTGAATACCAAATTGCAGATGCAGTTTGGCCCTGAACTTGATGCAGCCAGAAGAGACTGCCTCCTGTCATATAGTCGAGCGGCCCGATTGGGCCAGTGGAACACTACGGGACCGCGTTCAGCGGTGGGCCACATACCTTAACAACATCGTCAGACGCCGTCACTGCCCATTCAATTACATTAGTCGACCAATTCGCGGCCTCATATCGTTTTGCATGATTCGTACGATACGGTCTCGCATTGATCTGGTGCACGGCAGCTGCAAACGCCATTTTGGGTGAAAAAACTTCAACAACATGCCATTTGCCAATTATCTTGCGTATTGGCAGGATGACTTCTCTGGCGCAAGGAGCATGTTAAAAATTTCGACGCAACTTTAACTATTGCACATCTCCATGTGCTTGAAGTTTATGTCCGAGGTCAGCCATCCATATAGTCCTGTCAAACGAACGATTAAGATGTAATTCTTAAGATAGCTGTCAAAGCCATGAATATTCATCGGTGGTCTGTGGCCGAAGCATCGACTTGATCTCATTAAAAACCTTTGTCAAAGCCAGCCTGAATTGACCGTCCTGATCAATATTGATGTTTCCGCCCTCAAACTTCAGATTTTTCCCTTTCCAGCTATCCGTTCTGACTATTTCCGGCACTGTACCTAGCAAGCCTATCCATAAGCCGTTCAATTTTGCCGAATCGTCGTCGCGAATCTTATCGTCGGTAAAGGTAGTCACTTGAGGCAGATAAGACATTCTGTTGACATAACCGGCCACTGTCCTGCGGCAAGCGGCATAGATTTCTATGACTGCATGTGCTTCCCACTCGGCGCTTCTTCGGTCGTGTTCCTTAATCGAATCATCGTTTAATTTGATTTTCAATAAATTCAATTTATCCTGAAGACGCGGTGCGAGTTGAATGATTCGCTGACACAGGCGGAAATAATCGGTCATGGTCTGGTTATATGTAATCCTCAATTCATCGATATGTTGTTCACGCATTTGCTTGGATAAGGATTCGTCATCGATTTTTTCAAGCAGAGCCCTTACCTTTTTTCTTGACGTAACTGTCAAGAGTTGGAGTTGCTTGTCCGAGCGGTAAAATTCCAGAACCTTTTCGTCCAACGCCGTTGCGTCGGGTTTCACATCCGTGGAATTAACTTTATTAAGCGAATAGAGGAGATCAGGGCCTGAGAGGTGGTAATTGACCGTTAATTCTTCCTTCTCCGAAAAAGCAACGGCAATGCCTGAGTTGATTTCATGGAGCTTTAATATCGAGGCCTCCGCAGCAATGCCGTTCTCCCCCTGCATTTTCATGGGCTCACTGGCTTCAATTCCAGAGAGCTTCCCTTGTCTGAGCGAACGATATGTGGCATTGATTACCTTGATAACATCTGGGTGGAACGGCTTCATGGCAATCAATGAATTTTCCCCTTGAATAGTCAGAAAGCCGCATTTAAGCGATGGTGAACGAAAATGAATTTTTGAAGTGGCTGTCTTTTTTACTGCATTTCTTCCAGAAAAAGACTTTTGTTCTCCAATCTTAATTTTGGCCGACGATTCTGTCCGCACTGGATACCTAAGTGCCTTGACTTGTCTGTGCATGGCGCGAATGTTCATTTTTGCGGCTTCTACGCTGTCATTTTGCCACCCCAAATCATCTATCTTTCGTTTCAAGTTAATGTTTTCTTTTCCAGAATTTCCTTCAACCTCTTGCTTTAGGCCATTTATATAGTTCGTTAGGCGTCGGTTTCCTTCGATGGTGTCAATATCAACGTGGATATTCGTTTCCATTGCTTCGGACTTGACTGGTGTCGGCTCTCCATCTGGAAATTTGGATTTTTCTGAATAGAGGAGGCCATACAGAGTTCGTACAAGATCGCTGCGCATACCGATGTTTTGGATCGCAGGATGATGAAAGATATAGTTAAGTTTTTTACGTAATTCCGTGTCTGGCACGTTGTTTATCAATTCCTCGATATCGCCGTCGAAGTGTAGCGAAACCGGTGTCCTTGCAAGCAAAGAATGAGGGATCTCAATTTCTCCACAAGGCATATATAGCGCATGCGCATTGCGTCTGTCTGTCCACAAATGGTGTTTGAAATTCGATGCCGTTTCTTGCTCATTTCCTGATACGACAAGATATGCATCAATGAGCTGCTTCCTGAAATGTTGGTCTCTGCTGGTGTGGCGGGGCAGAGGTGATGCCTGATACCACATTGCATGTGCATTTATTGTTTCCCTTGATGACTGCGCGCGCTCGGAGACATCGATGAACATATTGGGGACCTGAGCCGTGGTAGTGACTTTTTTCAGAACAGCCATGTTGCAAATCTCCGTATTTATAGAAACCGTATAAAAAGGACTGACGAATTTATCGTCAAGCGCCATGTTAGGTATGAATTGTTCATCCTCTAAATATTAATGTTGCAATCCCAAGGCCTGAAGCACGGGTATGTGGCGTAAAGCTTATTGCCGGTTCCATGGATTGACATAAATATTTGCAGCGAATAAAGCAGAAGGCTTTCGGCTGAATACGAATTGCGGCACTGACGCAAGTAAGGCGGTCGATTGGAATCGGCGGATATGACAGCCATGACCAAGCGGAAAATACCGGCGCACCGTTCGAAGGGCTCCGCATGACCTGAGAGCTAAGGATCTTTTCCGCGCGGTGGCATCTTCGCTACAGGCGGCTTTTGTGTATCTGATCTTGTGAAAAGACAGCTTAATGCAGGCAAGAAACGACTTGCGCCTTTCTCTGCACGGGCACAGTGAGGGATGGAGGAGCGGGAGGGCCATCCGGCATTTGGCCCGTTCTTGCATCTTCCGGAACCCCTTACCTCTTTGCCTTCACATCATTGGCTATTGAAAGGCATCCAAAGCTGATTGTCGCGATGCATGAATGGGTTGATGAGCCGCCAGGTGGAAAACGAAACGAGAAGCGACCTGGCAACGTCGTGCCGGGACAGGCTGAAATAAAAAAGGGCGGACCTTGCGGCCCGCCCGTCAAACGCAGGTACTCTGTGTTTTCAGATCACACGAACTTGCCGATCTTCTTCTCGACCGCAGCGCGCACCGAGCCGGTGGTGATGAAGGAACGAGCGATCTGGATGTCGTTGTGGAACCAGCGGTCGCCTTCCAGGCAGGCCGGGATCTGGCGCCGGATCTCGTCATAGGCCGCCTGCGTGCCCTGGCCGAGCACGAAGCCCGGCAGCAGCGGCTCGGTCATGGTCAGGCCCTGCGCGGCGAACAGCATCTCGACGCCGACGATGTATTGCGTATTTTCGATGATCGTTGCCGCCTTGCGCGCGCACCAGGTCGAGTTGGAAATATGGTCTTCGCTGTTGCCCTTGGCCGGGATGCTGTCGACGCTGCCCGGCATGCACAGCGTGCGGTTTTCCATCACCAGCGCGCTCATTGAGCACTGCACCACCGGATAGCCGGTATTGACGCCGCGAATGCCGGTCATCAGGTTGCGCGGCAGGCCCCAGGACAGGGTCGGGTCGATCAGGCGGTTGACGCGGCGCTCGACGATGCTGCCGAGGTCGGTGACGGCCATCGCCAGCAGGTCCATCGCCTGGGCCAGGTACTGGCCGTGGAAGTTGCCGCCGGAAATGATCTCGAAGCCGCCGCCGTCCTTGGAAAAGATCAGCGGATTGTCGGTCGCCGAGTTGATCTCGCGCGCGACGATGGTGTCGATGTAGTCGAGCGCATCGAACACCGGGCCGTAGACCTGCGGCGCGCAGCGCAGCGAGTACACGTCCTGGATGCGCGGCGTGTAGGGGATGTCGGTGCGGCGCAGTTCTTCCGGGAACTGCACGGCGCGCGCCTCATGCGTGGTGCGGGTGGAACCCTTGAGCAGGTTGCGCATGATGGCCGCGGTCTTGATCTGGCCCACATGCGGGCGCGCCTGATGGATGCGGTCGTCGAAGGCCGACATCTCGGCGCGCATCGCTTCCAGCGTCAGGCCGAGCGACAGGCAGGCATCCGACAGCAGGTTGCGTGAATCGTGCGCGGCCAGCACGGCGACGGCGAGCGACACCGTGCAGCCGTTGATCAGCGCCGATGCATCCTTGGCCTTGAGGTCGAACTTGACCGGGCCGACGCCCGATTCCTGGATTGCCTGGGGGGCGCTCATGCGCTTGCCCTTGTACATCACTTCCGCTTCCTCGAAGCCGGCGATGGCCGCGCCGAGATAGGCCAGCGGCGCCAGGTCGCCGGAGGCGCCGACCGAACCCTTCTGCGGCATGATCGGATGGATGCCGGCATTGATGAAGGCCAGCAGGCGGTCCACCACTTCGGCGCGCGGCGCGGAATAGTTGCTGGCGAAGGCGTTGGCGCGCAGCAGCATGGTGGCGCGGCTGACTTCCTCGGAGAAGGGCTCGCCCATGCCGGCCGCATGCGCCTTGATCAGCTGGGTCTGGAACAGTTCGATGTGCTCGACCTTGATGCGGGTGTCCTTGAGCAGGCCGACGCCGGTGTTGAAGCTGTACATCATCGGCGCTTCATCGTGCATCCAGGTGGATTCGATGTAGTCGCGGCTCTCCTTGAGCGCGGCGCGCGAGGATTCGGCGAGGTCGACCTTGACCTTGGGATCGCGTGCAATGGCGACCACCTGTTCCGCTGTGAGATTGAAGCCGTCGATAAGTATTGTTGTCATGATGGTCACCGTGTGTAACGTTGGGTTTGTGTAATTGAGGCGCGCTGCGCCGGAGTCAATGATGCGTGCGGCCCTGGAAGTTCTCGACGAAGCCGGAGAACACCTTCGCTGCGATCTCCGCATCCTCGGCCGTCATGGTTTCGTCCGGATGATGGCTGATGCCGCCGTTGCCGCAGCGTACGAACAGCATCGCCACATCGGTCAGGGAGGCGATCGCCATCGCGTCGTGCCCGGCGCCGGAAGGCAGGTGGCGCACCGGCAGGCCTTCCCGCTCGATGGCGGCGCCGAGCTGCTCCTGCAGCCAGCCGGCGCAGGGCACGCTCCTGGCTTCATGGGTGCGATTGATGTCGAGGCTGACATTGCGGCGCGCGCCGATGGCCTGCATCTGATTGACCACGTCGCTCACCGCCGCTTCCCGCACGTCGTCGGTCTCGGCGCGGATGTCGATGGTGAACACCGCCTTGCCCGGCACCACGTTGGCCGCGCCGTTGGGCACTTCCAGCTGGCCGACGGTGCCGACCAGGCCGGGAATGCCGGAGCAGCGCTTCTCGATGTAGAGGCCGATCTCGGCGGCCGTCATGGCCGCGTCGCGCCGCAGGCTCATCGGCACGGTGCCGGCATGGCCGGCAAGGCCGGTCGCCTGCACCAGGAAACGGCTGGCGCCGGAGATCGCGGTCACCACGCCGACCGGCAGGTTCTCGTCGAGCAGCACCGGGCCCTGTTCGATATGCACTTCCATGAAGCCGAGCACGTTCTCCGGCCGGTAGGCGGCGCCGGCAAGCTCATCGGGATTGAAGCCGGCCGCATGCATGACCTGGCGCATGGTCTGGTCGTTGCTGTCGCGCTTGTCGAGCACGCCGACATCGAAGCTGCCGGCAATCGCGCGGCTGCCCAGGAGGGTCGCCTTGAAGCGCACGCCTTCTTCCTCGGCAAAGCCGATCACCTCGATGGCAAACGGAAAGCGCCGGCCGGCCCTGTTCCATTGCGCAATGCAGGCGATGGGCAGGAGAATGCCGAGATTGCCGTCATACTTGCCGGCGTCGCGCACCGTGTCGAAATGCGAGCCCGTCAGCAATGCCGGCGCGCCGGGCGTGGCGCCCTCGTAGCGGCCGATCACGTTGCCGGCGGCGTCGCGCCGCACGCTCATTCCGGCTTCGCGCATCCATTGCGACAGCTGCTCGGCGGCGCCGCTGTGGGCCGCGCTCAGGTAGGTGCGGGTGAGCATGCCGTCCGCTTCGCTGTGGCCGGCCAGTTCGTCCGCCCAGCGCATGATGGTTGCTCCGGTACTGCCTGCATGATTCATGGTTTCTCCTTGGTCGGCATGCACGGTCTCCAGGTGTTGAAAAGTATAATATCGTATTCAAACATTGTATACAAAAACTTTGAGCAAAACCGGTGTGCGAGACTTGCCGCCTGCTATATTATCTATATCGCGCCGGATATTGCCGGCTCCCCGCGGAATGCGCCAATACGCCGCCTTGCGGCGGCGTATTGGCACGCGGCGTGCGACGCACGGCGTCCGCTTCGGCGGTTCTGCGATGCACGATGTTGCTTTCATGATAAGCTCGCGTCGCCTGATTGATTCGTTTTCGTCCATTTATGGTTAAGCCACGCACAGACACAGAAGAAGAACCGGCTGCAGCGAAAAGCGCCAACGAGATCGCTGCAGACATTGCCGCCGCGATTGCGGCGCGCCAGCTGCCGCCCGGCACCAAGCTGCGCGAGGAAGCCCTGTCCCGCCTGTATTCCGTCAGCCGCACCAAGATCCGGGCCGCCCTGCTGACCTTGTCCAAGGACAAGCTGATCGACATCATTCCCGACCGCGGCGCCTTCGTCAGCCAGCCCACCGAGACCGAGGCCCGCGAAATCTTCGCGACGCGCCGCATCCTCGAAGCGGCGATGGCCAAGGAATTCATCGCCAAGGCCAGGCCGGCCGACTACCGGATGCTGGAAAAACATCTCAAGGCCGAGCGCGCCGCCGTCAGCGGCAACGATTCGAAGGCCCGGTCGCAGCTGCTGGGCGACTTCCACGTGCTGCTGGCCGAAGTGGCCGGCAACCAGGTGCTGACCGAAATCCTCAAGGAACTGGTGGCGCGCAGCTCGCTCATCACCATGCTCTACCAGTCGGAAATGGATGCCGTCTGTTCATCGGATGAGCATCTGGAATTCCTCGAGGCGGCCAAGGCAGGCAAGGTGGAGCGCGCGGTGAAGCTCATCCTCGATCACCTCAACCACGTCGAATCCGCGCTGCAGTTCGACAAGAGCCTGGAAGACAGCCGCAAGGACCTGGTCTCGGTGCTGCTGGCCTGAGCCCCTGGGGAAAAATTCGCCCTCCGGAAAGCGGAGGCGATTTGCAACGACATTCTCTTTTTCCTTGCCGCCCGCCGAATCCGTCATAAAGTGAAGTAGGGCTGTTGACCATGATTCGATTGCAAACGGATACCGGCAGTGTCGATTACCGACTCGCAACAAAGGCAGCTGAGAGAGTGGCTTGCCGCTGTCGCGCGGCATGATGCGGAGGCCTTCCGCTCCCTCTACAACGCCACTTCTTCGAAACTGTTCGGCTTCGCGCTGCGCATCCTGGCCCGACGCGAATGGGCGGAAGAAGCCTTGCAGGAAAGCTTCATCAGCATCTGGAACAGCGCCGGGACCTACCAGTTCGAATTCGCCGCGCCAATGACCTGGATGGCCGCGATCGTGCGCAACAAGGCGTTGGACATACTGCGGCGCGCCGGCGACTCGATGCAGGCCGCCGCCGACGGCTTCGATCCGGAGATATTGTCAGCCCTCGAGAGTCCTGACCCGACACCGATCGAAGCGCTGCAGACGAGCAGCAGCGCAAAGGCGCTGGCCCGCTGCCTTGCCCTTCTGGAAGCGACGCACAGGCAGGCGATCGTGCTGGCGTTCTATCACGAGCTTTCCTATTCCGACGCCGCCCGGCGAATGCACATTCCCATCGGTACGGTCAAGACGTGGATCCGGAGAGGGCTGGAACAGCTTCGCCGCTGCATGAATGGACTGGAACACGCATGAACCCTCGGCACCTGCGCGAGAACGCCGGCCTGCGCGAAAAGCTGGCCGCAGAATATGTGCTGGGAACGCTGCGGGGCAGGGCGCGGCGGCGTCTTGAAACATGGATGGGCGATGAGCCCCTGCTGCGGCAGGCGATTGCCGAATGGCGCGAGCGCCTCTATCGCCTCGCCGAACTCGGCGCCGCGGTCCAGCCTTCCGCGCAGGTATGGAACCGGATTGAAAAGACGCTCGAACTGCAAGGCAGGCGCAATACGCCACGCCGGATATTGTGGCGCAGGCTGATCGAGAGCCTGCATGTCTGGCGAGGCCCGGGCATCACCTCGACGGTATTGGCCGGCCTTCTTGCCGCCGTCCTCGTGACCAGGCAGGCGGCGCCGCCCATATCGGCCGCCACGCAGCTTGCCGTCCTGCTGGACGAGAGGACCGGGCCGGCGCTGCTTGTGAGCGCCGATGCCGGGCAGCGCCTGCTGACGGTCAGGGTGCTTGCACGTCTTCGCGTCGCTCCGGACAGGAGCCTGGAACTGTGGGCCGTGCCGCGGCAGGGCGCGCCGCGTTCGCTCGGATTGCTGGCATCCGAGGGCACGACCAAGCTGCCGCTGCCGGAGGATGCCGCACCCCTGCAGGCGGCGTCGCTGGCGGTCAGCCTGGAACCCGAGGGCGGATCGCCGATCCGCAATGCGCCCAGCGGTCCGATTCTTTACAAGGGCGCCTGGGCAGGAACGTGACCGCATGCCTGAGGCAGCGGGCTTTTGGAGAAATCTTCGCCGGCGTGAATCCGAAATCGGCCTTGCACCGTATAAGTCAATGCATGGCCGGTACGTTCCGGCGATGCGCTGCAGTCAATTCATTCTTCAGGAGCAAAGTCATGAACATCCCATCGCCCGATACACTCGCCTCGCCTGATGCCGCCGCGGAATCCGCCGGCTGGCTGTCGTCGGATAGCCTGAACGCGCAAGACATCGACGACCCCGAGCTGAACATCAGCTGCCGCAGCAAGACGATGCTGGCCGCAGTGCCGGACATCATCAGCGACGTGGCCAGACTGCTGGTGATCGACGGACAAACCCTGGAAGTCAACTTCGGCATCAATCCCAATCACCGCTTCGTGCCCGGCGATGCGCCGCGTACCTGCAGCGCCAGCATTGACGACATCACCTGGCTGCAGACGCGAAGCCAGAATCTCTTCCAGGTCGACTTTCCGTTCAAGGACTTGCTCGCGGCGCAGAACCAGCTGCGGGCCACGTTGAAGTTCAATCGTTTCGGCGAAAACATCGTCTTTGCATTCCGCCTGAAGTACAGGGAAGGTCCGCAAACGCCGCGGCAGGCGAAGAAGGTCGTGCTTCTTGCGACGATCATGCCCAGGTCGCGCGACGTCCTGCTGATGAAAGGATAGCGTCCGTCGGCTGAACCCGCGCAGGCAGTGTTCCAGGCCGGCCCGGTTCATTCGCCGGGCCGGCCTTTGCAAGCTGCAAGCTGCGGGTGCAGGAGATGCCGTCATCGCGCATGCCTTGTCATCGGCTTCATCGTTACCGTTGTGCCCGCGCATCCGGCGATGAAGGCCGATGCAAGCAGCGGAACGAGGCCTAAGGCGGCGTTATGCATGCCGATCCTGTGGCGGTCGGGTTCGATCTACGGCCGCGAGCGCGATGTTTGCGCAATCGGCTGCTTGAGGAAGAACGCGGCAATTTTCCGGTTCACTTCAGGAACCTCCCGGGCGCGGTCGAAACCGGGCGGATCGTCGATGAGCTCGGCAAGCAGGCCCGACCGCCCGGGCGGCAGGGGCGACAGCAGCGCGCCATGCCCGCCTTCGGCCAGGTAGGCGATGCGTTCGCAGCTTGAACACGCTTGCAGGATGGCTTCGCTGTGAAAACGCCGGACGAGCCATTTATCCTTGCGTGCCGTAATCAATCCCAGCGGCACGCGCGGAGCGGCCAGCGAATTTAAATCGAAGTCGGCGGCGGACGGAACTCCCGCAACCACCGCCGCGATGCGCGGGTCGGCATGCGCGTACCAGGCCGCGCCGTTGAGCTTGATGCCGATGACCCATTGCGTCATCCGAATTTTCCAGCCAACGATAAATACCAACTCCCCATCCAAGCCGCGATCATCGGCCTGAGCATCGCCGTCTTCATCGTCGACTTCTTCACCCGGGTCGGCGTGGCCGAATGGGCGTTCTACCCGATACCGGTGGTGTTGATCGCGATGCAGGGCAGGCGCGTATTGCGAAGAGCCTGCTCGGCGAGCAGGAAGTGCACGAAGCCGGCGACAACGTGCTGCGCGCGCTGGCCGGATATGCCGAGGCGCAGCTCGGCGTGCTCTACCGCATCGACGGGCACATGCTCAAGCTCGCGGGCAGCTATGCATGCACCGGCGCGACGCGCGAGCTGCCGCTGCGCCACGGCCTGGCTTTCAAGCCGTTCCGCGCCGGCAAGATGCAGCATCATCCCGGCGACGGACCCGGACTCGGGCTCTACATCGTCAAGCACTTTGTCGACGCCCACGGCGGCCAGGTGGAGCTGCATTCAAGCCGGGAAGACGGCACCGCGATACGGATTGCGGCGCCGAGGTGAGTTCGCTTCCTGTTCGCCGGCTGCTTGGCCCTAAGCAGGCGACGAATTTCTGACAAGCCCTGGTGCGTTTGCATTGCGCTCCCTCTTCCGCGGGCGGGAGAGGGTTGGGGTGAGGGCGGTAGTGACGAAGAGCAGCCTTGACAAGCTCCTCACCCCGGCCCTCTCCCAAAGGGAGAGGTGAGACCAGCGACCCGGGAAATGAACCATTCTTCGCGCCGAATCAATAGTCAGCTGCGTCGCTAGTCATCCATCGCCGCCGCTATGGACTCCCGATGTGCAAGCCCGCCCCTGCCGATCCCAAATCCACCGGTCTCCTGCGCCACGTCCCGCCCTGGGAT
>Ga0194137_10001092_pt1 | contig 16953 bp, 10 predicted proteins | sample TARM_MetaG_T3_14_FD_134025 | JGI IMG/M metagenome (GOLD analysis project Ga0194137, IMG submission 134025) | Freshwater microbial communities from Pennsylvania, USA, analyzing microbe dynamics in response to fracking - TARM_MetaG_T3_14 (version 2) | ecosystem: Environmental > Aquatic >... | reverse complement strand
TTTAGAATGGGGTGCTTCATTCAATAAAGCAGGATTTTCTTCTGCAGTTTGTGCAATTTCAATCATGGCATCCGCAAAGGCATCTAACGTTTCTTTCGCTTCTGTTTCGGTTGGTTCAATCATTAAAGCTTCGGGCACAATCAATGGAAAGTACACAGTTGGAGCATAGAAGCCATAATCTAATAAACGCTTTGCCAAATCCTTCGTATTTACGCCGAGTTTCTTTTGACGTGTACCACTAAGCACAAACTCATGCTTACAAACTTGAGGATAAGGTGTATCATAGTATGGTTCTAAACGCACTTTCAAGTAGTTCGCATTTAAGATTGCATCTTCCGATACTTGACGCAGTCCATCTGGGCCCATCGAACGGATATATGAATAAGCTCTAACATTAACACCAAAATTACCAAAATACCCCTTTACACGACCAATTGTGTGAGGATAATCACTATTTAAGACATACTTGTCATCTACTTTTTCAATATGCGGAACTGGTAAATAGGGTCTTAAGAATTCTTTAACCGCAACAGGTCCTGACCCTGGCCCTCCACCACCATGAGGTGTACTAAAAGTTTTATGCAAATTAAAATGAACGGCATCAAAGCCCATACTACTAGGTTGAGATAAACCAAGAATTGCATTAGAGTTTGCACCATCACAATACATTAAACCACCAGCTTCATGAACAATTTCAGCAATTTGTTTAATATTTTGTTCAAATAATCCTAATGTATTAGGGTTTGTCATCATCATTCCCGCAGTGTCTGGTCCGACAACTTCTTTTAATGCGTCCACACTAACTGTTCCATCCTCATTCGACTTAATCTCTACAATTTCAAATCCACAAATCGCGGCAGTTGCTGGGTTTGTTCCATGAGCTGAGTCCGGAATTAAAATTTTTCGGCGTGTCTGTCCATCACCGTTTTGTTCATGATACTGCTTGAATAAAAGTAAAGCGGTCCACTCACCTTGAGCGCCTGCTGCCGGTTGTAATGAAACAGCATCCATTCCAGAAACTTCCTTTAAGTATTCTTGTAAATCATATAATAATTCCAAAGCACCTTGAGTCGTTTCAGGACTTTGAAGCGGATGGATATTCGCAAAACCAGAATATCTGGCAATATCCTCGTTCACCTTTGGATTATACTTCATTGTACAAGAGCCTAACGGATAAAACCCAGTCTCTAAGCCAAAGTTTTTGTTTGAAAGATTTGTATAATGTCTCATTAATTGAAGTTCAGAAACTTCAGGGAGTTCAGCAGGCTTTTGCCTGATTAAATGACTCGGTACAAATTCTTCTAAACTAACTGTTTCAACGTCATTAGCTGGCAAACTATAAGCTCGTCTTCCAGGACGAGAAACTTCAAAAATTAATTGATTGGATAATTTATTCATTAGTTTGCTACCTCCACTAAACATTTAACGAATTGATCTATTTCGGCTTTAGTTCGTTTTTCAGTTACACAAATCAACATCGCATTTTCAGTAGTTAATAATTCTGAAACATCATAGCCACCAATAATGTTATGAGCTAATAATTGTTTGTTAACTTCTAGCACTGGCTTAGTAACCTTCACAACAAACTCATTAAAGAAGTTATCATTACTTAAAATTTCAAAACCAGCTTCCTTTAAGTTACGTGATAAATAGTGAGCTTTCGACAAGTTTTGTTCAGCCATTTCACGAATACCTTCTTTACCAATTGCTGTCATAAATACAGCCGATCCCAAAGCAAAAAGGGCTTGGTTAGAGCTCATATTACTTGTCGCTTTCTCACGACGGATATGTTGCTCACGCGTTTGAAGCGTCATCACATAACCTCGTTTACCGTCCGAATCAACGGTTTCTCCTACGATACGACTAGGTAATTTACGCATATAAGCTTTCTTTGCTGCGAAATATCCACAATGAGGGCCACCATAAGACATCGGAATCCCTAAAGGCTGCATATCTCCAACAACAATATCCGCACCTAAGTTACCGGGTGTTTCAAGTAAAGCTAGTGCTAATGGATTCGCTACTACAATTAGTAAAGCCTTCTTCCCTTCAAGTAAAGACTTAACAGCTTTTAAATCTTCAATTGAACCAAAGAAGTTAGGGTATTGCACCACGACAGCAGCAGTATCATCATCAATCTGAGTTTTTATAGACTCTAAATCAGTTGATAAATCATTGAGTCCAATCGTTTCAACATCGTATTCCATCCCATAAGCATAGGTATCCACCACTTCGCGAGCTTGGGGATGAACCGCTTGCGACATTAGAATACGTCCCTTCTTAGTATGAGTAATCGCTAAGTTACAAGCTTCACCTAAAGAGGTAAACGCATCATATAAACTTGAGTTTGCAACATCCATTCCAGTTAACTCACATACCATTGATTGAAATTCAAACAAGGCTTGCAATTCACCCTGACTAGCTTCTGGCTGATAGGGCACATAAGCTGTCATAAACTCAGAACGTAACAAAACGTGATTCACTACACTTGGAATAAAATGATCATATGTTCCAGCACCTAAAAATAAACTAGCTTCATTTGTAGAAATATTCTTAGTAGCTAATGAGGACATGTGCTTTGTTAATTCTAATTCACTCAAAGCCTCGGGTATATCTAATGCAGTCGTTAATCTAACTTCTGCTGGAATATCCGTTAACAATGCTTCCATTTCTGAAACACCAATAAATTCTAACATTTCTTGTCTATCAGTTGGGGTTAAGGGTAAATAACGATGCTGTTTTGTCACTAAACTTCACTCCTTCAATTAAGAATAATAATTAGTCTTCGATTAATGCTTCATAAGCTGCTAAAGATAATAAGTGAGACGTATCGATTGCACCTTCTGTTTTAATTTCAACTAACCAGCCTGATTCTAATGGTGCTTCGTTTAATAATTCAGGTTCATCTTCCAAGGCTTCGTTAATATCAGATACAATACCCGATACAGGTGCATAAATTCCAGAAGTTGATTTTACAGATTCAACAGTTGCGAATTCTTCCTCCGCGTCAAATTTATCGTCGACTGCTGGCAATTCAACGTATACAATATCGCCTAATTGATCGACTGCAAATTCTGTTATACCTACTCTGATAGTATTATCATCTAAAACTGCAATCCATTCGTGTTCTTCTGTATACAATAAATCGTTTTTGTTTACCATATTATTCACTCCTAATTAATTTCTTTTTAACCAATCTTTTTTTGTTATTACTGCTGGTATTTTCTTTTTTCTAATTTGAATAAAAACCTCTGTACCGAAAGCAGCATATTTTTTTTCAATTAACATTAAGCCAATCGACTTTTTGAATGTCGGCGATTGTGTTCCAGATGTAACGAAGCCAATCTCGTATCCTTCTTGATTAAATACAGGATAATCTTGACGTGCAATTCCTCTTTCAAGCAATTCAAACCCTCGAGAAATTCTCTGATTATCAGAAGTTTTAATTAATTGTAAAGCTTTCTGTCCAATAAATGGTACATCTTTATTAAGTTTTACTGCAAAAGATAAACCAGCTTCAATTGGATTGATTTCTTCATCTAATTCTTGACCATAAAGCGACATGCCAGCTTCTAATCGAAGTGTATCTCGTGCTCCCAAGCCACATTGTTGTATATTAAAGCTAGAACCAGCAGCTAACAATTCAAGCCACAATGTTGTTGTATCTGCCCAATCACAATACAGCTCAAATCCATCTTCTCCAGTGTAGCCCGTTCTAGACAATAATATATTTCCTACCGTACCAACTTGAGCATTATCAACAAAATGATAGTTTTTAATATCATGTAAAGGAACGTTCGTAATTTTTTCTAATACGGCAGCTGAATTTGGACCCTGAATTGCAATTAGACCAACTTTATTGGATAAATCTTGAATTTCAACCTGATAATCTTCCATATGGTCGTTTAACCATGCGTTTATCTTATCAGAATTGGAAGCATTAGGAGTAAACATGAAACGATCAGAAGATAATTTATAAATAATTAGATCGTCTAAAATCCCTCCATCTTCATTAACAATCGTCGTATATTGTGCTTGCCCAATTTTGATTAAACGAATATCATTCGTAATCACTGAATTTATAAACGACTCCGCATCAGAACCTGTAACTAAGATTTCTCCCATGTGGGATGTTTCAAATAGACCAACGTTTTCACGTATAGCTTCATGCTCTTCTTGAATTTTGGTGAATTGAATCGGAAGTGCCCAACCATTAAAGTCTTTGATGATAACGCCTTGTTCTTGATAATAATCAAACAACGGTGTTGGTTTTAACCCATCAGCTTGTGACATTAAATCCCTCCTCATATTCATATTAATTTTAGTTTAACATGAAAGAATAATTTTTTATAGCAGTTTGGAAAGGTTTACATAACGCTTCATTTTTTTATCTTTCTATTTTATAATTGCTTCTTTTATTTGAAAGAACGCGTTTACTTCATTGTTCTAATGACTTTTACACCTTTTTGGCCAAATGTTAACAAATTTTATTTTTTGTTGTAATCGTTCGTTAAAAACCTTGAAACGCTTGTCACGTTAATGTTTTCAGTAGGAATTACTATAAAAATCCCAAAAACACGAACTTTTGTTTTTATTGTGGATTTTAGTTGATTATTTTTTTAAAATTTTGAACTTTGTCTGAAGCCCTTTTAAATTTGTTTAGTTTTTTTTGTGTATTACGAATAAATTAAATTTATCTGGCTAAGGTTTACTGATTTTTACCGAAGGTAGCTATTACTGGGACTATGTAACTTTACTCAATTAGCGAGGGGCAACAGTATGCCTGACCGCTATCTATCAAGTAAAAACCGAAACAATAATAAGATTATAATCGCTCACAATAGTAATCGTCGATCAAGCCAAGGCCTTTAATTTTGGGTGGACAGTGTTAATGTGATCATAAAGTACACTATCGCAGTAATGCTATGCGCAACTGCTCTGAATATGTGCAAACTAATCTGGTATTATTACCTAATCGGTAAATCTAGAAAAAAAAGAACGTCTATAAAGCTTTAAAAGCGACCGTCAGCTTGGTAAATCAACGTAAATCGCATTATTTCTAAAAAAAAAAGCCCCTATGGGCTTTTTCCAAACTAACCTAGTGCTACATCCAGGATCATCATGACACAAAAACCGACCATCAATGCCAACGTTGCTTGATCAGTATGATTAGATGTTTGTGACTCTGGAATCAAATCTTCTACTACCACGAAAATCATAGCACCAGCCGCAAATGCTAAAGCATAAGGTAATAATGCCGTAACTGTAAGAACAGCAGCTGCACCTATTACAGCAGCAACTGGTTCTACAAGTGCAGATGATTGTCCTAAGTTAAAAGCGCGTTTTTGACTCTTTCCTTCTGCTCTAATTGGCATGGATAAGGCTGAACCTTCTGGTATATTCTGAATTCCAATACCAATTGTTAAAGCAATTGCACTTGCTAAAGTTGCGCCATTTAAATCTAAGAAGGCTGCTGCGTATGCTACACCAATTGAGAGACCTTCGGGAATATTATGAATCGTCACTGCTAAATATAACATCGTAGTTCGTGTCAAATTATTTTCACGAGGATTAGTATCGCCATGATCTCCCGTCAAGTGAATATGAGGGACTACTAAATCCAATAACCTTAAAAACAAGCCTCCGGCTATAAAACCGATGGTCACAGGCAGCCAAGCAGGAAATTTCGAGTCACTTAATTCAGCAAAACTAAGTGCTGGTGACAACAATGACCAAAATGATGCAGCAATCATAACTCCAGCTGCAAAACCTTGCATAATGGCTAATAACCGTTCATTCACTTCTTTAGTTAAAAAAACAGTTGCTGAACCAATTAACGTACATAACCAAGTAAAAATCCCTCCAATTAGTGCTTGATATGTAGGATGTAACTCTGCAAAAAACTCCATTAAATCACTCCAAATCTAACTGTATTGTTGAATACTTTAAATCTTCAAATTTTGACACAGAAACTCCCAATAAGCGAATATTTCGTTCTAAATTACCATGTCTATGCCATAATTTTTGAACGATAGTATAATATTCTTCGAAATCATTTGATGGTTTTGATAACTTCAATTGTCGTGTAATTGTTTCAAAATCGTCAAACCTAATTTTAATTGTTATGGTTTGGGCTTTCAAGTTTTTTAAATTCAACTTTTGAACTACTTTTAAAGTGAGACGCTCAAAATATGTAAGGACATCCGCTTCATTATCGAGAAATTTAGCAAAGGTTGTTTCAGTACCGATAGATTTACGCTCTCGTGTTGATTTAACGGGTGAATTATGAATACCTCTCACTTTAAAATAAAGAGAGTGCCCCATCTTACCAAATTGTTGAATCAAATCATCTAGATTCCATTCGAACAAATCTGCACCCTTCTTAATATTCAAAGCATGAAATGCCGGAACAGATTTTCGCCCAACACCATAAAAATCTTCAATCGGTAATTGCTTTAAAAACTCCACTGCTTCCTTTGGAGTTACTAATGTAATACCAAACGGTTTATGAAAGTCTGAGGCAATTTTAGCTATAAATTTATTGTAGGAAACTCCAATCGAACAAGTCAGTCCGATTTCCTCTAAAATTTGTTGTTGAATTAAGTGAGCTATTTTAATTGCGCTTTTGATGTCTTTTTTATTATGCGTAACATCTAAGTAGGCTTCATCCAAAGATAATGGTTCTACACTATCCGTATATTGATAGAAGATTTGTCTTATTTGTTCAGAGACTTCTATATAATGAGCCATATTGCCATGAATAAAAACTGCATGAGGACATCTTTTATATGCTTCTAAAGATGACATGGCCGAATGAATGCCATACTGTCTCGCAATATAATTACAAGTAGAGACAATGCCTCGCCCTTCTGTTAGATTAGGGTGTTTTGCAATGACAACTGGTTGATTTGCTAATTTAGGATTATCTCGCATTTCAATACTCGCATAGAAAGCATCCATATCAACATGGAGAATTTTTCTTGATGTATCTGGTTCTGGTTCTTTGAAATTTAGTATTCCATATTGCATCCAGCTCACCTCCCCCTCAATTATACAAACGTTAGTTCGCATTATCAAGTGAGTCTTTTAGTCTCTAGGTGACTCATTTGATGTATTCAAGATTTTTTGGTATGTTAGATCAATTCCTAGTGCTCCAAGAGGTGCCGTTAATATAATCGCAAGAACTGATATGGTTAAAATTGTATTACCTGCTTCAACACCTGCGGCTAATGGAATACCGCCAATTGCTGCTTGTACCGTTGCTTTAGGTAAATAAGCAATGGCACAGAACAATCTTTCTTTTATACTCAACGGAGTATTAAGTAAAGCGACAAACACGCCTATAAATCTAGCACTTAACACTAAGCCAATCAATGCTAACGCTAGTATCCCTGCGTTAGCAAGATAATTTAAATCTACAGTTGCTCCTACTAAAATAAATAATATCAATTCTGCTGCTACCCATATTTTGGACAATTTGTGTGATAAACGATTGGCCAAGATGGAATAATCTTGATAAATTGTTGCTCCCATCGCCATTACCGAAATCAAACCAGAAATCGGAACGTAGGCTACCATTCTATTCTCTAAAGTTACAAATAGAAAAGCGAGAGAGATAATAACTAATATCTTAACAGTATCTCTTAAATGATTCCTTTTAAAAAAGGCAACACATCCCTTTCCGACTAACCAACCTAGCAATACGCCTAATAGGATTGATACTGGTATTTTGATTAAACTAGTAACGTTAATTGCTTCGCCTTGGTACATACCTAAAAAAGAAGTGAACAACACAATGACATAAATATCATCAACTGATGCACTAGCCATAATGAGTTGCGGTATGCCCACCTTTCTTCCGTAACCTTTTTCCATCAGATGAAGCATCTTAGGAACAACTACCGCAGGTGAAACAGCCCCAATTACTGTCCCTAGAATGGCCGCTTCTAAATAACTCATTTCAAAAAACATCGGCGCTAATAAAGTCGTCGCAATGATCTCAAAACTGGCTGGTAAAAAACACATTAATAAAGCTGGTCGACCTACCTTCTTTAAGTCGCTTATATCTAAAGCCAAGCCTGCACGCGTTAGTATAATGATTAAGGCAATTTGTCTTAAATCAGTAGAAATAGTTAATATTTGAGGGGCTATTAGATTCAATACATAAGGACCCAGTATAATCCCCGTCAAAAGCATACCGATTAAACCAGGCAGCTTTAATTTTTGCATTAGCGAACTTAATAATATACTACACAAAACCATAAGGGCTAAACTTTCTAACATTTTATCTTCTCCTTTGCGCGAGAATGAAAAAAAGCTGACACTCCCGCAATTAAATAATAATTGCAGAAGTCATCAGCTTTTTTTTAAGCGGTTCGGCTATTGCTAGCACTGGGAGAACTTCATTCCCTATTGCTTATATAATAGCATATTATCATAAATTTTCAAACTTTATTATACTTAAAAATGCACTTCTAATAAATTTCGTATATCATCTAATGTTGGTTGTCTTGGATTGGTAGCTGTACATTGATCATTATAAATCAACTCAATTAATTTATCTAAATTACGGTCAAATTGTGCACGTGTCACACCATTTGCTGATAATTTGGGTTCTATCTCTACTGATTTCATTAATTCACTAATTTTTTGACAGAGTGATTCTATTAACTCCTCATCAGATTCACCTGGTAATTTCAGTGTTCTAGCTATTTCAGCATAGTCTTGATGTGCGCGATATACTTCGTATCTCGGGAATGGCGTTCGTTTAATTGGCCCAGGACTTACATTGAACCGAATGACTTCGATTAATGATAGAGCAATTGCTAAACCGTGAGGCAATCCAAATTCTCCACCTGTTTTATGGGCGATAGAATGATTTAATCCTAGATTAGCATTTGCAAATGCCATTCCGCTTAAAGTAGCAGCATAATGCATATTCGTTCGAGCATTTTCACCAGCTAACGTAGGGTGTTTCGCATCATATTTGAATGACTCTTCTAAATTATTCATCACTAATTCAATCGCTTGTAGAGCCCAAGGTCTAGTAAATTCTGAGGACATAACCGATACATAAGCTTCAATCGCATGAGCCAGAGTATCAATGCCTGATAAAGCTACGGTTCTTTTCGGAACAGTCAACACAAACTCCGGATCCACAATCGCAACTTGTGGTGTTAATTCATAATCATTCAAAGGATATTTCACGTGATTAACATCATCTGTAATGACAGCAAAAGGCGTTACTTCCGATCCAGTTCCGGAAGTAGTTGGAATGGCAATTAATCTTGTTTGAGTTTGACGATGGAAACGTGTGATTTTTTTGCGAATATCCATAAATTTTTGCTGTAAATCATTAAATAAATGCTGAATTTTGTCATAATCTTCTAAAAAGCCATCTTCTTGATCAATTGAATACTCGTATATATAACGTGCTATTTTAGCTGCATCTAATGCTGAGCCCCCTCCAATGGCGATGATTGTATCTGGTTGAAAGTCTTGAATTTGTCTTGCGATTTCGATGGTTTGACTTAAAGTTGGGTCTGGACGAACTGTTCCATAAATTGTAGTGGTCACATTCCCATCTCTAAAGCTTAGTTGACTGTATACTAAATCAACAAATCCATATTGAACCATACCTGGATCAGCCACGATAAAAGCACGTTGAATATCTTCTTCAGTTTCTTGTAAGTATGAAATAGCATTTTGTTCATAATATATTTTCTCTGGCAAGCGAATCCATTGAGGTCTATGGCGTCGTTTTGCAACTGTTTTAATATTTAAAAAATCATTTGTAGTTAGATTATGTGACAAACTATTCTTCCCCCATGATCCTGTTCCTAATGTTAAACTAGCGCGCAATGCATCAGTATAAATATCCCCCAAGCCACCTAACGAATCGGGTTGATTGACTAAGACTCTCGCGGCTTTAGTTTTATCGCTAAACTCATTAACAAAAGGATCATTGTGTAAACCAATTTGAATGCCTGCATTGTGGCCAGTACCTTGATAGCTTAATAATTTATCGACTACTTTGATTCCCTCTTGTCGATTTGCTACTTTATAGATAGATAAAAGTGGCGTTAATTTTTCTGATGAGAGTTTTTCGCCAATATTTGCTTCATCCAATTCAAAAAGCATTACATCCTTATCTTCAGGTAAAAAAACGCCCGCGTTATCAGCTATCCATCGCGCTGACATACCTGCAACTTTGCCGTTCACTCCATGTTTCTCATTAAAAACAAAGTTCGCCAATATTTCATGATCAGATTTCGGTACCAGATAAGCCCCCTTTTCAAGTAGTAACGCTAACCATTCATCATAAATGCTCTCTTCTACTACAGCTGAGTTTTCTGCCACACAAACCATTCCATTATCAAATCTTTTGGATAATAGTAAGTCCTCTGTTGCTCTGTTCAAGTAGGCTGTATGATCAACAAAAACAACCCCGTTACCTGGACCTACGCCTAGTGAAACATTTCCTGAATTTAGTGCAGCGTGCACCATATCAGGACCCCCAGTTGCAATTATTGATGAAATATCAGGATGCTCCATTAATAAATTAGTGTTCTCTATTGTTGGCACTTCAATCCACTGAATCACATTCTCTGGTGCACCTGCTGCTACTGCTGCTTTATATATTATTTCAGCAGCATGTCTACTACAAGCTTGAGCTTGTGGATGAAAAGCAAAAATAATTGTATTTCTTGTTTTCAAAGTCAATAAAGCTTTAAATATAGTCGTCGAAGTTGGGTTCGTTACTGGCACGATCCCAGCTAAAACCCCCAATGGTGATGCTATTTTAACTTGGCCTGTTGTTTTATTCTGACTAATAATCCCTACTGTCTTCTCATGTTTAATTAAATTATATATATTTTCTGTCGCAAATCTGTTTTTTAAATCTTTATCTTCTACTATTCCACGCTTGGTCTCTTCGACCGCTTCTTGAGCCAACAAGAAAGCTGCTTTAGAAGCAGATATAGCAGCTGCTGCGACAATTTCATCCACCTCTTCTTGGGTAAACACTGAAAATTCTTGTGAAGCTTTTTGTGAGTTACTTACTAATTGCTTAATATATTCATGACTCAATTCTTTTGCTTTATTTACATTTTCGCTATTAAAATCGTCACGCTTAACCATGCGAACACCTCCGTTTTACTATTAACTTTTGATTTTCTTTAACTCTAACAATCATAACTGGACTAGTCATCATTTACTAACCAATCTAATAAGTTCATCTTTTTTATACCACCGTAACTGGTTTTCTGCGGGACATCATCTAACGTTATGAGATATTTGGGATAGTAGTCATGAATCGATTGAAGACACTTAAGCTCATCCTTTAATACCTTGTCATCTAAGGTTGACTCTACAACTTGATAATAAGTGTATTCATAATCTACATCAATCGCTACAAAATCAACCATATATTGATTAGACTTACCTATGTAGACATCGAAACCTCTTCTTAATAATTCCAAATAAACAACATTCTCAATAATACTTTGAATATTATCCACTTGACCATTTAGTACCAGATATTGAAGTCCTGGATCTACCATATAATATTTCTCTTGCGTACTGAGAATTTTCATTGAAGGGATATCGAATCGACGGGCCCGATACATAATATTACTTTCGAGAATTCCAGTTATGTATCGATCAATCGTATTGTTAGCGATAGGCGTATTCAATTGTTTTAACTTATTTTTTAATTTATTGATCGTGACTAAATTTCCAATTGAAGAAACTAATGCTTCGATTAACCTTTCCAGCACTCTTACATCTTGAACCTGAAGACGTTTGACAATATCATTTAATACCACCGTCGAATAAATGCCCTCAAGATAATGGACCCTCTCAAAGTCAGTATCAAAGAAAAGTGTAAAAGGAAAACTGTTCTGACAATATCGATTAAATAAATGCTGTTGAGTCGCAAAATGCTTATGAAGTTTATGCCAATTTTGATAACTCTTAAAAGAAAGCGGCAACATATTATTGCAAATATATTTCCCCTCCAAAGGAGAGTTGGCTAGTTTCTTTATAAAGTACTCATTGGAACCAACAATGTATATGTCCGTATCCTCACGATACAGTAAGGAATCAAGTAATTTTTCAAAATCTGGTACTAAATGAATTTCATCTAAAAATAAATAATTCATTTGATTTGATCGAATTCTCTTAAGTAGATATTGATGTAATTCGTACGGGTTTAATAAATCATGGAAATGAAAATCATCAAAATTTACTGAAATAATTTGTTCTGGCATAACGCCTTGTTCAATCAAATAATCTTGAAAAAGTAGCAATAATGTTGATTTTCCAGACCTCCTAACACCACTAATCACTTTTATGACCGGCTGATTCATATTCTTAATCAAGAATGATAGTTCATTTGGCCTTGCTACATACCTATGTGTCATCTTTCACATCCTCCAAACTTATTTTCACCCACTGTTCTGGTTATGAAAGGCTTAATTGTGAAGCAAAAAAATTTCAATAACTAGATAGACTAAAACGGTAATTCATAAAAATTATACCAGTTTTACATCCTGACTTACACACCATATTGTTGTAAAGTACAAATACATTCTAAAACATGGCCAAAATAATAAACAATCCTATCACCGAAATTTCGATGATAGGATTAATAAACAGTATGAACTAATCTTAATTATTATTTAGAAACATCATGCGGTGTGTTAATACCATAATAAGCATTAAATAATATTTGCTCTAAATCTTTAATCAATGGTTGACGAGGGTTTACAGGTGAACATTGATCCTCATAGGCATTCATTGCTAGTAAATTCAAGTTATCCATAAACGCTTGTTCATCTACTCCAAATGATTTCAAGTTCATCTCAACGTCACATTCAATTGCTAAATCAATACATGCTTGAGCAAATGATTCTACTCCTTCCGCGGGTGAAGAAGCTGGTAAGCCTAACATTTGAGCGATTTCTTGATATCTTTCATCCGCAACATAACTTTCATATTTAGGCCAAATGTGCAATTTACCGGGCACCGTACCGTTATAACGTATAACATGTGGCATTAAAATAGCATTTGTTCTACCATGGACTGTTCCAAACATACCACCAATCTTATGCGCTAAGGAGTGGTTAATTCCTAAAAAGGCGTTTGAGAAGGCCATCGCTGCCATCGCAGAAGCATTATGCATTTTTGCTCTAGCTTCAGGATCTTTTGAACCTAGTTTGTAAGCTCTTGGTAAATACTTGAACACTAACTTAATAGCTTGTAACGCTAAACCATCTGTATAATCATTTGCCATTATCGATACAAAGGCTTCCACCGCATGTGTTAATACATCTAATCCTGTATCAGCAGTACCTCTTGCTGGTAAGTTTAGTACGAACTCTGGATCAATGATCGCAACATTTGGTGTGAGTGAATAATCAGCTAATGGATATTTCTTATTCACACTCTTATCCGTTATGACAGCGAACGGAGTAACTTCGGCACCCGTTCCTGAAGTAGTAGGAATCGCAATCATTTGTGCTTTTGAACCTAGTTTAGGGAATTTAACTGTACGTTTACGAATATCCATAAATTTCTGTTTTAAATCATCAAATTTTGCTTCAGGGTGTTCATATAATAACCACATTACCTTGGCGGCATCCATTGGAGAACCCCCACCTAATGCAATAATTGTATCAGGTTGAATTTCTCGCAAGCGTTCTGCACCATCAATTACCATTTCGACTGTTGGATCTGGGAGAATATTTGAAATAACTTCAATAATTGGTTTGTCTGGACGTATATGTAATACGTCTAAGACTCTTTGAACGTATCCTAGCTTAACCATCATTTCATCTGTGATAATGACAACTCGACTCATCTTATCAATTTCAGCCAAATAATGGACTGAGTTAGGTTCAAAGTAGATTTTCGGTGGAACCTTAAACCATTGCATATTGTTATTTCTCCTTCCGATTCGTTTAATATTAAGTAAATTGTTGGCGCCAATGTTATCCGAAGTAGAGTTCGCACCATAAGAGCCACAACCTAATGTTAAGGAAGGAATAAAGGCATTATAAACATCTCCAATACCACCAAATGTAGAAGGCGCGTTCCAAATAACTCGCATTGCTTTTACCCGACTGCTGTATTCTTTGACAAATGCTTCGTCTTCAGAATGGACAGATGCTGAGTGACCCAATCCATTTAACTCAACCATCTGTGCTGCTAGAGATACTCCTTCTTCGCGATTGTTCGCTTTTAGAACAGCTAACACTGGTGCTAATTTCTCTCTCGTTAAGGGTTCATCATAACCTACGTGCGAACAATGGACAGCAATTACAACTGTATCTTCAGGCACTTCAAAACCAGCATTAGCTGCAATTTTCGCTGCTGGTTGCCCTACTGCTGCTGCATTTAAGCCACCACGCGTACCATCTGATTTTTTATCACCAAAGAAATATTGTTCTAGAAGTTCTTTTTCGCGATCCGTTGCAACATAAGTATGATAACGTTCCATTTCTTTAATAAAATTATCATGGATTGATTTATCTAAAATAACCGCTTGTTCAGAAGCACAAATCATTCCATTATCAAAAGCCTTAGATAAAACAATATCGTATGCACTTCGCTTGATATTTGCGGTATAATCCACATAAGCTGGAACGTTTCCGGGTCCTACACCTAAAGCAGGTTTACCACAAGAGTAAGCTGCCTTTACCATTCCACTACCACCCGTAGCTAGAATAGTCGCAACACCCGGATGATTCATTAAAGCATCTGTTTTCTCTAATGATGGACTTTCAATCCATTGAATACAATTTTCGGGTGCTCCTGCTAAAACGGCTGCTTCATATAGTACACGTGCTGCTTCATGTGAAGACTTTTCAGCTTTCGGATGGACACTAAAGATAATTGGATTGCGAGTTTTTAACGCAATTAACGCTTTAAAAATGACAGTTGATGTTGGGTTAGTTGTAGGAGTTAAAGCCGCAATAACGCCTACTGGCTCCGCAATTTCAGTTATGCCAGTCATTGGATCTTCATTAATCACACCGACAGTCTTTGTATTAATGATGTTATTTGTAACATACTCTGCAGCAAAAAGGTTCTTAATCGCCTTATCTTCAAATACACCCTTTTGTGTTTCTTTATGAGCTAAAACTGCTAATGGACCATGTTGATCTACAGCAGCTGTCGCTGCTTTAGTTACAATGTAATCAACTGCTTCCTGATCAAGTAACAAGAATTTTTCTAGAGCTCCTTGCCCTTTCCCTACAAGATTATCGATAGTTTCTTGAACGTTATTTCCAACAACATCAATCTTTTCTTCTAAAACAACATTTGACTGAGTATCTTTTTTCACCACTTGAATACCCCCTATTATATTAAATTTATTTCTCTTTAAAGAAGCGCTTTCTTTATGATTTGCATAGTACTGATGAAAACAAAAACTGTCAAATTTTCTAATAAATGAACAGTTTATGAGAAATAAAATATTAACTAGAGTTTTTACGTGTATTACAAGAGTGGATGAAATAACTTACATGTTTGCACTTCAAATGAAAAGTCTGTTCGATTTCATGTTTAAAACTGCACATATAAATCTACAGTCTTTATAATTCGAACATACACTCTTTGATTGCCAAATTTATTGTGTTCGTGTTTCAACAATTAAAGCTCATAAGTATGAGATTCAATGACAATTTTAAGCGAACAAAACGATAACTTTTTGTTAAACTGTATATTTATCTGGATTGTGACAACTCGGTCAAAGTTTCGTGAATTAGAGTTAATACAATGTAATTCCTGTATAATTTCGAATAAATATGCAACACATTGCCCTGTCAAGACACTATTTTTTCACTCCAAGTACAAACATTTTAATCATCAGTCTAAATATATTCTTTTTAGAAAAATGCTGCGGATTAGAATGCTCCCATTAAAACTTAATATACAATCACTCATTATATTGATTCAACATTATACTATTCATTACATTAGATAATTATAAAAGATTAGATTGCTCTGATTATGATCGTAGCCTATTCTTAAATTATAGTCTCGGCAAATAGTTGGTAAATCCAGAGCGCCACGAATGTCTGTGAGGCATTGAAAACGTCCTTCTACTTGTAACACAAACGCCTGAGCGAAGTTTAAACCAGGTTAAATCAGCATAAAACATATAATCTTTATAAATAAGAAAACCTCGGACATTGTCCGAGGCCTTTAAATTCCGTTTAGCAGTTTTAACTTGAGTGTATCGCTTTGTTTGTGTTGGAATATTCAACGTAGCTCAGCGAATTGTTTTCCATAGCGGTATAAAGGGCAATCCATCGCTACTAATAGAATCGCTTGCTCAGTCTATGAGCAAAGCGAATTAGACAGAGCCTAGCCGATTGAGCTGGAAAAGTTCGAACGTCAGTGAGGCTTTGAAAGCGACCTCCGCCTTGCAAAACAATCAGTTGAGCGAAGTACAAAGCTTGATAAATCAACCTAAACTTATAATCCCTTATAAGAATAAAAAAGCGCCCAAAGGACGCTATCAAATAGGTATTAGTTACCTTCTTCTGCTAATTCATCTGAGTTAGCATAGTCTTCTTCTAATACTTCGATTGTTTCTTCACTAGTTGGCGTGCTTACTTTAACAGATGCAATTGCGCTCAATTCAAAAGTTAAATAAATACCTTCGCAATCTAAAACTACAGTACGATCCGCATGATTTACTTCGTCAATAATACCGTGTAATCCACCGATTGTAACAACTCCATCACCGCGTTTCATTGCATCAAGCATATCACGTTTTTTGTCTGCTTGTTTTTTCTGTGGACGGATCATCAAGAAATACATCACAGCAAAAAGTACAATCATTGGTAACAAACTTAAGATTAGGTCCATATCTTCACCTACTTTCAATAAAATTGCTTACTTCAATAGTCTAACAAAAATCAAGCATAGTTGCTATTAGTTATT
>Ga0194137_10001091_pt1 | contig 16963 bp, 16 predicted proteins | sample TARM_MetaG_T3_14_FD_134025 | JGI IMG/M metagenome (GOLD analysis project Ga0194137, IMG submission 134025) | Freshwater microbial communities from Pennsylvania, USA, analyzing microbe dynamics in response to fracking - TARM_MetaG_T3_14 (version 2) | ecosystem: Environmental > Aquatic >... | reverse complement strand
GTCTACAATAGAGTGGGAGGGGGCTGATTTGGGTTTGGAGGTACGGATCGCATCAGTTTAATACTATTTTCCGAGTGGGAGTGGTCTCCAATAGTGGGGGGAGCACCTTAAAGGTGCTGCCGATCTACTTCATTATCAAGCCAAGTAGGAAGAGTTGATGACAAGATGGGATTTCTGATTGTAATATATCAATTAAGTAATATACAAGAATGGAGGCGATTCATGTTTGAAGTACGTGGGCTTGGTCTTAGGTGGGATCTTCTCGGCGATCGGGCACATGCTGGGTTTCATCTTCAAGAACATATACATAGCCATTCGCCGATTTACCCTTGATCCTGCGAACAAAAACGTAATATGGAACATTCAGGCGTTCTCGTTGCTCTTTTTCCTTATACTGATTTTTTTATGGTTGGTTGGACGATACCAGGATGTGATATATGGAACAGCGGAGCCCGTATTTTTTCGAGCAATACCTTTGCTTGTTGCCTGCTTTCTGGGACATACGATATATTCATGTCCAGCTTTATTCCAAAATCAGTACGCGAAACCGGTAATTCAAACATTTTTGAATGCTTTCAGCGCCCTCGCGTTGGGGCAGATAATCCTTTGTTATGTGGAGAGGACCCCGGGACTTATCATTGCGGCGATCTTGCTCATCCTAGCAGTGTACCTGACACTCCACTACACACTGAAGATGAATGTAAACGCAACGATATTCAGCAAACTTACCGCTACCGCGGAACAAGCAGCTGCCAATGCAAACGTGCAAAAGCAGAAGTCTCCAAAGAAAGGGGACGCTAATACAGGGGATGACAAGGAGGTAAAAAGCGAATCATTCCCAAGGGAAGGGCTAATGGAGCTCGGGGGGATCGACTTAAATCAACCCGGTTGTCTCAGTCACTTGCGGTACTACTCCGAAGCATGCGAATTAGAGCTCTTCTATACGCGGCCCACGAAGGAAAGACAAAGCCAGCTCATGAAACTTTCACGTAATGACCGCCCTCAACACGGTCAAATCATTGCGGGCACCGGCGCAGGTAAAACACTGTTCGCAACAAACCTTATTACGCAAGACCTCTTGAATGACTTCATGGGGAGCACCATCATTGATCCAAAAGGCGCTCTGATTAAACGCCTGGCAAATTTCTTAGATCGCGTCGGCAGACCGTATCACAGGCTCGACCCTCAAACCGATGATTCGGATTGTCTGAATCCTTTCTTTGTTCCGGAAGGAAAGGATATTGAACCGATGATCGAGGCAAACGTCGCTGCTTTCCATGCCTACTTAGGACCGGATGCAGTCCAATACTTCAAGAGCCGCGCAACGCAGTTGTTCAGGGTAGGGGTTAAGGCTCTTAAAATGGTTTATGGAAATGATGTTACGTATGTCGAGCTCGACCGTCTTATTCAGCCGTTGAATGATGACTTTCGCGCGGAAGTCATCCATCAGCTCACATTGCAAGGCAAAGAGAACCAAGTCCCGCTCCTGCTTGAATACACAAGGAACATGGCCGGATCGCCGAAGATGCAGGAGCATGCGATGCAAACTTACTCGAACTTATATGACTATCTATCTGAACTTACCTCGAATAAATACATTCAGAAAATCTTTTGCGGGAAGTCGACGTTTAGCATTGACGAGGCATTGGAAAACGGCGAGATCATTCTATTCAACGGGGCTTATGGTACATTGCAAACTCTAACGTATACAGCCGGTCGGTTGTTCCTTAACCTCATGCGGGCAAGTACGTTCCGTCGAAATCTTGATGGAAAGGTTCGCCCTCATCAACTAACCGTGGACGAGCTGGAGATGTTTGCTGATGAGGAGTTTTCCACGTTCTTGGAGATGGCTCGTGAATTTGAAGTATACGTAAACGTCATCCACCAGGGCAACGAACAACTTAATGACGTCAGCAAGCGACTTGCTGCAATGGTGAAGCAGAACGCTGTCCAGAAATTTATCTTGGCGGGCCTCGATCCGGATGACGCAAAATATTATGCGGATCTGATTGGAGAAGAGTATAAGATCGGCCAGAGCAGCGGAACGGACGAAATGTCCACGACTGGATTCAGAACGCAGATTAAGGAAGAAAAGCGCTACACGGTGATGCCGAAAGAAATTCTAAGCCTAAAAGGGTATAACCCAGAAACGGGAGAGCCGGCCGAATGCTTGTTCCGTGGGGTGCAAAACAATGTAAGACTTGAGCCTGTCATTGGACTGATCTATCCGCTCCCGAGAGTATTATTCTCTCCAATCAATCGTCCATCGAATGACTTAGACGATGTTGAGGAGCGTCTGGACGAACAAGTCGAACGTGGGACAGAGGTTGTTGAGCAATTCGATATTGAAGAGACCCCGACAGCACCAAAGGCGGTTGAAGGTAAAAAGGATGAGGCTCGGCTTGAACGGATAAAGAGAAATGCCCAACAAAGAAGAGAGCAGCAGTCGGCAGCCGAGGCAGAACACACCGAAATGGCATCCGTAGCGATTGCTGAAGAGCAAAGCATTAAGCAGGAGACAATCCGAAATCCACTGTGGGACGAGCCGCGTGAACCGGGGGAGGAAAACTCCGAGACAGGGGAGAAAGGGGAGGGGATCGTCTCCCCAAGCGGCGTAACATTTAAGCCGGCCAGTATAGACGACAAGGCACTAAAAATCGCTCAACAAATTAAGCGGGATGCGCAGAATGCCCGTAATGCGAAAGAGAGTAGCAAAACGGAGTAATCCGTTTGCTACTCTTTTTGTTCCTCATTCATTTTATGGAACAGATCATTGAATTCCTCGTACACTTTTTTGCCAAGAGGGGTTAAGCTATACAGCTTCTGCCGACCACTTGTATTGAACTGAACAAAACCCAATGCTTCGATCCAACAGAGAGCATAATTGAGTTCCCCGCGGCGCACTCTACTTTCAATCGATAGATCTTCTTTATTGTAGTCCTTATTAGATAACGCCTGCATGATAAGTTTGGGCGCATTTGGTAGTTTAGAGATCATGGACTCCAAATATGGCTTTAACTGCATGGACAGGTCAAAATCTTGAGCCATTTTTACTTCACCGAACCTTTCGGGATACTAGTATATATATTAACACACAGTATAACTAAATAATATATATCAATTAGAGCAATTACTTACCAAATGTTGACTGCCTATGGAACGTCAATCTTCCTAGTACATTCTACCTAATTTTAACCTCGATTTATAGAGGGGATGATAAAGTTTATCAAAAATTTTGTGCTTCAGGGTCTTGGTATTATAATAAGTTTTACAGTAAGGCACTGGAAGGGAGGGCGGCGTAATGCACCACTTTATCGATCCTTCAATCAAACCAATTGTAGTAACCAACATTGACGGCCAGGTACTTTATATACGAACAAATGGCCTTACTCACTATGGTTACCCGGATTTATACCTTGAAGGCACAATAACAGACTACGAGATGCTTTTCTACTCGATCCTTGATCGAATCTATTCTCTCGATTTTGACGTACAGGGAGTATGGGTTTTTAATGGTCGTTTACTGCGGTTTGAAGTAGACGAAGTGGAAAACGTCGCCCGTATTGTTTTCCCAAAAGCCGATGACGTAAGGATTGTTACCATCAATAATCCCGTATCAGAAAAACCAGTCAAATATATGACCAAGGGCCTGACGGAGCTCTTTAACCATCCGGAAGCCTATATTGCCGCCGATGTCCCCTTTGCGAGAGGAATCCTGTTGCACCTTATTGAACAGGTCGCTGGGGGAGAAGCGTTTGATGCCGATTCGTATATTGTTTACGAAGACTATGAATATTCGGTTGTGCCGGAGACCGACCGTTATGGCGATGTGATGCTTAATCTCCGGTTCACAGAAAAGCCGAAGGTAAAGCCGGTGACTCAAATCCGAGCAAAAGGATCACATTTAAGAAGGGTCAAATAAATGCCCTTCATTTTTTTACCAAGCTATTGTAGTATATTGATAGATATATATACTAATTAACTAACCAATATACAAGAGAAAGGAGTCCCATGATGAAAGGAGCATTCGATTGGTTGATGAAAAGCTAATCAGCGAATTGGAATTCGTCTTAACTCACCCTTCCTGCAGCGTAGAGAGGATCGAGAACTTTTACAACAACTGCCTCATGTTAAACGAATCGGTCCCAATCTACGCTTTCGTAACAGTGATGAAGCGAATCAATCCCGGCATCTTGCAGGAGTGGTCGAACCGAAATGCAACTATCCGCATGGCCCTTGACGACTTGGGGGTTCAGTTTGAAGAACTCGATAAGCCGGAATCATACTCCATTCATATCCAAATTGACTTGTCGCGATACTCGCCGTCTCGTGGTTTATACAAGATTACGTGGCAGTCTGAAATGGACGAGAAGACGGTTAATCGAATGTTTAAGAGAAGGGCGATCAAGGTCACTGACAGGAAGCAAGGAGTTTTGGAGCTCGTTGGTTTCCGAGCTGTGACCGATCAAAAATACACGCTCTATATCAAGGCCAAGGAGGAATCCGCATGATTAACGAAGCGCTGGTCACCAATCCGATGCAAGAATATCGCACGTCACTGCGTCGGAGACAAATCCATCAAGGAGTTGTAATCGGGGTCGAAGTGCACGAGCCGCACGGCAAGAAAATGCAATGTGCACTCGTCCGACTCAATAACGGTCTGAAAGGCTTGATTTATGAGGATCAGTTTGACCGCCACAAGTTCCGATCGCTAGTCGGCTTTATCGATCACACGATCGACTTTATGGTTCTCGATGTACAGAAGATGGGGCTGGACCCCGATAAGGTCCAAGTGTTTGATGAGGAGAAAGGGATCGTCCTCTTATCCCGTATTCAGGCACTTGAAGAGCTGCAGGAGGAGTTTTGGGAGACCGCACAGGAAGATCATGTCGTAACCGGTACGGTTTCCGGATGGGAAGATGAGCGACTATATCTGCTCGTGAAAGGCGTGACATGCGTCCTTGCTGTTCAGGATTATGAATACGACTGGACGCCGACTGCCCGGAATCTTGTTCCTCTTGGAACGTCGCTGACCGTCAAGATCAAAAAGATCGACAGGGAGAAGAAGCAGGTTCGCGTTTCTCGAAAAGAGCTGCTTGAAGATCCATGGAATCGTGTACGTGAAAATTACGGAGTCAACAACTACTATTCGGGCGTGATTACGAGCGTCGTGGAAAATGTCGGCATTTTCGTAAAGCTGCAACCTGGAGTAGAAGCGCTGGCATGGTTCCCGCCTAAGTCTCCGCCGCACGGCACGCTGGTAGGGAAGAGCGTGAGCCTCCGCATTAAGAATATCGACATTGAGAAAAGGCGCATCCGGGCAAGAATTATTAAATTCCCTCACGAAGTTTACTAGGGGGATTTGAGATGGAATATCATGTGTCACCGTTGATTAAAACGGAGGACCAACCGACGCTTCAGCCAAAACCTGTGTGGGACGATCCTTATGCCTACATTACGGGTATGGATCCGCTGACACGCCACGAGTTTTACTACATCGAAGAGAAGATTAAGCAAGGTTGGATCACCGACAGAGACATTGAACTCGTTCGATTTTTATTTGTTCATCGGTGGGTAACTCTACCGCAAATCCAGCGCCTCTTCTTCCCAGACGCGGAACGGGAAGAGACGGCGAAGAAGAGGGTTCGTAAACTTCTCAAGCACGGATTGATTCGCAGGATTCAATGGAAAAGCTACTCGAATCCGAACGAAAATCGGCAGAGCTATTATGAACTCGGCGCGAGCGGAGCGGACATTCTGAAATTTCGATACGGCGTATTCTTGGGGCACCGCGATCCGAGAGCGACGCGTCCCACGACAATGCTATACCGTATGAAGTATGTCGTTACAAACGAGCTTTATATTCAGCTCCGCGATAACTTTGACATGACGCACTTCGAATTTCATCCCATTCTAAGCTTAAAAGAAGAGCAACAAATCCCGACTGCTCGATACATTCTCCGGACGCCCAAAGGAAAGGCACTCACGTTCTATTTGGTCGTTCACCGGGAAGATGAGAAGTGGATGAAGACTCTTCGTTACCAGGCGCAGTTCTATAAGCAATACCTGGGCAGTGTAGACCGGGATGCAATTCTTGTCTTTCTCGTTTCAACCGAGGATAAGGCACGTCTTGCAAACAAAATATTGCTCCAGGAAGGGGCTGCGCAGTCGTCGTGGTTCATTACAGACGAGGATTTATATAATCCCGATATGAGCCTCAAGACGAGCTTTTTTACGTACGAGAATGACAATAGACGGTATTACGACCTGAATTGACGGGTTGGTTTCAGTTGATTCTTGTATATTAACTAATATATTGATATGCAAGAATTAAAGGAGACAAGGGGGGCAAATATGAATCGTATATTTTTGGCCACCCCGGATAGGGACGAAGCAGAATGGTTTGCGGATGAACTTAATGATAGCGGACGCATCGTAAGGACGATCGATTCCCTCGATTTCTTTGTTCCACAGTGGGAATCCGTAGAAGCGAACGTCGTGATTTTCATGGAGAGCATCATTCAATCCGAGGAATCATTCCAACGTTTGATCACGAAAATCCGGGATGATCGTCCGGGCGTTGCCATAATGTTGGTGTATCACCGAGACGAAGACGACTTCATCAGAACATTACTCGATGACGGGATAACCTGTCTAAATTATATGGATTTGGAGCCTGGGATCGTCGAAGTCAGATTGCTTGGGGCACTCGGGGTCGCTGCACCGGTACATATTCGTCAACCCGAAAGTAATGGTAAAGGCGAGAAGAATGAACAAGTGTACGAGGATGATGGGCGGGCGACGGATAGCGAAGTAGTGGAAGCGACCGAGGAAACGGTAGTCGACGACCATCAAAACGAAGAAGAGCATTCATCGGAACGGCCGGCATTTAATCTCGGGGAAAGGGCAAGGGAGTTCGGGAGGCATATCTCCGCGACGAGCATTAAGCTATTCTCCAAGATCGAGGAGAAGAAGAAACAAATTACGGAAAGCAAAAAGCAGGCGGCAATAGATACGATACGCACGGAAGATTACGATTTCGAACCGGTCACCAAAGGTAACAACAGAAGGAAGAAGGATCGGTTTGTAGGGGGAACAGCGGTAATTGCGGTTACCGGAGTTAATCAGGGAGTTGGCTGCACGCATACAGCCATAATGATCGCCAATTATCTGGCGAGGGATAATTACCCGGTGCTTCTTATTGAAGCGAATGGTTCCAACGACTTTGTTGAAATTGAGGCTGCATACGAGGGCGTTGTAAATCCATCAACACTTAAAAATCCAACATTTACGATTCACGGTGTCAGATACCTTAAAGCAGTAAAAGAACTCAATCTGTATCAGCATCTTTCCGGCAATTACGCTTTTATCATCTTGGATTTAGGTTCGTATTCGACGACGGACTGGTATGAAGAGTTTCTGCGAGCCAATATTTCTATCGTCGTTGGCTCGGGGAGCGATTGGAAGCAGAAAGATATCCTGCGGTTTTTCCGGGAACAAATTCATCTTGATCAGAGCAGGTGGAAGTTGTGCGTTCCAATGGCTACGAAACAGACGATTGGAGATATAAGGAAAAGACTGCCGAAGCGGAAGATTCACGCGCTGCCTTATCAACCGGATCCATACAAAGCAGATAAAGCACTGAATGCCGTCTTGGAGGACGTGCTAAGGCTTCATCAACACCAAAGATTGTCGGTTCTCAAGAAAAAGATGCAGGCGTACTTCCATGATAACTAAGGAAAGAGAGGGAGAATGGTGTCCTCCATAAGACAACGCACGAAGCACTTAATTTATGCGGGAGTAACCGGCGTTCTTGTCAGCTCGCTTCTGTTCGCCTCGCTTGGTCTGTATGGCTATCAGCAGTTGGGCAAGCAGCAGGATGTCATCGTCGAACAATACGAAGCAAAGCTGCGCGAGGCGGAAGAATTCAAGAGAGAGCAAATGAAACAAAAAGCGAAGGTACTACTCGCTTCGCAGGATATTAAAGCCGGCGAAACTTTAACTGCCGAAATGTTTACGGTTGGTGAACTCCCTGCAGAGAATGTTCCTGACAATATTATTTCTGACGTTAATGAAGTGGTCGGGAAAGTCACAAAAATCGAGATCAGCAAGAACGGCACCGTTATTCCTACCATGCTTTACGAAGAGGGCAGAACACCGAGGGATATGCGGGCCGCCGAATACACGATCATCTCGCTTCCAAGCAAGCTGCAGAAGGACGACTACATCGACGTCCGGATTAACTTCCCGACGGGTCAAGATTATACGGTGCTGGGAAAAAAACGGGTGCAAGACTTGGCCGCTGGCACAGTATGGTTGGATGTGAATGAACAGGAGATTCTCACCATGTCGAGCGCAACGGTGGACGCGTACCTTAACGACGGGAAGATTTACGCCCTCGTTTATAAGGATCCGCAAATGCAGGACGCGCCTGTCGTCAATTACCCTGTAAATCTCAAAGTGCTTGACCTCATGCTCGAAAACCCGAATCTAATACGAAACGCGAAACAGACGTTGAGCAGAAATGCAAGGACGTTGCTGGAGAACGATATCAAGGAAATGTCTGCTGAGGAACGGCAAAAAGTCACCACAGGCCGCGCGGCGGAAGTCTCGCCAATCACAAGTGGCGTAGACGGATCGGACGCGGCATCTGAATCGGCTTCGACAACGCAGCATTCCCAGCCGCTTCTATCGCCAAACGGAATTACGCCTGGTACTTCGCAACAACAACCAAGCACGGGTACGTCGCAGAGCGGAAGCACGCCGGCAGGGAACACGACGGTCCCGCTCCCGCCCGCAGATGCGGCGCCGGCAACGAGTGAGAGTTCTACAACAACGCAGCAGAAAGAAGAGGCAATTTATCAAGAATCGATCGACGGGGCAATACAGCCATAAGTAAAGGGGGTGCATAGCATGAAGCATCTATTGTTTCTAGGAGCGGTTGATAAATCCGATTTTGTGATGTATCTATGCAAAATGCTCACCGCGGCGGGGAGTAAGGTTCTTCTCAACGACGCGACAAAAAATCATTGGTCCACGTTCTACCTGAGTTCGATGGACAATGATCTGATGGAATTCGAGGGATTCGATGTCTATCGGAACGAAAAGTCGTTTGCGCATCTCGTTTCGGGTCAGGTCGCAACCGGCTACGACTTCATCGTAACGGATACGGACCGAGAAGACCACGTTACATTCGAACAATTCCGTTTGGCGGACAAACGATTTCTTGTTACGACATACGAACGGTCAGTTTTGATGATGAACCAGCAAATAATCAAGCGCATCTATTCTACTGTGGAAAAACCGAATCAGCTTGAAGTCGAACGGATCATCCTATCCGCGGTCGAAAGTAACAGCATCGACGAGGAGTACATGAACCTGTTATTCGAGGATATCCTCATCATTTGGCCGGACGAGTCCATTGAACTTCCGGTGGACGAGGTAGACCATGCAATCAAAGTTGAGAATCAGCACAATCATCGGCTGCTTCTAAAAAGACTGTCCCGTCGTTACCGGTCGGCTTTGACTGGCATCTGCCAAGAAGTGACGGAGACCGACCGCCGAACGATGAAGACTGTCTGGAAAACTGCTTTAAGGAGGGCTTGATATGCCGCAAATTGCATTTTGGGGGCCCCTTCACGGACAAGTCGGCACCACAAGCAACACGATTGCCGCGGCCGCTACTTTAGGCACGGTAACGACGTTGAAAACCTTGATTTCGCATACGCATTGGGCGCATTCAACGCTGGAGCGGGCGTTTCTAAAGAACGTTTCCCTCTTCGACAGCAACTTCATCAATTTTACGGACGTCGGCCTGGACGCCTTGGCACGTTTCGCAAAAAGCCGGAAGTTGGAACCGGATATGGTGAAGGATTATACCCATCCGATCATTAAGGACCGGCTCGATCTTCTGTACGGCACCACGAAGAGCGACGAAACCGTTGGCGAGCTCCTTCACGTCATCGATGACATTCTTACCAATGCAAGCAGATATTACGACCTAACCCTTGTTGACGTAAATAGCGGAGCGTTTAATTCGCTTACAAGAGCGGTCGTTCAAAATTCCGATTTGGTCGTGATCTGCTTGAATCAGAACAACTCTATATTGGAGCGGTATTTTGGGGGCGAGTGGGATGATTTCTTAGGCGACAAGCCGCGCCTTCTGGTGCTCGGGCAGTACGACAGAGACGTTCACAATACCTACTCCAATATATCGCGGAAATTCAAGTATAAGGCGCCGATCTACACGGTTCCAAGGTGCGCCGCGTTTTTGAACGCATATAACGAAAGCGCGGTAATGGAGTTCTTCATGCGCAATCGGCATGTGACGAAGCGGGACGAAAACTACTTTTTCTTTGAGGAAGTGCGCCGGCTCGCGCAAGGAATCTGCAATCAAGGCGGTATCAACTGGAAGATGTACAGCGATCGGGGGGCATGATCTACGTGAATGTCCCAATGCTCATCAACTACGTCTTTATCGCATTTATCGTATTGAGCTCGACTGCGCTGCTTTTTCTTCGATTTGCGGCAAAGAAGGACGAGCCTGACAAGACGGAGGAAATCGACGAAAAGAAGTTCAGTATCGAATCGATTACCGAATATGTCAAAAACACCCTCAACGAAATCACAAATAGCAATTTGTACGATCTTGGATTGTCGGAAGAAGAGTTCCGTCGTAGGGCGCGGAAAAGGGCGGAACTGAAACGCGCATTGAAAGAATGTTCGCTCGGTGATATCCACAATAAAGCCTATGTGAAAGCCTTCATCTTTGATCTTCTTCGGCAGACCTACGGATTTAACGAACAGAATATTAACTATGTCATCCATTTTGAAGAGTCGTCGCGGCTGAGCAACCAAGACAAGTTCGAGATTCTGCTACACGTATTGCAGAAGAAGCATAAGTACAATGCGCTCGACTACGTGTTCAAGAAATATCAGCTAGACGAACTGAAGACCGTGACTGAAGGCGAAGAGAGCCCTTCGTATATCGTTACGGCCGACGAAATCGACCATGTGTACCGGAAAGAAGTCAAGGGGCTGACGTTTGAAGACAAGCTCTGGATCATCGTCCAACGGGTTTACCAGCAATATAAAGGCTTCGGAGTGATCGACGAGATTAGGGACATGAATATCGACGGTGTGTCCGGCGGCGTCAGCGGCATACCCGCGTCCAGCGTTTACTTCGGGGAGGATGGCGATATCTATACCGAACAAATGAGCAAGGTCACCATTCCGAAGGATTATGATAGCGTTTGGGTCTTCTATAAGGGAAAGTCTGTCCACCTGTCGTTCCTGTCCTTCGGCTCCGAGCTTGAGCTGAAGCGGGTTTGCCAGAACATCTATAAATTCAATAACCCTGGCCAGTTAACGGAGGTTAACGGCTACAAGGTAAACGAGATGAAAGACGGCTCCCGCGTCGTGGTCGTTCGACCAAACATGGCGGAAACGTGGGCATTTTTCGTCCGGAAATTTGATATCCCGAATGCAAGCCTTGAAATATTGATCGATGACGCGAAATTCGGGAATGCGTCCATGGTAAGAAAACTCCTCATCTACTTGATGAAGGGTTGCCGGGTGACTGCCTTTACCGGGGCGCAGGGATCGGGTAAAACAACGCTCATGATGGCAGTCGTGAAGTACATTGCCGCAACGCTCCCGCTTCGGATTCAGGAGATGGCCTTCGAATTGCACCTCCGGAAGATTTATCCGTGGCGGAACATTCTCTCCTTTAGGGAGACCGATACTGTGAGCGGGCAAGAAGGACTGGACCTGCAAAAGAAGACAGACGGTTCGGTCAATATTCTTGGCGAAGTCGCGACGGATCCGGTTGCAGCTTGGATGATCCAAATGGCGCAGGTGGCGAGTCTGTTCACAATCTTCTCGCACCACGCCAAAACATTCCCCGATCTCGTCGAGGCTCTGCGCAATTCGCTGCTGAAAGAACGGATCTTCTCAGACGAAAAGATTGCCGAACTTCAGGTCGTTCGGGTTATTAACTTTGACGTTCACTTGGTCAGGGATTACGACGGGAAACGATACATTGAGCGTATTACCGAATGTATCCCGTTGGCGCGAGATGAAGAGTATCCGACGGATTTTACCGAAGCAAAAAGTTTCAAGGAGATATTCAGACTCTTCGCCATGACGATGGCCGAATACTTCAGACGGCGAACCGACCGGAAGACATACGAGTATCGCGATATCATCCGTTACGTGGACGGAAATTATGTGTGGGTCAATGACCTTTCCGAGCACAACCGGGAAGAAATGAAGAAGCATATGTCTGCTACGGATCGACGGGAGTTCGAGGAGTTCCTTGCCTCTCATGCTAAGGGGGATGCGGCATGATTCAAATTGCAGCTATTGTCTTACTGCTGACCCTCCTTGGAGCGCTCGTCCTTTACGTTATGGCTAAACGGGCAGAGAGGAAAGAGGAGTCGGCCGTCGGGCCGGTCTTAGCGACCCGGGCGGAGCTAACACCAATGAAAAAAGGGCGTCAATATTGGAATAACGTCCTCCAGCAGTCGTACATCCGTGCCGTGCGACTTCCGTTCCTGCAAGGGTACGTCATGAAAATCCGAAAGCGCTTGTCCACCTTACAATCATACGATGAATACACGATGAGAAGGGAGACTATGCGAATCACCTTCCTCGCACTGGGCGGGCTCGGGATCGGTACGATAGTGCTCATCCTCTTGACGCGGGACTGGACGTATTTCTTCTTCATCGTCATAACAGCGTTGATCATCAACGGCTCCCTCATTGACGTCTTCGTCAACCGTGTGGAGGACCGGCTGCTTTACCAACAGACCGAATCCATGGCTGATATTCGTCACTATTTTCATCAACATGGCATGGTGGACGAAGCGATTTATGAGGCGGCCGAGATTGCTCCCTACGAGATTTCGTTGCATCTAAAAAAGATTCACGAAATCCTGACGTCCAATAATCCGCAGGAGCAGCTCGACGCTTACTATGAGGTCGCACCAAACCGCTACCTGAAGATATTCGCCGGAATTTCCTATCTGGTGAAAGAGTATGGTGACCGGGTGCTTGAAAAGGGCTCTATGTTCCTCAACTCGCTGAACCGGTTGAAAAACGATATCTTCACCGAGATTCTGCGGAGAAAGAAATTGAGCTACAAGCTGAAAGGTCTCTCGGCTATGGCGGTCATTCCCATTTTTTTTATTAAACCGATTGAGAACTGGGCATCCAATTACTTCCCGCTACTGGCGGATTACTATGTAAGCAAAATCGGATTTTTAACGAAAGTCCTAATCTTCCTGGTCGTCCTTGTTAGTTACACCTTACTACGGAAGATGCAAGAGAATGACGATATCCGATACGTCGCCCAAATATCCAAGCATAGATGGAAGAAAGCTCTCTATCAAAAAGCGTACGTCAAGTGGATCGTTGACCGCTTCGTTCCTGCGAAAAACACGAAGGACTTTTTCAAAATGACGAAGCTGCTCAAGGACACCAATTCTACCTTGACGGTGGAATGGTTCACGATGAACCGTTTGATATATTTCATCCTGGCCACCATCACAGCATTATCCATTTTTATCTATCAGCATTCCGCCGAAATCAATCGAACGCTCAACGCCAACATGACCCCGCTTACGATGTTTGGCAAGCCGACCGCGGAGGAGGCGCTTGCTATTGAGCAGACGAACGATTTCGATCGTGAAGTCATTAAGCAGTTGAAGGGGGTGACAGCGAATTTATCCGACAGAATTGCCGCGATCGTAAACGAGGCGTCCGACGGGGATGCAGACCCATCCGAGATCACCGCAGCGGTAGCCCGGATCGCAGCAAAAGTTGACGCGATCAACTCCGAATATCTGAAGTGGTGGGAGGTAGTGATAAGCCTTGCGGCCGGATTTACAGCTTATTTCGCGCCGCTTTGGATTTTGAATTTCCAGCGACGGCTACGCGAAATGGAAATGAAGCTCGAAGTGGATCAGATGCACACGATCATCGCGATGCTTTCTGGAAATGAACGAGCTTCGGTAGAAATGACCCTTGAATGGATGGAACGGTACGCCATCATTTTCAAGCAACCGTTAAAAACGTGCTTATTGAACTACGAGTCCGGCGCCTATGCAGCGCTTGAAGAACTCAAAATTGATGCACCGTTTACGCCGTTCGTGCGGACAGTCGAACGCCTTCAAAACGCACTTGAGAGAGTACCGCTGAAGGAGGCATTCGATGATCTGGAAACCGACCGGAATTTCTACCAAGAGGAACGCAAGCAGGAGAACGAAAAGACAATCGACGGCAAGAGCAGCTGGGGGAACATCCTTGGATTCGCCCCAATGATGTCAATCGTTATGCTCTATCTTGTAGTACCATTCATAGTCACAAGCGTTATGAACATGAACACCTATTACAAGCAGATTCAAATGATTAGTTAAAAGGAGATGGACAGAACATGCCAGGACAAAGCTCCTCGGAAGGATTGAAATTTGGTGCTAATCTGTTTCTTACGGTCGCATTCATCACCCTTTGCGTAATGGTCTTCTTAATCGCGCAGGACGGCTCCAAGTCCGCAACGGCCAAGTTCTCCGGCTTGAACACGGAGCTGTCCCAATCGGAATTCGTCGTATATCAAGGCTCCACCGTGTCCGGCAGCCAAGTATTGAACGCGATCCGGAAATACACAGGGGAAAATAAAGAGTTCGGGGTATCCGTGAAAACGGGAAAAGCACCGACGCCCGTATGGTATGGCCGAACGGTTAACAATACGGTAGCTACCGGGACGGCCGGATACGGCTCTGTAATGGGACCCGGGACGGGAAACCTTGTCAATGCGCAAGCTGAGACGCACAACGATTATGTAAACCCCAACGGAACGTTTACGTCTAATATCATCAAAGACGAGAACAACATGGTCCGTGGGATCGTCTTCGTGCAAACCAACTAATCCGAACATGGATGTGCCTCTCTTTGAGAGGGGCACATCACCCACACGGGGGATACCATGAGAAAAAATACCCTGGACGTGCTTATCTTTATGGCGATGGCTTTTATGTTCGTCGGTGCGCTGACGAACGGAATCCTCCAATACAATCAAACCTCAAGGACGCTGGATTTAACTTACGATACCGGTCAGAAGTTCGATCGGAACGTCTCAACGACCCGAAAAATAACGCCGGAATACACCGTTACTGGTGCGCAGGTCCTCCAATCCATCAACCTAATTGCGGATATTGGCTGCAACATTATCGTTAGGAGCGGGGCAAGCCAAGCGACGTTTGTACCGACGTTAGACATACATAATACGAACGTTTCGATTGTGAATCTCTCGCGGACCTATAAACCGACTTATAACCGCGGAGCGGACGGATCATTGACAAGTATAGTTTTTGTGATGCAGTAAGGGGGAGCATGATGAACTACTTCGGGAAGGTCTATGTCGCAATCCTCGCTGCGTTGGTTCTGTATCTATGGCCGGCATCCGAGACGTATGAGAGGCAGGATGATGTTTCGTATATGCTTGCCTTCAAAGCCGTAACGAATTTCGTGGATGCTGCCCGCGACAAAGGGTATATTACGCCCCAGGCATACAACGACTTCGTTAACGAGCTCCTGCTGACCGGAAACAGCTACGATGTTCAGTTAGAGCATTATCATAAAAGGTACAATCCGGTTTATACGGATCCGGCGAATCCGGCGACATTCCAGAACAAATTTAACGTTGATTATGAGGGTTTCTATACCAATCAGATTATGGCCATTCTTTTTCCAAAAAACACGTTACCCAAAAATTCAGAAGCACGGAAGTACAAAATGTCGGTCGGCGATTATTTCAGTGTCAAGGTAACCAACAAAAACAGGACGAATGCAACGATCATCCGAGATATGCTTAATTTCGGGGACTCGGCTTCAAATACTCGAATCTATGTTCCATATGGGGGAATGGTGATGAATGAAGATTACTAATTTCATCATTATTTTCGTTGTCATTATGCTCCCATTCCAATACATCAACAACCACAAGACGAACTCGGCGAGACTGACGCTTGAAAAGCAGGTTCTTTACGACGCGGCCATAGACGCTGCAGTACGGGATGCGGCAAGGGCTTTGGATTTCAATGTAAATCAAAATTATGAAGTCCAGTATCAATCCCGAAAAAACATCAGGGTCAACCCGAGTGAGGCGATTAAAGCCTTCTGGAACACCCTTTTCCTCAACTTCGAGATCAAGGACGATCGGGTTATGCAGGGAGTTCTAAAGCGTTACGTGCCGGCTTTGGTCATTATTGGCTACGACGGTTCCTATACCTATGCCATGGAACGCTATCGGAATGCGGCAAACGTGACGGAAATGGAGCACCTGCTTCAGCCGAAGAAGCCGTATGCCTATTCCGACTCAGCTGGAAACAGTATTTCCTTTACGCTGGACGACTTCGTATCCGTTTATGTTCGCAGCACGAATACTTGGCATTACGGGAGAAGAGCAGAGGTCGCGCCCCAATGCCCAACGGTTGCTTTATTACAGAATGCTGACCTGTTTGATCAAGTGCGCAGGGCAACAATCGTAAAATTGATTCAGAGCGATATTGAATATCACATCAACTATTACAATGAACATGCGACACGATATGGGATCTCCTATACGTTCACGCTGCCGAGTATCCCGGATGAGGCATGGAATAATTCCATTGATGACGTTGGCGTATTGGCTTTCATTCAGGGACTCCCGCTCGGACATACAACGTACAATCATTATGCCTTTGGCGGTGCTAGGCTCGTCAAAGAGCCTGAAATAAGGGCTGTCACTCGCAACTCAAACGGAGTCAAATATTACTTTAAGAATGAATGCTCCAAATACTTCACCAATGCGCATTACACCTTGCAAGAAACATTCACGAGCGAGAGAGAAGCGGCAGAAGCTGGATACCATCCGTTAAGTTGCAGCAACCCAAGTCTTATCACCCATCCGCACACGCCATAAATG
>Ga0194137_10001089_pt1 | contig 17022 bp, 18 predicted proteins | sample TARM_MetaG_T3_14_FD_134025 | JGI IMG/M metagenome (GOLD analysis project Ga0194137, IMG submission 134025) | Freshwater microbial communities from Pennsylvania, USA, analyzing microbe dynamics in response to fracking - TARM_MetaG_T3_14 (version 2) | ecosystem: Environmental > Aquatic >... | reverse complement strand
GTATTACTAAAGGTTAGACAATTTGTGTCAGTGTATATACCTAGTAGAAATAAGGTTGCTTCAAAGGTATTTATTGTAATGCTTTTCTCAATTATTTCTTCAACTAGAATTGTCGTACATGAGCCATATTTTTTTAAAATTAAATCCGAATCTACAATTGTATGAGTTCCCGTAGGATGGTGGTCATATATTTTAACTTCAATGTTATTTTTCAAGACATCCTTAAACTTGCCAATTCTATTACTAGAATTTACATCTACGATTATTAGTTCAGTAATTTTATTAATATTTACTTGGCCTGCAAAACTAATATTAAGATAATTTTTAAATTGATTATGAAACTTCTTTACATCGTCATTAATCCTACCGGAAAAATACATTTCTGCATCAGGGTATATTTTGGAACAGGCAACCATACTCGATAAACCATCAAAATCTAAATTTAGATGACTAGTTATAATCTTCATTTTGTACTCTCATCCTCTTCAATTTCATTGGGTTTATTATATCATATTGATCTAAATATAAAAACTTCTAGATGGTTTTATCCTTCGAAGCATTACTTCCCACAAATAATCATTTTTAACATATTCTTTATCTACCTACTACTTATAATTGGTTACTTATTTATATAAAAAAAGGTTACGTGCAGAATAATTGCAATAACCTTTTTTATACAAAATGTTAAAATAAACATAAATTTGTGGTTAATTCAACTTCGTGTTTTGCTAGTATTTACTTTTCTTCCCAAAGCTTTTTACGTTCCTCAAAACTCACTTCTTTGTGAATTTGGTGTAGCATCCATATGTAACCGAAAGTGTCATTAAATATTGCATTCGATACTCCGAAGTCAGGCATTTCAGTTACCGCCTGTACCACAGTGCAGCCCTCGTTTATCGCCTTTGTAAACGTCTCATTTATGTCAGGAACAAGTATATTAAACCAAATTGTTTTAGGATCTTCTGGTTTTGGTGCTCTCAACTCAAATTTTAGGTTTTCATCTAACATGTGAAAGCGTACTCCGTATAGGGTAAAGATAACTTCGTTTACACCTTTAGGGAAATCTGTAACCTCAACACGTTCAATATTAAATATTTTTTCATATAGTTCCAATGCTTTTAGACTATCTGTTACAACCATATCAATTTCTACTCCAACCATTTTATCACTCCTTATATAAATTTGTTTAAATACTTACCTAACAGTTCTAAATATATTATAGTTAAGTTAAGAGAGGATAAACATTCATCCCAGAATCAATAATTACCACAATTTATATACAGTTCATACTTATCCTCACTTAATTATAATTATATAACTCTTATCAGCTAAAAACTATAAAGAAAATATAATGCCCCACTCTATTTTCTTAAAGTGAGGCTCTATAAATCATTCTTACTACTAAATTATTTTGTACCTGTCATTCCTCTAAACATCTTACTTAAAGCAGTAAATACTGATAACCTTTCTACTACTTCATCCGTTACTATATCTACCCTGTTTATTTCTTTACCCTCTAGTTTAACAATAACTTGACCTATAACATCACCTTTTTTCAAAGGAGCACTTACCTTATTTATTTTAATTTCTTTTTCTACTTGTTGTTCTTGGCCTTTTTTCACAAGAACATATACATCTTCGGCAGGTACACCCTTAATAGTTGGGATTTTTCCTTTTTGTATAGGTACATCAGCAATACCTGTTTTTTTAGTTAATATTTCTACTGTATTATAGTTCGCGAAACCATAATCTAATAGTTTAGAAGCTTCACTAAATCTCACATCTGAGCCTGGTGCTCCAAGAACTACAGCTATAAAAGTGTTATTTCCTCTAGTTGCAGATGCCGATAGACAATGCATTGCAGCTTGGGTAAATCCAGTTTTTATTCCATTGATTCCTTGATATGTTCTTAATAACTTATTTGTATTAACTAATTGTTGTGTTGATTGCTTTTTAATACCTACGTCTACGCTATCCATCCAAGTTGTCAACCAAACTGTTATATCCTTATGTTTTAATAGTTCTCTTGACATTAATGCTATGTCAAATGCAGTAGTCACATGGCCATCCGCTGGTAGTCCGTTTGTGTTAAGAAAGTTAGTATTTTTCATACCCAATTCCTTAGCCTTCTCATTCATTTTTTGAACGAAGGCTTCCTCACTGCCGGATATAAACTCAGCCATTGCGACACAAGCATCATTTGCTGACCGAATAGCTATACCCTTCATTAGGTCCTCTACTGTTTTAACCTCTCCGGGCTCAATATATAGTTGAGTACCCCCCATATGAGATGCGCGCTCACTAACTACCACTGTATCAGCTAATGTAATTTTCCCGCTATCTAGGGCTTCCATGGCTAATAACATAGTCATGATTTTAGTTACACTTGCTGGGGGTAGCTGTTCATGCATATTTTTCTCAAATAAAACTTCACCTGTGGACCAGTCCATAAGAACAGCAGACTTAGAAGTGATAGTTAGGGGTTGTGCGGTCGTCTTTGCACTAGCTAGATTTATATTGAATGACATTATAGTAATAATTACTAGAGTTAAACATAAAAAACGTTTTTTCATTTAAGTATCCTCCTCACTTTGTATTTAGAATTATGTTATCCATTGAATCCTTCTGTTATACAAAATTGAGGAGGTAAAAGATTAAATTATTGTATACTTTCTTTAGTAACTATACCAAAAATTAACGTTCTTTTATCAGGTATATTTTCAAGTATTTCATATGCCGTAAGCATTTTGGAGGCACATTGTTCTGTTAGCATTGGTTCGTTACTATGTATGTATGCAAGGACATCACCCTTATTAACGTAATCACCGCATTTTTTGTTTAAAACTATGCCCACGGACAGATCTATTATACTGTCCTTATGTTCTCTACCCGCACCTAAAATCATTGCGCATAATCCTACTGTATTCGCATGTATTTTATGTATATAACCATCCTTAAAAGCCTTGAGTTCATGTACTTCCTTAGCCTTAGGTAATAGGTCTAAATTTTCTATAAAAGTCACATTGCCACCTTGTCTTATAACAAATTCCTTAAATACTTCAAATGCTCTACCAGAAACGATAGCATCTTCTATCATTCTCCTAGCCGATTCTATATTTTCTGCTTTTTTAGCTAAAAGAATCATATGAGATCCTAAGGTCATACATAATTCTTTTAAATCCTCTGGGCCTTTTCCTAGTAATATATCTATTGCTTCCTTGATTTCTAAGGAATTTCCAACAGCATATCCTAAGGGCTGATCCATATCTGAAATAATACCAACAGTTTCCCGGTTCATATTTGAACCAATTTGAACCATCTCCTTAGCCAAACTAAAGGAGTCCTCTAATTCCTGCATAAATGCACCACTACCTGTTTTGACATCTAATACTATGGCATCCGCACCTGAGGCGAGCTTTTTACTCATAATACTACTTGCTATTAAGGAGATATTGTCAACAGTTGCTGTTACATCCCTTAGGGCATATAACTTCTTATCCGCAGGAACAAGATTTGCCGTCTGGCCAATTACTGCAACAAAGATTTCATTAACTTGTTTTATAAAATCATCTTTGGTGATATTTACGTTAAAACCTGGAATAGATTCAAGCTTATCTATTGTTCCTCCCGTATGTCCTAATCCTCTTCCGGACATTTTCGCTACTGGAACACCGCATGCGGCTACAATTGGAGTTAGAGCAATCGTTGTCTTATCACCTACTCCACCGGTACTATGTTTATCTACTTTTATTCCTTTGATATGACTTAAATCAACTACTTCTCCTGAATTCATCATAGCCTCAGTAAGCAATGCTGTTTCTTCCGCATCTAGTTTCTGGAAGTATATAGCCATTAAAAGGGCAGAGACCTGGTAATCATGAATATTACCTAATGTGTATTCACCAATAATATAATTAATTTCATCTTTACTAAGCTTTCCGCCATTTCTCTTTTTCAAGATAATGTCACTAACTCTCACTAGATCTTCACCTCATTTAAAATACCCTTTACTAAAGAAATAAACTTAGGTCTAGTTTTATTTGCAACCTCCATAACCTGTGCATGACTTATGGACTCTAATTCAGTTGGAATAGCCATATCTGTTACGCATGAGATACCTAATATTTTCATACCCATGTGGTTACCTACAATAACCTCTGGTACTGTTGACATGCCTACAGTATCTGCACCAAAATTTATCATCATATTTAATTCAGCCTTTGAGAGATAATTTGGCCCACTAATGGAAATATATACCCCTTCAAAGGTTTCAACATCTAATCCTTTACTTACACTATGGGCAAGCTTTATTAGATCCTTATTATATGCATTGGACATATCAGGAAATCTTGGACCAAATTCTTCGAAGTTTGGGCCTATTAGCGGATTATCCCCGGTGAAATTAATATGGTCATTTATTATCATCAATGCTCCTGGATATAGTTTGGGATTAAGACCCCCACATGCATTTGTAACTATTAAATGATCAATTCCTAAGGCATTCATTACTCTTACAGGGAAAGTTACCTCTTGCATGGAATATCCTTCGTAGTAGTGAAAACGCCCCTTCATGGCCACAACTATCTTACCTTCTAATTCACCTATTACTAAATTACCAGCATGACCCTCTACGGTCGAGACTGGAAAATGTGGTATCTCATCATATTCTAACACTATTGGATTTTTTATTTCATCAGCTAAAGTTCCTAATCCGGAACCCAGTATAAGCCCCACTTGGGGTTTTACAGTTATTTCACTTTCTATGTGCTCCTTTGCTTGTCGCACTTTATCTAGAATGTCCTTCATCAAATCACCACTCCTTTAAATATTCTAAATATTTTTAACTATTTTTGTTAAATAGCTTAAAAACGTTTCTTTAACTCTAACGGTTGTTTCAATAACTTCCTCGTGATTTAGAGGTTGATCTAGTATCCCTGCGGCCATGTTTGTTATACATGAAATACCTAGCACCTTAAGTCCTGAATGAACTGCTACAATAACCTCGGGTACTGTCGACATACCTACGGCATCCGCACCCATTTTTTGAAGCATTCTTATTTCAGCTGGTGTTTCATAAGTAGGCCCTGTTAAAAAGGTATAGACACCCTTTTTAATGTTTATATTTAGTTCCTCAGCTGTTTTCTCTGCCAAATTAATAAGTTCTTTATTATATGCATTAGACATATCCGGAAATCTAACACCAAGATGCTCATCATTCGGTCCAATTAAAGGATTCCTATTCGATAAGTTAATATGATCAGTTATGATCATTAAATCTCCAGGATTAAAAGTAGTGTTAGCACCACCAGCTGCATTAGTTACTATTACTGTTGTAACACCTAATGCCTTCATTACTCTAACAGGAAATGTAACGTCCTCCAGTGGATATCCCTCATAGTAGTGGAATCTACCCTTCATTGCAATAACCTTTTTACCTTGGAAGTCACCAAATACTAATTCTCCCGCATGACCATGAACAGTGGATTTTGGAAAATGGGGTATATCTGTATATTCAATTACTTGAGGATTTTCAATTTTATCTGCCAAAACTCCTAGTCCTGACCCTAATATAAAACCTATTTCAGGTACTACATTAACTCTTCCTTTAATGAATTCTGTGGTAGTAGTAATTTTCTCGTTTAAACCCATAAAATCATTCCCTCACTTTATTTAATAATTTTTTCCTTAAAGCTTTCACCCTTACCTGTATTATTAATACCCAATAGATCAGATATTGTTGTGGCAATATCAGCAAAGGACTTACGAGTTCCTATATTAGCACCGGCTTTAACATTATTTCCGTACACTACTATAGGTATATATTCTCTTGTATGATCGGTACCAACAAAAGTTGGATCGTTACCATGATCAGCTGTAAATATAATTATATCATCTGGTTTAAGAGCTTTTAATATATCAGGTATTCTTTTATCTAATTCCTCTAATGCATGTTTATAACCGGCAGGGTCTCTTCTATGACCATACTCCGAATCAAAATCAACTAGATTAGTAAATATAATACCTTTACTATCTTTATTTAAATACTCTATTGTTTTATTAATACCTTCATGATTGTTTTTAGTCTTGGCATATTCTGTAATACCTTTACCATTAAATATATCATTTATTTTACCTACGGCAATAACATCAAGATTACAATTTTTAGCTATATCTAACACTGTTTCTCCGAATGGGTTCAAAGAGAAATCCCTTCTGTTAGGAGTTCTAACAAATGCCCCGGGTTCTCCTATAAATGGACGAGCAATTATTCTAGCCACTGCCATATCACCCATCATTAATTCCCTAGCTTTTAAGCAAAACTCATAAAGCTGTTCTAAGGGAATAATATCCTCATGGGCAGCAATTTGGAACACACTATCCGCAGAGGTATAAACTATTGGATATCCGGTTTTCATATGTTCTTCACCCAGTTCATCAAGAATTGCTGTTCCTGATGCGGGTTTATTACCTATTATTTTTCTACTAATCATTTCTTCATATTTTTCAATTATGAGTTTTGGAAAACCCTGAGGGAATGTATTAAAGGGCTGTGTTAAGTGAAGGCCAGCTAACTCCCAATGTCCTGTTGTAGTGTCTTTTCCATTTGATACTTCTTCCGATTTACCAAAGGCACCTAGGGGACTATCAATTGGATTTAGACCCTTAATCCCAATATTCGCTAATCCAAGGGATACTAAATTTGGCAATTGTATTTCTCCAGCCGTTTCAATTATATTACCTAAGGTATTTGCACCAATATCGCCAAAATCCTTAGCATCTGGCAATTCGCCTATACCTACACTATCCATAATAAACAAAATTACTCTATTAGTCATTTTAGACCCTCCTTTTGTGAATATTATACCCTATATATAATACTCTAATTAATTTTTAATATTTCATCAAATTAAAAATAGGACCAATTTAGGCCCTAGGATGAGTTTTATTATATACATCTTTTATTTTACTCTGTGAGAGATGAGTATAAATTTGTGTCGTCGATATATCAGAATGCCCTAACATCTCCTGAACTGATTTTAAGTCTGCTCCGTTCTGAATTAAATGAGTTGCAAAGGAGTGTCTTAAAGTATGTGGAGTGATGGGTGTAGCAATATCTAAGTTCTTTGTATAAGCCTTAACAATTTTCCAAAACCCCTGTCTTGTTAATTTTGCTCCATGAACATTTAAAAATAGATAAGGTTCTTCTGAATTTTTTATAAGTGATTCTCTAGCGTTATTAATATAGTGAACTATCGCTCTTAAGGCCATAGAACCTATAGGAATAATACGTTCTTTTGTACCTGAAGTACAGTTAATATAACCAAATTCTAAATTAACATCGGACATCCTTAAGGCAATGAGCTCAGAAACCCTTATGCCACTGGCATAAAGTAGTTCTAGCATGGCCTTATCCCTAATACCCTTAGGTGTTTGACTTTCTGGTTGACTTAGTAGTGTGTCTACTTCACTTAATGTTAATATATTTGGCAATTTTTTCTTAGATTTCGGAGTGTTAAGTTTTATGGTCGGATCATGATCAACAATTTTACTAATCATTAAAAATTGATAGAAGCAACGAATAGATGCAATACTCCTAGATATGGTTGATACAGCCTTTCCTACGTTTTGCAAATGAATTAAATAGGTTATTACCGTTGTTTTGTTAGTCTCGGACAAATCTGCTACATTATTATTATCTAGATATGTAATGTACTGTTTAATATCCCTTTTGTATGACTCTAAAGTATTCTTAGACAGCTGTTTTTCATTTTCTAAAAATGTTCCATAATTTATAACTATATCGTTCATCCAAAAAACTCCCTCTGCTTGCGTATAAGTAATTAATTCTACAAAATAATCAATATTCCTTCCCAAAATAGAAATTATTATATAACTTAGGCTAAAAACCTAAAAATTAATCTAATAAACAGTGGGGCAACGTAACCTTCCATGAAGGCAGCTACAGTTACTACGAGAATTAGTACGCAGTAAGTCACGGTATAAACCACAGCTTTTTTCCCAAAGGAGCTATTATGTGTAGATTTAGACCTAGATTTAACTATATTCCATGCAAAGGCAAAGGACAGCTGGGCTCCTAAGAAAAATATAGCAATTATAATAATATTTTGAGGTATTACACTAAACATTAATACTAGTAAGCCTGCTCCGCTAAATTCTTCAATTAGTATACCCGTACTAAAGCCGATAATAAAGCCCTTAAATATAACAACCAATATGACTAGGGGTGCAGTAATTATAAAGAGCCCTAATAGCCAGCTTAAGGTTAAAAGCTGGAAGTTATTAATAAATGACTGCTTCATAATTTCGAAACCTAAAAAGCCCTCATTTGTGAAGATATTAAAAAAATCCCTCATGTAATAAAAAAGTTCTTGTTTATGACTAGGATCAACTACTTTAACAGTAAAGGCCCCTACCGATAAACCGATTAGGTAACAGAACATTATAATTAGATAGATGAAGAAATTGTTTTTAATATGCGTTTTAGTTTGTTTTAATAATTGAGAAGTCAAAGGCATATCCCCCATTCTTTAGTTATTGATATAACATGATTATGCTGAAAAAATGGGTTTTATGCCTTGTCCTTTTGAAAGAATATTTAATTAGTTTTCAATGCCTTATACCTAATTATTTAACTTGTTTGATAAACTGTAAGTATGCTAGAATCGCAGTAACTGTTTTAGCATCCTTAATTTTATCTTCTTTGATCATTTGTAGAACAGTATCTATTGGTAACTCCACTATTTCAAGATGTTCTCCTAAATCCGGTGTAGCATCACCCGCTTCAACATCTAAAGCAACGTAAACGTGTATTATTTCGTTAGCAAATCCTGGAGAAGTATAAAAGGATAATAATTTTGTTAAGGAAGATGCTGTATAACCGGTTTCTTCCTTAAGCTCCCTTAAGGCGGTATCATATGGGTCTTCATTCAACTCTATTTTTCCTGCAGGAATCTCTAATAAAAAATCCTCAATGGCTTTCCTATATTGTTTTATGAGAACTACGTTATTTTTCTCGTTTACAACGACTACTCCCACGGCCCCTGGATGCTCTACTATTTCTCTCTTAGAATATTTTTTATCTGGAAGCTCAACCGTATCAATTTTTAAGGAGATTATTTTACCCTCATATATTTTTTCTGATTTAAGCGTTTTTTCCTTTTCCATTTTACTTCACCCCAATAGTTTTTTTGACACCGAATAGACCCGCAGCACTGCATGTTAAAAAATACGAAGGATCATCATAGTAGCCTCTTCCCATAGTTTCAACGGATAAATTGAAGTGTTTCAGTGCCGCCTCTAAAACATTTTCATTTTCTGTTATTATATTATGCTTTTTGTATATGTTAAAATCTTTCAACTGCTGATCAATTAACATATTTTTTTCATCATCTAGATTAAATAGAGGGATATATGAACTTTCCCTTGTTATTTCAGAAAAAACCGTCAAACTATGATGGCTTATGCCCCTGTGTCTCTCCCGTTTATCAGAGAAGCCAATTCTAGGTATGCCAATGGCACACCCCCCTAGGGTGTTTACGGCATCGAGAATATATCCCTGTTCAATACCTGTGAAACCATATTTTGTTCCTGTACCAACAATACCGGGCCCCATAGTTATAACTGCTATATCACAATTAGCTATTTCCTTAGCTGCTATTAATCCGTTGTAAACGTTAACCGTCTCTATATCTCCTCCAAAGGCATGGCCAATTGTTATGGTGGTTTCAATTAATTCTAATTTTTTTAGCAAACTAACAGTGTTGCTAAACCATACTGGAAGTGATGCCCCGTCAGTCATAATATATGCAATTTTAATTTTAGGTGATAAATATTTTAATGTTGATACAATAGGCATTAGCATACTATGTAGAGTACCAACAATTACAGGCATCTTATTAAGGGACTTGAAATTATTAAAGGCGTCATGATAATTACTATCCTGCTCCTCTGCTGTTAAAACCTTTATTTGATACGGAGTATATCTAAGTTTCATAATATGTCCTGAACCCTCAGATCTTATTTCCTTATTGTTTAAGTTAAATGTAACAAAATGATATCCCCCTGTACCTAAGTTCAAGTTCACCGCCGTTGTATTCAATAATACCTCATCATTTGTATTTATTCGACCGGTTAAGCGATTATAATTTACTGCTAGCCCTTCCGTACCATTTACCTGTACAAGTACAATAGTTTTATCCGATGATTCCTCAATTATCTCTTTAACTATACCCTTTTCTAAATCAAACATTATTGGCCTCCTATAACTTATCAGGACGACCGATGTTGTCCAGATATCTTAAAACTTGGTTTTTTTCGATGGTCTTAGTAATAGAGTATTTTTCTGCGAAGAGATGAAGGGCTATTAGTGCTACCAATACTATAACCTTGGTATGTATTTCTAGACTAATTATAGTTATGATTCCAAGGCTTACGCCTATGGCATTTGATCCAACATCACCCATCATACTTAGGGCTTTAATATCCTGGGGTAAATAAAATATACAAAAGGCTATTATAGAAATTAGTATTATCTCTAAATCCTTAGGTACTCCAATGAAGAAAAGTAATAAGGCGGTCATAAGACTCATCTTTACAGCTCTCCCTGGTCTTAAATCAAATAGATTAATTAGGTTCGTAAATAGGCTTATTAGAAGTATATTTACGAGGAGTACTAAGGGGTGGTCTGAGTAATAAAGGGATATGAATACGGCAACTAGGCCCCCTAAAAGCATCTTTAGAAAGCCTGTTGTAACAGTTGAATTAAAAAATGATTTAATGTGACCCTTAAATCCTAGGGAGTTTCTATTTCCGATCAAGTCATCTATTACACCTATAAATGACATAGTAACTATTCCTATAAGTATAATTAGTAAGTTGAGATGATTAGAATCGACTGCTAGTACTAAAAAAATCGAGTTGACCAGCATGACAAAAACAAAAGTCATACCCATACCAATTGGAATCGTCTGTCCCTTAAAGTTTTTTGCAACCCGGTCGTTGCTTATTAATAGATTCTTTATTATTGAAATAAATAAAAGAGTATTAACACCGCTTACAATGAAGATTAATAAATTCATTTTATACACCTATATCCTATTGAATTGTTTTTCTAATTAAGGTTTTCAATATCTGACTAAACTGCCGTCCTCTATGAATAAAACCACTTAAATCTCTTCCCGTTTCATTATGATGCATCAAAACATCTACTTCAATCACTTTGTAGCCCTTCTTCAATATATCTATTGTTGTACCTACTTCAATACCATAGTCCTTGGGAAAGGATATATTTTGTAGAACCTCTCTACGAAAAGCCCGTTGACCAGATATTACTGTATCAAGAAAAACTCCTGTATGTAGATAAACTCCATATCTAGCAAGCTTTTTAACTAGACCGAAGCCGCCCTTTTTTTTGGCTCTTGGGAATCTTGCAATTGATACATCTGCCAGTTTATTCTTAACAGGTTCAATTAGTTTTATTACTTCCTCAGCTGTTTCACCAATATCCCCGTCTATAAAAACTATTATGTCCGAATAATCAATTACTACTTCAAGGCCCGCCTGCATTGCTCCACCTTTACCTACATTTTTCGTCATATTAATTACCTCTATTCCATCTATCTCTTCTAGTATTTTCGAGGTATTATCCGTTGAACCATCATTTATAACACATATTTTATTTATAATATCATAATTTTTAATAGCCTTAATCGTCGCAGATATTTTTTTCTCTTCGTTATATACTGGTATAAGTACTGTTGTATATTCCATATTACCTGCTCCCTTCATTTACTAGTTTCCTATGGGTAATAGGTCGTGGGCATGTTCTGTTTCACCAAAATTTCCCTCTATTCCACTTAAGACCAATACTAGGGATAAACGTCCTAATAGGGAATCTACATTATCAACAGTGGAAATATTGTTATTTATGAACAGAGGAATAATACTTTGCTTTACATCGGAGGTTTCAACCCCAACTACATTTACATATTTATCCTTACAGACTTTCAAAATATCATTTACAATTTTTTTATTTATGTTTTTATTTTGACCGACTAAACCACCAGTTATTATTATCTTATCAACTGGTGTTACCTTTTCATCTAAGAAATTTGAATTGATATAATCCTTAGAAATTGCATATTCAATTAGGTCAGTTTTCTTTCCACTTAATATATAATCTATAAGTTCCACCGACAGCTTATTGATTAATTTTTCATAGGATAGGTCATTGTGAAATAGCTTATTAAATTCTTCTAGTTCATCTTGAGTTAAGTTTAATAATTTTGAATTTAATGCAACAATACCAGATACATTCCCCCCGGCACCATACACCGTTTCTTCTATATAATCTGTATTAAATTCATCCATTTGTAATACAACAACATTTAAATTAGCTAGTTTTCCATTGGTCATTTTTCCGTAAAAAGTATTTATATAATAATCCTTTTTTTCTATTTCCTTTTTTAGATTTTCATTGGTTCTTGTCAAACTTTCATGTTCAATATCATACTCAAGCAGTTTATCCTCTATACTCTTAACTAGTAATTGTTGTTGTTCAGAGATGAACCCTTGTCCATTCATGTTCGTACCAATTAAAACACCTATTCCTAAAGAAATGAAAATAGCTGTAATAGAAACTACCAGGTATTTAAGATCTATACCCATCGAAATTACCTCCTATAGGCCAAAAAATAGCCTAAATTTCATTTTTATAAGCCTTATAAATACAGGCTGTGATGCTATTATTATAGCTGCTATGGGTATAAGGGCCGCTACAATCAAAGTGGCTATATAACTTAATTTAACCTTTTTATTGTATAGCTGACTAACACCCCGGGCATCAATAAGTTTGGTGCCGATTTTCAGTCTTACTAAGAAAGTACTACCCATGCCCTTTCTACCCTTTTCTAAAAAGTCTATCATATTTGTATGAGATCCTAATAGAACGATTAAATCCGCCCCATGTGTATATGCTAATAGCATAGCTATGTCTTCACTTGTTCCTGGAGCGGGAAATAGCTTAGCGTTTAGTCCAAGGTTTTGAATTCTTTCCATTCCTGGGGCTTTACCATTTGGATAAGCATGTACAATTATTTCATCACACTTTCTCAAACTATTATCACTTACGCTATCCATATCTCCGATTATTATATTAGGTCTTAAGCCAAATTCCATAAGTGCATCTGCTCCACCATCAACACCAATTAAAACTGGTTTCTTCTCTTTTATATAGGATAATATTGCACTTAGATCTTCTTTATAATGTTGACCTCTAATTACAATTAGTACATGCTTGTTATTAATCTCAGTTTTAGTTTTGGGAATGTAGACATTCCCCATGATTAATCCCTTTTCTTTTCGGGCGTATAATAAGGTATTATCGATAAACTTCTCTAACTCAACTTCTAAATTAGTCTCTGCTTGATTAATTAGCATATTTAATCTATCTTCAGTAATTTCCATAATATCACATATTTTGTTCCCATCATATAGGACATGGTCATTATCCACTTCTATAATATTTCCATTTTTTAAAGTGTTAAAAAGATCTCCACTTAATACATCATAAATAGGTATTTTCTTTTCAATTAGTATACTAGGTCCTAAATTAGGATACCTCCCACTAATGGATGGTTCACAATTTAATACTGCACTGATCCTTTTATTTACAAGGGATTTGGCAGCAATTTCATCTAAGTCCTGATGACTAATAATTGCAATATCCCCTGGCAGTAAGTCATCGACTAACAATTTAGTTTTCTTACCTAGTTTTACTGGAGCTTTAATCATAAAATCGACCTCCATAAAAATAGTATTTGTATAATTTATTTTTTAAATTCTTGAGTTAATAATAATTTTTGTATATGATGTTGGTTATAATTAATGATGATGGAGGTAATTTATGGAACTGTTTAAAAAAGGTTATAATATGGCTTTAAAATATCTAAGTTATAAGTCTAGCACAGAATTAGAGATATCACAATATCTATTACGAAAAGATATTGACACCGAAACTATTATATCAATTATTAATAGACTTAAAGAAATAAACTATTTAAATGATATAGAATATACAAAGAGATATATTATACAAAATAAAGAAAAACTTAAGAGTAAAAAACAAACAATAAGAGAATTGGAAGCTAAGGGAATTGATAGAGAAATTACTATTAAATTTATGGCTGAGTTATACACGGAGCAAATGGAACTAGAAATTGCCGAATTAATAATAAACAAAATATGTAGATCAAGCGAACCCCTGTCTTATAGCCAGCTAAGAAACAAAATTAATTATAAATTAAGATATAAGGAATTTAGCAATGATACAATTAAGCAAAGTATTGCCCTGTTAACGGAAAGTGATATTATTAATAAAAAACTAGAGGACAGTGAGGAAAAACTAAAAATCAAAGCTGAGGCAGAGGCTATAAAATACTTGAACAAGTATAGTAAAAAATATGATAATAAATCAATGGTCAAAAGAAACGTATTAGGTGCATTGCTTAGAAAGGGTTATCCTAATGAAATGTGTTTTGAGATAACTAATGATTTAATGAGGCAGTAAAATAAGCAAATCCATTAGTGTCGATTAGTGTTTGCCCCTGGGGATTAACTCTTTCTAAACTTGGAAGCGTACTACTTCTATACATATTTGCAACAACAGTCAATAATCTTCAAATCCCTTTGTTTTCAATTTTTAGCTAGTCATAAACTATTAAATTACTAAAAAAAACATGTATTAGGTTTATATCCATCAGTGAAGCTTTTAAACGCAATATTGAAGTTGCTGATTAGGAGGAGAAAATCATTTTCATCAAGTATATTTTGCCCTTGGTGCAACCGATCTTCGTAAATCAATCGATGCCCTCCATCTAATCGTACAAAAAAGTTTTAAACTCTTTATCACGGAGCTTATTTGTGTTAGTATAAACAATTTTTTGACAATAAAGGATGTGTAATAATGTGTATGAATTTATTCTGGTGCAAATTTGAAAATATGGACGTTGAGGATTGCCCTACATACGGGAAACCTTATTGCCAAGAGGAAATAGATGGATTCCAATGCGAATTCCTTCTGCAGAAAAGTGTAGTAGGAAAAACTGATCCTAAGGAACCAGACCCATGTGAATAAATGTAAAATATCAAGTTGGTCTAGAAAAGCACCAAATTTTACATTAAAAAATAAAGTAGGTTAATGTACAACTCTAATTGCAACGGTCCTATTTACTTTTGTACTGGGAACTAAACGATCTATCTTGTTATTGACGAGAATGGAACTATAATAAAGATTTGTGATAAGTTAAACAGATATAATGGTGCGCAGATGTTTTAAAAGTTGTAGAAGAAATATAATTGAGGGAGTATTGAATTTTACATTGTAAAAGGATTTTAAAAAAATAGGATGCATGGCTCCTTTAGAATAACGAAACCATGCATCCATATGTGTATAATATTTTAATTAAATTATCTGTCTATTGGTTTTTATCCTTGCTGTTATTTTTAATTTCCTTGAATATTTTAGCAGTATAGATTGAGTCATTTAAGGCTTTATGGAATTGATAATCCGTATCTATATTAAACTCCTGAACAGCAGTTTTTAGTCCTATTTGCTGAGAATTACCATTATTCAAATACTTCACACAAAGGTTCTGTATATCACAGAACTGTTTAATCCAGTGGGTCTTAATCTTGAAAAAGGAACAGTTTCTTTTTAATTCATTTATATCATCCTTTCCCCAGGAACATAATATAAAATCCTCAACTTCTATCCAATTTCTGAACATTTTTATTGCTTCATCTATAGGTAATCCGTTTGATAAATCCTCTTTTGTTATTTTGGTCTTTTGCTTTACCTTAGGATGTATTCTTTTATAGAGCTTTGGTTGAACAAAAGATTTAAAGGTATCCTCAATTTCAAGTTTTGAATTCAGTTTAACAGCACCGATTTCTATTATTTCTTGAGGACATAGGGGATTAGAGTCCCCCTTCGCTAATTGCTTTGTTCTTTTATCAATACTGAAAGCTGAATTAAATTCCAAGTCAAAAATTATATATTTCATCGTATTTCCTTTCTGTTCTGTAAAGAAATAAGTATTGATTACTCACCAACAATTTCTTTATATTGTTTTATTATTTTATAGAAGGTATTTCTCTTTAGACCTAGTACACTCATGAATTGATCTGCAGTTATTAATCTATCTCTTCTATCCCTATCAAATTTGTCAAAGTTTTCCCTTAATAGTTCTAGCTGCAATTCAGATAGTGTATCTATATCTTCCTTAGGTCTTCCACTAGTGCTTGGATTTTTATTTGTATTTGCAATATTTATTATGTCCATATTTCCTCTTATATAGTTTAATAATTCAATGATTATTTCACTTTTTAATTTCTTTTCAATGGATGATTTGTTGTAAGTATTAAATATTTTATTGTCAATTACAATTACATCAACTCCATGCACATAAAGTGATTGCCAAACCTTCCCTATATCTTCAGAAGTTTTGCCTAGTTGATTAAGCTCATTTATGATTAGTGTATCACCAGAATTTATGGATAGATTTTTTAGAGCTTGGGGACTGTCCATTTTAATCTGTTTTCCATCATTTGACTTATCAATTAATATATTGTCATCCTTAAGTAGAATTTTATTTTCTAAACAATAATCTCGTATTGTTTTAATCCTAAAGTCTATATGTTGTTCAGTTAAATTATCTATCTTTATGTAAACGAATGTTTTACTTATCATTGTGCTTTCCTCCAATAATAATGTAAATATTTAATAAAATCAATATCTCTATTAAAAAATAATACCCTATTTGCAAAAAAACATCTCAAAATCAAATTCTAGACTCAATTTTGAGATGATATGTTGTTATATTTAGCTTACCCTTTGTTCTAATCTTAATTTGTCTGCAACCATTGCAATAAACTCTGAATTAGTTGGTTTTCCCTTATCATTGTTTACTGTATAGCCAAATAGATTATCGATTGTATCAACTT